>Ga0326726_10000656_pt1 | contig 31629 bp, 29 predicted proteins | sample MHFenrmetagenome_2_FD_207603 | JGI IMG/M metagenome (GOLD analysis project Ga0326726, IMG submission 207603) | Lab enriched peat soil microbial communities from Michigan Hollow, Ithaca, NY, United States - MHF15MN | ecosystem: Environmental > Terrestrial > Soil > Wetlands > Peat | place: USA...
TCCCCGTCTCATCGGCAGGCGCGAGTCAGTGCTTGGGCGCGCGGCTGCGAGTCACTCTTCAGCGCGAGTTGCGCGCGCGCTTCCAGTCTCTGAACCGTTCGAGGAGCTGCGCTTCGACCGCGGCCGGGATCGGCTCCGGAGGCAGCCGGCCGAGCGTGGCGACGACTTTCTGCATCTGCTCGAGGTAGCGGCGGCACGCCGGGCAGAGCGCGACGTGCCGCTCGAACCGCGCTCGGTCCGCGCCGCTCATCGCCCCCTCCAGGTACTCCGTCACGATCTCCGAGAGCGCTTCGCAGGTCATTCGAAGAGCTGTCTCGCTAGGGCGGGATTTGTTTCACGTAACGCGCGACCCCCGGCGGCGACCCCGGAACATGCGTTTCAAGCGAACTCTCCTCGTGGTCGGGTTCGGGATCGGGTCGTGGCTCGAGCTAGCGTCGTTCGCGGGCGCGGAGGACTTACCGAGTGGTCCGCCCGATGCGGTGCTGGATCTGCGCACCGCGGATGGCGCGAGGCAGGCCGGCGCGGTGTGGCGCTACAGCGATGCGCAGCTCCGCGAGGTCGATTTCCGCGCTCCGGGACCGGACCACAAGCCGTCGGGAGCGCCGAGCCGCACGCACACCTTGGAGCCACTCGCGGGCCCGGCCGAGTTCGACGACTCGGCGTGGCCGGTGCTCGAGCCGAACTCGCTCGAGGATCGCCGGGGCACGGGCAAGGTCTCGTTCGCGTGGTACCGCCTGCACGTCGCGATCCCGGAGCGGATCGGTGACTTCCGGACCGCGGGCGCGACGGTCGTGTTCGAGACGGTGATCGACGACTACGCGGAGGTCTGGGTGAACGGCGCCCTGCCTTTCGAGCTCGACGCGAACGGGATCGGGCAGAGCGGCGGCGCGGTGATCGCGGGCTGGAACGAGCCGAACCGGCGGCTCGTGACTGCCAGCGCGGCGCGCGGTGAGCGCGACGTCGTCGCGATCTTCGCCGCCAACGGACCGATCTCGGACCCGCCGTCGAACTACATCTGGGTCCGGCGCGCCGTGCTGGCGTTCTACAAGGCGCCGCGCGCGCTGACACCGAAGCGTGTAGAGACGAAGATCGAGCGGCTCGACCCCGCGCTGGACCGCGTGCTCGCGAAGGGCGCGTCGGTCGAGAAGATCGCCGAGGGGTTCGCGTTCACGGAAGGGCCGGTGTGGGTGCCGGAGGGCGCCGGCCATCTCCTGTTCAGCGACCCGAACCGGAACCGCATCTACCGATGGGATCCGGAGGGCGGCGGGTCACTCGGCGTGTTCCGCGGCGAGAGCGGCTATCAGGGCCCCGACGTCGCGGAGTACGGACAGCCCGGGTCGAACGGTCTGGCGCTCGACCCGCGCGACGGGTCACTCACGATCGACGAGCACGGCAACCGCCGCGTCGCGCGGCTCGCGCCCGACGGCACGGAAGTCAGTCTCGCCGACCGCTACCGCGGCGCGCGCCTGAACAGCCCGAACGATCTCGTCTACCGCTCCGACGGCACGCTCTACTTCACGGACCCGCCGTTCGGCCTGCCGAAGTTCTACGCCGACCCGCGGCGCGAGCTGCCCTACACGGGCGTGTTCAAGCTCGACGCCCACGGGCTCGAGCTCGTGAGTCAGGATCTGATCGGCCCGAACGGCATCGCCTTCTCGCCCGACGAGAAGTTCCTGTACGTGACGAACTGGGACACCTCGAAGAAGGTCGTGATGCGCTACGAGGTCGCGGCCGATGGGTCTCTCGCCGGGGACCGTGTCTTCTTCGACATGGGCGGGGCGCCGGGCGAAGAGGCGCTCGACGGCGTGAAGGTCGACTCACTCGGGAATCTGTACGTGTCCGGGCCCGGCGGAGTCTGGGTGATCTCGCCCGAGGGCAAGCACATCGGCCAGATCGTCGCGCCCGAGCTGCCCGCGAACTTCGCCTGGGGTGACTCGGATCGGAAGACGCTCTACATGACCGCGCGCACCGGGGTCTATCGGATCCGCTTGCAAGTGGCGGGCGCAGGCGCAGTGAGTGGTACGGTGGCGAAGCGCTAGCGGCGCTCGAGCAGGCGTCGCGTCGCTTCCGAAGCGCCGGGGCCCGGCACGGTGCGCAGATCGCGGCGCGTGAGCTCGTTTCCGTCGGCGTCGGTGACTCGCATCTTGGGCAGGCGCCGGTTCGTGCGGCGGTCCTTCACGATCACGGGCTCGCCGCCCTTGCCGAAGACCCATTCATCGGACCACTCGCGCATCGCGGTGAGCAGCGGAAGCAGCGCCTCGCCCTTCGCAGTGAGTCGGTACTCGTTGTCGGACTTCGCGAAGATCTCGTGCTCGACGAGGTGCGCGAGGCGACTCGACAGGATGTTCTTCGCGATGCCCAGGCTCTTCTCGAAGTCGCTGAAGCGGCGCGTGCCGAAGAAGGCGTCCCGCACGATGAGCAGGGTCCACCAGTCGCCCAGCGCCTCGAGCGCCTGGGCGATCCCGCAGTTCATTTCGGCGAAGCGCTTGCGGCCCATCGGCGGGCATTCTAGCGCGATTCGCGCCGCGGTTGCATAAAGAAACCAAGGCGGGGTATGTTGCGCGCGTGAGCCAACGTGTGGCGGTCGTGACGGGGGTCGGGCCGGGAACGGGCGCCGCCCTCGTCCGCCGCTTCGCGGCCGACGGCTACCGGGTCGCCATGCTGGCGCGCGATCGAGCGCGCCTCGAGAAGCTCGCGGGCGAGATACCCGGGACCTCGCCCTTCCCCGTCGATGTCGCAGACCTCGACGCGCTGCGGACCACGCTCGCGCGAGTGAGGAGCGAGCTCGGCACGCCGACGGTCCTCCTGCACAACGCCGTCGCAGGCGGATTCGGCGCCTTCGACACGGTGAAGCCCGAGGACCTCGAGCAGCGCTTCCGCGTGAACGTGACTTCGCTCCTGGTGCTGGCGCAGGAGCTCGCGCCGGGAATGGTCGCGGCCGGCGGCGGGGCGATCGTCGCCACGGGAAACACTTCCGCGTGGCGCGGCAAGGCCGCCTTCGCCGGCTTCGCGCCCACAAAGGCGGCGCAGCGCGTGCTCTGCGAGTCACTCGCGCGCGCGCTCGGCCCGCAGGGCGTGCACGTGGCCTACGTGGTGATCGACGCGGTGATCGACGTGCCGTGGACGCGACAGGCGTTCCGCGATCGCCCCGACGAGTTCTTCATCCGGCCTGCGGGAATCGCCGACGCCGTGCACCACGTGGTGCACCAGGAGCGCTCGGCGTGGACCTTCGAGCTCGACCTTCGACCTTTCGGGGAGAACTGGTAGATGAGCAACGCGACGAGTGACTGGACGTCGACCGCCTGCATCCTGTGCGAGTGCAACTGCGGAATAGAGGTGCAGCTCGGCGGCGACGACGGGCGGCGCATCGCGCGCGTGCGCGGCGACGACGCGCACCCGATCTCGAAGGGCTACGCGTGCGAGAAGCCCTCGCGGCTCGACTTCTACCAGAACGGCCCGCATCGACTCACACGTCCGCTGCGCCGCCGCTCGGACGGCACGTTCGAGGAGATCGACTGGGACACCGCGATCCGCGAGGTCGCCGCGCGCTTCGCCGCGGTGCGCGACGCGCACGGCGGTGAGTCGATCTTCTACTACGGCGGCGGCGGACAGGGGAATCACTTGCCCGGCGCGTACGGCCGCTCGACGAAGTCGGCGCTCGGCATCCGCTACCAGGCGAGCGCGCTCTCCCAGGAGAAGACCGGCGAGTTCTGGGTCGCGACCAAGATGGTCGGCGGCTACTCGCGCGGCGACTTCGACCACTGCGAGGTGGCGCTGTTCATCGGCAAGAACCCGTGGTTCTCGCACAGCATCCCGCGCGCGCGAGTCACTCTGAAGGAGATCGCGAACGATCCGAAGCGCACCCTCGTGGTGATCGACCCGCGCCGCACCGAGACCGCGGAGATGGCCGACGTCCATCTGCAGGTGAAGCCCGGGGCGGACGCGTTCCTGCTGGCCGCAATGCTGGGCGTGATCGTCCAGGAAAGCCTGGTGAAGCGCGACTGGCTCACCGTGCACGCAGACGGGCTCGGCGAAGTGCTCCCGCATTTCGAGACACTCGACGTCGGCGCCTACGCCGAGAAGAGCGGCGTGCCCGAGGAGCTGATCCGCACGACGGCGCGGCGCATCGCGACCGCGGAGAGCGTGGCGACCTTCGAGGACCTGGGCGTGCAGATGAACCTGCACTCCACGCTCGTCTCCTATCTGCACAAGCTTCTCGTCCTGCTGACGGGGAACTTCGGCAAGAAGGGAGCCGGCTACCGGCCGAGCACGATGGTGGCGCTCGCCGGCGGCGGCGACGACGGGCGCAAGACGCCGGTCACGGGCGCGCGCATCATCGGCGGACTCACTCCGTGCAATGTGATTCCCGAGGAGATCCTCAACGACCACCCCAAGCGCTTCCGCGCCCTGCTCGTGGAGAGCGGGAATCCCGCGCACTCGCTCGCGGACAGCGCGCGCATGCGCGAGGCGATCGAGTCACTGGAGCTCGTGGTCGTGATCGACGTCGCGTTCTCCGAGACGGCGCGGCTGGCGCACTACGTGCTGCCGGTCGCGAGTCAGTTCGAGAAGGCCGAGGCGACGTTCTTCAACTTCGAGTTCCCGCACAACTATTTCCACCTGCGCAAGGCGCTCATGGCACCGTTGCCCGGCCTGTTCTCTGAGGCCGAGCTGCACTCGCGCCTGTGCGAAGCGCTCGGCGCGCTGCCGCAGGAGGCAGTCAGTGCGCTGCGGGCCGCCTGGGGCGACGGACGGCTCGCCTTCCGCGCGAAGTTCTTCGAGCTCGTCGGCGCGAACCCGCGCCTGCTCGGCGTCGCGCCCGCCCTGCTCTATCGCGCGATCGGCGACCTCCTGCCCCAGGGGCTCGCGGAGGGCGCCGCGGTCTGGGCACTGTGTCAGCTCGCCGCGCCGCGGCAGATCGAGTCACTCCGGCGCGCGGGCTTCGAGGGCGAGCCGGCGGACGCCGCGGACGCGCTCTTCGACGCGCTGCTCGAGAGCAAGAGCGCGGTGGTGTTCTCGGTCGACGACTGGGAAGAGAGCTTTGCGCGCGTGCACACGCCGAACAAACGCATCCAGCTCGCGATTCCCGAGCTCTTCCCCGAGCTCGACTCACTCGCCACCGAGCCCAGCCCCGGCGCGAGCGCGGAGTTCCCTTTCATCTTGTCCGCGGGCGAGAGGCGCTCCTTCACCGCGAACACGATCTTCCGAAACCCGGACTGGCGCCGGAAGGATCGGGCGGGCGCGCTGCGCATGAACCCCGACGATGCCGCGCGCATCGGCGTCGCGGACGGCGGGCGCGCGCGCATCTCGACCAAGCGCGGCAGCGCCGAGGTGCCGGTCGAGCTCTCCGACCGCATGCAGCCGGGTCACATCTCGCTGCCGAACGGGATGGGCGTCGACTTCCCCGACCTGGGCCGGACCGGGGTCGCGCCGAACGAGCTCACCGCCGGCGAAGACCGCGACTGGCTCGCCGGCACGCCGTGGCACAAGCACACGCCGGCGCGCGTGGAGGCGGTGTGAGTCACTCGGGCGGTGCCGCGCCGGTGCTGCGCGTCTTCTCGTATCTGCCGAACCCGCGACTCGCCAAGGCGACGATCGCGGCGCGACTCTGCGGCGTGTCGGTCGAGGTGCGGGGCACGAACGCGCGCAAGCTCGGCGGCTGGCTCTGGGACTTCGACGCGCGCCCGCTCGCGGGCGGCGAGTCACTCGGCGCGACCGCGCGCACGGCGCACACCGGGTTCGGCGGCACATTGCACAAGACCGACGCCTTCCTCGAAGCGCACCCGTTCGGCACCGTGCCCGCCGCGTTCAGCCCCGACGGCAAAGTCGGGATCTTCGAGTCGAACAGCATCCTGCGCGCCGTGGCGCGGCTCGGCGCGGAGAGGACGCTGCTCTACGGCAGCGACCCTTACACCGCGTCGCGCATCGACTCGTTCCTCGACGCGAGCCTGGTGTTCGCGCGCGACGTGCAGCTGTATCTCTTGAAGCTCGCCGCCGGGAAGATCAAGCCGCCGACCCACGAGCGCGCGCGCGCCGCCCGAGACACCTACCTCGGCGGGATCGAGCAGGCGCTGTCGCCTGACCGATCGTTCATCGTCAACGACTCACTCACCCTGGCCGACATCTGCTTCGCGGCCGAGCTCGCGCTCTTCTCCGCGGAGCGCGTGCACCACGAGGTGCTCGCGGCAGCCGCGCTCGAGCCGCTCTGGGACGACGACCTCCGCGTTTCCTTCTCGCACGCGCTGACTCACTTCGCGCGCCTGTGCGCCCACCCCGCCTTCGCGCCCGATCTCGCGCCGTATCTCGAAAAGCTCGCGGCGCGGTAACTCCGCCACTTACTCCCGCAAGCCGGGTATCCTGCGCAGATGCACGAGGGCGCGCGACGCCTGCGGCCGCTCGACCGGGTCCTGATCGCGACCCTGGTGCCCTTCTTTCTCGTCGTGCTGGGACTGCAGCTGCGCGAGGGCCTGGCGACGGGGGGCATGCGGGACACCCTCGTGCGGGTCTCGTCCGCGCCCGCGGACGGATTCCCGGCGCTCGAAGCGCAGTTCTCTCCACGGGTCGAGGGCCGGGCTCTCGAGGTCGGAGACCGCATCGTGAAGCTCGACGGTCGACCGCTCCTGGGCGTCCGTTCGTTCGAGTTCAACGCACGGGCGACGCTCGCCGCGCGGCGGCCGGAAGGAGTCTCCATCGAGGTCGTGCGCGGAGAGGAGCGCTTCGGAGCGACGCTGTTCGCGTCCTCGCGCCCGATCTGGTGGCTGCAGTTTCCCTCGGCCGTGTTCACGGCCGCGATCGCAATGATCCTCCTCCTGCGGGCGCCGCAGTGGCCGTGCGCGCGCGCGTATTTCGTGAGCGCGCTCTGTTTGGGCGTGTTCTACGCCTGTGGCGGCTTCAACTTCGGCTTCACCGCCTTCGGTGCGCGCGAGATCGCCTACGCGAGCCTTCCGATCGGCCTCGCCGCGACCGTCTCGTGGACCTGGAACTTCACGCCGTCGGCACGGCCGCTCCGCCGCTGGCAGCGTGCGCAGGTCTGGGCCCTCTGCATCGCGATGTGGGCGCTAGTCCCCGTCGGTTTCTGGCTGCCAAGACCCGAAGCGACGATCGCCTGGTGGGCATACCGCAGCCTCTTGCTGCTCTCGTACCTCTCGATGCTCGGCGGGTTGACCCGCGCGTACCTCCGTTCGGACGCGCTCGAGCGCCGACAGATCCGCTGGGTGCTCTACGCGGCATACGTCACGGTTCTACCGGGTCTGGCCAGCCTGGCAGCCGCCGCGCTGGGCGTGGGCATCGCGGTCTTGGACTACGTCATGGCGCTCTCCGGATTCGCCATTCCGCTCGGCGTCCTGATCGCGGTATTCGGCTATCGCTTCCTCGACGTCGATCCGCTCATCAGCGCGACGACGTCGCTCACCATCCTCGGCTTGATCGTGCACGAAGGCCTGCTGCACGTGATCCCCGAGGTGTCGGAAACCGCGAGTCACGTCGTGGGTGTCTCGCCGTCGACCGGCAAGTGGACGCTCTCTCTCGCCTTCGCGGCGGTCGTCTTCGGAGCGCACGGCCGCCTGCGGCCGTGGATCGACCGGCGTGTCTTCGGGCCGCGCGTCTCCGTCGAGGAGGGCCTGGCGAAGCTCATCGTCGAGCTCGCGCACTGTCGCAGCGCACAGGAGCTGACGGATCTCTCGGCGGAGCGGTTGGAGGCGCTGCTCCGCCCCGAGTCACTGGTCGTCTACGGGCGCGCCGAGTCCGTCTTCGCGCCGGTACTCGCGCACGGTCGCGCCGTGCCGCCGGCCATCGCGTCCGACGGACCGCTCGTGCACGTTCTCGAGTCACGCACGACGCCCCTCGCCGGGAGCGCCAAGGCGATCGATCCATTCGACCGCGCCGTGCTGGCGACGCTCGACACGGAGGTCCTGATCCCGATCCGGCGCGGCGAGACGCTCGTCGCATTCATGTGCCTGGGGCGCAAGCGCTCTCGCGACATCTACACTCCGGCCGAGCTGGCGCTGCTCACCGCGATCGCGACCGCGAACGGCGAGGCGCTGCAGCGGCTCGGCGACGCGGAGGTGCTCGAGCAGGGGCGCGCGATGCAGGCGAGCATGCGCCGCTACGTGCCGGGTGCGATCGCGGAGCAGCTCGAGCGCGGCCGCGATCTCCCCGCGGCCGAGCACGAGGTCTCGGTCCTGTTCATCGATCTGCGCGGCCACCCGAGCTACACCGAGAAGCGCCGGGTCGAAGACGTCTTCTCGACCGTGAACGAAGACACCGAGCGTGTCTCGCGAATCGTGCTCGCGCACGGCGGTACGGTCGTCGAAGCCAACGGGGAAGGAATGATGGCGGTGTTCGGCGTGCCCGAGGCAGTCACGGACAAGGAGCGGCGCGCCGTGGAGGCCGCGCGGGAGATCGTCGATACCTCGCCCGTGGATCTGCGCGTGGGAATCGGAATCGCGACCGGGCTCGCATACGCGGGGAACATCCGCGCCGCCGACCGCTGGATCTGGAGCGTGATCGGCGAGACGACGAACCTCGCCGCGCGCCTGCAGGGGCTGACCTTGGACCTCGATGCCTCGGTCGCGGTCGACGCGCCGACACGCCGCGCCGCGGGCTACGTGTGCGCGGACTTCGATCGCCACAAGGACGTGACGGTGCGCGGCCGAAGCGAGCCCATCGAGATCTTCGCGCTTCCGCTCGCGCGGGCGGCCATGGCTTAGACGCGCCGGCGAGTCAGTCGCGAATCCAGCTCCCGTGGAAGCCGTGCGGCACGCGCCGCGGCATGTGGATGCGCGCGACCGGCTTTCGCGACATGTCGCTCGCGTCGAGGATCACTAGATCGCTCGAGTCGCTCGCTTGGTCGTAGACGAAGCCGAGCGCGTAGCCCTCGTCCTCGCCCGACGAGTCACTCGCCTCGGCGAACACGAACTCGCCCGGCTGCGCGTTCGGCCCGAAGTCGTGGACGCTCGAGTTGCCGCGCTCGAGGTCGTACTTCACGACCACGCTCGGGCCGCCCAGCGCCCCGTCGTTACCCTCGCGCGGCGCGACCGCCCAGCCATAGCGGTGGCGCAAGCCGACCGCGCGCTCGTCGACGCGCGGGAACGCGTGCGCGACGTCGTCGAGCTGGCGCTCGCTGACCTTGCCGGACTCGAGGTCGAACTCCCAGCGGTACAGATACGACGGCGCGAAGTCGTCCATCGAGTCACGCCACATGTACTCGTGGCGCCCGACGTCGCAGACCACCTTGTTGCCGTCGACGTAGGCGTTCATCGGGTGGAAGACGTAGCAGGGGTCGATCTCGAACCAGCGCACGTCTGTGTCCTTGCCGAAGCGCGGCAAGATACCGATGCGCGCGCCGTAGCTCTCGTCCCAGCCGAGCGGGATCTTGCCCTGCATGGCCTTCTCGAGATTGAAAGTCACGGGCAGATCCATGAACAGCGCGTGGTCCCGCGTGATCATGAAGTCGTGCATCATCGTCGGGCCCGGCACCGTGATCTCCGCGCTGTGCACGAGCGCGCCCTTCGCGTCGAGCACGTGGTAGACGAGATATGGCGCGAGATACGAGTAGCCGAAGAAGTGCAGCTCGTTCGTCTCGGGGCAGAGCTTCGGGTGCGCGGTGAACGGGCTCGTGAGTCGTCCGCCGTAGGTCTCGCAGCCCAGTGTCTCGAGCTCCGCGCTGAGCTCGTACGGGAAGTGACCTTCTTCCAGCGCGAGGATGCGCCCGGCATGGCCGACCACGTGAGTGTTCGCGGCGCTCGCGGCGCGGTCCATCATGGTGGCCGGGTCCATCGCGTCGAGATCGCGCTCGAACTTCGGAGTGCGCACCCAGCGATTGCGGTACCAGACGGCGCGGCCGCCCTCGATGCGCACGCCGTGGATCATGCCGTCGCCCATGAACCAGTGACCCGAGACACCGCTCTTCGGGTTCGCGCCGTTGCGCAGGTACGTGCCCGAGAGCTCCGGCGGAATCGCGCCGCTGACCGGAAGGTCGAAACGCGTCAGCTCGTCCATCACCGGCGCGAAGTTGCCGGAGAGATGCCAGGGCTTCGTGTCACTCACTTCCGTCGCCATCTCGAGTCCTCCTGAGTCGGATCCTAGCATCGCGCGCGGCGCACTCGCTTGAAGAGCAACGCGCGGAAGTGGAACATGCCGCGCATGGTAATCACCGACGGAACCGAGCTCCTCGACCCGCAGCGCTACGCGACTCTCGGCTATCCGCACGAGCTCTGGACTCGGATGCGGCGCGAAGCCCCAGTGCACTGGTGCGAGCCGGTCGAGCTCGTGCCCTTCTGGGCGATCACGAAGCACGCGCACATCTGCGAGATCTCGAAGCAGCCCGACGTGTTCAAGAGCGCCAATGGCATCGTGCCCGCGACCAAGGAGGTCGCGGAGCGGATCGCGCGCGGCGAGAAGAGCCCGTTCGACATGATGCAGACGATCATCACCATGGACCCGCCGAAGCACCGCCAGTACCGCAAGGTGGCGAGCCCGTGGTTCACTCCGCAGGCGCTCGCGCGCATCGACAGCGTGGTGACTGCGAGCGCGCGCCGGCTGGTCGACCGCCTCTACGACGCGCAGAAGAACGGCGAGGGCACGTTCGACTTCGTGACCGAGATCGCGGTGCCGCACCCGTTGCGCATCCTGTGCTCGATCCTGGGCATTCCCGAGGCCGACGAGCCGCTCGTGCTGCGACTCACTCAGGAGCTGTTCGCCGGCGAGGATCCGGAGTTCAAGCGCTCCGAGGCCGATCGCGACGAGGCGTTCCGCGCGCTGGGCATCGAGTTCCTGCAGTTCTTCGGCAAGATCATCGCGGACCGACGCGCGAACCCCAGCGGTGATCTCGCCGGAGTGCTCGCCAACGCCGAGATCGACGGCGCGCGCATGGGCGACCTCGAGACACTCGGCTACTACCTGATCACCTTCACCGCCGGTCACGACACTACGCGCAACAGCCTCGGCGCCGGCATGCTCGCACTGGTCGAGAACCCCGCCGAGCGCGCGAAGCTGCGCCGCGACCCCGAGGGCCGCGTCGCCGACGCCGTCGAAGAGATCGTGCGCTGGGCGACGCCGGTGAACTACATGATGCGCACCGCCGCGAGCGACTACGAGCTCGGCGACACCAAAGTGCGTCAGGGCGAGCGCGTGCTCCTGTTCTACGCCTCGGCGAACCGCGACGAAGAGGTGTTCGACGCGCCCTTCGAGTTCCGCATCGACCGCCACCCGAACCCGCACCTGGGCTTCGGCATCGGCGAGCACTTCTGTCTCGGGTCGCACCTCGCGCGCCGCTCGCAGCGCGCGCTGTTCAGCGAGCTGGTCGGCCGGCTCGAGGACGTCGAGCTCGCGGCGCCGCCGCAGAGGCTCGCGGCGAGCTTCGTCGCCGGGATCAAGCACCTGCCGCTGCGCTACCGACTCACTCCGGCAGGGCGGCGGCGCTCGTAGAGCGCACTAGTCAGCGGCACTCGATCCCTCGGTAGCCCTTCGGGCGTGTGACGGCGCCCATCAAGTCCGGCAGGTCGGCAATCGATCGGGACACGATGCGGCGAGCGGTAGTTCTGGCGCTCCTGGCGCTTGGGGCGGGGTTCGTGCTGTGGGAGTACTTCCCGGAGTATTTCCCCTGGGGCCGCGCTCCGCTGAAGATCGCCGCGCCCGTGGAGCCCGAGCTTCCGATCGCGCCGCCGGTCGCCGAGCGCCTCGCGCGCATCGACACCCGGCTGCGCCTCCCGCCCGACCGGCGCGCGATCGCGGCGATCCGCGACATACACCGCCTGGTGCACGGCGGGCCGACCGCGGAGGCCGAGGTCGAGTACGCCTCGGGAAGCTGGAAGATCGCGTACGCCGGCGAGCGGCTCGCGGTCCTGTCGCCCTTCCCGCGCTTCGACGCGCTACTGGCGCTGCTCGACGAGTGGGCCGCCAAGGAACGCGGACGCCCGGGCGCGGTGCAGCTCGATCCGGACCTCGCGATCCGCCCCGAGCTGCAGGCGCTCCTAAACCGCTTCGACGACGCGGCGGCGTTCGAGCTCCTGACCAAGGTCGACGCCGGCTGGCGCGGCGGGAAAACGACCGTGGGGGATCTCCTGGCCGCGACCGACGCGCTCGCGCAGCTCTGCCTCGTGGTGCCGCGCGACTTTCCCACGTCGGATCGGCTCGCGGCGCGCGCACTCGCGAGTCTGGCGCTCGCGCGACAAGTCGCGCCCGACCGCGCGCTGCGCGCGGAGGTCTCACTGGCCTACGCCCTCGGCTACGTATCGCATGCGACCGCGCTCGCAGAGCGCCTGCCGCGCGACGAGCCGCTCGCGGCGTTCGTGCGCCGAGACTTCGGCGCGCTCGAGCGCGTGGCGGAGTGGAGCGCGTCGGCCGACGTCCAGTTCTACTACGCCGCGCGTCTGGTGCGGGCGCGCTCGCCCGTGGAGTGGATTGCCTGGTACCGCGAGCAGAAGCCCGAACGCGCGCTGCGCACGGCGATCGTGCGGACGGCGCTCGATGAGCGCGACCAGGCGCTCGGAGATTTCGTGCCGGAGCTGTACGCGACGCTCCTGCTGACTCAGTTCGGCGTACCCCTCGCGAAGGGCGCGCCACCCGAGGCGGCACTGACTCGGTGCGGAGCGCTGGACGACAAGCTCGCGGAAAGCGCGCGCGGATTGCGCGGGCCGTTCGCGGACGCAGCGCTCTACCGCGACTCATACCACGCGGCTTGTCTCTCCGCCGTGTACCGCAAGCTCGTGTACTTCGCCGAGGTGAAGAGCGCGCCCGACGCCGCACTCGCGCTGGCGCACAAGCTGCCCGAGACGAATCCGGACCTCGTGGACCTGCGCGCTTGGACGGAGCTCGTCGCCGGCGACACCAGGGATCCGGGTGCGCCGGCGCGACTCGCAAAGGCGATCGGGGCTCGGTCCGCGCTGGGCGTCGAGCCCAGGCAGGCGCTCGCGCACAAGGCGATCGACGCGCTCGCCGCCGACGCCCCGCAGCGCAGCGAGATTGGCGACTCACTGGCCGCGTGGCTCGACTCACGCGCGAGCGGGCGAGTCACTGGAGGCGACCTCGCGCGCGAGGTGTTCCTCGAGCCCGACCTCGAGGAGCGGCTCTACGCGGCCGCGCTCGACCTCGACCGGCTGGAGCGGCCGCTGCTCGCGGCCCGCCTCGCGAGCTTCCGGCGCGACTGGCTGGCGCTCTGGTCGATCGCGGAGTCAGACGCCCTTGGGCCCGACGAGCGGATGGCTGCGCTGGAAGCGCTCGAGCGCCAGAAACCGCTCGAGGCGACGCGCCTGCGCCGCGGCTACGAGCGCCTCTTGACCGAGAACGCCGGCTCCGAGCCGCTGCGCCGGCAGTTCGCGCGCTACTTGGAGAAGGGGCTCGGCAAGCGCAAGGCCGCGCGGGAGGTGCTGCTGCCGATCTTGGCGGCGCACGAGACCTTCGATCCGCCGTCGGACTCCGCGGCGGGGATCATCGCGCGTCTCTACCGCGAGGACGGCGACCCCGGCTCGGCATGGGCGCTGCTCGAGCCGCGCGTCGCAGGGCAGCGCGTGCCGTACGAGGCGGCGCGCGCGCAGGTCGCGCTCGGCGACCTCGCGAGCGCGGAGCAGATCGCGCGCGGAGCCTACGAGCTCTACAAGCACTCACTCGCGCCGGCCGCCGAGCTCAGCGCGGTGCTCTGGGAGGCGGGCCGGAACGCCGAGGCCGCCGACGTGATCGCGAAGTTCCCCGTTCCCGCGTCCGACAAGGAACGGTGTTGGCACTTCTGTCGCGCCTTCGTGCGCGTCTTTCACGGCAAGCCGCCCGCCGAGGTGGAGCCCGCGTTTCGCGAGCTGGTGGCCGCGCGGGTCGACACCGAGCTCCTGCTCGAAACGATCGACACGTACCGCGGGACGGCCGAGCCCGAGACCGCGCTCGCGCTGGGCAAGCTCCTCGAGGACAGCCTCGAGGCCCGCACCGAGACGTACAAGTCACTGAAGCAGATGCATGGCGAGCGGGAGGCCGCCCAGTGGCTGATGCCGAAGATCTCGCGCGGCGAGCGCGCGGCTGCGGCGAAGGTCTTCTACGACCGCCAGGCCGACGAGCTCCTCTGGAAGCTCGTCGAGGATCCGGATCACCAGAGTGAGTCGGCGACCTGGCTCCTGTGCGCCGCCGCGTTCGTGCGTGAGGAACCGCGCAACCCGTCCCACGCCACCGCGCTGGCCACCTACTTCACCGCCCACCAGGCGACCCTCGACGAGCAGCTCGGCGCGGCGCTCGCCGGGCTGATCGAGCCCGAGGTCCTGCTCCAGCGCCTGCGCACGGAGAGCGAGCTCAGCCGCGTTGCTTACTACCTTGGGGCGAGCGCCGAGGGGGCGCGCGACCTGCGCGGCGCGCTGCGCATGTACCAGCTGGCCCGCTCGTCGCGGCAGAAGACCCCGTCGCGAGAGCTGGCGCAGGAGGCAGTGACTCGGATCAACGATCTCGACACGAGCTTGGACGCGCTCGCCGCGGACCCGCCCCGGAACACGGTCATCGCCGCCGGATCGTGACTCGAGAGTCTCCGGGCTGCCGCACTCGCTCCGAGTCTCTACTCGTGACTGACTTTCGCTCCAGACAGAGCCGCCATCATCCGCGCGACGTGGTCGCTGAACACGCCGTCGATCCCCAGCGCGAGCATCGCGGCGAGACTCGCGGCGTCCTGGGTGTCCCAGGCGAGGAGCTTTCGGCCGGCGCCGCGGAACACGGAGACGAGCGGCGGGCTCCAGTCACTCCAGTGCAGGTTCAGCGCGTCGATGTCGAGCGCAGCCATGCGCTCGGCGCGCGCTGCGGGCGGCGTGCGCATGTGGGTGAGCCGCGTCGAGTCGACCAGGCGAACGCGCGCGGAGAGAGCGCGCCACGGCGCGACCTCTCGCCAGTTGTAATGACACAGCCACAAGCGATCCTCGGCGCCCGCGCGGCGTGCGACGCGGATCACCTCGGCGGCGGCAGCCGGGTCCTTCACGTCGAGCGAGAGCTCGAAGCCGTGACCCACTTCGGTGTAGAGCGCTTCCAGAGCCGGGATGTGCGCCGGCAGCTCGGCGCGCGCGGCGGAGCGGATCGCCCGCCCGTCTTGGAGCGTGCCGCCATGGTCCAGCACGGCGACGCCGTCGCGGGTGAGCCAGACGTCGGAGTCGAGCCCGGTCGCGCCCAGGCGCAGCGCGAGCGCGAACGCCTCGAGCGTGTTCTCGCGCGCGTCCGCCGACGCGCCGCGATGCGCGAACCCGATGCAGCCCATGACGCCTCAGTCACTCCCGGGCACGAGTTCGGCGAGCGCGCGGATGATGCGGTCTGGGCGCACTGCCGCGGCCGCGGGAAGACCTCTGCCTTCGCCGTCGTACCAGATCGCGTGGATGCCGAGTCTCTGGGGCGCCGCAACCTCCCACTCGAGGTTGTCGCCGACCATCCACGCCTCGGGCGCACCGACGCCCAGTGACTCGAGCGCGTGGCGGTAGGCGCGCTCCTCGGGCTTGCCGAAGCCGTGCTCGCCCTCGATCTGGATGTGGTCGAAGCGGCGCGCCAAGTCGAAGCGCAGGAGCTTCGCCCGCTGCGGCTCGGCCGCGCCGTTGGTGACGAGGCCCAGAGTCACTCCGCGCGCACGCAGCGAGTCGAGCGTGTCACATGCGTCGGGAAAGAGGCTCATCTCCTCGTCGCGCAGCGCGCTGAAGCGGTCCGCGACGCGCACCGCGACTTCGTCCCGCAGGCGGTGACTCGCGCCCGGAAGCGCCGCGAACGCGCCGCGCACGACCTCGCGGCGCGACTCGTAGAGCCGCTGCCGCCAGTAGCGGTGGCGTTCCGGGTCCGCCCAGAACTCACTCGCGTGAGACTGAATCGCGGCCGCGACGTCGGCCGGCTCGAACGGCGCGAGCTGCGCGCCCAGCTCCGCCGTCACCTTGGCCCATGCCAAGTCGGCGCGCCCGTACGCACGCAACAGCGTATCGTCGAGATCGAAGAGGATGGCGCGCGGCAAGCCCGACACGTCCGCATGTATACCGCAGACGCGGTAACGAGTCGGATCGCGCGCAGTCCACCGAGGATGACTCGACCGATGAGCCGCGCCCTGCTCCCGCTCGCGTTCCTGGGCTTCGTGAGTCTCGGCCTGCCCGACGGGCTCCTGGGTGTGGCGTGGCCCGAGATGCGCGCGCGCTTCGCGCTTCCGCAAGAGGCGCTGGGCGCGCTGCTCGCGGTCTCGACCATCGGCTACATGGGGACGAGCTTCGCCGCGGGTTCGCTCCTGCGGCACATGCGGATCGGCGGGCTGCTGGCGCTCTCGTGTCTCGCGACCGCGGCGAGCTTGCTCGGCTACGCGTCGGCGCCCAACTGGGTCGTCGTCGTCGCGTTCGGCTCGCTCGCGGGGCTCGGCGCGGGCGCGATCGACGCCGGGATCAACGCATACGTCGCGAGTCACCACAGCCCGCGCACCGTGAGCTGGCTGCACGCCTGCTACGGGGTCGGAGCAGCGAGCGGACCCGCGCTGATGAGCGCGGTGCTGATGCGGGGGCTCGGCTGGGAACGCGGCTACGTGATCATCGCCCTGGCGCAGCTCGGACTCGCGGCGGCGTTCGCGGCGTCGTATCGGCACTGGCCGGCGATCCGGAGCCTCGACCCGAGTGACTCCGCAGCGGGCGCGCGGCTGCGCGACACATTGCATCTGCCGGCCGTGCGCTGGGCGATCGCGGCGTTCTTCCTCTACACGGGAATCGAGGCCGCCGCCGGCGCGTGGAGCTACAGCCTGTTCGCGCTGGCGCGCGGCTTCGCGATGCCGGTCGCGGCGTTCTGGGTGAGCGCGTTCTGGTGCGGACTCACCGCGGGGCGGGTCGGCGCCGGCTTCGCCGCCAGCCGACTCTCCGTCGAGGTGCTGCTCGCGTTCGCCCTCGGCGGCCTCGTGACCGGCGCGGCGCTGGTCTGGCTCCCGCCCGTGCGCGGTGCGGAGCTCGTCGGTGTCGCGCTCCTCGGGCTGGGCGCGGGGCCGATCTTCCCGACGCTGATCGCCGCGACACCCAGGCGTGTCGGAGCCGCGCACGCTGCGAACGCCGTCGGCTTCCAGATCGCGGCGGCGGCGCTCGGCCAGTCACTCCTTCCGGCGCTCGTCGGCCTGCTCGCGGGAGCGCTGGGTCTCGAAGTGGTCGCCCCCTCTCTCTTTGCCGCCGCGCTCGCGCTGAGCGCGATCTGTCTTCAGTGGGCGCCGAGCTCCGCTTCGAGCGAGCGGCGCACCTTGGCACGGGCGCGGTGGAGCAGGACGCGCTGATTCCCGTCGCTGATGCCGAGCAGCTGGCACACCTCTTCGGCGTCGAGCCCCCGCACGTCGCGCAGCGTGATCACCGTGCGCTGCGCCTCGGGAAGCTCAGCGATCGCGCGCTCGATCTGGCCGAGTGTCTCGCTCGAGGACAGCCGGTGCTCCGGGTCGCGCCACTCCGCGGGCGGCTCGGACCAGTGACCGTCCGCTTGAAAGCGGCCGTCCTCGACCGGCCGCTCCGACTCACCCTCGTCGCGCGCAAGCGCCGAGAAGGGAACCGTGCGCGCCTCGCGAGCCCCTCGAGTCTTGGCGAGGTTCGACGCGATCGTGAACAGCCAGGTGCGGAACGAGCTGCGCCCCTCGAAGCGATCGATGCCGTTCAGCACCCCGACCCACGCGTCTTGCGCGATCTCTTCGGCGAGCGCGGCGCTGCGCACGTGCGCGGCCGCGACGCGGACGAGTGACGCGTGATGGCGGCGGACGATCTCGGTGTATGCGGCCTCGTCGCCGGCGCGCAGGCGCGCGACGAGCTCGGCGTCGCGGTCGGGCGCGAGCGCCGTCGCGGCGGTCGCGCGCGCGCGCAGGGCAAGATTGTCGGAAGTGGTCATCGCTGTGACTCCTCCAGGAGCGCGCTCACGAATGCGGAGGCGCGCCGGACTTTGGCGGACGAGTCAATCAGCTCGCGCAACAGCGCGAGCCCCGTCGTGTCCGCGAACTTCAGAGCTGCGAGATCGAGCGCGATCCGCTTGCCCGCGACCGAGCACTCACCCGCGACGCGCCGCAGCTCCGCGACCGCGTCGCCGGCCAGGCGCCCCTCGAGCACGAGCACCGTGTCCTTCGGGCCGTTCGGCTGTGTGGTGATTCGAAGCATCGGATTCGCTCTCCCTTGCGGGAGGGCTAGAGCAAGCGCGATGCCAGCCGGTGCCGAAGCGGGAACCGTTTGAGATCTCGCGGGGTTCGCGCACTCTCGCGGCTCGACCCACCACGCCCGCGGCGCCGTGGGTGCCGCGAGATTTCGTGGGCGCCACGACATCCCGCGGTTGCAACGCGCCGCGAGTGTCGGGAATCTGCGCTCCGCATGAGTGTGTCCCGATGAGCGATTCCCGATGAGCCGAGAGGCCTGGTGGCGACCCGATCGCTTCGCGCGGCGCCGCGCCGCGCTGGAGGCGCGCGCGCGGATCGCGACGGCGGTGCGCGCCTGGTTCGCGAGCGAGGGATTTCTCGAGGTCGAGACACCCGCCCTGCAAGTCTCTCCGGGGCTCGAGCCGCACCTCTTCGCGTTCGAGACACGGCTGCGCGACCCGCACGGCGGCCCGGCGAGCGCGCGGTATCTGCGCACGTCGCCCGAGTTCGCCTTGAAGAAGCTGCTCGTCGCCGGGCTGCCCCGGATCTTCGAGCTCGCGCACGCGTTCCGGAACGCGGAACGCTCGTCGACTCACCACCCGGAGTTCACGATGCTCGAGTGGTACCGCGCGGGCGCGAGCTACGAGGCGCTCTGGCGGGACTGTGAGTCACTCCTGCGCGTCGCCGCGGACGCGGCCGGGGCAGCCCAGCTTCGCTGGCGCGGCGCCGCGTGCGATCCGCGCGCGCCCGCGGCGCGACTCACGGTGGCCGACGCGCTCGCGAAGCACGCCGGTGTAGGGCTCGAGGAGCTGCGCCGCGGCGCGGGCGAGAGCTTCGAGGACCGCTTCTTTCGCTGCTTCCTGGAATCGGTCGAGCCGAAGCTCGGCGTCGGGCGCGCGACCTTGCTCGTCGACTGGCCGATCGAGCTCGCGGCGCTCGCGCGCGCGAAGCCGGGGGAACCGCTCGTCGCGGAGCGAGTCGAGCTCTTCGCCTGCGGGCTCGAGCTCGCGAACGGCTGGAGCGAGCTCACCGATCCCGTCGAGCAGCGCCGCCGCTTCGAGCGCGAGCAGTCCGAGAAGGCGCGGCTGTACGGGGAACGCTATCCCATCGACGAGGACTTCATGGCCGCGCTCGAGCAGGGCCTGCCCGAGAGCGCGGGCATGGCGCTCGGCTTCGACCGACTCGTGATGTGCGCAACCGGCGCGGAGCGCATCGACGACGTGCTCTTCGCGCCGGTGGACGACGGATGAAGCGAACGCTCGACACTGCGGAGCTGGTGAGCGCGGGCCTGATACCCCGCGACCGCGCGGACGCCCTACACCAGGTGGCGTCGCGCTGGGCGGTCGCGCTCACCCCCGGTGTCGCGGCGCGCATCGACGCGGCGGATCCGCGGGACCCGCTGGCGCGGCAGTTTCTCCCGCACGAGGACGAGTCACTCGTCGGGCCCGACGAGCTCGAAGATCCGATCGGCGACCTCGCGTTCCGCGCCGTCCGGGGCATCGTGCACCGCTATCCGGACCGCGTGCTGCTCACGCCGACGTCCGTCTGCGCCGTCTACTGCCGCTTCTGCTTCCGGCGCGAGCGCGTCGGGCCGAGCGGCGAGTCACTCTCGCCCGCCGAGCTCGAGCGCGCGCTGGACTACGTCGCGGGGGATGGGCGGATCTGGGAGGTGATCCTCTCGGGCGGCGATCCGCTCGTGCTCTCGCCTCGGCGACTCGGCGCCATCGTGCGGCGGCTCGGCGAGATCCCGCACGTGCAGGTGATCCGCGTGCACACCCGCGTGCCGGCGGTCGACCCGGAGCGAGTCACTCCGGCGCTGGTCGCGGCGCTCGACTCTGCGAAGGCCGTGTGGCTCGCGCTGCACGTGAACCACGTGCGGGAGCTCGACGGCGCGGCGCGCGAGGCGATCGCGCGCATCGCGCGCGCCGGCATCCCGATGCTCGCGCAGACCGTGCTGCTCGCGGGCGTGAACGACGACCCGACCGCGCTCGAGGAGCTGTTCCGCGCGCTCGTGTCGCTGCGCGTCAAGCCGTACTACCTGCACCACCTGGATCTCGCGCCGGGGACCGCGCGCTTCCGCACCTCGATCGCAGCCGGCCAGGCGCTGGTGCGCGGGCTGCGGGGACGTGTCTCGGGTCTGTGTCAGCCGACGTACGTGCTCGACATCCCCGGCGGCGCGGGCAAGGTGCCGATCGGCCCGAGCTATCTCGGCGAGGCCGGCGCGGACGGGGTGCGCGCGCTGTGTGACTGGCAGGGCAAGCCGCACGCTTACTCGGAGCGGCCCCTCGAGTCCGACCCGGAGCGCGACGGCACGTAGTCGCCGCCGAGCGCGACGCGCCGCACGCCGTCGCTGTCGGTCGCCTGGTGACCCACCGTGGCTCGCGGGGCGGGAAACTCCGCCACGGTGTTGGCGAGCCGGCCGAGCCCAGTCACTTCGACCTCGACCACGTCGCCCGGCTTCATCGGCCGCGAGTTCGCGGGCGTGCCCGTCAGCACCACGTCGCCGGGCAAGAGCGTGATGTGTCGCGCGAGATCGGCGAGCTGGTAGTCGATGCCGAACACCATGTCCGAGACCGGGCCCTCTTGGACGACGGTCCCGTTCAAGCGCGTGCGCACCGTCGACGCGCGCACGTCCACCCCGCGGACGATGCCCGGTCCGATCGGGCAGAAGCCGTCCATGCCCTTCACGCGCAGCATCGAACCCGCGTCGGTGTCGCGGAAGTCCTGGCAGCCGACGTCGTTCGCGGGCGCGAAGCCCGCGAGACAGTCCCAGACCTCGTCGGGAGTCACGTTCTTCATCGGCCGCCCGACGATCGCCGCGATCTCACCCTCGTAGTTCAGATACTGACAGCCGGCGGGCCGCAGCAAGAGACCGCGGTGCGCGTTCAGCGCAGTGACCGGCTTCTGGAAGTAAGTCGGCGTCACGAGGGCCGGCGCTCGGAACTCGATCCGCCGTGACTCGTAGTTCAGGTGGATGCACAGGATCTTCGTCGGCTCACAGGGCGCGAGATAGGTCGCGTCGGCCTCCGCGATCGTCCGCCCGTCGGGGAGAGCGAGCCGATCGCCCTCGACCCGCACCCAGGTGGGGACTCCGCCGGCGAGGATGCGGCGCCGCTCGTCGCGCGGCCCGTCGACGACGCTCACAGCTCGAACCACACGTGCGCTTGGCCGGTGCCGACCGCGTTCTCGTACTCGGACAGCGCGACGCCCTTCGCGGAGCAGCCCAGCCCGCCGAGCGCGCCCACCATCATGAGGTAGTGCGCGAAGAAGCCCTCCGGCGCGAGCGCGCTGTACTCAGGGTAGAGCTCGATCACGGCGCGGTGGTCGCCGGCGCCCCAGAGCTCGAGGATGCGGTGATCGAACAGCCGCGCCGCCTCGGAGTGGACGTTCGCGGGATCCCAGGCGCCCTTCTTCAGGATCACGTCCATCGGCCAGAAGCGGTGACTCATGCCGCCGGATGCGAACAGCGCCACGCGGTGGTCGGTCGCGCTCACGGCGCGCGCGAGCAACTCGCCGAGCGCGAGCCAGTTGTGCAGCTCGCCCGTCTGACACACGCCGACCGAGAGCACGCGCTCGTCGCGGCGCAGCCAGTGCAAGAGGTTCAGGGTCGCGTAGTGCACCGGCAGATTTCGCGAGGTCGAGTTCGTGAGTCGCACGCCGTCGTTGACCGCGAGCTCGGCGACCTTCGCGGCGAGCGCCGGTGCGCCGGGGTAGTCGTACGGGTAGTCGCAGATCAGCGTCGGGAGCTCCTCCGAGGTGAACGTGCCCCGGAAGTGAGCCGCGCCCGCGACGACGTGCTCGATGGTCGTGAGCCAGTGCGTGTCGAAGACGACGAACGTGTCCGCGCCCGCCGCGTCGAGGCGCGCGCGGAACGCGGGGATGCTCGTGACCAAGGTGGTGTCGCACCCGCGGCCCATGAGTTTGCGGACCTTCTCGGGCGCCATGATCGCGGGCTGGTGACCGAAGAGCGCGGCGGCGACGATCTCACCCATGGACGCCTCCCGGCGCGAGTGACTCGCGCTTGATCGCGACGTTCTTCACGTCGCAGAAGAAATCGAAGCTCCAGTTGCCGCCCTCGCGGCCGATGCCCGACTCGCGCGCGCCGCCGAACGGCGCGGCCAGATCGCGCACGAAGTAGCAGTTCACCCAGACCGTCCCGGCCACGACGCCGCGCGCGAGCCGCCAGGCGCGCGCCGCGTCGCGCGCGTAGATCATCGCGGCCAGGCCGTAGCGCGTGCCGTTCGCGAGCGCGAGACACTCGTCGTCGTCGCGGAAGGTATGCCAGGTCAGCACCGGGCCGAAGACTTCGCGCTGCGCGATCTCCTGCCCCGGGTCGACCTTCGCGAGCAGGGTCGGCTCGAAGTAGAGCGCGCCGAACGGGCTCTTCTGGCCGCCGTACACGGGCACCGCGCCCTCGGCGCGCGCGCGCTCGACGAAGCCCGAGACGCGCGCGAAGTGCTCGGGCGTGATCAGCGGCCCGACCCGGGTCTCGGGCTTGCGCGGGTCGCCGACGGTCATGCGCGCGGCCGCGGCGCGCAGCTTCTCGAGCAGTGAGTCGGCGACCGGGCGTTCGACCAACACGCGCGTGCCCGCGAGACACACCTGCCCCGCGTTCACGTACATGCCCGCGAGCTGGGCCGCAGCGGCGTCGAGATCCGCGTCCGCGCAGACGATGAACGGCGACTTCCCGCCCAGCTCGACGCTGGCCGGCACGAGATTGCGGCCGGCCGCGGCGCCGATCAGTCGCCCCGTGTCGGTGGAGCCGGTGAAGCTGATCCGGCTCACGCCCGAGTGAGTCACGAGCGCGGCGCCGGCCTCTTCGCCGATGCCCTGCACGACGTTCAGCACGCCGGCCGGCACGCCGGCCTCGGCCGCGAGATCCGCCAGCAGCGAGCAGGTGAGCGGCGCCCACTCCGGCGGCTTCACGACCACGGTGTTCCCCGCCGCCAGCGCCGGCCCGACCTTCCAGGTCGTGAGCATGAGCGGCGCGTTCCAGGGCGTGATGATCGCGGCGACGCCGGCCGGCTCGTAGCGCACGTGATTTACCACTTCCTCGGACTCGATCGACTCGTGCTCGAGCTCGAGCGCGCGCTCGGCGAAGAACTCGACGTTGTGCGCCGCGCGCGGCACCACGCGGCGTTGATTGCCGGCGAGCAGCGAGCCGTTGTCCGCGGTCTCGACGGCGGCGAGTGACTCGGCCTTGGCGCGGATCGCCTCGGCGAGTCGCTTCAAGATCGGCAGCCGCCCCTTCGGCCCGAGCGCGGCCCACGCGGGGAACGCCGCGCGCGCCGCGTCGACCGCCGCGTCGATCTCGCTGGCGCCGCCCGCCGCGACCTGCGCGAGCTCGGCGCCGTCGATCGGCGAGTGATCCGCGAAGCGGCGCCGCGACGGAACCCGCTTGCCGCCGATCCAGTGCTCGGTCGAGACCTCGACCCCGGCGACCGCGACGCGACTCACTCGCTCTTCTCCTCGAGGAACCGGTCGACGAGCTTGCGCCCGCGCTCCTTGGGCGCGAACAGGTGCGCGAGCATGCGGTTGCGCGCGGCGGACGCGAGATAGAAGCGCTCGTACTGCTCGCCGCGGCTGCCCAGCGCGCTGGCGGCGAAGTCCCAAGCCAGGCGGAAGACGCGAACCCGTGTTTCGGCCGACGCGCCGCCCGCGCCCTGCAGATACTTCGCGAGCAGCGGGCCGAGCTCGGCGTCGTGGAGCTGTGACTCGGTCGGCGTCGCCAGCAGGTTGTGCGAGCCGATGAGCCGCAGGATCTCGTTCACGCGCGGCATCCACACCGGCAGGAAGTGGCGCAGCTGCGCGAGCGGGTCGCCGTTCGGGAACCACACGCCGTTGCCCCACTCGAACGCCTCGGCTTCGGCGGTGCGCAGCGCGGCGCGGGTCAGCTCCGCGTAGCCGAAGAGCTCGCCGAGTAACTCCGCGGTCGCGGGTGACTTGTCGCCGACGAGCTCCGCCATGCGGCACGCGAGACCGTAGGCGAACTCGAGCTTGGTCTGCGCGCGGATCATCGTCTGCTGCATCACGTTCGGGTACCAGCCGGTGGCGAGCACCTGGTTGTACACGTCGACGTTGCCGTCGATGAAGAGGCGCTCGCGCAGCACCTCGACGTCGTCGAAGATCACGAACGCGTCCTGCTCGTCGAAGCGGCTCGAGAAGGGATGGTCGAAGCGGTTCGCGCTGCGCGTCGTGCTGTCGCGGCACAGGAAGCGCAGGCCGGGGGTCGCGCACGGAATCGAGAACGCGAGCGCGTAGCGCTCGCCTCCGACCGCCGGGATGGGATGGCCGGGATACACCGCGATCTCGTTCGCGAACGGCGCGAGCGTCGCGAGGATGCGCGCGCCGCGCACCACGATGCCGCGCGCCGTCGACTCGACCTTGTGAAGGGCGACGTCGCCGCCGCCGCCCGCGACGTCGGGTAGGCTCTTGTCGATCGTCGGATGGATGATCGTGTGAGTCAGCGCGAGGTCGCGCCGTCGCAGCTCCTTCTGGAAGCGCACGAGATTGTCGGCGCCGGCCTCGTTTCCGAACGCGCCCCACTCGTCGCTGCGGCCCGCGAAGCCCGCGAACGTGACGTTCATGTAGTCGGGCGTGCGACCCATGACACCGACCGTGCGCTCCGCGACCCGCTCCAGGCAGCGGCGCCGGCGCTCGAGGTCCGCGCGCGAGCGCGGGATCACGTGACTCACGTTGATCGCTTCGCCGGTCTCGGGGTCGGGAGTGAGACACGCGCCGGCCTGCGCGTGCTGCAGGTCGAAGATCTCGGCGAGCAGATGCGCCGCGCCGCAGAGCGCAGGGTGCGACGCGGGATCGGTCACGCGCTCGCCGTCGACCCAGAGCTCGCGGCCGTCGCGAAGGCTCTCCAAGAACTGCTCACCCGTTCTGGCCATTCCCTGACTTTACTACGTTCGGCTGCGCCTCACTGCGCGCGGCTTGCGCCGCTTGCCGACCTCGCTCGGGACGGCCCCGTTCGATTGACTTCGTTCGGCTGCGCCTCACTGCGCGCGGCTGCGCCGCTTGCGCGCCTCGCTCGGGGCGGCCCCGTTCGATTGACTTCGTTCGGCTGCGCCTCACTGCGCGCGGCTGCGCCGCTTGCGCGCCTCGCTCGGGGCGGCCCTCGCTCGGCCTCGCCCTATCAGTCACCGAGCTCGAGAAGACCGGACCGAGAACTCGTTCGTATTGCCCGTGCATCCGTTCGCGCGCGGAGCGGGCGCGCGGACCTCGACGAGGCTTCGAGCGTACCCGCGAGCGCCGAGGAGAGGCCGCGCGACCGACCCGCGAGCGCCGACACACTCTTGCTCGACTTCGCTCGCGCGAGGCGCACTGTGCGCGACCGCCCGATGATCGCGTGGGGACCCCACTCACGCTCCGCCGCTTGCCGACCTCGCTCGGGGCGGCCCTCGCTCGGCCATCGCGTGGGTCGGCGGAGAGGAGAGAAGATTGGATCCGACGCGTGCTACGCCGCCGCCAGCTCCAGACGGTGTGACTGCGATCGCGCCTCGAGGCGGAGGTCGCGGAGCAGGTCGATGCGTTCGAGGCAGCTGCCGCAGCCGGCGACGCCGGCGGTCATCGGGTCCTTGGCGACGGCGACGGGCAGGCGCAGCTCGCGCATCAGGAGCTCGGCGAGGCCGTCGAGGCGGGCGCCGCCGCCGGCGAGCACGATGCCGTTCTGTGCGATGTCCGCCGAGAACTCGGGCGGCGCGTCTTCGATCACGGTGCGCACGGCGTCGACGAGCGCGGTGACCGCCGGCGCGAGCGCCTCGCGCAGCTCCTCGGCGCGCACGCGCACGATGCGCAGCGCCCCGGTCACGCGATCTCGGGCGTCGATGCACACGTCGCGGTGGTCTTGGCGCGGGAGCGCGCAGCCGAGCTGTTCCTTCAGCGCGCGCGCTTGCGAGATGGCGACCTCGACGTCGAGCTTCCGCTTCAGCCAGCCGCGAATCGCCTCGTCGAGCTTCGCGCCGCCCATGCGCATGGTGCGCGCGTGGACGACACCGGAAAGTGTCACGACGGCGACCTCGGTCGTGCCGGCGCCGATGTCGACCACGAGCTTCCCGCCGCGCTCCGCGGACGGGATGCCGGCACCGAGCGCGGCCGCCATGGGCGCGGCCAGCAGATACACTTCGCGCGCGCCCGCGCCGCGCGCGGCGGACACCAGCGCGCGTCGCTCCACCTGGGTGAGCTCCGAGGGAACCGAGAGCACGACCCGCGGCCGGCGCAGCGCCAAGTGATTGCGGGCGTGCAGGATGAGCGCGCGCAGGAGAACCATCGCGCCTTCGTAGTCCGCGATCGCGCCGTCGCGCAGCGGGCGGACTTCCTCGATGGTCTCCGGCAGGCGCGCGACCAGATCGGCGGCGTTGCGGCCGACCGCCAGGATCTCGCGGGTGCGGCGGTGGCGGGCGACGACGGCGGGCGCGGTGAACACTTCGCCGCTGCGTCGGCTGACGACGCGGGCGTTGGCCGTGCCGAGATCCACGCCGAGATCGGCGGAGAACAAGCGGGCGAGCGAGAGCGTTTGCTTCTGTTCGGGCATTGGGGCCTCCGTGGCCGGGGGTGATGCAGCCTCCATGCCCGTCGCTCGGGAGCGCGCAGCCCCTACGCAGGAATGTGTCGCTTCTCCGCGATTCCGCTGCTCCCGCGCGACGCGCGCGCGGTCGAAGCGCGACGCAATGCTGTGTAACCCGCTTCCACCGTCAAACGGGGACGGAGTTCACAGCGGGTCCCTCACGAGGGCCCCAGCCGCGCCTCCAGCTCGCGCAGCTCCTCTGCGCGCAGCTTGCGCCAGCGCCCCGGGCGCAGCGTGCCGAGCTCGATGTTCATCACGCGCACCCGCACGAGCCGCTTCACGCCGACCTCGAGCGCTTCGCACATGCGCCGGATCTGCCGGTTGCGGCCCTCCGTGAGCACGAGCCGGAACATGCGCGTGGCCAATCGCTCCGCGACCGCGGGCAGTGTCTTGCGCCCGTCGAGCTCGATGCCCGAGCGCATGCGCGCGAGCGCGCGGTCCGAGATGGGCCGATCGATCTCGACCACATATTCCTTCTCGTGACCGTGACCTGCGCGCAAGATCGCGTTCACGAGCTCGCCGCGGTTCGTGAGCAGGATCAGGCCCTCGGAGAACTTGTCGAGCCGCCCGACGTGGAAGACGCGCTCCGGGTAGTTCACCGCCTGGATGATGTTCTCGGGCACCCGCGGATCGGACGTGCACTCGATCCCCGCGGGCTTGTGATACGCGAGAACGACGGCCTTCTTCTCGCGCACGCGCAGCGGCTTGCCGTCGAGCTCGACCCGGTCGCCCTCTTCCACCGTGTCGCCGTGCACGGCCACGCGGCCGTTGATGCGCACGCGCTCGGCAGCGACGAGCTTGTCCGCCTCGCGCCGCGAGCAGATTCCGCGGTCGGTGAAGTAGCGATTGATGCGAATGCGGAGATCGTACTTCAGTGCGCGAGTTCGGTCGGGGGCGGCGGCGCGCTCACGGACTTGCCGAGAAACGCGTCGGGATCGACGTCGGCGAGAATGAGCTGCGCCTCGTGCCGAACGGAGTCGGCGAGTCTCTGCGCGCGCTCGTTGTAGCCGTGATGGATGTAGCGCTTGCCGTCGCGCACCTCGAAGTGGAGCGCGGTGCTCGCGACGTAGCGGATCGTCACGTCGGCCCCGTAGTCGACCTCGACCAGCATCGCCCAGTCGCGGCGCTGCAGGTGTGCGCGCACTCGGCCCGGCACTTCTTCCTCGACGACGAAGCCCTCGAGCGCCAGCGCGCGGTGAACCGCGAGCCGAGTCAGCTCGGGCGTCGGCAGGCCCGCGGCGATGGGAGGCGGATCGGCCAGCGGAACGATCCTGCACGCCGCGAGCAGCACGACGAGGAGCAAGAGGCCGGCGCGCATGGCCCGGCGCTCAGCGAGACGGAGGGGGCGGTGAGGTCGAGGGAGGCGCGGGCGCGGGCGGCGGGGGCGGCGACTTCGCGGGACCCGCCGCGGGCGGCAGCCCCTTGGCCTCGAGCGTCACGATCACGATCTGGCGCTGGATCTCTTTCACGAGGTCATCCGCGCGGTAGTTGTAGTTCCGGTGGATGTAGGGAACGTCGTTCCGCACCTCGTAGTCGAGCGAGACACTGTCGGCGTAGTGAACCGAGATGTCTCGGCCGTAGAGAATCTCGACGATCATCGTCCAGGAGTTGTTCTGCAGCCGCGCGCGGATGCGGCCGGGTGACTCCTCGTCGACCGTGTAGTAGTAAGTCGCGAGGCCGCGGATGATCGCGACGCGACTCAGCTCGGGAGTCGGCGCCGCCTCGATCCTCGGCGGATCGACCAGCGGGACGGTCTTGCATCCGGTCACTGCCACGACCGCGAGCGCAAGACACAGCGCAGTGACTGACACGTCGCGCGAGTAACCCTGCATGCGCGGATTCTACGCTGCGCCGCCCGCGAATGGGAAGCCCGGGCGGTCGTCAGCGCGGCGCGCTCGCTTCGTGGCTCGAGAGCGCGGCCGCGAGCTCCGGCCGGGCCTCCAGCATCGCGCGGCGGAGACTCTCGAAGTGCCACGAGAACAGCGAGCGCTGATCCACCCGCGCGTCCGACGGCGGTGGCTCGAGGTTGAAGCTGAACGCCCCCGCGCGCCCGTAGACCATCGCCGAGGACGTGTACAGCGAGATCAGCCGCGACGTCTCGCCGCGCAGGGTCTTCTGCCACACGGTCTGCTTCGCGCTCTGGTCGGTGAGTGTGAGATCGAGACTCACGTCGGCCGTGGTCTTCGTCATCGGGACCGGTAGGAGCCAGAGCAGCACGCCCGCCATGCCCAGCATGAACGAGGTCGCGCTGCGCCGGAGCGGAGTCTCGCGCAGGGTTCCCGTGAGCACGTAGCGCTCGGGCACGGCTGCGCCGGTGTCGACGTAGTGTGCGCCGTCGAACAGGCCGGTCTGATCGAGGTCGCTCGCGATGGCCCGCGCGAAGCTCGCGGGGTAGGAGTAGCTCTCGAACTCGCCGGCGGGATTCTGTCCGGCGCCGAGAGTGATCCCGCGCCCGCCCTGCTCGATCGCCGTGCTCTGGATCTGAACCGACTCGTCGAGCCGCTCGAAGTTCATCGACACGTACGGAATGAGCGGGATGTAGAGCAGGAAGAGCTTTCCGGTGCCCGAGTAACTCCTCGGTGGGCGCGCATCGTCAAACTTGCGGACGACGAGCGAGCCGCGCGGCGGCGACTCGCGCAGACTCACTCGGTCGGCCTGATACCCGGCTTGAAACGTCGGCGTCAGCTGACAGGCGGAGAGAGCGAACGCGAGCGCGGCGAAGACCCAGACTCGAATGGCGCGCATGTGACCTCCGTTCGCATGTGTCATATCAGGATCGACGCCGAAGCTCCACACCAACCTGCGTCGAGCGGGCCGAGTCTCCGCGCGGTAGCTTTACGACTCATGACGAGTGAGTTCAAGGCGCGCCTGTCGGCGCGCGTGAAGGCCACTTCGGTGCTCGGCACGGTCGTGGTGTTGGGCGAGGCCGCGCTGATGCTCGCGCTCGCGACTCACGTGCCGGCGCAGCTCGCACCGATCTTTCTCGTGGCGGGCGGCGCGCTGCTCGCGCTGTTCGCCGGCGTCGCCCTCGTGGCGATCCGCGGCTACGGTCTGGAGGCCGGCGCGCTGCGCGTCGCGCGGCCCTTCTGGTCGACGACTCACTCGCTTGCGGGCCTGCGGAGCGCCGCGCGCGATCCCAAGGCGCTGCGCGTCACCTTCACCGTGCAATTCAATGGCTTCGGCAACAACGGCTTCTTCGCGCTCAACGGCTGGCGCCGAGTCGAGCCCTACGGCTGGTGCCGCGTGCTCGCGACCGATCCCGACAACGCCGTCGTGCTGTGCGCTGCGGAGCGCACGTACATCGTCACGCCCGATCGGCCCGACGAGTTCGTGCAGCAGGCGCTCGCGCTCGCGCGGCCCGCTCCCCACTCCTAGTCACTGCTTCGGCTCTTCGACCTTCACTTCGTCGACGCTCGCGTCGGACTTCGAGCGACACACTCCGACCCGGCCGTCGGCCAGCTTGAAGTCGACCATGACCCGGCCGTCCTGCCCTTTGTACTTGCCGCGCACCTTCACGGTCGAGGCTTCGACGCCGATCTTCTTCGCCGCAGCCTCCCGGCACTTGCCGACGAAGTCGGGCGGCTTGGTGTCGTCGGCGGCGGCGGTCCACGCCGGCGATGCGAGGGCGAGAGTCAGCAGGCACACGGCGGTTCGAGTCACGGTCGTCCTCCCCCGGGCGCTCAGCGCCCACTGAACTTCGGCCGGCGTTTCTCGGCGAAGGCGCGTTGGCCCTCGCGGTAGTCGTCGGAGCGGAAGCACGCTTCGACCTGCTGCGCGACGCGCGCGAGCTCGCGCTTGGCGGGATCGCGGCGCCACTCGCGCAGAGCGGCCTTGCATGCGGCGACGGTGAGCGGCGCGTTGTCGCGGATCGCGCGCGCGAGCTCCGTGACTTCGGCTTCGAGTCTCTCGGCCGGGACGACCCGATTCACGAGGCCGATCGAGAGCGCCTCGGCCGCGGACAGCCGGCGCGCGCTGAACAGTATCTCGGCCGCCCACGCGCCGCCGACGACGTTCGCGAGCGCCTCGACGCCTCCGTAGCCGTAGCCGAGCCCCAGGCGCGCCGCGGGTACACCGAACTGTGCATCGTCCGACGCGATGCGGATGTCGGCCGCGAGCGCGGTCAGCAGGCCGCCGCCGATGCAGTAGCCGCGAATCATCGCGAGGACCGGCTTCTCGAGCGCGAGCCACGCGCGCCCGGACTCGGCAGCGGCGCGGTCGTACTCGCCGCGCGCCTCGGGCGAGGTACGCCGCTCGCCGAACTCGGAGATGTCGGCGCCGGAAATGAACGCCTCGCTGCCCGCGCCGGTCAACACGACCACGCGCACTTCGGGGTCGTCCTGGAGTGACTGCAGGACCTTCGGCAGCGCCGTGCGCATCTCGACCGACAGGGCGTTGCGCTTCGCGGGATTGTTGAAGGTGACTCGCGCGACGCCCTCTTCGACGTCGACCCACAGCTTGTCGGTGCCGGTGTCTCTTCTCACGCCCCGGAGTGTACGCCGAGGCGCCGCGCGGCGAAGAGCGCCGAGAGCGCGACCGTCAGCGACGCCGCCGAGCTCGCTTCGGGAGTGGGCAGCGGCTCGTGGAAGGCGTCGACGGTGAGCGTGAACACCGGCGTGATCCCGCGCTGGCCGCCACCGTCCGCGCAGAGTGAGTCTCCCGAGACGTCATGAATGTCGCTGCAGATGTTCTGGAAGAGGTCGATCTTGCGCACCTCGAAGAGACTCGCGTCCGGCGCATCGACCGGCGGACCGAGCGAGCCAGCGGCTACCTCGACGAGGCCGTTGAAGACGGTCCCGTCCGTGTCGAAGAAGTTCAGCGAAAGGAGGCCGGAGCCCGCGTACGGACTGAAGGGCGCGAGCAGGCCCGGCGCGCTGACGAACGCGCTCGCACTCTGCGCGGAGGACATCCGATCCGCCGAGTTCAGGTTGCCGTCCTCGAAGAGCACCGGCTGGATGTCCCCAGTCAGGCCGTGCGCGGCGCCGCCCACGCTCGCATCGATGTGGAG
>Ga0326726_10000657_pt1 | contig 31598 bp, 25 predicted proteins | sample MHFenrmetagenome_2_FD_207603 | JGI IMG/M metagenome (GOLD analysis project Ga0326726, IMG submission 207603) | Lab enriched peat soil microbial communities from Michigan Hollow, Ithaca, NY, United States - MHF15MN | ecosystem: Environmental > Terrestrial > Soil > Wetlands > Peat | place: USA...
CACGGAACACACTTCCAGCGTTGATTTCCAGAGGAAGTTTTCCCATGCCGGTGCATGTGCTTTCGGCATGTCGGACAGAGCTTTTTTGCATACGATCAAACAAGGCTTTCTTTAATCGTATTAAAAATCCCTGTAATCCCTTTTAAATCATATGGTTCTTGCTCATGCCATCCCACACAAAAGGTTACTTAACTCCGATATCAAAGTGACCAAACAATGAGTATCTGCTTTATTCACAAGGAGTTTCAGGCCATGCGCCAAGTTACGACGATTCTGGGAAAGTTGCTCAGGTATTTTCCGAGATACGAATTCGAGAAACTCGAAACACAGCACCAAAGCAACCACTATACGAAGTATTTCACTGGCTGGCACCAGCTCGTCACGCTGTTGTTCGCCCAGATCGGAGGTCACGACAGTCTCCGGAGCATCGAGACCAGCCTTGGGGTTCATTGCCACAAATGGTATCACCTCGGCCTGAAAGACATCAAGCGAAGCACGCTTTCGGATGCCATGAAAAACCGGCCCTGGCAGATTTACGAAGGGCTGTTCTACGGCTTGCTTGACAAGTGCCGATCCGTCACGCCGAAGCACCGGTTCCGGTTCAACAACCCGCTCTTTTCGATGGACGCCACGGTGATCGATCTGTGCCTGAGCGTCTTTCCGTGGGCGGAATTTCGCCGACGAAAAGGAGCGATCAAATTGCACTACCTCTACGATCACAGCGGCTCTTTGCCCGCATTCATGGTCATGACCGATGCCAAACACCACGAAGTTCGCGTGGCCAAAAGCGAGGAAAAGCTTGATTTTCAGCTGTTACCGGACAGCATCAACCGATCCGCAACAACCAGATCTCCCGAGACGATAAGATCGAGTTGACGGTCGAAAATCAAGGGCCAGTTATCCCAAAGCGATGCGGCTGGTCGGCTATACCGATCCGGAAAGCGGCAAGGAGTATGAGTTGACCAACAACAAGAAGCTGGCCGCATCGACGATTGCGGCCATCTACCAGTCGCGCTGGCAGATCGAGCTATTTTTCAAATGGATCAAGCAGCATCTGAAAATCAAGTCATTCCTTGGCACCAGCAAGAATGCGGTACTCTGCCAGATATGGGTGGCGATGTGTTATTATTTGCTGCTGAGTTACATCAAGTTTCAGACCAAATACCGGGGAACGCTTCTGGTATTGACCCGCATGATTGCGGCTATCGTCATGGATCAGCGCTTGCTCATCGATATTTTATCGTTCAACGACCGAACGATCAAAAAGGCAAGAGAGCCGGTTGCGCAACTCGCCCTATTTTAACCGGACAGTAGTGATTTCAACCGATAAACTGACCCTCTCTTTGTAGATGTGGCGTATTTATATAAATAGCTTACAGAAACATCTCAATCATGACAGGCATATCGCGTAACAATGATATAACAAAAGTGCTAATAAAAGCACTAAAATCGATACGGCCGACGTATTTCGGTAGAAATATAAAAGGCAAGAAAAAAGCCCTGTAAGCTGTTTTCTTACAGGGCTTTAGGAGGGATGTGGGCGGTAGAAGATTCGAACTTCTGACCTCTACCGTGTCAAGGTAGCGCTCTAACCAACTGAGCTAACCGCCCGTCTGAGAAGGCCCTAATATAGGACTTTCTCACTGGAATCCAAACAGTTTATGCGATCTTGCGCTCTTTGCCGTCCTTTTTGTGGTAAACCGGGCCGCTCGTTTTTTCGATGGTTTCGATGGTGATGACGCACTTCTGCACATCCTTGAGGGTGGGCAGTTCGAACATGATGTCGATCATGACGTTCTCCAGCACGGAGCGCAGGGCGCGTGCGCCTGTGCCGCGTTCGATGGCGATCTCGACCACGCGGTCAAGCGCTTCGTCCGTGAATTCGAGTTCGACACCATCCATCTCGAACAGGCGTTTGTACTGCTTGACGAGCGCGTTTTTCGGCTCGACGAGGATGTTGCGCAAGGCCGTCGCGTCGAGCGGTTCGAGCACCGACATGACGGGCAAGCGTCCGATGAACTCGGGAATGAGGCCGTAATCGTGCAGGTCATCCTGCGTGACGAGTTTGAGAATCTCGGGATCGTAGCCGGTCTGCTTGTGCTTGACCTTGGAGCCGAAGCCCATCGAGGATTTCGAGACGCGGCGGGCGATGATCTTGTCGAGTCCCTCGAACGCTCCTCCGCAAATGAAGAGGATGTTCTTGGTGTTGATGTTGATGAGCTGCTGCTCCGGGTGCTTGCGTCCGCCTTTCGGGGGCACGCCGACCACCGATCCTTCGAGAATCTTGAGCAGCGCCTGCTGGACGCCTTCGCCGGAGACATCGCGCGTGATGGAGACGTTGGCCGATTTGCGGGCGATCTTGTCGATCTCGTCCACGTAGATGATGCCGCGTTCGGCGCGTTCGAGGTTGAAGTCGGAGGCGTGCAGGAGCCGCGCGAGAATGGTCTCGACGTCGTCGCCCACATAGCCCGCTTCGGTGAGCGAGGTGGCGTCGGCGATGGTGAAGGGCACTTCGAGCAGGTTGGCGAGCGTCTGGGCGAGCAGCGTCTTGCCGGTGCCGGTGGGGCCGATGAGCAGGATGTTGCTCTTTTCGATCACCACATCGTCCCCGGACGACCATTCGTGAGCGTCGAGCCGCTTGTAGTGGTTGTAGACCGCCACGGCGAGCGACTTTTTGGCCTGCTCCTGACCGATGACATACTGGTCGAGCGCCTCCTTGATGTTCACGGGACTCTTCAGTCGGGGCTGGAAAGCCGGTTCAGCGGCTTTGTCGGAATGACGGATGGCGCTGATCTCTTTGCGAAGGATTTCAACCGAGCTGAGAATACAGCGGTCGCAGATGAAGGCTCTCGGCCCGGCGACCATGCTGTTGACCTCCTGGCTGGTTCTGCCGCAGAAGGAACAGACGACCGGCGGTTCCGATCCGTAGCTCTTTCTTCCGCCGTTCTGACCTTTACGCGGTTCTTTGTCTTTGATCATGTGGTAACGTTAACTTCTCTCTTCATAATCCCATGCGGGCGAGGCTGTCGAGCACGTGCTGGATCATCATGCTGAGGCGCGGATGCTCCTCCTCGAAATGTTCGACGGCTTCGCTCATGCGCTCCGTCAGACTCTCATCGCTGGCGGCATCATCGCCGTCATCGACGAGCTTCGAGATATCCTCCTTCAGGGTGGCGAGCACCTCGCCGGTCTTTTCATCGACCGTTCCGAGACGGCCCAGCTCCTGATGCAGGGTTTCGAGCAGTTCTCTCAGTTTTTGCTGTTCCATAAAAACGTATTCGGATATTTTCAGCCTTAATTCTTCCCTTCAAACACTGCCTGTTACAGATTCGTTCACGGCAGACTGGTGCAACCCATCAGGTGGCGGTCGCACTCCCTCGCGGCGGCGCGCCCTTCGTTGATCGCCCAGACCACGAGGCTCTGGCCACGGCGGGCGTCGCCTGCGGCGAAGACCTTGTCAACGCTGGTGCGGTAGCTTTTCTCGTCAGCCTTGATGTTGCTGCGGCTGTCCTGTTCGACGCCGAGCGATTCGAGAAGCTGCGCTTCCGGCCCGAGGAAGCCCATCGCAAGCAAGACGAGCCCGGCTGGAATGATCTCTTCGCTGCCAGCCACCGGCATCGGGATAGTGCGCCCCTCCTGCCTGATCCATTCGACCTTCGAGACCTCGACGGCAGTGAGCTGTCCGTTTTCGCCGATGAACTTCTTGGTCATCATGAGATAGCGGCGCGGATCCTCGCCCTGCACGGCGGCGGCCTCCTCCTGGCCGTAATCGACCTTGAAGACCTTCGGCCATTCGGGCCACGGATTGTCCTCCTGACGGAAGTCGGCTGGCTTCGGCATGATTTCGAGCTGGATGACGCTCCTGCACCCCTGGCGTAGCGAGGTGGCCACGCAGTCGGTGCCGGTGTCGCCACCGCCGATCACGATCACATCCTTGCCTTTGGCCGAAAGCGCCGGTTCCGAGCCATCGAGCACGGATTTGGTGCTGGAGCGAAGGAACTCCATCGCGTAGTGGATGCCCGCAAGCTCGCGCCCTTCGGCAGCGAGGTCGCGCGGGTTGGTCGCGCCGGTGCAGAGCACAACGGCATCGAACTCGGAGAGCAGTCTGTCAGCCGGGTAGTTCACGCCGACTTCGGTGCTGACGACGAACTCCACGCCCTCCTCTTTCATGAGATCGACGCGGCGCTGCACGACAGCCTCTTTGTCGAGCTTCATGTTCGGAATGCCGTACATGAGCAGGCCGCCGATGCGGTCGTCACGCTCGAACACCGTGACCGAGTGTCCTGCCTTGTTGAGCTGGTCGGCGGCGGCGAGGCCCGACGGACCGGAACCCACGACGGCAACCCGCTTGCCGGTGCGGACGGCGATCTGCTTCGGCTCGACCCACCCTTCGCTGAAGGCGTGCTCGATGATCGAGCACTCGATATTCTTGATCGTCACCGGCGGCTGTATGATGCCGAGCACGCAGGAGCCTTCGCACGGCGCGGGGCAGACGCGACCCGTAAACTCCGGGAAGTTGTTGGTCTTGTTGAGACGGTCGTAAGCGTCGCGCCAGAAGCCGCGATAGACATGATCATTCCACTCGGGAATGAGGTTATGAATCGGGCAGCCGGCTGTCATGCCGCTGAGCATGATGCCCGAGTGGCAGAAGGGCGTGCCGCAATCCATGCAGCGCGCGCCCTGATCGGCGAGCTGTTCAGGCGTCATCTCATCGTGAAACTCCTGCCAGTCCTTTATTCTCTCCAGAGGCTCCCTGTCTGCGGGAAGAGCTCTCCGGTACTCCATGAATCCTTTCAGTTTACCCATTTGATCGTAATGCGTTGCAGTTTAGTTCCCCGAGACCCGGGACGGATCGTGCACGTTCTTCTCGAAGGCGGCCATGACGGCATCGTCGCCGGTCAGGCCCATCTCCTCGACCTCTTTCATCGCCTCGACGGCGCGCTTGTAGTCGTTCGGCAGCACTTTCACGAAGCGCTGCGAAGCGTTCGGCCAGGTCGCGAGCAGTCCCGCCGCGAGTTCGCTGCCGGTGACCGCCACATGCTGCTCGATCTTCGAGCGGAGCCATTCGAGTTCGTCCTCGGCTTCGACCGCCGAGAGCGAGACCATTTCGAGGTTGCAGCGTCCGGCAAAAGCGCCATCGACATCGTAGACGTAGGCCACGCCGCCCGACATGCCCGCCGCGAAATTGCGACCGGTTTTGCCGAGAATGAGCACCTTGCCGCCGGTCATGTACTCGCAGCCGTGGTCGCCCACCGACTCGACAACCGCCTCCATGCCGCTGTTACGCACGCAGAAGCGCTCGCCCGCCATGCCGCGGATGAACGCCTCGCCAGAGGTCGCGCCGTAGAAGGCCACGTTGCCGACGATGATGTTCTCTTCGGGCTTGAACGTTGAGGACTTGTGCGGATAGGCGATGATCCTGCCGCCAGAAAGTCCCTTGCCAATATAGTCGTTGGCGTCGCCCATCAGCTCGATGGTCATGCCTTTCGGGATGAACGCGCCGAGACTCTGGCCCGCCGATCCGATGAATTTAAGGTGGATCGTATCATCCGGAAGTCCCTTGCTGCCCCAGGCTTTCGTGACCGCATGGCCGACGATGGTGCCCGCGACGCGGTTGATATTCTTGATCGGCAGCGTGGTCGAAACCTTCTCGCCGCGCTTGATGGCCGGTTCGCAGATGGTCATGAGCACGCGCATGTCGAGGCTCTCCTCGATGCCGTGATCCTGCTTCACCGTGCAGTATGGCGTGTCGCTATCGCCGGTATCGATCTGGTGCAGCATCTTGGAGAGATCGACCCCTTTGGCTTTCCAGTGACTGATGGTGCGTGAGGTGGCGAGCAGGTCAGTGCGGCCAACAAGGTCGTTGAGCTTGCGGATGCCGAGCTTGGCCATGTATTCGCGCACGCCCTCTGCGAGGAAGCGCATGAAGTTCTCTACATCTTCCGGCTTGCCCTTGAAGTTCTTGCGAAGCGCCGGATTCTGCGTCGCGATGCCGACAGGGCAGGAGTCGTCCTGGCAGCAGCGCATCATGATGCACCCCATCACGACGAGGCCGGTGGTGGCGAATCCGAACTCCTCCGCGCCGAGCATCGCCGCGATGACGATGTCACGAGCGGTCTTCAGCTGGCCGTCAGCTTCGATGACGATCCTGCTGCGCAGGTTGTTGAGCATGAGGGTCTGGTGCGTTTCGGCCAGGCCAAGCTCCCACGGCATTCCTGCGTGCATAATGCTCGACACGGGCGAAGCGCCGGTGCCGCCATCGTGGCCACTGATGAGCACCACGTCGGCATGAGCCTTCGCGACGCCCGCCGCGATAGTGCCGACGCCGACCGTCGAAACCAGCTTGACGTTGATGCGCGCCGACCGGTTGGCGTTCTTGAGATCGAAGATGAGCTGCGCCAAGTCTTCGATGGAGTAAATATCGTGATGCGGCGGGGGCGAAATCAGCCCGACGCCGGGGGTCGAGTGGCGGGTCTTGGCCACCCACGGATAGACCTTGGTGCCGGGAAGCTGGCCGCCTTCGCCGGGCTTCGCTCCCTGCGCCATCTTGATCTGAATCTCTTCGGCGTTGGTCAGGTACTCGCTGGTGACGCCGAAACGGCCCGAGGCAACCTGCTTGATGGCCGACATGCGGCTGTCGCCGTTGGCGTCGCGCACAAAGCGCTCCGGATCCTCGCCGCCCTCGCCGGTGTTGCTCTTGCCGCCGAGGCGGTTCATGGCTATGGCGAGCGTCTCGTGCGCCTCCTTGCTGATCGAGCCGTAGGACATGGCCCCGGTCTTGAAGCGCTTGACAATCGCCTCGACCGGCTCGACCTCATCGATCGGGATCGGCTTCTCGGAGAAGCGGATATCCATCAGGCCGCGAATCGTGCAGTAGTGCTCGCTCTGGTTGTCGATGAGCCTCTCGTACTTCTTGAACAGCTCGTAGTCGCCAGTCCGGCAGGAGCGCTGGAGGTAATGCAGCGTCTCGGGATTGAAGAGATGGTACTCGCCGTCATGACGCCATTTGCGGTCGCCGCCAGCTTCGAGGCCGCGGTTGACCTTGTTGCCGCCGGGCGGGAAGGCCGCCTCGTGGCGTTTTTTGACCTCTTCGGCGAGCGTGTCGAGACCGATGCCCTCGATCCTCGACGGAGTCTTGGTGAAGTAGCTGTCCACCACCTCGGTGTTCAGACCGACCGCCTCGAAAATCTGCGCGCCGCGATAGCTCTGCACGGTTGAGATGCCCATCTTGGCCATCGTTTTTACGACGCCTTTGACCACGGCCTTGACGTAATTTTTGATCGCCTTCTTCTCGTCGTGCGTGATGCGCTTTTCGGCAACCTGCTGGCTGATGGTCTCGAAAGCGAGATAGGGATTGATCGCCCCCGCGCCGTAGCTGATCAGCATGGCGAAGTGGTGCACCGTGCGCGGCTCACCGGACTCGATGATGAGGCCAACCTTGGTTCTGAGGCCAGCGCTGATGAGGAAGTGATGGAAGCCCGACAAAGCGAGCAGCGCCGGAATCGGGGCGCGTGATTTTTCAAGTTCGCCCTTGTCGGAGAGGATGATCATATTCACCCCCTCCTGGTTGATCGCCTTCTCGGCATGTCGATACATATCCTGCATCGACTCGCGGATACCTTTGCCGCCCTCATCGACATTGTAGAAGATCGGCAGGGTGATCGCCTTGAAGCCGGGCTTGTCGATGCCGCGAATCTTTTCAAGGTCTTCGTTGGTCAGAATCGGATGAGGAATCCTGACGCGACGGCAGTTGATCTCGCCCGAATCGAGCAGGTTGCCTTCGGTGCCGAGCATGACGGTGGTCGAGGTGACGATCTCCTCGCGGATCGAGTCAATCGGCGGATTGGTCACCTGGGCGAAGAGCTGCTTGAAGTAATCGTACAAGAGCCTCGGACGATTCGAAAGTACCGCAAGCGGCGTATCGTTACCCATCGAAGCGATAAGCTCGATGCCGCTTTGCGCCATCGAGCGGACCTGCATCGTAATATCCTCCTGGGTGTAGCCAAACGCTTTCTGGCGGGCGGTGATGCTGAAGTGGTCCTCGTCGGGATTCTTCATGCGCTCGCGCTCCGGCAGCGAAGCGAGGTCGATGACGTTCCTGTCGATCCACTCCTTGTAAGGCTGTTCGGCGGCGATGCTCTTCTTGATCTCCTCGTCGGAGATGATGCGCCCCTCTTTGGTGTCCACGAGGAACATGCGGCCCGGCTGGAGACGATCCTTGCGGACGATCTTCTCGGGATCGATGTCGAGCACGCCGACCTCGGAGGCCATCACCACCAGGTCGTCGCTTGTTATATAGTAGCGCGACGGGCGCAGACCGTTACGGTCGAGCACCGCGCCGATCTGGATGCCGTCGGTGAAGACGACCGACGCCGGGCCGTCCCACGGCTCCATGAGGCAGCTGTGATATTCGTAGAATGCACGCTTCTCGGGATCCATCGATTCGTTGCCCGACCACGGCTCCGGGATGACCATCATGGCCGCGTGCGCCATCGAGCGGCCGCACATGACGAGCAGCTCGAAAGCGTTGTCGAGCGTGGCCGAGTCGCTGCCCTCTTCGAGCAGGATCGGCTTGATCTCTTCGAGCGCGTCCTTGAAAATGAGGGACTGCATGTTCTTTTCACGCGCCTTCATCCAGTTGACGTTGCCGCGAAGCGTGTTGATCTCGCCGTTGTGGCTCAGGAAGCGGTAGGGATGGGCGCGATCCCAGCTCGGGAAAGTGTTGGTGCTGAAGCGCGAGTGCACCATGGCGATGGCGCTCTCCATGTCCGGGTCGCTCAGCTCGGGATAGAACTCCTCGACCTGCTCCGGATTGAGCATCCCTTTATAGACAATCGTGCGGGCCGAAAAGCTCGACACGTAGAAGTAGCCGCTGCCAAGCAGCCCGGCGGTGAAGCGGACGCGCTTGAAAATACGGCGGCGGATGATGAAAAGCTTGCGCTCGAACTCGATGTCCGACATGCTGTCGTTGCCGCGACCAACGAAAATCTGCTTGACCACCGGCTCCTGCGAGCGTGCGGTCTCTCCAAGCGTGGAGTTGCTCGTCGGCACCTTGCGCAGGCCGAGATATTTCTGGCCTTCGGCCTGCACCATCTGACGACAGATATCCTCGATAGCGCGGCGCTGCGAGAGGTCAGGCGGAAGGAAGACCATGCCGACGCCGTACTGGCCCGCCGCGGGCAGCTCGATATTTCGCTCGGCACAGACTTTGCGCATGAACTTGTCGGGGATCTGCATCAGGATGCCAGCACCGTCACCGGTGTTCTTCTCGAAGCCGGTAGCGCCACGATGCTTCATATTCACCAGGACCTGCAGGCCCTGCTTGATGATCTGATGGGACTTTGCGCCCTTGATGTTGGCAACGAAACCAACGCCACAGGCATCATGCTCGAACTGAGGATCGTACAGCCCCCCCTCATGCTTTGCTTTCATATTTTCAGGCACATCTATTCAGAAAAATTCAAAAAAACAGGACTTTCCTTGTGCGAAGGGCAGAATATAAGGTATTGAACCATAAAATTCACGACCTTTTGCCTTCACGCTCGAAGCTCCGGGGCAAACGAAATGCCGCGAAACCGGAACTCCTTTCAAGCTCAGGCTTTGCCCTGTTTGGCGACAGCCTCCACCGCTTTCTGCAGCTCCTCCTGGTCGCCCAGATAGTAGTGCTTCAGCGGCTTGAGATCGTCGTCGAGCTCGTAGACCAGCGGAATGCCGGTGGGAATGTTCAGGCCGACAATGTCCTCGTCGGAAATGTTGTCGAGGTACTTGATCAGCGCCCTGAGCGAGTTGCCATGAGCCGTGATGATGACCTTCTTGCCGTCATTGATCATGGGCGCGATGGTTTCATGCCAGTAGGGCAGGAAGCGGGCGACCGTATCCTTCAGGCACTCCGTGGCGGGCAGCTCTTCCGAGGAAAGCGAGGCGTAGCGAGGGTCTTTGCCGGGCCAGAAATCGTCGCTTTCGGTGAGGGCCGGCGGCGGCGTGTCGTAGCTGCGGCGCCAGACCAGCACCTGCTCGTCGCCGTGGCGCTGGGCGGTCTCGGCCTTGTTGAGGCCTTGCAGCGCGCCGTAGTGGCGTTCGTTGAGTCTCCAGCTCTTGGTGACGGGAATCCACATGAGATTCATCTCGTCGAGCACCGTCCAGAGCGTCCTGATGGCGCGTTTGAGCACCGAGGTGTAGGCGACGTCGAACACGAATCCTTCGCTCCTGAGCAGCTGACCGGCGGCTCTGGCCTCTTCTCTTCCTTTTTCGGAAAGATCGACATCCACCCACCCGGTGAAACGGTTCTCCCGGTTCCACTGGCTCTCACCGTGCCTCAGCAGGACAAGTTTCTTCATATTCAACACTCCTTGTGCTCGTCAATTGATTTTTGAAAAAGGAAAGAGGACGCCATTTACAGGCTTGGCAATTTAATATTCTGAAAAACCAATCTCAAACTTTCTCTCAGATGCTCTTGAAGCCGCGCCACATTTGATCCGCAGGGATTTTTTATCAGGGGTATAGTACCTCTTTGTGGCATTATCGTTCGAAATATTATATCTTATATGCTTTTTGACGCTTGATGACCGTAGCTGACGCCTTGGCACCGGCAACCGCTGCCCGTCAGTCGGCTGAACAAGCCAGCGCCCTCAGGGCTGCACCTCAGTAACCAGCATGTATCGTATCTGAACGCCATGAACCTCAACAATTTCAGATTAAAGCTCGGCGGAAAAGAGTTCGTCCCTATCGTCATCGGCGGCATGGGGGTCAACATCTCGACTTCGGAGCTTGCCTTGTCGGCGGAACGGCTGGGAGGAATCGGTCACATCTCCGATGCCGAGGTGATGCAGGTCTGCGATCAGATATTCGGCACCACCTACGTGGCCGACAAACGCCAGAGGTATGCCGCTTATATCAATAATCCCGATAAATCTGCGGTGCAGTTCGATCTGGAGCAGCTCGCCGAGGCGCAGAAGCGGTTCGTCTCATATACCATCAGCCAGAAAACGGGCAATGGGGCGATCTTCATGAACTGCATGGAGAAGCTCACCATGAACAACTCCGCTGCTACGCTCAAGGTGCGCATGGAGGCCGCCATGGATGCTGGCATCGACGGCATCACGCTGGCCGCCGGACTCAATCTCAGAAGCCTCGACCTCATCAGCGAGCACGAACGCTTCCGTGACGTCAAGATCGGCATCATCATCTCGTCGGTGCGGGCGCTCTCCATCTTCCTGAAACGCGCCGTGCGCTTGCAGCGCTTGCCCGATTATATCGTGGTCGAAGGGCCGCTCGCTGGCGGCCATCTCGGCTTCGGCCCGGACGACTGGCAGTCGTTCAAGCTGGAGACGATTGTCGCTGAAACGCTCGCCTTCCTGAAAAAGGAGAACCTCGACATACCGGTCATCCCGGCGGGCGGCATCTTCACCGGCACCGACGCGGTCGAGTACCTCCAGATGGGCGCATCGGCTGTCCAGGTGGCCACGCGCTTCACCATCGCCAGAGAGGCGGGGCTTCCGGACGAGGTCAAGCAGCACTACCTCGATGCTCGCGAAGAGGATGTGGAGGTCAACACCGCTTCCCCCACCGGCTACCCGATGCGGATGCTGAAGCAGTCGCCGACTCTTCGGTACGGCATGAAGCCGAACTGCGAGGGACTTGGCTACCTGCTCGACAACGACGGCAAGTGCTCCTATATCGAAGCTTACTACGAGGCGCTCGAATCGAGAAACCCTGCCGAAACCCGCTTCATCGTCAATGGCAAGACCTGCCTCTGCACCGGCATGGCGCGTTATGATTGCTGGACTTGCGGCCACACGGTTTCACGCCTGAAGGAGACCGCCAACCGCCTGCCAGATGGTTCGTGGCAGTTGCCCTCCGCCGAGGATATTTTCATGGACTACCTCCTGAGCGAAAACCACTCGATCAGAAAACCCGAAGCCGGGATGCTGAGCTGAAAAAGAGGCGTTTTTTTGCCTCTGAAGATCAGATAGCTTACCTTGTCTGAAAAGGAGCGGAGGCGGCGAACGCCCGCTCCGGAGCATGACTTCGGCCAGAAACCGGGTTCCCGCCACCATGAAGAGACAACTGTTTTCCTGGTTGAGGCTTTTGGCCTCGTTCATCATCCTGCTCATGGCGGCCATCGCCGTCAACCAGCTCTACAGCCTGGCGCAGGTGCTGAACAGCTTCATCTCCTATTCCGGCTACGCTTTCCTCGCTTTGTGGGGACTCTTTTTCGCCGTAACGCTTCTTGCCAGTTTGCGGCTCTGGAGTGCGCCGAAGATTCCGCCGCTGGCCGACCGGGTTGGCGGCAACAATTTCGAGCCGTACATCGCATATCTGGGCAAATCGCTCGCCGTGCATCACGCCCATCCCGACGGCGGTAAAAAGGAGCACGACCTGCGATGGGTCAAGGCCAACCTCAAGCTCCACGAGGTCGATGCGCTCAACGCCACCAAAACCGTGGCCACGAAAAACTTCTTCATCGGAGCCTTCGCGCAGAACACCTCGTACGGCACGACAACCTCGCTCATCAACAACATCAAGCTTGTCTGGAACATCTACGCGAAGTACAACCGCAAACACTCGATGAGGGAGTTCCTGCAGTTGCTCAGGTCGGTCTACGAGTGCCTGCCGCTGTCGGATTTCGACAAGGAGGAGCTTCCGGCGCACATCAAGCCGATCATCCAGTGCTCGTTCAGCAACACGCTCTCCTCGCTCTTGCCGGGCGGAAACCTCCTGACGCCGTTCTTCCTCAACCTGTTTCTTGCGGGTGCAACCAACACCTACCTGACCTGCCTGGCGGGCATCATCACCTCCAAGCACTGCCAGATGCTCTCACTCGAAGACAAGGAGGATATCGTGCAGCAAAGCATGTTCGAAGCGGCCTTCATGCTTCGCGAGATCGTCAAGGAGTGCAACCCGATTCTCTCCGTGACCATCAGCAACGCCGTCAAGAAAGCCGGCCTCGAAAGCCTCGACACCGTCACCGCCCCAACCTCCGGCAGCAGCATGGCGCAGGATATAGTTTCTCACCTCGCCAGCTCGCTGAGGAATATCATTATGGAGAGCGGGAAGGAGTAGGGGAGAATGATGAATTGATAAGCGGACTGAGTGAAGAATGTGATGAGAGACAACATTCTGCGGCGGTATGATCGTTGCGATCCGCTGAAAACTCAGTGTTAGGCTCAAAACTCTGTTTCAGAGAGGCTATAGGTTCGCATGTTGCCATTCTGTACCTTATACAAAGTCATTGTGATATTGCTGTATTGAACGCCGTTGTACGTCGCTGTTTCCTCAAGAGCAAAGGCCTCAGAACGGGATAGGCCGCCATTACTCAGGTCGCGGTATCTGATATCATAATTCCCTGCTGTAATCTTGTTTAAGGTGAAGCTACCAAAGGCAGGAATGAAAAACTGGCGAACTGGATAAGCCTGAGCACTGTCCAGAGACACCAGTTTGACGAATACATCCGAATCATTGCGGCTGTTATCTATCTTTACCGTCGAAAGACCGTCCGCATGTAAACGCTTATAACCTTTGATATAACCAGCAGACACCGGCCAAGGTTGACCGTTCGGTGCCGTAACCGGTCTAACATATTCCTCCCGAACTGGAGCAGGTGTTGCGTTGTAAGGTTTCGGACCGGGCGGAGGTACGCTCGGTTTATCGGTTGCCCAAACCCACAGAACAAGGCAAGCTATGCCATATAATAACCAGTGTTTGGAAATATGGGCAATGATTCCACGAAAATTAAATCTTAAATGCGGCGGTAGTTGAGTTTTTGCTGTTTGCGGAATTGGCCTTGGCCGACTATTTGCATCCGCGTTTTGCGCAGCCAATAGCTCTTGCTGAGCTATCCATTGATCGTGCTTCTTCCGTTTGTCTGGATCGGAAAGCACCTCATATGAAGTATTAATGATTGCCATGATTCGAGCAGCTTCAGAATCTCCAGGGTTTCGATCAGGGTGAAATTTCTGAGAAAGTGTCCTGTATGCCGCACGAATAACCTCAATCGGTGCGTTTTGAGCAACTTTAAGATTATCGTAGTGAGTGTGAATTTGTTTCATGTGATAAGCCCAACAATGTTTAGACTGATCCACCTAATCCAACAAATGCAGAGAGCTTCTTTCTGTATAAAACAACCCCAAAATAACATCACAGAACATTCAATTGATTATTTATAAACGGCTTAATAGCACTAAAAAATATTTAAAGCTACCGGTTTATAAAGATCAGTCTAAACCAGCAACACGCACATCATCACCCAAATAACACTTCACGCAACTCTGTAGCGACCGTAGGATCAAAGCACAGCATTTCCGTCACTCGTGTAGCATCTGGTCTTTACTGCTCATTCGGAAGGCCGTCTCGGAAGGGGCACTGCATAAGCTCGACGGCGAGGCTTACGATTAATATCTACGAAGATTACCTGATTTTTACAAAACCAAATAACAATTTGTCAGACATCTTCCTGACCTAAAACCCCTCAGGCTCCAGATTCTCATCTCCCTTATTCTTATTTTACCTCCCCCGCAATCCCCGGAAGAAATCCTGCAACAGGCTCTCCGCCTTGCGCTCCATGATGCCGCCATACACCTCCGGCTGGTGGTTGAGGGCGTTGCAGCCGGTGATGTTGAGCACGGTGCCTGCCGCGCCCATCTTTGGATCCCATGCGCCGAAGACCACCCGGCCAATTTTGGCAAGCACGATCGCTCCGGCGCACATCGGGCAGGGTTCGAGCGTGACGGCGAGGGTGCAGCCTTCGAGGTATTTGCTGCCAAGCGTGCCCATCGCGGAGGTCAGGGCGATCATTTCTGCGTGGGCGGTGGCGTCCGAGAGGGTCTCCACCTGGTTGTGGCCGCGCCCGATGATCGAGCCGTTTGGGTCGAGCACCACCGCGCCGACCGGCACCTCCTTGCTCTCGTAAGCCTTGATGGCCTCCCGGAAGGCCAGCTCCATGCAGTAGTTCAGATCATGCATGAGCAGTAAAAGAAATCTGCGCATCGCGCCACAGCGGTTTCAGCAAAACGAGAAATTTTTGTTATCATGAGGCTTGTGTTTTTTTGTTCCGCGTTGTGGCCTGTCTCGACCGGCAAGCGTTATTCCATAACCATTGAACTTCTGCTATGAATATTCATGAGTATCAGGGCAAAGGCATCCTGAAGCAGTTCGGCGTAACCGTTCCCAAGGGCATAGTAGCATTTTCGGCTGAAGAAGCAAAACAGGCCGCGACACAGCTCTTCGAGGAGCAGTCGAGCCCCGTGGTGGTCGTCAAGGCCCAGATTCATGCCGGTGGCCGCGGCAAGGCGGGCGGCGTCAAGCTGGCCAAATCGCCGGAGGAGGTGTTCGAAATCGCCCAGAAAATGCTCGGCGCGACTCTCGTGACGCACCAGACCGGCCCCGAAGGCAAGGAGGTTCGCCGTCTGCTCGTCGAAGAGGGAATGAATATCGACAAGGAGTTCTACCTCGGCATCACCCTCGACCGCTCCACGTCGAGCAACGTGCTCATGGTCTCGACCGAAGGGGGCATGGAGATCGAGAAGGTGGCCGAAGAGACCCCGGAGAAGCTGCTCAAGATTCATGTCGATCCGGTCTACGGCCTGCAAGGGTTCCAGGCGCGCGAAGCGGCGTTCTTCCTCGGCCTGCAGGGCGAGCAGTTCCGCAACGCCGTGAAGTTCATCGAGGCGCTCTACAACGCCTACACTTCGATTGACGCTTCGCTGGCCGAGATCAATCCGCTGGTCATCACTAAGGAGGGGCGCGTGCTCGCGCTCGACGCCAAGATCAACTTCGACGACAACGCGCTCTATCGCCACAAGGATTATCTTGAACTCAGGGATATTACCGAGGAGGATGCGCTCGAATACGAAGCCTCGAAATCAAACCTCAACTACGTGCGCCTCGACGGCAACGTCGGCTGCATGGTCAACGGCGCGGGCCTGGCGATGGGCACCATGGACCTCATCCAGCTTGCTGGCGGAAGACCGGCCAACTTCCTCGACGTAGGCGGAGGAGCCAGCCCGAAAACCGTTGAAGAGGGCTTCAAGATCATCCTTGGCGACAAGAACGTCAAGGCGATCCTGGTCAACGTCTTCGGAGGTATCGTGCGCTGCGACCGCGTGGCCGGAGGCATCATCCAGGCCGCAAAGAACATCGACCTGCACCTGCCGGTCATCGTGCGGCTCGAAGGCACCAACGCCACGGAGGCACAGAAGATGCTCGACGAATCGGGCCTCAACCTCATCTCGGCAAAGGGGCTGAGGGACGCTGCCCAAAAGGTGCAGCAGGCGCTCGCCACGGCATAAATCGCCGGACGATCAAGAATCGAAAAAGCCCGCATCCACAGCACATCGTGGAGGCGGGCTTTTCGCTTTTCCAGTCTCTTTCGTCTTGTGACGAGCACCGTCACGAGCGGACATAAAAAAAGCAGGGCGAAAGGATCAACCAGCCTTTCGTCCTGCTTTATCAGCAACAACCCGTCCCTCTCCGCGATTCATCAGAACCATCCTCGTCATCCTCACGCATCATTATCAACCATACCATAACAACGCGAAGAAGAGCCGGAACGTTGCTGTTATTCAACACACAAAGAACAACACTTAACTCTCTCACTCAACAACATCAAATGTAACAACCAACCATTTCGTTCATCTTATCCCTTTCAATTTGTATGACGATGATGTTCCTTTTTCCTTGCGCACATTTTTATTTTTTTTGAAAAAAATTTCCGCCACCAAGCCGGATAGCGCTCACTCGTAGCGCAACGCCTCGACCGGCTTGAGAGCGGCAGCTTTCCGTGCGGGCCAGAGGCCGAAAAAGAGACCGATCAGCACCGAGAAGCCGGTGGCGAGCACCACCGAGAACATCGAAGTTTTCACCGCCCATCCGGCGAAGGTCGAGAGCAACATGGAGACGCCGACACCAACCACGATGCCGATGATGCCGCCGCTGAGCGTCATGCCCACCGATTCGATGAGAAACTGGAGCATGATGTCTCCCTGCCGCGCGCCGATGGCTTTGCGCAGGCCTATCTCCTTCGTGCGCTCGGTCACCGAGACCAGCATGATGTTCATGATGCCGATACCGCCCACCACGAGCGATATGGCTGCAATAGAGCCGAGCAGCATACTCATGGTCTGCGTGGTCGAACTCAGCATCTGCTGGAACTGCGTCATGTCGCGGATATTGAATGAATCCTGATCGCTGGCGGCGATCTTGTGGCGCTTGCGCACCAGCGCGTCGATGGCCTGCTTGGCCGCTTCGATATTGTCCGCGTTCGAAACCTCGACATAGATGCCGTCGAGGTAGAGCTTGCCGAGCACACGGTACATTGCAGTCGTAACCGGAATATAGACGACGTCGTCCTGGTCACGGGGGCCGGAAAAGCCTTTGGCCGGAGCTACGCCGATCACATTGAAATTGATCCGGTTGATCTTGACGGTTTTCCCAAGCGGATTGTCATTGCCGAAAAGCTGAGATGCAACAGTCGTACCGAGAATCACCACCTTCTGACGCGACTGAATCTCACCACGGGTAAACCACCGCCCGACTTCAGGCGTCGTCGCGCGCATTGCGCCATAGTCGAAGTCCACCCCCTCCACGCTGGTGCTCCAGTTTTTATCGAGGTAGACCGTCTGGCCTGCACCGGTCACGTCGCCGGAAACGTGACTGACCAGCGGAGCAAGTTCCGCCATCGCCTGCGCGTCTTTCTCCGTGAAACGGGTCACCGAGCCGGTGCCCTGTGCAGCGCCGCCAATTTTCGCCGAACCGCCCCGCACCGAGAGCAGGTTCGAACCCATCGATTTGAGCCGCTCCTCCATCGAGGCCTTCGCTCCAGAGCCGAGCGCCATCATGGCGATCACCGAGGCGACGCCCACGAGAATGCCAAGCACCGAGAGCAGCGTCCTGATCTTGTTGGAGGTGATGGAGCGAAACGCCTGAGAGACAAAGCCGAGCATCCTCGACGGATTGAAGAGCGGCTGATGCGCGATCTTCATCTCATCCTGCGCTACCACGGGCTGGAAGGTCATCCCCTCCTTCTTTCGGTCGTCGATGATTTTGCCGTCCTTCATGGTGATCACCCGTCCGGCATAGTCGGCAATGTCGTGCTCGTGCGTCACCATGACGATGGTCTTGCCCTGCCGGTGCAGCTCGGTGAGAATGCGCATGATCTCGTGCGAATTCTTCGTATCGAGATTTCCGGTCGGCTCGTCGGCGAAGATGAGCATCGGATTGCGAATCAGCGCCCTGGCAATGGCCACCCGCTGCTGCTCGCCGCCGGACATCTGGTTCGGACGGTGATCCGACCGGTGGCCGAGGCCAACCATGTCGAGACGTTTGAGCGCGTCGCCGCGAAAATCGCCCTGCTGGTCGCTGTAAATACAGGGCAGCATCACGTTGTCAATCGTGCTCATCCGGCTGAGCAGGTGGAACTGCTGGAAGACGAAACCGGCGACGTTGTTCCTGAGGGTGGCCAGTTCATCGTCGTTCATCCCGCTGACCTCCTTGTCCATGAGACGGTAGCGCCCACTGTCGGGCACGTCGAGCAGACCGAGAATATGCATGAGGGTGGACTTTCCCGATCCCGAAGCCCCCATGATGGCCACGAACTCCCCCTGTTCAATGGCGAGGCTCACCCCATTCAGGGCGCGAACCTCACTCTCGCCGATGGTGTAGGTTCGGGAAATGTCGGTTACTTCGATCATCGGCTCCTGCCCTGCTGCGGATTCCGGCCCTGTGGCATGAAGGGATTGCTGCCCGCGCTGCTCTTCGGCAACGTGTAGGCGCTGCTCCTGACCAGAACGACATCCGACGGCGAAAGACCGCTCACGATCTCCACACTCACCTCATCCTTCAGGCCGATCTCTACCGGCACCGGCTTGACCGAATCGGGCGCGGCACCCCGCATCAGCACAAACGAATGGCTGTTGCGGCTCTTGACCGCAGCCACCGGAAGCGTGAGCACATTGCTCTTTTCGTTGATGATGATATCGACGTTGGCGCTCATGCCGGAGCGGAAAACATCGGGCACCTGAGAAGGCAGGATGTCCACATGGTAGATATTGACGTTGCTGACCAGCGTGGATTCGTAATAGATATGGTCAACCACCCCTTCGACACTGATCTCCGGATAGGCGTCGAGGCTTATCCGCGCCTTCTGGCCAAGTTTGACGTTGCCGATGTCGGTCTCGTCCACGTCGGCCTTGACGATCAGCCGGTCGGAGAGCACCAGCACCGCGTCACTCGTGGTGATGGTCTGGCCGGGATTGAGATTGCTGACGATCACCTGCCCGTCAATCGGCGAGATGAGGGCGGTCTGGTTGTAGACCTTGTTCCAGTAGTCGATCTCGCTCTTGCCCTTCAGCGTGGCCGCATCGAGAAGCGCCGCCCGCTCGCTGGAGCTGACCAGCGCGAGCACCTGCCCTTTCCTGACGAAATCCCCCTCCCTGACCAGAATCTTGTCGATCCGTCCTCCGACGGGCGACTTGATTTCAAGACGATTCTGCGGCTTAATGGTCGCCGTGGTCGAGACCTTCTGGGTGATAGCGCCGATTTCTGGACGATACTCTTTGTAGGTGACCTTCGACTTGCCGTCCTGAGTGGTTTTGAACAGGAAAAATCCGGCAATGAGCGCGAAAGCAACGACTGCTCCCCAGATCAGTTGCGGTTTACCGGGTTTCAAGGGTACCTCCTTTTGCCTGAACCCAGGCCGCCTCGGCGGTCAAGAGATTGGACTGGGCGTTAAGAAATGATTTTTTCGCGCTGACGAGATTGTCCTCGATGATCGTCCACTCGTTGAAGGAGACCAGCCCCGCGGAGTACTGGGCATCGGCGATCCGCGCCCGTTCGGAGGCGGCATCGAGATATTTTTTCTGGACATCCACGCTTTCCGAAGCATCGACAAAGCTCTTCCACGCCTGTTCGAGGCTCCGCAAGAGTGACAGATAGAGGCTCTCCTCGTCGGCGCTCAGTTGATTGACCTGCGCGCGCGCTTTGGCGACGCCCGCCCTTCCTGAGCCGCCCGCATAGATCGGCACGGAGAGATTGACGCCCGCCTGCCAATCGGTGCGGTCGGGCGGAAGCTGCCTGAAGGCGCTGTTGCCGAACCCTGTGCTCAGCGAGACCGACGGCATGAAGGCGCTCCGGGCCGCCTGCAAGCTGTATCCGGCGGCATCTTTCTGCGCCGTGAGATTGAGGTAGGTCGGGTTGTCGCGGACGATACGGTCGAAGTCGGGCGACTGCCGGCTCTCTTCGCGTGCCGTGAACTGCCCGGTGACGCGGATCGCGCCGAACGACGAGCGGCCAAGCTGCGTGCCGAGCACCACCTGCGCCAGTTCGAGGCCCCGTTTAGCCTGCGCCACCTCGAACTCCGCCTCGGTCAGGTCGGCCTGCGCCTTGCTTTGCGAGCCGATATTCTCCGTGCCCGATTTGTAGAGCAGCGCGATCAGGCGCAGGTTCTGCTTTCTCTTGGTCATGATCTCCCCGGCGAGCGACACCTGCTTCTGCGCGGTCAAGAGCTGCACGAACGCCGTGCGCAAGGCGTAGCGGGTGGAAACCGACACTTCGCTCTCGTTGTACTTCGACGCCTTGACCGTTTCTGTGGCGGACTTAACCTGGCTGGAGGTTTTCGCGCCGTCGTAGAGCAACTGGCTGGCGTTGACGCCATACGACCACGCACCCACCGGAGCCGCGGCGCTCGATCCCGAACGCTCGCCGCCAGCCGTCGCGCTCACGGAGGGCAGAAGCCCGCCTTTGACAATATCGCGCTGCGCCTCGGATTGACGCACTTTTTCAGCCGCCGAGCGGAGATCGGGATGATGGCCGGAGGCTTCGGCGAGGCACTGCGCCCAGTCGAGTGTCTCGACCGCAAGCGCGGACGCGCCCGGCAGGCAGGCAAAAAACAGTGCCGCGACAAGCACGCGAGCTGGGCGAAATCGACTCATGATCCTGATATGATGAAGAACTACGTTTACATAACCACCTCGTTCGACGCCGTAACCGCTTGTTTCCTGCGCTCATGCGAAAATTCCGGTCGCCCGGCCCTTCGGACGGAAACCGGATGGCGCATGGCGCTTCAGTGAAATATCGTATCTTCACACCAAACCTGAAACCGCGACTCCATGCTCGAAGCACGAAATCTCTCACTTTCGGCAGGCACCAAGGTGCTTCTGCGCGACACCTCCTTCAGAATCGGCGACAAGGATCGCGCCTCGCTGGTCGGCCTGAACGGCACCGGCAAGACCACGCTCCTGCGGCTCATCAGCGGCCAGCTCAAGGAGGACGGGCCGCTCAGTGACGGGCAGATCATGAAATCCTCGACGACGACCATCGGCTACCTGCCACAGGAGATTTCGTTTGAAGGCGACCTCGAAAAAAGCGCCCTGCAATACTCGCTCGAAGCGAACAAAACGCTGCACGAGCTTTCCGAAAGAATCACGCGGATGGAGCACGAGCTTTCGCTGCCCGATCAGGATCACGCGAGCGACGAGTACCACAAGCTCATCGAGCGCTTCAGCGACGCCTCGCACGACTTCGAGCGCCTCGGCGGCTACCGGATGCAGTCGGACGCGGAGAAGATTTTGTCGGGCCTCGGCTTCAGCGGCGCGGATTTCCACAAGAAGGTCAAGGAGTTCTCCGGTGGCTGGCAGATGCGCCTGCACATCGCCCGGCTGCTGTTGCAGAATCCGACGCTCCTGCTTCTCGACGAGCCGACCAACCACCTCGACATCGACTCCTTGCGCTGGCTGGAGCAGTACCTGCTGAACTACGAGCACAGCTACCTCATCGTCTCGCACGACCGTTTCTTCCTCGACAAGCTCACCACCAAAACACTCGAAATCGCCTTCCAGGAGATCACCGAGTACAAGGGCAACTACTCCTATTACGAAACGGAAAAGGCCGAGCGTTACACGCTCATGATGTCGCGCTACGAGAACGACATGAAAAAGATGGCCGATCTGAAGTCGTTCGTGGATCGCTTCCGCTACAAGGCCACCAAGGCGCGGCAGGCGCAGAGCCGCTTGCGCCAGATGCAGAAGCTCGAAGAGGGCTTACAGGCCCCGGAGGAGGATCTGTCGCAAATCTCCTTCTCTTTCCCGAAAGCGAGGCCGTCAGGCCGCGAAGTGCTCCGGCTGTATGGCGTCTCCAAGTCGTTCAAGCTGCCGGACGGTACGATCAAAAACGTTCTCAAGGACATCGACCTCGAAATCATGCGAGGCGACCGCATCGCCATCGTCGGCTCGAACGGCGCGGGTAAAACCACCTTCTGCCGCATTCTCGCCGACGAGATCGATTTCGTCGGCAAGCGCGAGACCGGCCACCACGTCAGCATGAACTACTTCGCGCAGCACCAGACCGACAATCTCTCGCCCGAAAAGAGCGTGCTTCAGGAGATGATGGACGCCGCCCCGACCTCCGAGGCGCAGCGCCGGGTGCGCGATATTCTGGGCTGCTTCCTCTTCAGCGGCGACGCGGTCGAAAAGAAGACCGCCGTGCTCTCCGGCGGTGAAAAGTCGAGGGTGGCGCTCGCCAAAATCCTGCTCCAGGCCTCGAACCTGCTCATCATGGACGAGCCGACCAACCACCTCGACATGCGCTCCAAGGAGATGCTGATCGACTCGCTCGAAAACTACGACGGCACGCTGCTCATCGTCAGCCACGACCGCTATTTCCTCGACAGCCTGGTCAACAAGGTATTCGAAATCAAAAACGGTGGAGTACAAGTCTACCTCGGCACCTACGCCGAATACCTCGAAAAGGCTGAAAAAGCGTGGGAAGAGGAGAAGAAACAGCAGGCTGCAGCCGCCGCAAAGCAGGAGGCCGAACGCAAAGCCGCCGCCGCGAAACCGGTCGCAAAAAAACCCGCCCCGCCCAAAGGCAACAGCAAAAAAATCGCGGCAATTGAAAAGGAGATACAGCGGCTGGAGGAGTCAAAAAAACAGCACGAAGATATGATGGCCCAACCCTCATTCTACGAGCAACCCGCCGAAGAGAGCCGCAAAGCCAACGCCGAATACGAAGAGCTGTGCAAAGAGCTGGATGCGCTGTATCTCTGCTGGGAAGAAGAGGCGGGATAATGGAGAATGGAGAATGAAACGGGCGGCCCCAACACATAAGGGTCGCTCTTTCAATTTTCGCCCATTCCGTCCACCCAATGCATTTCACCATAAATGCATGCCGAAAGATTACGCAGCAACCGCAACTTTGCGACGACTCTTATATGCCATGCCAAGAGCGCCGATACCCAATAATAAGCAAGTAGAGGGTTCTGGACATCCTGTGGCAACATTTGCTGTAAAAATGGTTGTAAACTGAGCAGTATCATCAACGCTATGTAATCCACCTGAGAACAATTCAACGTTATATTGATCTGGAATAAGCCAAGTCGAACTATTATAGATTGTGGTGACCTCTGAAGTATTTGAAGTTATCACAGCATCTCTTGGCCATTCAACTGGAATTTTTTCTCCATCATTTAAGTCTTGAACTTTGACTTCTTGGCCTTTTGTAACAGGAATATCATCCATTTTTGTTTGTGTCCCATCGTAACTATATGCAACTCCGTCAACCCATACTTTGCCTTTGAACCCTGGAGGTACATGTACATTTCCATCCCCACCACCACCTGCATTTTTATTAATAAACGGATCACCTATATTAGAAGATGCTCCTAATATACTACCACCACTATCAATTGATACAGTATTTCCAGCAGCAAGATATAAACTTTGCATCGCATTTGAGCCAACCAAAGTTCTGAATTCAAGAGGAGCTAAACTACTTATATCGTTATACAGTGTCGTCACGCCGGTTCCAGCATCGTAAGTAATGTCGTACGTTATCAATACAGCATTTGCCGATTTACTTGAAAACAAAATCGAATAAAAAACAGCTATGCAAATGATAACTGAATCTTTGAAATGAATCTTAGAAAGCCAATTTTCCTTATTATCCTTATTAAACATAAGACACCTCCCTTTGACATATATAAAGAAGCTCCACCATCAAAACGCTTACGAGAGCAATCCGGGTACAACTGCACTACAAAGGGTTCGCACGAGAGATGTATGAGTCGGACACGAGTGAGGAAAAAAATGACATCCGTGCATCTGGGGGCGTAACCTGAAAACAAACTAACTTGCTTACAGAACTACGATGAATAATTACAAAAAAATGTCTGGATAATCAAAATATTTTATTTTCACAAAATTACGCATAATCATTTACTTCTTTGTAAAACAAACAAATAGAGCAGCAGGAGCGATTATAAAATATTTGAATACATAAAATATTGATTAACAATTATTGCAACCAGATTTCATATATAACAACATTTGAACTTACTTTAGCAAACGGTGTTTATTTCATTGCAGAATAAGAAAATACAAAAAGATAAATTGTGGCGTTTTCCGTGACGTCGTCCATCCCGTCCACTCTGTCCACCTCGCCCCCAACGCCCACTTCGTCCACTCACCTCACTTCCCCGCCAGCACCCGCAGTCCGGCGACACCGGCGATGATGAGGAAAATGCAGAATAGCCGCCCGAGATCGCGCGGTTCGTTGAAGAGCAGCATTCCCGCCACGGCGACGCCCGCCGCGCCGATGCCTGTCCAGACGGCGTAGGCCGTGCCGACCGGCACGCTTTTCATCGCAATGGAGAGCAACCAGAAGCTGACAAGCATCGCCGCGATGGTGAGCACCGACGGCACGGGCCGGGTAAAGCCTTCGGAATATTTAAGCCCAACCGCCCAGGCGCACTCGAACAGCCCGGCAACAAACAGCATCACCCACGCCATAACGCTTTGTTTTCAAGTTTGGTACATCGTTCATCAGACCGATACGACGAATCAGACGGGTCGCCCGTCGACAATAAGGGCAGGCACGGGGGCCTGCCCTTACGAATAATATTGCAATATCGCGTTTTCATGAAAAAGGGCGATCCCGACAAGTCGGAACCGCCCCTACATTATCCATTATCCACTATCCATTATCCACTATCCATTATCCACTATCCACTATCCATTAAACCTTCACCCACCGCTTCTCGCGGTCGGAGTCGAGGCCGGCCTGCATCACCTTCTGGATGGCGAGGCCGTCGCGGAAGCTGGCGGCGTCTTGCAGGACGACCGGGTCGCCGCTTTTGAGCGCCTTGACGATCCGGTGCGCGAGGAAGGCGAAGCCGACGGCGAAAATGCCGTGCACGGCGATTGGCGAGAGCTTGATCTTCTCCTGAAGCACCAGCTCGTCCCAGGGCAGAATCCGCTCGACCTGCTTCCAGCGCGGGGCGTCGATGAGGCTGCGGCCTCCCTTCGCCTCGCTGTTGGCGATCTCCCAGAGGCGGCCCGCGCCGTCGAGCCTGATGGTTTTCAGGCTGCCGACCACTTCGAGCGAGAACCAGGTGTAGGAGCCAACCGTGGTCACGTGCATGAGCGACGATGCGCCGAGTGCGACCGACGAGGGGCCGAACTTCATGAACATGGCGAAGCTGTCGTCCGAAGTGACCGGCAGGCTCTTGCCCGGCGTCGAGGCGTCGGGGCGCTGCGGAATCGAGGTCGAGAGGTTGCAGCACACCTCCGAGATTTCGCCGACAAGAAAGCGGTTCAGGTCGATCAGATGCGAGCCGATCGCCCGGAGAGCCCCACCGCCCTTCGCCGCGTCGCTCCACCACGACCACGGCAGGTCGATCCGGTTGCGCGAGGCGAGGTTCACCACGGCCCGCACTTCGTAGACCTTGCCGATCTCGCAACTGTCGATCATCTGCTTCATGGTTCTGACCGAGGGGTGGAACCGCAACTGGTGATCGATCAACGCGAGGCCCGGCGACTTTGCCGCAAGCGCGTTCATGCGCTCCGCCTCCTCGACGGTCAGGGCGAAGGGCTTTTCGCAGAGCACGCTGCAGCCGCTTTCGAGCACGCCCGACACCATCGGCTCGTGCAGCCAGGTCGGCGTGGTGACGCACGCCAGATCGAGTGGGCACTCGCGAAGCATGTCGCGCCAGTCGGCGAATCCCGACGGAATACCGAACTTGTCCATGAACCTCTGCCGGTGCCGTTCGGTCGGACTCGCGACCGCCGTCAACTCGACATCCTCCATCAGCGAGAATGCCGGAGCCTGCGCCACCTGCGCCCATCCACTACCGATAAATCCTATTCGTATATTTTTTTTCATCGTGCTGCTCATAAAAAAAGGGTGCCTGTAGACACCCTTTCATTGATCGAAATCTTACCGACTCATGTCAGTCAACCTTTTCAAGCTTGGCCTGACGAGCCTTTTCGATGTACTCCTTCTGGATGTCGCGCGACACGTTGTACGCCTTCGAGAGGCTGTCGGATCGCCAAAGGTGCGCGTCGAACGCCATGCAGACGTTGCGGAGGAAGGGCACACCGATCTCGGTCACTTTGACGCTCTTCTCGCCGAGCACAACGATGCCGTCGTTCTCCATGTCTTCGAGGCGGTAGCGGGCCACGTCAAGCTCCTCGGTGTAGAACGCCGGGTCTTCCCATGAGGTCTCCTGGCGACACATGAGGTTCAGGATGTGGCGGCGAAGCACCAGATCCTCGTCGGTGAGCAAGTGACCGCGCATGATCGGGAAGCGGCCTTTGTTGACCTCCTCCATGTAGCGGTCGTCGGTGCGCTCGTTCTGCGCGAAAGCGTACCATGTGTCGCTGATCGACGAAGCGCCGAGGGCGAGCATCATCTGGGTGGTGTTCTCGGTGTAACCCATGAAGTTACGATGCAGCGTACCGTTCTTCAACGCCTCGTAGAGCGCGTCGCCCTCGATGGCGAAGTGGTCCATGCCGACCTCGTGGTAGCCGATCGATTCGAGCATCGCGCGCCCCTTGTCGTACAGCTCCTGCTTGACGTCGCCCACCGGCAGGTCTTCGAGCTTGAAGCGGCGCTGTCCTTCGTAGAGGTGCGGGTTGTGGCCGTAGCCGTAGAACGCGAGGCGGTCGGGACGAAGCTGCATCACCTTCTGAATGGTGTCGGTGACGGTGGCGAGCGTCTGCTTTGGCAGGCCGTAAACAAGGTCGAAGTTGATCGAGTTGAACCCGATCTGGCGGGCAAGGTCGATCTTCTCCTTGACCAGCTCGAAGGACTGGGGACGGTTGATCTCCTCCTGCACGGCGGGATCGAAGTCCTGGATGCCGAAGCTCAGGCGGCGGAAACCGACGCTGTAGAGCGCTTCGAGGTGCTCCTTGGTGGTCGAGCGGGGATTGGTCTCGAAGCTGAAGATATAGTTGTCCATCCGGTTGACATCCTTGAAGAGGGTATCGACCAGGCGGATCAGATTTTCCGGGCTGAAAAAGGTCGGGGTGCCGCCGCCGATGTGCAGCTCCTTGACGTTCAGCTTGCCGGGAAACACGTCGAGATACATCTGCCACTCCTTGATGAGGGCGTCGATGTAGGGCTTCTCGAAGGAGTGATCGTTGGTGCGGTGAGCGTTGCAGCCGCAGAAGTAACAGTGGTTTTCGCAGAACGGGATGTGGATGTACATGCTGATTCCCGTGGTCTCGTTGCTCTCGTTGAAGCCTTTGACCATGGCGGCTTTCCACTCTTCCTGGCTCACGCCATCCTCGCTCCATGAAGGAATGGTGGGATAACTGGTGTAACGCGGTCCGGGATTGCTGTACTTCAAGGCCAGCTTTGCGACGACATCTGTTGTCATTGTATTCTTCCTTGGCAATTGTTATTTTTTTGTGCTCTGGGGGAAAATACAAAAACTCCGCAAATTCATAGCCTGCAAACTTCAAGGGCCTGAACATTCATCTGGCCTGCATACTCTTTTTTTTCATGACACCAGCAAACACTGACGCGCAGAGGCCTCTGGTCGGCATCCTGATGGGTTCCGATTCCGATTTCGACATCATGAAGGAGGCCGCCGTCGTCCTCGACGAGTTCGGCATCCCGTTTGAAATTTCGGTCATCTCGGCGCACCGCACGCCCGGCGACCTCGAAGCGTACGCCTCTTCGGCAGAACAGCGCGGCCTGAAGGCGATTGTGGCCGGAGCGGGCGGTGCGGCGCACCTGCCGGGGGTCACAGCGGCCATGACGGTGCTGCCGGTTATCGGCGTGCCGATCTACAGCAAGAAGCTCAGCGGCCAAGACTCGCTCTACGCCATCGTGCAGATGCCCGCCGGAATCCCGGTGGCCACGGTCGGCATCGACAACGCCCGCAACGCCGCGCTGCTCGCCGTGCAGATGCTCGCCCTCGGCGACGCCGACTTGATGCAGAAGTTCAAGGAGTTCCGCCAGAAGCTTGCCGAGGCCTCGCGCCAGAAGACCGCGAAAATCAGGGAAAAGCTCCATGCCATCGGCTGAGTTCTGGATCGAGCATCTCGGCCTCGAACGTCACCCCGAAGGGGGCTGGTACCGCGAAACCTACCGCAGCGAAGGCTCGTACGGTTTCGGCGACGGCAGCCCCTTCGGCTCTCCACGCTCCTACGCCACTTCAATCTTCTACCTGCTTGAATCGGGTGACCGCTCGCGTCTGCACCGCATCCACTCGGACGAGCAGTGGTACTTCCACGCCGGGTCGCCGCTCGACGTGCACAGCTTTCCCGAAACCGGCGCGCCGTCGCTCTTCACCCTCGGTCTCGATCCGGCGAAGGGAGAGACGCCACACTCGTGGGTTCCGGCGGGGCACTGGTTCGGCGCGAGCCTTTCGGAACAGTCCGCCGCTGTCGGCGCTTACGCGCTCGTGAGCTGCGTCGTCGCGCCGGGCTTCGATTTCCGCGACTTCTCCTTCGCCGACCGCGAGGAGCTGATCGCGCAATTTCCCGGCCATGCCAAAATCATCGAAAAACTGAGCTGAAGAACGCGACTGCGCAACGCTTCGTCATTGCGAACCATCCCGAATTGTTGGGACAGAATACCGCACACAAACATTGAACATGATTATCCTGACAACCCGTGTCAGTCTCTTGTAGGGACGGGTCTTGTGCCCGTCCTTTTAATCATTGCCCGCGACCTATCGTTGCCATTACGAATGAGGGCGGGCACAAGACCCGCCCCTACATAATCTCCAAAGGACAAGGTTGTTCGATGCCGATACTGATAGTAAAAGATACGGTCTCGATACTCGACTGAACGGACAATTCGTGATATTAAGCTTGTTTTTCTTACCTTCCAGAGTTTGCGCATGATGAAGGCATCTTTGCCGTATCTTGACTGCTATATGGATGGCCGCGCAGGGATTCGAGAAATGAACGTGAGAATCTGAACGAGATGAAAAAAAGGGTAGTAATTGTCGGTGGTGGTTTTACCGGTCTGAACGCCGCGAGAATGCTGAGTAACAGAAAGGATGTCGAGGTGACGCTGATCGACAGGAAAAACTATCACCTCTTCCAGCCGCTGCTCTACCAGGTCGCCATGTCCGCGCTTGGTGAGGGGGACATCGCCACGCCGCTTCGCAACATGCTGGCTGGTTACGATAATGTTTCGGTCTTCAAGGGGATCGTCACCAACGTCGATCTCGAAGCGCGAAAGGTGATCACCGATTTCGGCGATGTCGAGTATGATTACCTCGTGCTCGCCTGCGGAGCGCAGCACCACTACTTCGGCAACAACCAGTGGGAGGAGTTCGCCCCCGGCCTGAAAAACCTCGCTCAGGCCACCGAAATTCGCCGCCGCGTGATGGAGGCGTACGAGGCCGCCGAGCGCACCAACGATCCGAAGGAGCGCAAAAAGCAGCTCACCTTCGTCATCGTGGGCGGCGGGCCGACCGGCGTGGAGCTTGCCGGCTCGATTGGTGAGATGAGCCGTTTCACCTTGTCGAAATTCTACCGTCACATCGATCCGAAGCTGACCCGTATTTTCATCCTCGAAGCCGCCGACCGTATACTCGGCACCTTTGCGCCCGAGTTGTCGAGCAAGGCCACCCGCGAACTCGAAAAGCTCGGCGTGCAGGTCTGGACGTCGAGTCTGGTCAGCAATGTCGATGCCGACGGCGTGCAGATCGGGCGCGAGCGCATCGAGGCCGCCACGGTGCTTTGGGCGGCGGGCGTGAAGGCGTCAGAGATCGGCCAGTGCATGGGTGTCGAGACCGACCGCAGCGGGCGAATCGTGGTCGGGCAGGATTTGAGCCTGCCCGGTCATCCCGAGGTGTTCGTTGGCGGCGACCAGGCCTGCTTCACCCTTGAAAACGGCTCGACCCTGCCGGGCATGGCTCCGGCGGCGATGCAGGAGGGCTACGCCATCGGGCGGGCGATTCTCGACGACTTGAAGGGAAAACCCCGCAAACCGTTTAAATATCACAACAAAGGGCAGATGGCCACCATAGGCCGCAACCGGGCAATCGTCGAGTTCGGCAACCTGAAGTTCGACGGAGCGCTCGCCTGGTTCACCTGGCTGCTCGTGCATATCTATTACCTGTCGACATTCAAGCACCGAGTTTTCGTGCTGATGCAGTGGGGCTGGTCCTACTTCACCTTCGGCCACGGCGCGAGGCTGATCGTCAACAAGGACTGGCGGTTCTACGGGGAGCGGAAAGCTTCGGACAATGGCCAGTGCGACTGACGGCGGTTCGGACGGAGCCGGACGGATGCAAAAAAAAGGGCGCGTGACGCTCATGATGGCGCTCGACGCGCTACTTTCCGTCACATTTCTGGTGCTCGCCTTGTATATTGGACTCTATGCGCCAACAGTCAGCGGCAAAAACGGCCACGATCTGTTGTATTTTTCGATCCTTCTCGGTGCATACGGCATCTGGCGTGGAATCAGGAGCGGAATCCGCCACCGTCGGCGCGAAGAGGATGACGCAGTTTGATATTTTTATGCAATGAAGCGGTCTCAGAAGTGTTCGTTCAATAATTTTTTTCCGATTTTGTCTGTCATTCTGAGTCCGACGTCGTCGGGCGAAGAATCCAGAAAAATCTTGTAACATAGCACAGAATAGTCGCTTATCGCTAAATTCCGAATACTGGATTCTTCACTTCGTTCAGAATGACAATCAAATCAGGTCATGATCGAGTGACTTTTAAGACGGTCTCCAATTTATGAACCAATAATGACGATGAACACTCCTGCAATAAATCTGGAAACGGAAAAGCAGCTTTTCTTCCACAACTACGCCAGACTGCCGCTCGCCATCGCTTACGGCAAAGGCTCGTTCCTCTACACCGCCAGCGGCGACCGCTACCTGGACATGATCGCGGGCATCGGCGTCAACGCCATCGGTTACGGCGACTCGCGCCTCGAACACGCCATCATCGAGCAGGCGGCGAAATACATCCACGTCTCGAACCTCTTCATGCAGAAGCCGCAGTTCGACCTCGCGGCGAAACTGCTTGAAATTTCGGGCATGTCGAAGGTCTTCTTCTGCAACAGCGGCACCGAGGCTATCGAGGCGGCCATCAAACTGTCGAGACGCTTCGCGGCGCGTGACGGCGACACCACCAAAACGCAGGTGCTCTCGCTGACCAACTGCTTCCACGGCAGAACCTACGGTGCGCTTTCGCTGACCGCCAAGCCGAAGTATGTCGGGGGCTTCGAGCCGCTCGTGCCCGAAACCGGCATGATCGACTTCAACGACGTCGAAGACCTCGAACGCAAGGTTTCCAGCCGCACGGCGGCGGTTTTCGTGGAGTTCGTGCAGGGCGAGGGAGGCATCCACAAGGTGA
>Ga0326726_10000658_pt1 | contig 31572 bp, 28 predicted proteins | sample MHFenrmetagenome_2_FD_207603 | JGI IMG/M metagenome (GOLD analysis project Ga0326726, IMG submission 207603) | Lab enriched peat soil microbial communities from Michigan Hollow, Ithaca, NY, United States - MHF15MN | ecosystem: Environmental > Terrestrial > Soil > Wetlands > Peat | place: USA...
AGGCAAAAGTCTGAACGCAAAAGAAAAAGTATTATTAAGGATCCCCTTCTATATTTAAATGGCGTGAAAGCATTAAGGCATTAAGACATGACGGCGTAACTGCATAACTGCAAAACCGCATAACTGCGCAATTGCATAATTGCACAATTGCACAATTGCAGAACAATTCATTGCACCGTAAGACAAATTGTTAGTCCATTTGGCAATGTGACTGACCAGACGGAAGTATGCCTGAACAAACCTAATATAGAATTACCGTCATTGCGAGGATCCCGCGTACACGGGAGACGAAGCAATCTTCCACAAACACAACAAACCCTTCTGGATAGCACGTGGTACAAGATAACGATTGCTTCGCCCTCCTTCGTCGGGACTCGCAATGACAATGCCCTTTAGCAGGTTTTGTAATGGATTGTAAACCAAATTGTCTTATATTTACCGTCATTGCGAGGACCCCGTGCAACGGGGGACAAAGCAATCCCCATCGCGTATAACAAATTATATTAGAAAACACAGCTATATGAAATACCTAACCCCCATAATTACCTTTATCCTTCTTCTCGTAGTTTCCTGCACCAGCCAGCAAAAACTAGCTTACCTTAGCAATCTGCCCGAATTAAACGGTGAAGAAACCTTCACAATGGAAATCCCGGATTACAAAATCCAACCCCGCGATGTCCTTTATATAACTATTAAAGCAATGACACCCGATGGAAGGATTGCGGATTTTCTTATATCTGCAAGTAGTTATGGAGGAACATATATTTCTCAGGGCGAATCAGGAGGGTATTTATATGGCTATGATGTTAATTCTGAAGGCAACATAATTTTACCTGTCATAGGCCCGGTAAAAGTAGAAGGTCAGACACTTGAAGAGTCGAGGAAATTATTGCAGGAATCCGCAGATAAAGTGTTTAAAAATTCAACTGTTGAATGCAAGCTTCTGAGTTTTAAATTTACTGTTATCGGAGAAGTCCTTGCTCCTGGATCCTATATTAACTACAACAATTATCTTACAGTATTGGAAGCTATCGGTCGTGCAGGCGGTGTAGGAGATTACGGTGATCGCAGCAGAGTACTTGTCGTCCGCCCTTCAGATAAAGGGACCAAAACCTTCAGGTTGAATCTGCAGGACAAAAAGATCCTTGCTTCAGAGGCATATTTTCTTCTCCCGAATGATGTAGTAATTGTTGAACCTCTCAAGCAGAAAATCTTTAATATGAATCTTCCTACAATCTCTTTCGTAATTTCAACAGTTACTGGCGTTTTAACAACCACACTGCTACTTATAAACTATTTTGGAAACTAATAAAATGCGCAGTACACAGGATGCATAGCCCATGGTAACAATATTACACTAATCCCTATCCCCTGGGCAATATTCACATTAAACAGTAATTGCAACTCCAATGAATAAACTCACTTCTTCCCCCTCTGATTATACACCACCTTACAGTAGTCAATTCGACGAAGAATCCATCGACCTTAAAAGATACATATCGCTATTCATTAGCAACTGGTACTGGTTTGCCATTGTACTGTTTGTTGCACTAGGTATTGCATATAGCATTAACCGTTGGTCGGAAAAAGTTTACACCGTTTCATCTTCCCTGCTGATAAAGGATGACCAGTTTGGGGGAGTTAATGCCGGACTTACAAATATCTTTCCCGGAACGGAATCATTTAATAGCCAGCAGAAATTGACAAACGAGATTGGCATTCTAAAATCTCTCAAACTGAATTACAAAGCAATTCAGGAATTAAAGGAATTCCCTGTAGAATATATCGGGATAGGCAGAAGAAATATTGTTGAATTGAGGATGTATGTCAACTGCCCATTTATAGTCGTTTATGATTCTCTTGAGAAGCAGACATTTGGACAGAAAGTAAGTATTAAAATCATTTCGGATAAGAAATATAAACTTGAGATAAACGGAAAGAGAAAAATCTCAAAAGAAATGACTTTCAGCGAGAAATTTGTTGTACCTGGTTATGATTTTAAGATTGAATTAAGGGATAATAAAAATTTTGAATTTGACCCTGACGAATCAAATAAATACTATTTCTATTTTAACGATTTGTATGAACTGGCTAATCAGTACCGGAACAAGCTTTCCGTTCAACCCATCGAAGAAAATGCTTCGATGGTAATCCTTTCTGTATCAGGTTATGCACCTGATCAAGAGGCTGATTATCTGAACACACTGATGAATGTTTATATCCGCGATGGTCTCGATTTCAAAAACAAGACCGCCGGGCAATCCATCAATTTTATTGAGGATCAACTAGCGCTTATTTCTGATTCACTTCATGTAGCTGAAGGGAATCTTGAAAATTTCCGTCTGGTGAATAAATTAATTGATATCAGTAAAGAAGGATCTCTAATACAGACGAAACTAGAACAGATAGATAATGAAAAATCATCACTCCTTCTTCAGGAAAGCTATTATAGGTATCTGAAAGGTTATATTGATTCAAAAACCGAAAATGAAGATATCGTTGCTCCCTCTGTGGTTGGAGTTACGGATCAGTTACTTGTAAGGCTGGTTGATGAATTATCAAATCAGCAGCAGCAAAAGAAACAGCTTGCAATGAACTTGAAAGAACCGGCAGAACCTTTGAAAATTATTGAAGCAAATTTAATTGCGACCCGTTCGGCACTGGCAGAAAATATCATCAGCGGGCTTCAGAATATTGAACGTTCAAAAGATAATATAGAAGAAAGATTGACCAGAGCAGAAATGGAAGTAAGAAAACTGCCTTCGACTGAGCGCCAGCTTATCAGTATTCAAAGGAAGTTTGATATTAATAACACGATTTATACTTTTTTGCTTGAGAAGAGGGCAGAGGCAGGTATTGCAAAAGCATCTAATGTACCCGACAACAGAGTTATTGATAATGCTGGATATTTCAGCAGCACAATGATCAGACCAAAGAATAAGCGGAACATATTACTAGCCTTTTTACTTGGTTTGTTCGTCCCTGGTTTGTGTATTATTTTAATTGATTACCTGAACAACAAGATCATAGATAAGAAAGATATCGAGAAAGGGACTAACGCCCCAATACTGGGATTTATAAGCCACAACAACCTGAAAACAGAAATGCCAGTGGTTAAAAATCCTGGTTCAACTCTCTCCGAGTCATTTCGCTCGGTACGTACAAATTTGAAATATTTTGTAAAGGATGCCAGGTGTCCGGTTATTTCAATAAGCTCAACAATTTCGACTGAAGGCAAAACCTTTATTTCTGTCAATCTTGCCGCAATACTGGCAATGTCCGGGAAAAAAGTCCTATTAATTGGTCTTGATCTTCGCAAGCCAAGAATACATCGAATTTTTAACCTTAAAAATGAGACAGGGTTAACCAACTTTCTCATTGGCGAGGCTAAATATGAGGATGTTATTGCGAAAACCGAGGTTGAAAATCTCTGGTTCGCACAGTCTGGACCAGTTCCTCCAAATCCTGCTGAGTTGATCGAATCGGCTGAGATGACCGTTTTTATTACCAGGGCGAAAAAAGAGTTTGATTATATTGTGATCGATACACCTCCTGTAGCATTAGTAACCGATGCTCTTCTAATTTCTCCTCTTACCGATTTTTATATTTTTGTTATAAGGCAGAGATATTCATCCAAAAACACCTTAGGACTGGTAGAAGAGTTGCATAAAAATGACAACATCAAAAGCCTTGGAATAGTTGTTAACGACATAAGTATATCTGGCTACTACGGATATGGTTTGCGGTATGGATATTCATTAGGATACGGCTATAACTATGGCTACAATTATTACAGTCAGTACGGTAAATATGGCTATTCTGATTCCGCCAAGGGCTATTATAAAGAGGACGCATAAAAACACACTAATTATGTTAGTTGGGTTTTCTTAGTATACTTCCTTAGAGCAGCAGTTTTACCATGTCCTTCGATATTTGCTAAACAACAAAAAACCGAAAATTGGAAAAAGTAATGAACGTAGATCAGGTAACTATAACGTAAAAACATAAAATATAATGAAAGTTGTAATCCTGGCGGGTGGTCTGGGAACCAGACTGAGTGAAGAGACCGACCTCAAGCCCAAACCTATGGTGGAGATTGGAGGCAAGCCGATTCTCTGGCACATTATGAAGATATACTCTGCTTATGGATTTAATGAGTTTGTTATCTGCTGCGGGTACAAGGGGTATATGATCAAGGAGTATTTTGCCAATTACTTCTTGCATCAGGCTGATATAACAATTGATCTCGGTAAAAACAAAATTGATATTCATCAATCAAAAGCAGAGCCCTGGAAAATCACCCTAGTGGATACGGGAATTAATACGATGACAGGAGGAAGAATAAAAAGAGTTCAGGATTATGTTGAGAACAAAACTTTCATGCTTACATATGGAGATGGTGTAAGTAATATTAATATTAAATCGCTTGTAGATTTTCATAGAAAAGCCGGAAAGCTGGCTACTGTCACAGCAGTGCAGCCATCAGCTGGCAGGTTTGGAGCCCTGGGCATATCAGATGAGTTTATTGTTAAGACTTTCACGGAAAAGCCCGCATCAGATGGGCTATGGGTTAATGGAGGTTTTTTTGTTCTTGAACCGGGTATCTTTGACTACATTAAAGATGGTGACAATACTTTTTGGGAGCGTGAACCTTTGGAAGACCTTGCAAAAGATAATCAGATGATTGCATACAAACATACCGGTTTCTGGCGGCCAATGGACACACTGCGCGACCGGATGGAACTTGATGATATGTGGAATGCTGGCAATGCAGAATGGAAGATCTGGTAATATGACTGTGAATAAAGAATTCTGGAATAAGAAGAAAGTATTAATAACCGGCCACACTGGTTTTAAAGGCTCATGGCTCAGCCTTCTTCTTCATAGACTTGGAAGCAATATTTACGGCTATGCCCTCGATCCACCTACAAACCCGGCACTTTTTGAGATATCAGGGATCAGGGATCAGGTTCATTCACATATAGGGGATATCCGGAACTATAATGAACTATTATATTATTTTCAAGCTGTTAAACCTGAAATAATCTTACATATGGCAGCTCAGCCCCTTGTAAGAGAATCATATAGCAATCCGGTTGCGACCTACGAAATAAATGTTATGGGAACCGTTAACCTGCTTGAGGCTGTCAGACACACACCCGGTATAAAAGCAGTGGTGAATGTTACTACTGACAAGTGCTATGAGAACAAGGAATGGCACTGGGGTTACAGAGAGAACGAACCAATGGGAGGTTATGATCCTTATTCAAGTAGCAAGGGCTGTTCAGAACTTGTATCTGCTGCTTACAGGAATTCTTTTTTCAATTTTAAAGATTATAAGGAACATGGGGTTGCGGTTGCAACAGCCAGAGCTGGTAATGTGATTGGTGGTGGCGACTGGGCAGAGGATCGGCTGATCCCTGATTTTATGCGTTCTGTTTCAAAAGGAGAAGAAGTAAAAATCCGCAACCCATACGCCATAAGACCATGGCAACATGTACTTGAACCTCTCAGTGGTTACCTGATGTTAGCAGAAAAGCTTCACACAGATGGTCCTGAATTTGCAGAAGCCTGGAATTTTGGACCCAATGACTCAGATGTAAAAAATGTTGGATGGGTTGTTGAAAAATTCTCTGAATTATGGGGGAAAGGATTCTTCTATGCCATTGATAAAAATTCTCGGCCCCACGAGGCATCATACCTGAAGCTCGATTGTTCAAAAGCCAAAGCTGAACTGGATTGGTATTCTCAATGGACCATTGAGGAAGCGCTTAAATCAACTGTCGATTGGTACAGAGCCTGGTTAGAAGGAAAAGATATGAGAGAAATCACTGAACAGCAAATCGACGACTACTTTGTGTAACTTGTCTTAATTCGTGAAATCTGCACTAAATGATTGATCATAAGGCTATACGCAAAGAGATAATTTCGAAAATAATCGAATATTACCAGTCCCGCTTTGCCTATAAAGAATTCATCCCAGGCAATACTAAAGTAAACTATGCCGGCCGCGTCTTCGATGAAAAAGAAATAGTTAATGCCGTTGAAGCTTCTCTTGATTTCTGGCTCACCGAAGGACGTTTTTCCGAATCTTTTGCCGAAAAGATCTCTGAGTTTCTGGGAGTTGAGCATGTGTTGCTCACTAATTCCGGATCATCAGCTAATTTGCTCGCTTTGGCCGCCCTCACGTCTGAAAAACTTGGTGAAAAAAGATTAATACCCGGTGATGAAGTAATTTCTGTTGCAGCTGGATTTCCATCAACTGTAACTCCTGTCATTCAATATGGTCTGGTACCGGTGTTTGTTGATGTCACCATTCCGACATATAACATTGACATAGAAATGTTGAAGAATGCCATAACACCAAAAACAAAATGCATTTTTCTTGCACACACCCTGGGAAATCCATTCGATATTGATACCATCATGCAAATTGTCAGGGATCAAGACCTATGGTTAATTGAAGATAATTGCGATGCTTTTGGCAGCGAGTATAAAGGCAGTAAGACCGGTACCTTCGGCCATATATCAACAATCTCATTTTACCCTGCCCATCATATTACGACGGGTGAGGGAGGTGCCGTCTGTACAAATGATCAGCAGCTTTCTGCTATTGTCCGTTCTTTACGCGATTGGGGCCGTGACTGTTATTGTGCTGGTGGCGAAAACAACACATGTGGGAAACGTTTTTCTCAGCAATTCGGGGATTTACCTTTAGGTTTCGACCATAAATATGTTTACTCAGAAATCGGCTATAACTTAAAAATGACTGATTTGCAGGCGGCAATAGGTTCAGCTCAGATGGATAAGTTGCCGGAGTTTTGTGAAAGAAGAAAACAGAATTTTAAAGAATGGTACCGCATTTTCTCAAAATATCCTGAGTATTTTATACTTCCAAAGGCAATTAAAGATTCTGATCCTGCATGGTTCGCATTTATTGTGACATTAAAAAAAGGAGCCTCTTTTACCCGCGATGAACTTACAAAGCACCTGAATGACAATCTGATTGAAACACGCAATCTCTTTGCTGGCAATATAACCAAACAGCCAGGGTATATGAATCGTGAATGGCGTATTGCTGATCATCTGAATAATACGGATTATATAATGAGCAACACCTTTTTCTTAGGTACTTATCCGGGTTTAACTAAAGAAATGTTCAATTATACTGAAAGGATCCTAGATCAGTTCTTAAAAAGTATTGTAAAGTAAAACTAAGTTCTCACAAAGTTTAACCAAGTTACTTTGTATGAGTAAGTGTGTACTACGTGATACATAAAAATGGCAATAGTTAAGAAATATAAATCTTTTGTTACTTCTGTTTCAAATCCGGTACCCGGAGTATATACAGTTGAATTCAGATCCTTAAACGGAAGATTTAAATATTTGCCAGGCCAATTTTTACACCTTGCCCTCGATAATGACTATGATGGTTCAGGACAGTGGCCTGAATCAAGATGTTTTTCTATGCAGAGCAACCCTGACGAAGAAAACATTAGAATAACCTACGCCGTTAAGGGCCGTTTTACGAAAATGATGGAGCAACATCTGAAGGTAGGTTCTGAGGTTTGGCTAAAGCTTCCCTATGGCGATCTTTTCACGCGTCCGCATGACAAAGTCAACACGGTCTTTATTGCAGGCGGTACAGGTATTACCCCCTTTCTCTCGCTATTTACTCATTCATCTTTTGCCGAATATAAAAATCCCAGAATCTACCTCGGCTTCCGCTCAAAAGCCTACAATATCTATGACAAAGAATTAAACTTTGTGCGACTTTGTAAACCTAAAATTTACTATAATGATGTCGAGGGTCAACTCGACATCCAACGAATCTTGGAAGAAAACGGCGCAACTTGCGACTATTTTATAATTGGACCGCCAGCTATGATAAAATCAATTGAAAACTATCTTACAGGTAACAGTATTGAAAAGGATCAAATTAAGACAGATGACTGGGAATAGAATAATTCTTGAAGACTTACAACAAATAATTGAAACTCCAATTGATTGGACCAGATTATCAGGTAAAACAGTATTAATAACTGGTGCAAATGGATTTTTACCTGCATATATGGTGGAAACTTTACTGTTTTTATGTCATAAAAGAATTACAAAAGACACAAAAGTTTTGGCCTTGGTAAGGAATATCAAAAAAGCGAGATTAAGATTTAAAAATTATTTAAATAATAAAAATCTGAGATTTATTGTTCAAGATGTCTGTGATCCAGTCAATATAGATAAAAAAATTGACTTTATAATTCACGCTGCAAGTCAGGCAAGCCCAAAATATTATGGAATCGATCCTGTTGGTACATTAAGTTCCAATACATTGGGTACAATTAACTTGCTTAGATTAGCACAAAGCAATCCCATCGAATCATTTTTATATTTTAGCTCAAGTGAAGTATATGGTATTCTTGATGAAACTAAAATTCCGACAACAGAAAATGATTATGGTTATATAGATCCAACTAATATTCGTTCATGTTATGCAGAAAGTAAACGTATGGGTGAAACGATATGCATCTCCTGGTTACATCAATATGGAATTCCAATAAAAATCATCAGGCCCTTTCATACCTATGGGCCCTGTATGAGATTAGACGATGGACGCGTTTATGCAGATTTTATTTCAGATATTGTAAACAGTCGAAATATAATTATGAAAAGTGATGGAAGTGCCAGGAGGACATTCTGTTATATATCTGATGCAACAATAGCTTTTTTCCTCGTTTTATTGAATGGTAAAAATGGTGAAGTGTTTAATATTGGTAACCCTAAATGTGAGATTAGTATAATTGAGCTTGCTCAGAGATTGGTGAAATTGTTCCCCGAAAAAGAGCTAAAAGTAGTAAAAAGTGAAAATCAAAAAATGGGATATATAAAAAGTGAGATAACTCGGAACTGTCCGGATATATCCAAAATAAATAGGCTGGGATGGATACCTCAAACTGATATTAATGAAGGATTCATAAGAACTATATTAAGTTATGAATAAATTGATTGAAACTAGAAATGGATTTTTATCAGGTGTAGTTGATAAATGGGATTATATAGATAAAATGTACAATATACATTCGACTCTTTATGAATACGCCGAATATATTGATAGCACAAATATTTCATCTATTGAGATTATTGGTAAACGGGTTTTAATGACTTTCCGTGACTCTGGCATTCGATTTATTTGCACAGAAAATGATAAACGCCTTGCACCATTAGACACATTAAATTTTGGATACTATGAACATGATGAGTTGATTATGCAGCTGAAATTAATTGAAAATGGATATAATGTTTTAGACATTGGAGGAAATTATGGATGGTATGCAATGCATGTAGCTAGCGAAAAACCAGAGGCTAAAATATTTTCTTTTGAACCTATTCCAAGTACATTTAATTTCTTAAACGAGAATATCAGATTGAACAACTTAAGAAACATAAAAACTTTCAATTTTGGGCTTTCAGATGCTGATGGTTCCTTTAATTTTTATTTTGATCCTCATCTTTCTGTAAATGCAAGTCTAGCTAATATTTCTGGAAATAAAGAGGTTGAAAATATTACTTGTTTTGTTAAGAAATTAGACAACTTTGTCAAAGATCAGAATATAAAAATTGATTTTATAAAATGCGATGTGGAAGGTGCAGAGCTATTGGTTTTTAAAGGCGGAACTGAGGTGATAAAAAAAGATTGTCCAATCATTTTTACAGAAATGCTACGTAAATGGAGTACGAAGTTTAATTATCATCCTAATGACATTATTTTTTTTTTGCAAAGCATCGGTTATTCATGTTTTACTACTATTGAAGGTAAATTAAGTATTTTTAATATTGTTGATGAGAGTACAAAAGAAACAAATTATTTCTTCCTTCATAAGAAAAAACATGCTTCTCAAATAGAAAAATTTCAACGAATTAAATTTCAAGACTAAATTGATAGATTCAAAAGAATTTGCGCGTGAAATTCGAAAGCTAAGTCTAAAAATGGTTTATGCAGCAAAAGCCGCACATATTGGCGGGGCTTTGTCAATGGCAGATATATTGGCTGTTCTGTACAACAATGTTCTTAATGTAGATTCTACAAACTTTGGTAATCCTGACCGAGATAGGTTTTTGCTCTCCAAGGGGCATGCATGCACAGGGTTATATGCTGCTTTAGCATTAAAAGGCTTTTTCCCAATTGAAAATTTAGCTTCTTATGCCCAGAATGGTAGTATATTTTTATCCCATACTAATCATCATATACCAGGAATTGAAATGTCGGCCGGAAGTTTAGGACATTCATTACCTGTTTGTTGTGGCTTAGCATTAGCAGCAAAACGAAAAAACGCAGGATGGAAAACCTATTGTCTGGTAAGTGATGGCGAATTGGATGAAGGTTCAAACTGGGAATCAATACTTTTAGCCCCACAATTAAAATTAGATAATCTGATCCTTATTATAGATTATAATAAAATTCAAAGTCTGGGGTCAGTAAAAGATGTGATAGATTTAAATCCTCTACAAGATAAGTTTAACGCGTTTAAATGGCAAACATCTGAAGTCGACGGGCACGATCATAGTGCCCTAAAACAAATTTTTGCAAAAACTCGAGATTTAAATGGCAAACCTAAAGTAATTATTGCCCATACTGTTAAAGGGAAAGGAATTTCCTTTATGGAAGACAAATTGTTATGGCATTACATATCGCCAAGCGAAGAACAATTTAACAAAGCCATTAGCGAACTTAACGTACAATGAGGACAGCATTTATCAACCAATTAATAGAAGAAGCTAAAACCAACGAGAGAATATTTTTACTGGTTGGCGATTTGGGGTTTAGTGTTGTAGAGCCATTTGCAGAATTATTTCCGGAAAGGTATCTCAATGTTGGTATTGCAGAACAAAACATGGCAGGGATAGCATCAGGGTTGGCGATGGAAGGTTATTGTGTTTTTATCTATTCCATCGGTAATTTCCCTACGTTGAGATGTATGGAACAAATCAGGTATGATATTTGTTACCATAACCTGAATGTTAAAATAGTTGCCGTTGGTGGTGGATTTGCATACGGTCCATTGGGGGCTTCTCATCACGCAACGGAAGAAATTGGTATGCTTCGCACTATCCCCAATTTGGTGGTTTGTGCACCTGGCGACCCTGAAGAGACAAAAGCAATTACCACTTTTATTACGAAGCATACAGGCCCGTGTTACATAAGAATTGGGAAAGCAGGAGAACCAATGGTGCACAAAGAAAATTCTGTGGGAAATTTGTCTTTAGGAGATATTCTAAAGATTAGAAACAATGGAGAGGTCGCTGTATTTTCTACTGGAGCAATGTTAAGATATGTCGTTGATTTTGTTGAACAAAACAACATCATAGCCTCTGTTTTTAGCTTTCCATTTATTAAACCACTAAAAAAGGAAACTTTAGGTGAAATATTTAAGTCACATAAAAAAATAATTACAATTGAAGAACATCAGGCTCAAGGTGGTTTCGGCTCTGCTATTCTTGAAGCGATGAACGATCTCATGGAAGAAAAAAAATTATCTAAACCTCCATTTGTAAGAAGAATTGCAATCCCCAATAAATTCTATTCGATTGCAGGTTCACAGGATTACCTGAGAAAACTTGCCGGACTAGAATTAATGGAAGAGTATTTTATTAAATGACTTTACTATTTAATGGATTAATTTAAGAAATATTTTTGAAATAGCATACCATTAATAAGGAAGTGTTAAAACCATCATATAGAAATGATTCGCCAGTTTCAGGATAGCTATTTCGACAGTGGTTACAATGCACAGTTTCGGGACATAATCCATCAGACATTATGAAAGTAGTTTTAGCATACGACAATGAATTATATTCTATAAGTATTATAGAAGATATTGAAAATGACTTAATTAAACCTTGGGAAGATCCTTCTCAGATGTTTTTATTTTAAATTTCATTGGATATTTATACTAATGCGTATTCTAAAATGATGTTTGGTAGTCCTATCACAAACACAAAACAATCAAATCAATAATTGGTGTAGTCGGAAGATTAATGACAATATTAAGTTGAATAGTATTAAGAATATAACAAGAAAAAATTTTGGTTTTTTATATGTAAATAAAAATGTTTTATCTAATTGACTAAAGAAAAACATGCTAACCAAATGGAATAATTCTGTCTAGTCATGTGAATAACAAGAGGTTAGATAGTAAATTTTTAACGGAGTATTAATATTTTAATAATATAAATGGGAATTCTTATTTCACATGTACATTTTTTGGCAAAGGAAAACGAAAATCATCCAATTAAGGGAAAAGTTTTAACATTAGGGCAACAGGGTGTATTAGCAACATTAATTGATGTAAAAAAAATAATAGAATCATATGGTACTTTATATGCATTAAAAAGTGATTTCGACACAAAAAATAAGATACCTGAATGGATTGGTACGGAAAATGAAAAATTTACTAACGCTCAAACTATCTTTTCCCTTTTAGGAGCTGAAAAAGTATATGCATGTGATTATTCAGATTATGAGAATCCGGATTTTATTTTTGATTTGAACTACCAAGTAGGTGATGAATATAAGGAGAGATTCGATGTAATATTCGATTCTGGAACATTAGAACATATATTTGATATTTCAACTGCATTAAATAATGTGGATTTTATGCTAAAAAAAGGGGGACAATTAATCATTTTTTCACCTGCATCAAACATGGTGGATCATGGATTTTATAGTTTTAGTCCTACCCTTTTTTACGATTATTTTAAAAATAGAGAATATAATAATTTTAGTTGTTATTTACGAGAAGCTTTTCCATTTAATGTAAATAAAAGAGGCAAAACTTATAAATACCATAATGTTGGAGATCAGTTGCCTTTATTCTCTAAACATTCATTGGAAGTCATTTTTTTTGCAAATAAGGGTGAAAATAACAGAAAAGATAAAATGAAAAAACCTATTCAAAGTTTATATGTATTTAAATTTAGTGTAGATTCTAAAGCAGAAAAACACAGAACTATTTCAAAATTTATAATGAAAAAAATTTACTTTTTTGTAAAACCAATTATTCCAAGTTTTTTTACCAAGTTAATTAGACAAATAATCCGCAAAAAAAATATTGCGAATATTTCTTACTTGGGAAGATATTAAAAATCTCTGTTGGCTGGTAAAAGCAAATAAAATTGGTAGGTAGCCTAGTCAAGCTAACCAAAAATATGGTTAATTTTGTTCTGATAACAAGGATGTTCATTAGTAAAAATTCAAAACACTCAAATTTTGCCAGATATCCGATCTTTGGAAACCTATTAATGAGTATTACTAAAAAATTTGCTTCTAAATTTGGTATAGACAAAGCCATTATGTTTACTTCCTCTGTTAGTGTTTTAGGAGCTTTTGGAGGTGTTGTTTCTGTGATTTTAGTCGTAAAATATTTAACGGGTATTGAACAAGGATTTTACTATACATTTGGTAGTATTGTGGCCATCCAGATGTTTTTTGAGTTAGGTTTAAATGGTATAATTACTCAATATGTCGCACACGAAACATCGAATTTAAAATGGCAAAGCGATTATATACTCTATGGCGAATCAAAGTATATGTCAAGGCTGTCATCGCTTTTACATTTTAGTGTAAAATGGTATTTATGTTTTGCGACATTGTTACTCATTTCTTTGATAGCTGTTGGTATCGTTTTTTTTAATAGATATGACACAACAAATGGTGCAATAAGTTGGGTATTTCCTTGGATTCTTCTCGCTTTAGGAACGGGTATCAATTTGCTCATTTCCCCAGTAATGGCATTCATACAAGGGCTTGGGAAAGTTAAGGAAATAGCACAAATTAACCTAGTACAGCAAATCTTCAAATTATCGATTGTGTGGGGAGGATTGATTTTTGGGGCAAAATTATTTGTACCTGGCGTTGGAAGTTTAGTTGGGAGTTTTATACTTATAATTCTATTAGTACTTGGTAAATATTTAAGAATAATAAGGAATATTTGGAGAACAAAAATTGTTGAAAAGGTCCATTACCGGACAGAAATATTTCCATTTCAATGGAAGATTGCATTAACTTGGATAAGTGGTTATTTTATTTTCCAACTTTTCAATCCTGTATTGTTTGCAGTAGAGGGTGCTGTAGTTGCTGGGCAAATGGGTGTGACACTTTCCGTACTGAATGGAATACTCTCTTTCTCTTTTGCATGGATAACAACTAAAGTGCCTTTATTTTCCGGTTTAATTGCACAAAAAGAATTTTCCAATTTAGACAATCTATTTAACAAAACCTTAAAGCAGTCTGCTTTAATAAATTTTTCAGCTTTAACGTTTATGACGCTAGTGATATTTCTAATTAGATTGTTTAATATTGAAATAAGTGGAAAGCTCCTTGGGAATCGTTTTCTTGATTATATACCAATGTTTTTTATGATGATTCCAGTTTTTATCAATCAGGTTGTTGGATCATGGGCGGTCTATTTAAGGTGCCATAAAAAAGAACCTTTTTTAATAATGTCAATAGTGCTTGGTATCTTATGTCCATTGTCGACAGTTTTACTTGGTAAATACTTTGGTGTTATTGGGGTGACATTAGGTTATTGTTTAATAATTATATCAACATTTCCATGGGCATACTACATTTTTAAAACTAAAAAATTAGAGTGGCATATACTTTTAATAAATGATAAAACAAAATAAAATGCACTTTCACAACGAAATCAAGGAATAAATGGAGAGTCGGATTATTTTATCAATATGCATTCCAACTTTTAACCGAGCAAAATATTTGGAAGATACTATTCTTTCTATTGTAAAACAAAAAAGGTTTAAGGAGACAGGTGAAATAGAGATTGTAATCTCTGATAATTGTTCTGAAGACAATACTTTAGAAATATCCGAAAAATACGTAGATATTTATGGGGAAAAGATTCGCTATTACAGGAATTCAGAAAACATTAAAGAGGCGAATATTGAAAGAGTTTTATCTCTCGGAAAAGGAATATTTCTGAAGTTAAATAATGACACATTAATGCATCAAGATAATACTTTAGATAAGATTATTGATTCAATAAATCAAAACATCGAAAAAAAAGAAATTATATTTTTCTCTAATGGTACGGCTAAAAATATTACAAAATGTCATTGCAAAAATTTAGATTCTTTTGTAAAGACTGTTTCTTTTTACTCGACTTGGATAGTTTGTTTTGGAATTTGGAAAGAGGATTTTGCTTCTATTGATAATTTCGACACAGTTGTAAAACTACAATTAATAAATGACGTTTTATTCCGTCTTATAAGTTTAAATAGGTCTGTCTTCGTTGATAATACTAAAATATTTAATTCCATATCTCCAAAATCCAAAGGAGGATATAACTTTTATCAGGTTTTTGTCGCGAATTATATAGGGTTATTAGAAGAATATCGTACCAAAGAAAAAATCTCTTGGGTTACTTTATTTAATGAAAAATCCAGACTTTTAATACATTTTTTAATTCCATGGACTTTAACTTTATGGAGAGATAAAACGAAATATTCTTTTAATAATAAAAGGGTAGTAGTTATCTTATTTAAAAAATACCGGTTTCATCCATTTTTTTATACAGGTGCTGTTTATATATTATTAAGAATTCTTATACATCAACTAAAGGCATTTTTAAGTCCAGTACATAACCAAGCAATTGACTTCTTGAAGTTACACTGATGACTTATTTTTGAACAGAATCTTTATTCATAAATACTCAATAAAAGTTAACAAAGAAAATAATTCCGTGAAACCAATTGTGAGGTTTATCTTAAATTTTATAACAAAAATATTTTCAACTATTTATAGTTACGAAACCAGCACAAGGTTAAGGAAATATACTAATAAGCTATATTCTTATTGGATACAAAGTTCAATGAAGAATCATGCTAAGGGTTTCTTTGTTGCAAGGCCTGCAAATTTTAAGGGATTTCAATACATGTCCTTTGGTGACGGTTTTTATTCTGGGGATAGATTGAGAATAGAATGTTGGGATGAATTTGGAGGAAATAAGTTTAAGCCAAAGCTTGTAATTGGGAACAATGTAATTATGAATAACAATGTACACATCGGATGTATAAATCATATACAAATTGGGAATAATGTATTATTCGCCAGTAATATTTTTATAACAGATCATCAGCATGGATATGTGGATAAGAGAGATTTTGGCATAGCACCGGCAAAACGCTCACTTAATTCAAGTGGGCCAGTGATAATTGAAGACAATGTGTGGATTGGAGAGAATGTATCAATTATGCCAAATGTTACAATAGGCGAGGGCTGCATAATTGGCGCTAATTCGGTCGTAACAAAAAGCTTTACTAAAAATACAGTATTGGCCGGTGTGCCGGCAAAGTTTATTAAATCATTAAACATTAAATAGCTCAATATTGAGCAAAAAACTAAGAATAATTGCTTTTTATTTACCTCAATTTCACCAAATCCCGGAAAATGATGAATGGTGGGGGAAGGGGTTTACTGAGTGGACAAATGTTGGTAAGGCTAAGCCATTATTTAAAGGACATTATCAACCCAGGGTTCCTGCAGATTTAGGTTATTATGATTTACGTTTACCTGAAACCAGGGAAGCACAGGCTCAAATGGCAAAAAAACATGGAATTGAGGGATTTTGTTATTGGCATTATTGGTTTGGCAATGGCAAAGAATTGTTAGAAAGGCCCTTCAATGAAGTTTTAAAATCGGGTAAACCAGATTACTCATTTTGTCTTGGTTGGGCAAATCATAGCTGGAAAGCTAAAACCTGGATTATAGGGGGAGAAGATAAAATTCTTATTGAACAAAAATACCCGGGGATTGAAGACTATTCAAATCATTTTTTTTCAGTTTTACCTGCTTTCCAGGATAAGAGGTACATTAGGGTAAAAAATAAACCACTATTTATAATCTGGGATCCAGACGATTTTCCTGATATATCTTTATTTATTAAGCACTGGAATGTTTTAGCAAAAAGCAATGGCCTGGATGGGATATATTTTGTTGCTTATAGCTTGATAAGAAAGAACATATCAAACTACCTGGAAATGGGTTTTGACTCAGTCACTTTCGATTTTATTTCAGAACTCTTTAAGAGCAGGAGTTTATTTTATAAAGTTTTTTTTAAAGCCTGCAATCTTTTCCTCTCAGTGCCAAAGGTTATCAACTATAATCAATATATAAAAGTTGTTCTTAAGAATTTTGAAGTAATAGATAACATTTTTCCTTGTATATTACCAAATTATGATCATTCTCCCAGAAGTGGGAAACATGCCTGGGTATTGACAAATGCTACTCCGGATAACTTCGGAAAACTCCTGGAATCATTGTTGATCAAAGTAAGGCAAAAAAGAAATGAGGAGAATATAATTTTCATTAAATCCTGGAACGAATGGGGTGAGGGAAATTACCTTGAACCTGACCTTAAATATGGAGATGGTTATCTGGTAAAAATACATGAACTACTTGACAAATATGGGACGGATTTAAGTTAAATCTTCTGTTTGTTTTAGATGATTAATAATATTACTATTTATACATCATCAGATTTCCCAAATGGCGGTGCTGCAGAGAATTTAGTAAGACAAATGGCCCTGGGGATAAATTCCTTAGGAACAAAAGTTAATGTAGTTCTTTTTCGGGGTCATACAAATGATAAAACCAGGGTTAATGATACTAATATTGATTGTTCATATTTATTGTTTGAAAAGCGTCCCGAAAATGAGATAATTAAATTCGTTGAACTTTTTTTAATTATATTATCTGTTCCAATTTCTATCATTCGCAATAGAAAAAGATTTAAATCAAAGTTCATTATTTTGTATGGGATCGAGTACTTCTATTATGTTTTCCCCTTTTATATTACGGGATTACTATTTAATATTAAAATTTACAGAATCGTCACAGATAGATATCCGGATAGAACAATTGCACCCTCATGGTGGAAACTATTAAAAGTATTTTTCTATCGATTTCAGTTCAGGTATTTTGATAAATATCTTTCAGGTATAATTTGTTTAAGTAATTATTTACGAGAAAATGCAATTTTCTACGGGGTTAAGGCTAGTAAAATTTGTTTAATTCCTCATTTTATTGATATTAATTTATTTTGCAGTGAATCAATAAAGACACTACCGTTCAGTCGTGAAAGAATCAGGATTGGCTTAATTGGATCTTTAAATGAAAATAATGGCCTGTTTGTTTTACTTAAAGCTTTTTGTTTAGTAAAATCAGCATATTCGAATATTGAATTATGTTTAATTGGATCTCTTTCAGAGGAAGATATGATAATATCTCTTCAAATATTAGGTGATGTTATAGATTCCGTCATATTTATTGGTAAAGCACATGATAGTATGATACCCAGTTTACTGTCTTCTTGTGATCTCCTTGTAATTCCTCGAAAGTCCAGCACTTTTGCTGAAGCAAGTTTCCCAACCAAGCTTGGGGAATACTTATCAACGGGGAGACCTATTATCGCGACGGAAGTAGGTGAAATTAAACGAATATTTAAGGATAAAAGAGAACTCATTTTAGTAAAACCCGATTCATCAGAATCACTTAAGGAAGGCATACTTTTTTTGATAAATAATAAAGATATGGCATTAAGAATAGGAGAATGCGGTTATTACTGGGCCTTAAACAATATTGAATATAGAAATTCTGCTCGAATTTTGTTAAATTTTATGAATATTGGGAACAAAAAATAAATCGAGATATTTTAAGAACAAGCATAACACGGATTAAAATTAAAAGTTGTATATCAAAATGTTACATGACTTGTTAAATTTTCAGGAAGAAAGACTCATAATTGACAAAGCGTGATTGGAGAGCTGGCAGTAGCTAATGTATTAGTTACGGTTTTATCAATATTCTCTCTGTATTACATATTTAGAAAAGGGAGAAACTACATTTACTACTTATTGATATACAATATTTTAATAGATGTACTATCTCTTTTTACACCTCCTGGAGGATTTATTGCGATAATCAGGGGAGTCGTTTTGTTTACATTTTTCTTTTATGTATTCATAAATTATAATAAAGCTAATACTCCAATAAAGATTATTATTGGTTATTCAATATATGCACTTATTCTTGTTCTGTTTTCTTCAAGGTTTTTATACTCATTCAGAACCTATACCAAAACTATTATTTCGATATTGTATTTCTGTGTTGGTTACATTGTCATAGTCGATATTAATCAGCTTAAGAAACTCACTAAATCTATTGTATGGGTAATGCTAATTATGATAGTAAACACTCTAGTTGTGAATTTATTAGGATATAAAAATTACGTATATAATGAGGATCAGCTTATGGCCTCTGGAAGTCTTGCGGGTCAAACCTGGAACATTGCATCATATTGTTTATTATTATTACCATTAATAAATCACTTTGAAAGGGATCAGCTTAAAAGATATATAATTTATACTGTTTCCTTTGTTCTGTTTGTAATGATGCTTTTCAATTTATCGCGAATTCCACTGGTCTCTTTTTTGTTTGGCTATTTTGTTTTTTTTGTATTCTTAAGATATAAAAGGAAAATATATAGTATTCTAATACCCGCGTTTTTTTTTGGAATAATAATAAATGTTTTTATTTGGGATACTTATATCCAACAGGTAAAAATAAGAAGTGAAAGTTATGAATTGGGTTCTTATAAAAGTGAAGGGCGCTATCAAGAAACATTTTATGTTTTTGATGAAATATTTTCTTTCGAATCAATAACCAAAAGTCTGTTTGGCAAAGAGTTTTTAAACTCTCCTGGAAATTATGCAGGTGGAAAATTTGGGAATCGCCAACTTCATAGTGATTATAACAATCTTTTACATGGGAGTGGAATAATTGGCTTGCTATTTTATTTTACTATTTTCATATCAATCTATAGGAGATACTTTCTTATAAAAAAATATCTTCCTAAAAACGATCTGACCGTCGATTTACTCAAATCTATTTTTCATATGTTGATTCTAGTGCCGTTTGTAATATCAATTTCAGGGCAGATGTACGATATAACTTTTCGCTTAATGGATTTTCTGTTTTTAGGAGCCATACTTAGAGTTTTAACAAATCTTTCCCAAAGAATACTGTATGAAAATAAGTATTCCGCGACTATGCAATGGCAAAAACTACAAAACGGAGCCATCTTATAAACAAGCTTAATCGCATCGGTAAGCTTAACAATATGATCAGTTAATATCGAATAATTAGCCCATAAATATTTGCTCAATAACAAAACCTTTGTTAAGAAAGATTAAAATTGCCTTCAGATCCGATTTGATACATCAACTCTAAGACATTATTAATCAAATAATTCTTAAATAGCAAAAGAAGTTTTTATGAAAATTCTGCTTATTGCAAAATTGTCAGATAACAATCTTAATTGCATGATACAACCTCTTATAATGGCAGATACCGTTAAACATATTTATATTCTTAGGGACAAAAATACAGACATAATATCGGATAAAGTCACTTTTATTACAGAATATAGTCGCAAATCAAAAGGTAAATTAAACCATTTATATAGATTAAGAGCGGGATTTAAAACTTGCAGGGAATACAAGATAGATATTGTAGCTGGTGTTTTGATTTATCCACACGGATATATTGGTAAGATAATAAGTGTTTTTAATAGGTTGCCGTACATACATATAACAATTGCTGGTCAGCGTGAATTTTGGTTTCTTGGAAGATTAGTAGAGTCATTTAATCTCTTTGTGTTTAAAAAGTCTAAGGCAATTACAGTTACCGGGGAAAAAACCCGGTCATATTTGCTGTCAAAAGGCTATGATTGTAATAAAGTTGTGGTTTTGCCGAATGTTATTGAGATGAATAAATACCGAAACTTTGGTAATAATCGTGTATATGATATTATTTCTGTTTCCAGTTTAGATAAAAATAAAAATGTGGCATTACTTTTAAAAGCAATAGCAAAAATTAGAAGTACCAGGGAGATTAGGGCAATAATTATCGGAGACGGCCCAGAGCTTAATAATCTTATTGTACAGTCTAATAAACTTGGGATAAATGAAAATATTCACTTTGAAGGATGGATTAGAGATGAAGACAAGAAAATAGATTTTTATAACAGTTGCAAGATTTTTGTCCTGTGTTCAAAAGGAGAAGGATTCCCGTTAGCTTTACTTGAAGGAATGGCATGCGGATGTGTTCCCATAGTTACGGATGTTGGAGATAATACTGATCTCGTTTCAAATGGAGTAAACGGGTATATTCTTAGAGATTTTAATAATGAAAATGAACTTGCTTCTTTACTTGAAATACTTTTAAGTAGTCCTGAAAAATTAAACAAATTATCAGAAAAAGCAAAGGAAATAAGAACCGACTACTCATTTAACAAAGTATCCAGCATTTGGAATGATATCCTAAAGAATTGATTCTAAGTTAAAATGCGATATATATGGTTTCTGGCAATTTCTGTCAGAATAGGTGTAACACTATCGGGCGGATACTTTAATTGTCATTCAAACAATCCGTAAACATAATATCATTTTTTCAGCGATTTTATTCTCCTTTAAACCGGAATAGAATTTAACCTATTATAAATGATTAATAAACAAGAGTGTGTTCACCTCATAAAACTAAACGAATATCGGGCTGATACGATTTACAATGCTTTACCTTTACAACTGTTTTCTATTATTTCACCTGGAAATACTGTTGTATTAAAGCCAAACTGGGTTTTAGAAGAACACCAGTATCGTCGCGGAGAATGGGAACAGGTAATAACTCACCCTGCCGTTATAACTGCTGTTTTACGAAGGGTGATTGATCAACTTGGAAACAAAGGTCAGATTATCATTGCAGACGGGCCGGAGCTTAATGCCGACTTTGACAAAATTTTATCTTACCAGCCATTGGATGAATGGAAAACCATAGCTGAGCAGCATAATATTACTTTACAAATTATCGATCTTCGTGAGGAATTATATATACAAGACAAGAATGTTACTATTAAAAAGTTGAAACTACAGGGTGATCCTAAAGGGAAAGTTTTAACAAACTTATTAAATGAAAATAGCGAGTTCTTCGGTCATAATAAATCAATGAAAGGATATTTTGGTGCCGGATCAGATATCCGGGAGGCTAATCGCGCTCATGATGGCCAAACAAACCTTTATAGTGTTTCTCGCTCAATATTGGAAGCGGATGTCTTTGTTAACCTGCCAAAACTGAAAACCCATAAAAAGGGCGGTATTACCTGTTCATTAAAAAACCTTGTGGGTATCAATACCTATAGGAATTATCTTCCACATTATTCAATTGGCACTCCTTCCGAGGGAGGGGATCAGTTTCCTATATCTAAAGCCAAATCGCGTATTGAAAGTATATTCATGCCGTTTATTCATCAAAATTTTCTTGGAAAATCTTTTTTAGCGAAACTTTTTAGTCCGGTCATTGGAGTTGGGAAAATGTTTTTTGGTGATAACCTGCAAACTATCCGGGGAGGATCATGGTATGGCAATGATACAATTTGGAGGATGATACTTGACCTTAATAAAGTACTGTTATATTCCGATACAGAGGGATTAATGGTTGAAGATCCAGCTATAATGAAGAAATATATCACAATAGTAGATGCTATCACGGCAGGTGAAGGATATGGACCAAAGTCACCTGATACAAAAAAACTAAATAGCCTGATTATTGGTAATAACCCGGTTGCTGTTGATGCAGTTTGTGCAAGGGTCATGGGATTTGATCCTATAAAAATCCCCTCAATCCGAAATTCATTCAATATAAAACATTTCCCAATTATTAACTACGCTTACAAAGATATTCTGATTGAATATGGAAAGAAGGTCTATCATATTGGCAGTTTACCTTCACAGTGTATTGTGAACTGCAAACCACATCCTGGCTGGGCAGGACATATTGAAATGGAATAGTGCGTAAAAGAAATAACAAGGAATGAGTCTGTTTAATTTAATATCTGAAAATTTCATTCTCCCTTCAAGTGACTTTTTACTTAACAGAAGCATTGCAAAAAATTTTAAATTTTTAGAAAAAAGTCAATGGTGGTCAGAAAATGAATTAATTAATTACCAGGATGAAAAACTCAAACTGTTAATACAGCATGCTTATAACAATGTTCCCTATTATAAGAATCTTTTTAAAAGCAATAAGCTTTTACCTAATGATATTAAAACCCAAAAGGATTTGCATAAGCTCCCAATTCTTACAAAAGATACCATACGAACTCATTTCCCTCATGCAATTGTTGCCCAGAATATATCTAAGAAGCAATTGATTTTTCAGGGATCCAGTGGATCTACTGGTGAACCATTACATTACTATTCCACTAGCGACTCTTATAGTATGAATATAGCAGCCGGATTAAGGGGTTGGTATTGGATGGGATACAGGCTGGGAGATAAGTTTGTAAAACTTAGTCAAAACCCAAGGAATAGTATAGTAAAAAAAATACAGGATAAAATTAATCGAAATCATTATTTGTTTGCACAACAGCTTACTGAGGCCAATTTTAAAAGAATAACCGAAAGTATCAATGAGTTTAAACCAGCTATAATAAGAGGATACCCTGATCCTTTATTCTTCCTTGCAAAATACATGAAGGACAATAATATTAAATCATCCTCTCCAAAGGCTATTACAACAACTGGTAATATAATTTTCCCTGAAGCAAGAGATTTAATTGAATCACAATTCGGCTGCAAAATATTCGATGCATACAGTTGTGAAGGAGGTGCAAATGTTTTTGAGTGTCCTACTCATGGATGCTATCATTCCACCATGGAATATGCTATCTCGGAAATATTGAATAATAATGGTGAAGAAATTAATCCGGGAGAAAGGGGCCGCTTATATACAACCGATTTGTACAATTATGCTGTACCTTTTATACGATATGATTCTCATGATATAGTAACTAAATCAGATAGAAAATGTACCTGCAACAGACATCTCTTAGCTATTGATCAGATTGAGGGCAGAGATAATGATATTTTGATTACACCAAGCGGAAAATACTTAATAGTTCATAATTTTACCGGGTTTTTTCAACAAAATGAGATAACCAGTGTTCAACAGTTTCAGATTATTCAAGATAAGGCAGATCATATAGTTTTCAAACTAGTTGTAACTCCAAATTTTACAACTAGCGATGAGAAAAAAATCTTACAATATTGGTCGAACTATATTGGTAATGATGTTGTTATTGATCTCGATTGTGTTGCTGAAATTCCAATCACATCATCTGGGAAAAGAAGATTCATTATCAGAAACCCCAATATTCCTTTGGTTTAATTAATATTATGGAACAAATAATTTGTAATCGTTGTCTGTTTGATTCATCAATTAAAGATATCTGGTTTGATGAAAAGGGTGAATGTAAATATTGCATTATTCATGATGAAATGGAAAAGGCACATCACTTAAGCAATTCTCTTGAAGAATACTATGAAAAGCTTATCGAACAAATCAAAAACAAAGGTAAGGGAAAGAAGTACGATTGCATAGCTGGAGTCAGTGGAGGTCGAGATAGCACTTATACACTATTGACAGCTGTAAAACTTGGACTTAGACCACTAGCCGTTCATTTTGATAATGGTTGGAATTCTGATATTTCGGTAAAAAATATAAAAAAGGCATGTGAAAAGTTAAATGTTGAATTAATTACGATCGTTGCAGATTGGGAGGAGTTTAAGGATCTTCAGATCTCTTTTCTCAAAGCATCTACTCCAGATGCAGACATTCCAACTGATTATGCAATTTATTCTGCCTTATATCATGTTGCCGATAAAGAAGGGATTAAATATATTTTAAATGGCCATTCCTTCCGTACTGAAGGTACTTCGCCCATTAGCTGGACTTATATGGATCCGCTTTATGTACGCTCAGTCCATAAAAAATTCGGTATGATGAAAAAAGTTAAAAGTTTTCCACATATGACACTCTTGAAACTGCAATATTATATATGGATAAAACGTATTCGGGAAATCAGATTGATGGAATTTATTGATTATAGGAAAAATGAAGTAGATAAAATATTAGCTAATGAATTAGATTGGCAGTATTATGGAGGTCACCATCACGAAAGTCTATACACCCGATTCTTTCAATCGTATTACCTTCCAAAAAAGTTTAATATTGATAAACGAAAAACAGAATTAAGCGCCTTGATCCGTTCAGGTCAAATAACCCGAGCAGAAGCTTTACATGAAATTAAAGCTTCACCTTATGAATATGATGAAAAGACAGTAGAATATGCCTACAGTAAATTAGGACTAACTAGGGAAGAGTTTGACGAAATCATGAGCCTCCCGGTTAAATCACATAATGATTATCCTACACTTTTACCACTAATGAGTTTTTTACGGGTTCCAATTAGAATTGCAGCAAAATTAAAATTGGTACCTCAGATACTTTACCTTAAATACGCCACCTAATTGATGATCAAGCATTCAGTTGTCATTATCGATTATGGTATGGGTAATATCCGTTCAATTTTAAGAAAAGTTGAGCAGGCAGGCCATGAGGGAATTGTCTCTGCTGAATTAAATAAAATCAAGTCCGCAGACAAACTTATACTTCCCGGTGTTGGTCATTTCCTAAACGGAATGAATTTGCTCAAAGAAAGAAACTTAATCGATATACTTGCAGAAAAAGTCCTTTTCGAAAAAACGCCAATACTTGGAATTTGTCTTGGTATGCAATTGATGACCAGGTTTTCTGAAGAAGGTAATATTCCAGGGCTCGGATGGGTTGATGCGGATACTATAAAATTTAAATTAACCGATATCAGGCACAAAGTGCCCCATATGGGGTGGAATTCTATTGAAAAAAAGAAAGATAGTCTATTACTAAAGGATTTACCTGAGAACAGTCATTACTATTTTGTTCACAGCTATCACGTAAAATGCAATAACCCTGAAGATATTCTTACTACCACCTGCTATGGATATGAATTTGTTTCAGCCATTCAGAAAGAAAATATTTTTGGGACTCAGTTTCATCCGGAAAAAAGTCAAAAATGGGGAGAAAAAATGCTGTTAAACTTTTTAAATTTTTAATATGTTTCGCCCAAGGGTCATCCCTGTTCTACTTTTAAAGAATCTTGGACTGGTTAAATCGATTAAATTTAGGAACCACAGATACATCGGCGATCCAATCAATGCGGTAAAGCTTTTTAACGACCTGGGGGCAGACGAACTAGCTTTTCTTGACATATTAGCCAATCGCGAAAACAGATCTGTTTCACTCGATTTTGTGAAGCGCGTAGGAGATGAAGCCAATATGCCTTTCAGTGTCGGAGGAGGTATAAGGAATCTTAAAGAAATACAACAGGTATTGCGTGCAGGTGCCGAAAAGGTAATATTGAATACAATTGCGTCAGAAAATCCCGAATTCATAAGGAAAGCCTCAAATGAATTTGGTAGTTCTACTATTGTAGTTTCTATTGATGTGAAGAAATCCCTGTTTAATAAAGAGTTTACCTGCATTTATTCCGGTAAAAAAGCTACAAAGTACGATCCTGTTATTTTTGCCAAAATGGTTGAGGACAAGGGAGCTGGCGAAATAATAATTAATTCCATTGAAAATGATGGAATGATGCAGGGTTACGAAATTTCATTAATTAAAAGGGTATCTGAAGCTGTAAGAATACCTATTGTAGCATTAGGTGGAGCTGGTAGTAGGAATGATTTAAAAAAGGCAATTAATGATGGTTATGCATCGGCTGTTGCTGCCGGAAGTATGTTTGTATATCATGGCCCCAGAAGGGCCGTGCTGATTAATTATCCAACTCCTGATGAACTAACGGCTATTTTTCAATGAAAATCCTTTTTGCTTTAAATCATCCTGCACATTTCCATTTATTTAAATATTCTGCAAAAGAACTTCTTAAAGATGGTCACAGTGTTTTGTTTGTTTATAAACAAAAAGATATCCTTGAAAAATTATTAAAGGACTATGAATTTGATTCGATAAAACTTTCCGAAAAAAAGAGTACCTCAAAATCAAGGGTTTCAATTATTAAAAACAGATTATCTGAATTAATCACACAAGATATTAATCTGTACAAGGTGATCCGGAAATTCCATCCTGACCTTATGGCTGGTACTGATATATCGATTACTCATATTGGCAGAGTTATTGGGATACCATCAATTTTATTTAATGAGGACGATATTGAAATCAATAAACTCTTTTGCTATTCTGCCTATCCTTTTGCAAATAAAATAATTTCTCCTGCTGTTTGCAATGTCGGCACTTTTAATCATAAAAAGATACCCTATAACGGATATCAAAAACTGGCTTATCTGCATCCCTCCAGGTTTATTCCGGACAAATCGATCGTGAAGAATTACGTTCCAGTAGATAAGCCTTATTACCTGATCAGATTGGTATGTTTTAATGCAGGACATGATATAGAAAGGAAACACAGTGGCTTGACTGACAACTTAATTCGTCTCTTAATTGAAAAATTATCTGGATATGGTAATGTTTATATATCATCTGAAGTACCAGTAAAAAAAGAATTTGAAAAGAATCTGTTAAAATTAAATCCTTTAGATATTCATCATTTCATTTATTATGCTGATGTGTTTATTGGAGATAGTCAAAGTATGATTGTTGAATCCGCCGTTTTAGGTACTCCTTCAATTAGATTTAACAGTTTTGTTGGCAAAATCTCAGTTCTCGAAGAATTGGAAAAAAAATATTCATTGACCAACGGGGTTCACAATAGCAATCCGGAATTACTTTTAGCTAAAATTGATGAATTAATAGGCGATAAAGATTTAAAAAATAAATTTAGTGAAAGAAGAAAAGTAATGCTAAAGGAAAAAATTGATTTTACTGCATTTATTGTTTGGTTTATAGAAAACTACCCATTCAGCGTTACAACCCTTAAGGAGAATCCAGAGTATCAAAATAGGTTTAGATAGGAATAACAAATTATTGTATATTTATCTGATTGTGAGGCTGCTAAAGTAAGAAAGAATTATTATTTAGTTAAGATGAAACTGGAATCGGTCTTTATGACTCATGGTCAGTAATCGGGAAACAATTATCATTGTAAATGCCAAAACGAAAATCAAAAACAGGGTGCAGGATATAAAAGATATTAGGAATTTTTGGCGAACTATTTTCAGTTCAATATTTTGGGCTGGATACTTTGCAATTTTAGTGATTGAGGTAACTCATAGGCGTAACACTATGAAGACATAAAGGGAGGCATTAATGTGTTACCTTACAAAGATGGGTAAGAGGCAGAGAGCTTTTTGCCCTTTTTTGTTTTAATAGGTTTGCTAAACGGTTTGCGGCCTGCGGCTTGCGGTTAGCGGTTGGCGGATACGGCTGACTAAGTGATGTTATTACAGGGGGCGGAGAGAAAAAATGTCTTCAGCCTTTTATGTTTTCAGAATATTTCTTAGATTTGCCATTAAATAATACTAAAAGAGTGATTACAATCACGAAAATAACACTTAAAGCGTGAATATATGGAAATTGAAAGAAGTGTTTTGCAAAAGCTGGTTGAATGGAAAAATAAGCACGACCGTAAACCTTTAATCCTGCAGGGGATCAGGCAGGTCGGTAAAACCTGGCTTTTGAAGCATTTTGGCAGCAGGTATTTTGAAAATGTGGCTTATTTCAATTTTGACAAACAAAAGGAATTGGGCCAGTTCTTCAGTACAACAAAAGATCCACAAAGGATTCTGGATAACCTGGCACTTGTAAATGGGAAACCTGTTTTTCCTCAGAGGACACTGATAATTTTCGACGAGATTCAGGAATGCAACGAAGCCCTGAATTCACTGAAGTATTTTTGTGAAGAGCTTCCGGAATATGTTATAGCTTGTGCCGGTTCATTACTGGGAGTGGCACTGAGCCGTGGGGCATCATTCCCTGTTGGGAAAGTTGAATTTATTCAGGTTTATCCAGTCTCGTTTTCAGAGTTTATTGCCGCTACGGCACCTGATCTGTCTGCTTACCTCGGTCAGATAGTAAAGGCAGAACCTCTGCCCGATATATTTTTTAATCCTTTATGCGAGAAACTAAAAATGTTTTATATCTCAGGAGGCATGCCTGAAGCTGTTACTGCATTGCTGGATAAAAGGGATATTTCTCTTACTCAGGATGTATTACAGAACATTCTTAATGCTTATCTTCTCGATTTTTCAAAGCATGTTGAAAATAAAGATATTCCGAAGATAAATTATATCTGGAACTCTTTGCCTTCTCAGCTTGCAAGGGAGAACAAAAAATTCCTGTACCAGTCAGTAAGACCGGGTGCAAGGGCAAGGGAATATGAGGATGCATTGCTATGGCTCATAAATGCCGGATTGGCCATAAGGATAAATTGTTTCTTAAAACCGTCCATCCCATTAACGGCATACGACGATCTGACGGCATTTAAAATTTATCTTCCTGACACAGGGATCCTGCGCCGTTTGTCATTGCTCGATCCAGTTGCTATCACTGAAGGCAACAGGCTCTTTACCGAATTCAAAGGATCCCTGACGGAAAACTTCATTTTATCAGGACTGCTGGCGCAGTTTGAAGGCTTGCCACGTTACTGGAGATCAGGAAACAAAGCTGAGGTTGATTTTCTCATTCAGCATAAGAACAACATCATTCCTGTTGAGGTGAAGTCTGACGAAAACATAAGAAGCAAGAGCCTTACCTTTTACCGGAAAGAGTTCAATCCGGCTGTCAGTATTCGTTTTTCTCTTCGCAACCTTAAACGCGAAGAAGGACTTCTGAATATTCCTTTATTTATGGTGGACCATACAAAAAAATTGCTTGAATGGGAGATGAAGTAACAGAAGGATGTATTATATATGAGGTATTACAGGCGATGTAAAAAATGGCGTAACGGCATAACGGCATAACGGCGTAACGGCTGAAGAATGTACTATTTATGATGTATTATAAGCGATGTAAAAAAGGGCATAACGGCATAAAGGCATAAAGGCGTAACGGCATTAAGGAAACCAGGAGGCAAAGAGACTGAGCGAAGTGAAGGAGGGACCGCACGACCACACGACCGCAAGACTGCAAGACATATAAGAAGTAACATTTTGTTTATAAAATTATTATGAATACATTTGTGAACTGTAAATACGAATAATTAGAATGTTTAGTTCACAAAAGAATGAAAAGGATTTAATTATGACAATCTACAGAGAAAGCCGTACGGTTTTCAGGCTGAATGATATTGCTATGCTGATGGGTGTTTCGGACTTCCAGTCACTTAATAAAAAACTAAATTATTACGTACATACCGGTAAATTGAATAATCCCCGTAAGGGTATTTATACAAAACCCGGATATGATCCGGAGGAAATGGCATGTTCGGTTTTTACACCATCATATATCTCCCTTCAATATGTACTGCAAAAGGCCGGAATTGTATTTCAGTATGATTCACGCATTACCTCCGTCAGTTACCTCAGCAGGTTTATTGAAATCGAAAACCGGGAATTCATTTATCGGAAAATAAAAGGGAGTTCACTTGTAAATACGGCTGGAATTTTCAGACAAAATAACCATATAAATATTGCTTCAACTGAAAGGGCATTTTTAGACTTTCTCTATCTCGAAAAAGAATTTCATTTCGATAATCTGAATCCGTTAAACAAAGAAGTGGTGTATAAACTTTTACCTCTTTATGAATCAAAAGCATTGATAAAAAGTGTAGAAAAAATATTTAAGAATGGTTGATATTAACAGGCATAAATTCTTTTTAGTTCAGATACTGAAGGATATTTACTCTGAGGTCGAGCTGGTAAATTGTCTTGGTTTTAAAGGAGGCACTGCGCTGATGTTTTTTTATGGGTTGCCTCGTTTTTCGGTTGATCTGGATTTTAATCTGATCAATAAGGAGAAGGAGGAGATTGTTTATGAAAAAATGAATAAGATCCTTCTCAAATACGGTACGATTTATGATAAAGCCAAAAAGTTCTATGGTCCTGTTATTGTGCTTGACTATGGAGTTGGAGAACGTAAATTAAAAATAGAGATTTCAAAGCGTACGTTTGAGAACCGGTATGAAATAAAAAATTTCCTGGGAATAAACATGAAGGTAATGGTACTTCCGGATATGTTTGCTCATAAGCTTTGTGCCCTTCTTGACAGGAATTTAATAGCCAGCCGCGATATATTCGATTGCTGGTTCTTTATGAAAAATCAGTCGCCATTAAATAAAGAGATCGTTGAGTCGAGAATGAGTGTTCCTTTAGCTGATTATATTCAAAAATGCATAGACCGGCTTGAAAAAGTCAGCAATAAAGGCTTATTGCTTGGAATTGGTGAACTGATGGACAATGAAATGAAAAAATTTGTCCGGACAAAACTGAGAACAGAAACTATCGGATTCTTACGGTTCTATAAAGAATTTCCGATACTGGGGTAGAGATTAAGGGATATAAATAAAAGGTGTAACGGCATAACGGCATAACGGTAAATCGAAGATTTGAACAAAGGAAGGCCTGAGGCCTTGAATATGAATAACCATGGGTGAGACGAAGTCGAAACCCATGGTAGCAGGCCACTATCGTGGCACAACCCCATGACGCTTCGGT
>Ga0326726_10000659_pt1 | contig 31534 bp, 21 predicted proteins | sample MHFenrmetagenome_2_FD_207603 | JGI IMG/M metagenome (GOLD analysis project Ga0326726, IMG submission 207603) | Lab enriched peat soil microbial communities from Michigan Hollow, Ithaca, NY, United States - MHF15MN | ecosystem: Environmental > Terrestrial > Soil > Wetlands > Peat | place: USA...
GACGGCGTTCAAGCTTGGCTAAATGGTGCATTAAACGACCCCCTTGTTAAAATACTGGCTAAAAATAGTCAATTAACCAAAACGCAGTTAGAAACATTATTGATAGACATATTAGCTGAAAATATATCAGGTAAACAGCTTAAATACGATGAAAAAGCTGCATTACGCTTAACTAAGGCTAAAATAAGCCGTGGATCCTTTAACAGGACATTAAAACAGTCTAAAGAAAATGTCATAAAATCTATTTACACGGTGCTACTTTTAGGATATTTAGGTGTATTTGATAGCACAACTCTCGACCCTTATCTCGAAATAGCCAATAAACTTAACGATTATGTGGAAGCCCACCAAGAATCACCTGAGAGAGAAGAAGAGCTAAAAGACCATTTGAAAGTCATAGAAATCATCCGCCAGGAGCTTGAAACAAGCATAAAACGGCTATCCAGTCCATCAGAATAGATTTTGTGATATCACAAATCACAGAATCACTTGCATATTCTAATCCAATTCAGGAATGAAAATGAGATACCATTTTTAATGACACAATCAAGTCGTAATTAAACAAACAGTCTTAAATTTAAGAGTTTATATTTGACCATTCAACAAGAGTTTTCGAAGCTTGTGCAACTGTGATATGTGATATCATGTTCAGTAGCGACCAGATATCACCGTAAACCTTAAAAAGTCCATGACTAACTGTGATATGTGATGCGAAAGAAAAAATCACGTAAAAATCACGGATGAAAATCATGTTTGACTTTGTTACTATCATTTTGGGCATCTTGATTGCTGCAACAGGAGTAGTATCGGTTGAATACTACACTCAAATACGTAAGGCCCAAAAAGAATACGGGAAAGCTAGAGGTTTTGTTGAGGACATAGTTCTTAGCTTCAATCGGGAACTAAAACGTGAAGCTAACAAGTTGGAAGTAATTGCGTTCAAAATAGAAGAGATCCTGGGGAAAACCGACACGAGCCTAAAGAAAGCAGACATTCTGGAAAAAAGGTTGTTGCCATTGGAAAATCAAATAAGCAACACGTCTCAAATGGCTTCAAACAATAACGTGAATGCTCTTTCAAAAATAACGGGTTTAGAATCGCAACTCAAAGATATTGAAGTAACCCAAGAGAAAATAAAAGATAAAATTGCCAGTTTTGAAGAGCAAATACAAAAATTTACTGTTGCCCCCGAAATTATTGGTGAACCCGTTATAACAATTAAACGTGATAAAGCAATGGCTGCTTTAACCGACACAGAGATTACGGTACTTGAAATGCTTTCTTCGGAAGGTCCAAAGACAGCGCCCGAAATCAAAGATAGAGTACACCTTAGCAGAGAACACACAGCAAGGCTGATGAAAAAGCTCTATGAGGCAGGCTACCTAGAAAGGGAAGTAGGCAAAATACCGTTTAGTTATAGTATTAAGAAAGAAATGGAAAAATTATTGCAAAAACCAGAAAGTAATCGGTTACCGTAAACTATCAAGATTCGTCTAATGACACTTTGTCGTTTGAGCCGTAATCTGAAACTGCGATCTAACTTTATAACCTATTTCACTCGTTGTTTTAAAATGGCTTGTGGAATATTTGTTGCCGTTTTAAATTTCAAATTATTTGACCCACCAGTTCTAAGAAGGATACCTTTGCTGGCCATCCTTGAAAGATAAGTTGAAACTGTGCTTAGGTTAACTGGCTCCTTGAGTTCTTGTTCATAAACTGATTGAATTTCTTTTGAAGAAAACCAAATTAAAGGAAAGCTCTTTTGAACAACCAATTGGACTTTTTCAAAACGTGAAAGAACCCGACTTGGCATAGAACTGGATGTATTTATTGAGGATCCTTCGCTTGGTGCACCGCCTAGGAGCTCCACAAGATCTAGGAGACGCAGAGCTTTTTCCCGGGTTACTTGACCCTCGAAAGCAATAGTGTATCGATTACCATCGCTATCGAACAGCTCCACACGCATTTTACGAGCGGGCATTAGATCTACACCCTGAAGAGTTGTTCACATCTCTGCACTTCACAACATATAGCTGTTATGGTGAAGCGAGATAAATTAACAAGGCTAAATAATGCTTCTTTTAGATAAACAGCTGACGTATTCAGCTTATTCAGCATAACCAGTTTCACAGCAAAGTAGAAATGCTGAAGCAGTTTAGTTTACACTTAGTCCTATTTTTCCAGTAGAAGCGTAGGGGTGCCCTGTTCACATTAGCCTGACAAGAAAAATGTAATCTTGGGCAAATACAAGGCTCCTAAGCGACAGAATTAGTGATATTTCACATGTATTCACAGTTTTGTGAACAAAAGAGAAAACAAGACATAGTAGTAATATTTCTAAGTTGATGTTTTAGATAATTCAAAAGTCTACGAAAAAGCTAAGCTCAAATGTTGTTTGTTTTTATGGAAAATTCACTTGTAGGAGACACCCCTATGTTTCCCCTCGAAGCTTTGAAGAAAAAAAGAAGCTTGTAAAACTCCGAAAAAACAATTTTAAAAACTTATCTAATTTTTTTGATAACAATCGTTAATATTCATAATTTGAATTTAGTACTCACAGTATAGTAACTATTATTATATATATTGTGTTTAGCTGTTAAGGTCCTTTTTTTCCAGTAGAAACTCTGGGGTGGGTCTTGATTTCTATTTAATTATTTGCTATCCGTTCTTTTCATGTTTTTTAAAGAATATTGTGCTATAGAACCAGTTTTTTGTACTGTGCCCTTTATCTGCTCCACATGAAATAAGGGTTCTACCTCTGAAAATAATCGGGTGGAAAAATGGGAAATCCAAGCGTATTAGATGACGTATTTGAAAATTTCGTAAATGGCATACGACTTTTTAAGGACCGAGAAGTTCTTAGGCACGATTATATTCCTGAAAAACTGCCCCATAGAGAAGAGCAAATAAAATTATTGGGACAAACTGTCGCACCTGTACTAAAGGATGCTAGATGCTCAAACATTTTTATTTACGGGAAGACCGGGACAGGAAAAACAGCCGTTACAAAGTACGTATTAAGCCACCTGGAATCTAAAGCAAAAGAATATGGTGCGCAAGTAAAGTTTTGTTACATAAATTGCCGAATGGCAGGTTCTGAGTATCGCGTTTTTGCCAATTTAAGCCAAAGCATAGGTATGCCTGTCCCTTTTACCGGTTTATCTGTTGGCGAGGTCTTTGATAGGTTCAGAACAGCTTTAGATTCATCTAGAATAATCTTCATCATTATTTTAGATGAAATTGATGCACTAATCAAGGACAAAGGTGATGCTTTCATGTATGAATTAACACGAATAAATGAAACCCTGACTAAGAGTAAGGTCGCAATAATCGGGATATCAAATGACCTTCGCCTAAAAGAATTCTTGGATCCAAGGGTTTTCAGTTCTCTTAGCGAAGAAGAACTAGTTTTTAGACCTTACGACGCAGGAGAGCTTAGAAATATTCTTCTTGAACGCTCTAAACTGTCTTTTCAAGAGGGCGTTCTATCTGATTCAGCTTTAAGTATTTGCTCAGCATTAGCTGCTGCGGAACACGGTGACGCAAGGCGGGCACTGGATTTATTGCGTGTCGCGGGTGAAGTTGCTGAGCGTCAGGGAGCTATTGTAGTTACAGAAGAGCATGTAAGACAAGCAGAGAAACATATAGAGCATAACCGGGTAATTGAATCTCTTAAGAATCTAACTCTACACTCAAAATTGGTACTTCTTAGTGTTTATCATTTAAATAAACCAAGTTCAACTACCGGCGAAATATACGACATATATAACGAAATATGCAGTGAAATAGGTACTGGGCTTCTGACACAACGTCGCTTAGGTACTCTAATAAATGAACTTGATTCTATGGGTTTAGTAAACGCAAGGGTGGTAAGCATGGGCAGATACGGCAGAACTAAAAAGATTAGACTCGAAATTTCAAGAAGTCTGATTAAAGATGTCTTTAAAGACGATGCTCGATTTAGTCGCCTAATAGAATATTCTCCTCAGACTTCACATAAAAGTTCTAATTGATATTTTCAAAATTTGTCAGAACGATTTTACAGAAAAGAAAGCACAGTGGTTTCAAGTGTTTGTAGGTTCACTACGGGAACCTTTCCAGGGGTCGGAACCAACCCTAACTTTTCCATATAGTCTGTCTGTTGCTGCCAACCTCCTGAATTTACAACAAGTACTCCACGATAGTTGCAGTAACCTAAAACGTGAATGTGCCCAGCGTGAAAGATTTCTGGCACTCTGTCAATAACTAGATAGTCACGATCTTCAGGGGAAAGCATAGTTTTTCCACCATAAACTGGAGCTAAATGACGACTTTGCATAAGCAACTTCATTGCTTTTTCAGGATGTTCATGATCCATTCCTGGTATAACTGAAATTATGTCGTCCAAGCTTCTACCATGGTACATCAAAACCTCAACTCCATGTAGACTTAAAAGGCAAGGGCTTCCAACCGAATGAATATTCTTTTTCCCTTGGATTCCCGTCAAATACCCCTCAGGTATGGCAGGTTGAGGCAAAGCTTTGCGTGAAGCATCGTGGTTACCAGGGGAAATTACTATTTCGATATAATCTGGAATTTTTTCCAAATATTTTGCAGCAAAATTGTATTGTTTGTGTACATCTTTTATGGATAGTTCTTTTGCTTGATTTGGATACACGCCAACTCCGTCAACAATATCGCCAGCAATTAGAATGTACTTCACTCTGCTTGCAATTTCCATCATATTTCCATCTCCATATTTGCCCCTAAGCCATAGAATGAATCGCTTGAATGCTTCTTTTTCAAACTTATTACTGCCAATATGAAGGTCCGACGTTAAGACTGCATAGACTGGTTCCTGAGCCCTCTGTTGAATTTTCTTGCCTATTTCTGGGAAAATAATGTCTTCTACCAAGAAAAGGTTGGTTCTAGTTTTTATTACTGCCAAACACACAACTTGATCCTGCAAAAGCAGGAGCGCTTTTTTGCGTACTTCTTCTTGCGCTTTTTGGGGCACTAATACTGTTGCGCTTCCTTGCAGATCTTCGACGGATAGTATCATTTGGTTTTTTGATTCTCTCTTCTCCGTTATCATACAAATTATCTTGAGTTTTGTTTTAGCGGGTGATTTCAGGGCTTCCAATATTGGGGTTGCGGCCCTAACGTCAATTCTCTGTCTAAGTAAATGTTCAATTCTTCTAAACCTATCTTGAAAATACGATACATATTCTTCTAGTGTTCCGTTTGAACTAAGCTTACCGGATGAATCTTCCAAAATATTTAAGCTTGATTTTATGTCTCTAGCGTAAGGATAAAAAATGTTTTCAACTGCATTTATTTGACTCATTTGCTGTGAAATTGCTGGTTCTTTTTCGTTTTGCTTTTGATGAGGTTGCATTTCTGCTATAGGCGCGATAAGGTGGGCCGCAAGAGTTTCAAGGAAAACTTTGTCTATGAAGAATGGTTTTTCTTGTAGATCATGTAACTTTTGAAGTGCCGAATTCATAATGTCAACTGGATCTGTTGTGCTTGAGTTTCGACTCAAGAATTCAAAAGCTTCGCTGTTTAACTGATATCCTGCTGCAATTGTTGCTTCTATGGCTTTCTGTAATTTTTCATTTGCGCTCATTTTGATCTTGTCTTATTAAAAACAATTAACGTTAATTCCATAATTTTTCGCTTAGACTCTTATGCTTTTGCTTTATTTACTGTTTTTTGTTTTTAAAGATATCTTCTGGTTATTTCAAAATTACTGTTTTATTTTGGCGCAAAGATACCTGCGTTTTTCTAAATTATTACTTAAATTGAAATAGACTTGATTGTTTAAATTCAATCTAGTTAGTATAAATGATATATAGTTTAGATTCATTATAACTTAATTAGGGGTAATTATGGGCGATTTACGCAAGGTTCAGCAGACTCCAACTGGTACTTTTTTTGTCTGTTTGCCTAGAGCTTGGGCTAAGCAGAATGGTCTAAAGAAGGGTACACTGGTGAACTTGGATGTAACTAGTGATGGCAAGCTTATTGTTGATTCTGAATATTCTGCAGAGCAGACACCTAGAATTGCTTGTTTGGCAATAGGCCCCTATTTAGGTCGGGAAATCATCGGACGTTATTTGCTTGGTTATGATGTGATTCGTATTGAGGCGAAAGATCGAATAGCTTACGATGCTAGAAGTATTGTAAAATCTACAGTTGTCTCACTTATCGGTTTAGAAATTGTCGAGGAGACGTCGGCAGCAATAGTATTACAATGTTTGCTAGAGCCATCTGGCTTTTTGCCTGAAAAGATTTTGCGCCGCAACTACGCAATTGTTGCGGGAATGACTCGTGATGCTGCCAACTCATTTATTAATAATGACTTGCAGTTAGCCAAAACGGTTATTGCTAGAGATGAAGAAAGTAATCGGCTTTATTTTTTGCTAGTTAGGATTTTGCGAACAATCATTCAGAATCCCCGTTTAAGTGAAAAGCTTGGAATTACCCCTATCGATTGTTTGGACTATCGTTTAGCTGCAAGTTTAATTGAAGGTATAGGTGACGCATGCGTTCAAGTTGCTTCAAAAACAATTGCACTTAATGGAGTGAAACTTTCTAGCGAACTTCAAAAGTTGCTTATTGATTTGCAAACTAGCTGCTGGGAAGCTCACGAACAAGCTTTGAAGTCTTTTGTGACGAAAGACATCTCTTTGGCAGAGAATGTCCGTAATTTAAGAGAAAAAATCGATAAAACCTATTTAAATATTGAGCGAGTTGCTAAAGATTCTTCCCTAGATCTCCTACCCCAACTCTTAGACGTGGTATCCTTCCTTAGACAGATTTATGAGCGCAGCGTAGACATGGCAGACTTAGTAGCTTAACAGGTTTTTCAAAGAATAAGGCGCTAAATGTTTATTTTGAGAATGCTTTAGGTCCTACTCTTGACTTTTACAGCATTTTCTATGGTGCATTTTGCACGGAATTGCACAAATCTGCACTAATTCGCACAAGAACACAAGATCTTCCACGAATCTGTACACACCCTGCAACTAAACTAAGTTCTAAACCAAAAGCAACCCAAAAATTAAAGCAGAAATATTTGTTAATGCTCTTCGCAATTAATGGACTTCAAATCAAAAGTTGGGGAACTTATTTTGGTAAAGGTTAAATTTCATAGTTAACATTTTCATCATGGATCTATTACATGTCAACTACTATTGATACTGTCGCTGAAGCTCTCTATTCGTCTGGATGCTTGAAATTTGGAAGCTTCAAAATTAAATCTGGCGCAATCAGTCCTTATTATATTGACCTTGCGCGTTTGCTTTCATCCCCAACACAATTATGTTCAATTGTTAAAGTTGCTGCGGAACAAGTTACGCAGATAATGTATTCTGATAAAATAGATAAATTAGCATCAATTGAGCTTAAAGGTGCGTTGATAGTGCCAAGCATCGCTTGCAAGATTAATTTGCCTTGCGTAATCGTTAGAAAGGAGAACAAAGCATACGGCGTTACAGGCAGAATAGCTGGTGCTGATGTGGCAAAAGGTGATAACATACTGTTTTTTGACGACGTTATAAGTGAAGGGCTATCAAAAATTGAGGGTATTAAACCTCTTCAAGAACTGGGAGGGAACATTAGACATTTGATTGTCGTTGTTAACCGAGAGCAAGGAGGCAAAGAGAATTTGGAGAAGATAGGTTTCAAAGTACATGCTTTAGCGAAAATCTCTGAAATCGTTAGTTCACTGCGCCAGCACAACAGAATTTCAAAAAAACAAGCTGATGAAGTACTAGATTATGTACTAAATTTTAACGGAGCTAAGCGTTAAGCTTGATTATCCTCTACGCAAAAGTTTACCGTTGCTTAGTTTCAAGAAACGAACCTTACAGTTATTGGGCTGCTTTTCAAAAAAGTACTTAATAACAAGGAAGAATCAGAAGAATGCAACTCCAAAAAGAAGTTGTTGACGCCTTACAAAATCCAGAAGCTTACCCCGAAAACCCAGGCGAAATTGTAATGATTCAAACACACATATCCTTTGTTTTCGTTACCAAAAGTTTTGTTTTTAAAGTAAAGAAAGCCGTAAACTTTGGTTTTCTTGATTTTTCAACACTTGAAAGAAGACGCTTTTTTTGTGAGAAAGAGTTGGAACTTAATAGAAGACTTTGTCCTGACATTTACCTTGAAGTAGTTCCAATTAACAAATCAACAGTTGTCAAGATAGAAGGGAGCGGAGAAACCGTTGAATATGCCTTAAAAATGAAGCGCCTCCCCCAGGAAAGAATAATGACAGAACTCCTCAAAGAAAACAAAGTCGACAACAATACAATTGATGAGCTAGCGCAGATCATTGCTAAGTTTCATTCAAAAGCGCAGACGAACAGAGAGATAAACGAATACGGTTCTCTTAAAATTATAGAAACCAACTGGGACGAGAATTTCGCTCAAATAAAAAAATACATCAATCAAACAATCTCACAAGCTGAGTTTGAATTCATTAAAACAAAAATCGCTAAATTTATGAAGAAAAATAAAAAACTACTTGAAAATAGAATAATCAGAAATAAGATCAGAGACTGTCATGGCGACATGCATTCAGGAAACATATTTATCACAGATAAAATTTGCATTTTTGATGCTATAGAATTTAACGATCGGTTTAGGTTCTCCGATGTAGCCTCAGACGTTGCCTTTTTGGCCATGGATTTAGATTTTCGAAAGAAACATGAATTATCAGATTACTTTATAAAAAAATACACTTTGTTCTCTAAAGACCAAACGTTACTAACTGTTCTGCCTTTCTACAAATGCTACCGCGCCTACGTTAGAGGCAAAGTACTCAGCTTTAGACTTGATGACCCCAACGTAACAACCGAGGAGAAACGACTCGCAGCAAAAGAAGCAAAGAATTACTTTAAACTTGCTTTTGATTACTCAAAAGACTTTTAGAAACATCTATAAAGTAAATTGATCAATTACCCACTCAGGAATTCTTACAGTACCCATCAAGATTGGTTTCTGATGACAATCACTTCCACCAGTCATCATTAACTCTTTCTCCTTTGCAAACCTCATGTAATGGTTAGTTGTTTCAAGCGTACTCCGAGAATGCCAGCACTCAATACCATCAATGTAAGGTAACATCTCCTCTTGAACAATTTCTGTTTGCTCAACTAACGATTTAGATAATGACACAAGAGAGGTTCCATGAGGATCGTTTGGGTGAGCCAAAACCAATTTTCCCCCTGCGTTTCTGATAAGTCTTGATGCTTCCGCCAAATCGAGTGGATATTTTGGTACATCACATTTTACAAGGTATTTATCGAATGCTTCTTGACGAGTTCCAACAATTTTTTTCTTGACTAAATAATCGGCGATATGAGGTCTGCCAAGAACTCCATCAACTGCTTCTTCAATTTGTCTTAAATCATTATTCGTTAAAGCGGTAATACTTTCTTTCCTAAATTCTTTGTTTAGATTATTGAGGATCTTTGCTGCTCTTTCTTCTCGGTATTTAGCCATTGCTTCAAGTTTATTTTTCAGAAGCTTATTTCTTTCGTCGAATTGATAACCTAAAAAATCTAGTGAAACATTCTTGCCTTGATTGTATTTAGAGTGTGAGAAGGTTACATTTAACTCCACACCTGTAACATATCGAACACCAAATTTCTTAGCTATGGTCATGGCTTGGGATTGACAATCTATAGAATCGTGATCAGTAATTGCAGTAAAGCCGATTTTTCTGCTTTTAGTCTCCTCGAAAATTTCTTGAATAGAAAGTCTGCCATCAGAAGCTTTAGAGTGAATGTGCAAATCGATTATCATTGTTGATGGTGTCCAGGTGACTTACCTTTTATCGCATCCTATGACGTACCAATCTTTGGGGTTGTCGTGACAAGTGTCTACTGTCAAATGACTTAAACTCAGTGTCGGATAGGTTTTTTTGATATTGTCAATGTCTACAGGTTCAAACTTTTTTTTGTTAGCAAGGTAAGCTTCAACTGTCAAAGCGTTCGACTCATACTTCTCTTTGGTGCGCTTTTGAATTCTGGAAACCGAGACTTCTTCGGGACAACTTGTTTGCAAAATAACAAAAGTCATTTTATGTTTAGCAGCAATTTTAGCTGCTTGTCTTCGCAAGTCCTGAGTGACAAAGGTAGCATCCAAAATAATGCCAGAGGGCTCTTTTTTAGCTAATTCATCCGCTCTTCGAAAAACTTCATCATAAACGGACAAACGTTTGCTCATGTTTCCAGCAACCTTTGCATCAAAAACATCTTCATTCTTCAGTACTTCTAAACGGATAATGTCGCTACGAAGTATCGTGTATCCTTTGATCTTTGAAACTTCCTCAGAAGTTTCTGTTTTCCAAGTTCCAGGTAATCCGCATGTAATCAGCAAAGTTTTGGTTCTCAAGTCTGCTTTAATAAAACTCGCAAAAGGTTCTTTCAATCAATACCCCTCTTACAGTTAGCTTTAGATGAGCTGTAATTAAACTTTTTCCAGCCTCCAAAATTGTTTTCTAAGAGTTTTGTTTTATTTGCCCTTCTGAAAAGCTAAAGCAAATTCTAAATAGGTAGAAGACACATTCTTCCCTAAAAAGAAGGACTGTTCATGGAAGAATTCCAAGTTAAAGACAAAAGTTTAGCAACTCAAGGTCATTTACAGATAGAATGGGCATCACGTCACATGCCCGTACTAAACATAATAAAGAATAGGTTTGCAAAGGAAAAACCATTAAAGGGCTTAACTCTTGGAGCCTGCCTTCATGTAACAAAGGAGACAGCTGTACTAGTTCAAGCATTGATTGCCGGGGGTGCTAAAATCGCTTTATGTGGATCCAATCCTCTTTCAACTCAAGATGATGTTGCCGCAGCTTTAGCGGATGATGGAGTTCATGTTTTTGCTTGGAGAGGGCAAAACACAGAAGAATACTACAAATGCATAGACAAAGTTTTAGATTATAAACCATCCATAACCCTCGACGACGGGGCAGACTTAGTTGGTACTCTTCACAGTAAACGACAGACCCAACTAAAAAATGTTAAAGGTGGAACAGAAGAAACCACTACAGGAGTAATCCGCTTAAGAGCAATGGAGAGAGATGGAAGCCTAAAATATCCAATCGTAGCGGTTAACGATGCTTACACAAAATATCTTTTCGATAACCGCTATGGAACAGGACAAAGCACAATGGACGGAATACTAAGAGCTACAAACAGTCTGATAGCAGGTAAAAATTTTGTGGTCGCTGGATACGGCTGGTGTTCAAGAGGCATCGCAATGAGAGCTCAAGGACTCGGAGCAAACGTCATAGTAACTGAAATCCAGCCCACACGAGCTTTAGAAGCAGTAATGAATGGTTTAAGAGTCATGACAATGGCTGAAGCAGCATCCATGGGAGACATATTTGTAACTGCCACAGGAGACATCAGTGTAGTACGGAAAGAGCACATGCAAGAAATGAAAGATGGCGCTATTATGGCTAACAGTGGTCACTTCAACGTTGAAATCAACATAAAAGACTTAGAATCATTATCCAGCACCAAAAGAACTATGCGTCCAAATTTAGAAGAATACACTCTAAAAGATGGCAGAAAATTATACCTTTTGGCTGAAGGTAGACTAGTAAACTTGGCCGCTGCTGAAGGGCACCCCTCAGAAGTCATGGATATGTCTTTTGCTAATCAAGCTTTATGCTCTGAATACATCGCTAAGTCATCAAAATTAACTCTAAACGTTTTCACCGTACCAAAAGAAATTGATGAAAAAGTTGCCGAATTGAAGCTTTCTTCTATGGGCGTGAAAATTGACAAACTTACCGCTGAGCAGAAAAAATATCTTTCAACTTGGGAAATGGGAACCACTTAAAAAAATAGTATTCTCAAAACCATAACAAACTTTAAATTGCTTGACATAGTACATGGCTATAAAGTGGTGACTTAAATGGTTAGCAAAGATCAAGGTATAGGTGGAGCAATACTTGCTGTTTGCGTTATTGTGGCTTTAGGATTCGCTTTGTTGGTCATCTTCCCTGGAGAGATTTCTAAATTTTTAGGTATGTCTACTTCTGGTGACACTATTAGGCTTGATGCGGTTCTGATTCTGGTTTCCATTGCTTTTATTGCTATTTTAGCAATTGGCGCATGGATAGGCTGGACTATGGCAACGACACCGCCTCCAAAACCCATCGAAGAAATTACTACTGAAGTCGAAGAGAAGAAAGAAGAACCAAAGATGGAAGAACCCGCCAAAATGGCAGATGAATCTACCACCGAAGAAAAGGCTGCACCTAAGAAAAAGAAATAAAATTTACACTATTTTCCCTAAATTTGTTTCTTAATTTTTCTATTTGTTAAACTAAAATTTTTTGTATTATTGTCTCATTTTTCTAAGCATACATTCAAGAATGTCTTTGCAACAAATGCAATCATCGGGGATTTGTTCTTTTTGTTCGCGTTCGCTTAGATAGCCTAGGTGATATTTGCAAGTGGGTGATTTTTCTTTGTTTTGGATAGGTTTTTCTTTACGACTGATTGGTTCGCTAGATACTTTTTCTGTTTTAACTTCTGGTTCTATTTGCACTTCTATCATTTTTGTTAAGCAGTATGGACAGGCGTAATAAGGATCAGCCGAATCCTGATGTAAATTTACAGTTTTGAGTGGTGTATTGAAAGATTTCTTACATTTAGGATTCGGACAGGTGAACGTTCTCTTTCCTCTCGGTTTTATTTGATCAAGATAATTTATTATCTTATGTAAAGGTTTGCTGGTTTATAGTTTTAATGAATTTGGAATCAAGATGCTGACTATTCAACATCGCACATTTGAGTTGGTGATGTGAGTTTTTTTAAATCATCAGCACCTTCAGCATATCCTGAAGCAACTAATACATCTCCCTGCTGTATTATTGAGTCTGCACGAGGACGCACACATTTATCTCCTCTTTTAATTACCAAAACCCACATACCAGTTTCTTCATGTACACGTGCTTCTTTTAATGTTTTGTTTACAAGTGCAGAGTCTGCAGAAACGCAAGCTTGGACTACTGTTTCTTCAGCCTCTTTAATTGTTAGTTTCAAAATTGGGTGAGGTTCGATTCCTCTAAGAACAACTTCGGCCATGTCAGCAGCAGCATCAGCGATTTTTTCTGTTGCTACACCTAAACGAATTATGCCTAGAACTCCTGATGCCTCTTCTTTTTTGAAGTCACTGGTTAAAGCGAGCAATTCAAAATCAGTATGCATCTGATCCATGAGTTCTTCAAGGCGTTCGACTTCTTCAGCTAATTCCTTATTGTTTAAAAGAAGTGAAGAATACGCCAAGTCTAGCATTACTTCTGATGTGTCTTTGAGCTCAACAAACTTTGTAACTATTTGTTCGAATTTTTCACGTTCTTCAAGGTTTAATTTTGCCAGTTTTCCTTCCGCTAGGTCCTTAAATTCTTCAGTGCCAAATTGAGCTCCACGAGTAATGAGGACGTCTCCTTGGATCACTTTTTCTGTCTTCTTCGGATTGAGGATCCAGTCATTATTTCGCCGGATGGCAATAATATCAACCCCCATTTTTGCTGCCAGGTCCAGCTCATCTATTCTTTTGTTAACAATTGCTGAGTTTGGCTTAACTGTTACTTTCATTAGGCGTTCTTCTACTTTTTCAAAGATTTCACCCACTATGGGATGAATACCAATGTTGTGAATCACTATGGCTGCTATGTCGGCGGCAGCGTCTGAAATTTTATCAGTAGAAGATGCTACTTTAGAAATGCCGACCATTGCTTCTGCATCTTTTGGATCTCGGGAAGCAACCATTATTTCCATATCTAAAAGGTACGCTAGAGTATCTACTCGACTTTCGAGCGCAATAACATCTTCTGCAAGATCTTTATCATTGTACAAAGCTGAGGAATACGCTAAGTCAATCATCAGCTCAGACAGATTTTTCATTTCAAGCAAGAGTTCTCTAACGGGAATAGGTTTGTATCTTATCTTTTCAAATTTAGGCATCCCTTAGCGTCACCCCAAGACAATATACTTCTCTTAATTATTTTAATCATGCTCTTTGAATTATCCGATTAAAAGCAGAGCTACCAGGAGTGCTATTGATGTTACAATTGTTGCCAAAGAGGTTTCAATTGGGATCACGAAGTTTTCCGGGTTTAAGCCCCTTTTAAATGTCAAAATTGCAATTCCGTATGATATGATTACTATAGTAGTGACTGCTATTATGTTAGATATCCAAATTGTCCCTATGAAACTAATTGCGTTTGTAAATTGAAACAGATGATTAATTGCCAGTGATATTAGGGCTAAAATTGTGCATATTAGAAATGAAGCTGCCCCTGAGCTTGTAATGTTTCTTGCGTGATTTTTCATAGAGGAAAATACTGGTTTTAATATTCCAAGAGCTAGTTTTGTGTTAGCTGTTGAGCCTACCACTGAGCCCACGTTGCTTATTAAGTTAATTAAAGCTGGATAAATTGTATAAATTTCTTTTCGGTTAGCTGCGAAGTTACTTATTTCTTTGAAGATTGTTCCAGTTAGGGTTACTAATAGGGCTACGAATATTAACATAACGAGGGATTCATGTATGGTTTTGAGGAATTCAGGTTCTTGTTTATTTATGAATATCAAGTATATAACTAGAAACACGTGCGTAAAGCCTATAGCAAAGATTGAAAGCTTGCCGAGGATTGGTAAATAAAAAAATAAGTCCAGCGTTCCGATGTAACATAGTGTTATGAAAATGCTTGCTGCTGTTGAGATTATTGGGTAAACTACGATGTCTGGGTCTAATCCTCTTCTGAAGGAAACAAAGGCAACTTTGATAGTTACGAAGGAGAAGAGGAGACCTATTGCTAAAGTTGAAACAATTACAGATATTATGGCTGAGAAATCATTTAGGGTAATTCCCCAAAGCAAGTAACCGAACAACAAGGAAATTAAGCTAACTGTTAAGCTTGTTACTAAAGTCAATACAATTATCGCGTGAATTAATTTATGAAAACTTTTTGTGTTTCCAGTAAATCGAGGATAAATTGTGCCAAGATGCAATCCTGTGCTTAGGCGGCCACTTAGTAAACCGCTAATTACTCTTGTTGTTATGAGCGTAGGGTAAAGAGCTATAGCCCATGGAGAAAGTCTGAAAACGTTGAGTTGGTATGCGATTAGAAAACCTGCAAGCAAGCCTGCAATGTCAAAAAAATAGGCTAATGCTGTTTCTTTGAACATTCCCCAGAAATTTCTTGAAAGAGCTCCATGCGAGATTCTGGTTGCCTCCCTAAAATCCAGAAAAGAGCAAATTGTGTTCTTTGCGCAATACAGTGAAATTTGGGTTAATAATTCGAGTGAAAACGGAGAGCGTTTTTGCTATTTTTGTCAGAGTTGTAGCCATAGAACTTTTTTTTGAATTTGTTAAGTTGTGGACTCTTACCATTTCTTGTCGCCATTACGTTTTTTACTTGGCGGTCCACATTATCGACTTTCTGTGTTTGCGGGCTGCCAAAGTCATTTTAACTGCTTTTCGAAGTTTTTGAAAGACGTCCATGTCTTAAATAGTTTCTGTAAGTAAACAATTGGGTCCCAATTTGTAAATTAAGCCTTGTAAATTTAAGGGAACAACAACAATTTTTTTGCTTATTTTCAGAACAGTCAGTCTTTTGGGCTTTTTAGAGCTAATCTTGGGTAATTTGGTATTTGGCCTTCAGATTATTATACGTCATTACGTGTGATTTTTGGATCGTAGACACACCATGGGTCCTCTGCTAGATAATCGCTCTTTAGTTCTGTGGGTTCGTGGAGGTCTCCACAGTAATCTATAAAATCGTCCGAAAGGCCATAGGCTCGTGCTCGGCAGCCACCGCACAAAGCGGTATATTCACATGCACCGCACTTGCCTTTCAGTTTGTTTGGTTCTCTTAGATCTTTGAAGACTCTCGAGTTGAACCATATTTCTTTGAAGGTTTGTTCCCTTATGTTTCCAAGTTTAATTGGTAGGTAGGGGCATGGTGTTACGTCTCCGTTAGGGTAAATGCGGCAATAATATAAGCCTGCTATGCAACCGCGTATCCATTGGCGCATATCCAAATTCATGCCTTTGGCTATTCTCATGAACTGAGGTGCACAAGAGGGTCTAACGTTTAGTTTATGATTTGCCGTCTTCGCGAAAGTTTTTGTGATCATTTCTTCATATTTTTCTGGTGAAATATCTGTCAGTTTAGTTCCTCTACCAGTAGGAACAAGGAAAAACAGATGAAAGTTTTCAACTCCAATGTTCTGAGCCAAAAACATTATGTCGTCTATTTGATTGTAATTTTGCTGTGTTAAGGTTGTGTTGACTTGAACAAGAACATTGTTTCTTCTTAAAGCCTTGCACGCTTCAACTGCTTTTTCCCAGGCTCCATTTACTCCTCTAAACTCATCATGTTGGGCTGGGATATTAGAGTCTAAGCTAATTGAAACTGTGGTTATTCCTGCTTCTTTTAGTTTCTTTGCTATATCATCGCCAATTAAACTTCCATTGCTTCCTAATCCCATTTTCAAGCCTTTCTTTGAGCCATAGCTTATTAGTTCAAAAATGTCTGGGCGCAAAAGTGGTTCACCTCCACTTAATATGAGAAGTGGCGCACTGACTTCATAGATTTGATTCATGAGATTTTTGGCTTCTAAGGTAGTTAATTCATTTTTCAGTTTTTTCTCTGTTGCGTTGATATAGCAATGAGAGCATTTCATGTTGCATTCGCGGGTCACATTCCAGGACACGACTAGAGGTATGAATCGTTCATTGTTTTTGGCTTTCGGGGAATGCGCTAATTTTAGGTAAAACTCGCAGTTGCCATGTGTTGCTATTCTTTTAGGTTGCCAAAGTGTAAATGGAAAAGGAAGAACTGTATCAAGCATTGCTTTGGCATGGGCAAAGCAGAAATGGGTGCAAAAAAGTGAAGATACTTCAGGGGTTACGCCGTATTTTTCCATCGCGTAAGTATGACTTCCGAAAATCGGGCAGTTTAAAAATTCCATATGCCCATCAAGTGTGTCTGTGGACATTGTGTAGTTTATGAAGTGATCGCTAAGCATGATTGACTGGAGTTTTTCTCTCTTCATACCAACATTTAGTGTTACGTCAAGAGCTATGTTGACTGTTTCTTGGCCGAACTTGTTTTGAATTTTCTCCATTGCATTTTCAAGTGTTTGTAGGTCGATTTTTTTTGCTAGTTCATTTATTACTAGCAAACCTTTGATTGTTTCGTATTCTTGTATTAGCCGCATTCGTACAATTTGCCTTGCCCATTCGTGAAATAGTTTTTTTAAGAGTTCAGATGCCTCGGGGTTTTTCTCGTTTAACATTTTTTCGACGTTTCTGTTGCCTTTATTTAAGTTCATGAAGAGGTCGATTTTTTCGTTTGTTTTAAGATTTCGGGTTGTCGATATTTCTTCAAAGTTTAACGTAAATTGAGTAATTTCTTTAGTTAGTTCTTTAGAGTCAGATTCAAAGTCGCTGTAGATTTTGGTAAGTTTCGAGGATATGTCTGGTGTTTCTATGTTTAGTTCTTTGGTTAGCATGCGTGTTTCTGCTTCCATTTTTGTAACCATGGCCATATGATACAAGAGTGAACCAGCCATTCCTGGTTCAGCATGTTTGCCACCGTTTATCCCAGTGAAAATTTGTATGAATAGCCGGTTAGCTAAGTCAAAGTCATCTTGTGATATAGCGTTTAATGCTTGATTGAGTTTTTGCTGTCTTGATAAGAGAAGTTGGGCCCATTTATGGCAATGTCTGGCTTCGAAGTTTGTTACCGTTCACACATCCTTGAATATGTATTGATTCGCTTATGATAGTAGAAAAAGATAACGGTGTTAGTTTCAGTTTGGTATCGTTAATATCGAATCCTATGCTTTTTGATTGTTAAGAATTGTATTTCTTTGATATTCTAATTCAAGTTTCATCGATAGCGGTATGGTTTCACGCAATGCTTCTTTTCGATAAGCTAATTAAGCTCTAGTTGAACATAGCCAGACTAACTGGTGAACGGTTTGAGTTTCGATTGGATCTACACTTTGCTCGGGTTCTTAATCATGTTCGGGTTGCTTGGCGGTATTGGCATAAACAAGCCAAGAGGAATGAGCGTTAAAATGTGGTGTGTCGGTTATTTGTCTATTGCATTAAGTTTCGATGTGCTTGTAGTTTTAGGACTGGTTGGACAGTTTGCTTGGCTTAATGGTTTGCTTTTAGGCCTTTCCGCTGGAGCTGCTACAGGTTTAGCTTTGCATGTGATGCATCATATTAATGAAGAAGATGCTCACCCAACCATAATGAGCTAGCAGTTATGTGTCGTTAATTGCGATTTGTATTGTTAGGAAAATTGTCAAGTTCGAAGTTTTTTTAGACTTTCATCAACGTAATCTAGCTTCAGTTTAACAAGTGTTTCTGCTGTGGGAATCCCGTTTTGATCCCAGCCTGCTTGTCTGTAGTATTCTTGCACTTTTTGTTTTATGCTTGTATTAGAAGAAAAGTGTTTTCCCAAATCATTCTTTTGTTAAACTATTAAACCTAGAGCTATATTGGGTAAGATAGAACTGGCAAGCGTGAGAACACAAAATTATATAATGTGCTTTAACTTAAAGATCCATTGGAAAAAAGTTTTGCTGGGTCTTTATGAAGGTTAATTATCTTAAAACCAGCATTATTCTAATTGGTATTCTATTTTCCAGTTTTATTATTCCCACTTCAATTGCAGGTAACTATGAGGGCAACAATGGTTTTCAGGTTCAATATTCGGTTCTTAACCACAAATTGTATGTTTCGATACCTACTACTCTTTACAATTATTATGGTAACCTGAGTCACAAAGTGGGTGGTGATTCAGATTACACAAAACTAATAACGCCTGAAGCGGTCGAACCAATCGCAGAGAACATTAGAAACTTAACCAATAATATGCCTTACAGGGATGAACAATTTGCTAACGCAGTTCTAGACTTTGTCCACCAAATTCCCTATAACATCAGTGATCCAAAATATCCTGTAGAAACCATTGAAAACCATTATGGCGACTGTGTGACTTTATCTCTTCTTGCAGCTTCTATCATGAAAGCTGGAGGATTAGCTGTTGTTCTAATACATTATACTGGTATAAATCCAGGACACATGAATGTCGGAGTTTTCTTGCCCTACACGCCGATTTATCACAGTTTGTTAATTTCACCAACCAGTTTTGAGTATAACAATAAAACATATTGGACCGCTGAAGCTACCCCTGAAGCTAATTGGAAGGTCGGCGATCAATCCGCATCAATGGCTTATGCCCAGCCTGTAATTATCTCCCTTGAAAAAATCAAAGAATCCTGTCCTGCAAGTGTTTCCTCAAGTTTAGACAAGCCTTCATTATCTTCTTCCATAAGTCTAAATCTTTCTCATCAAATTCTGCTTGAAAAAGAAAATGGGCGATCTCTTACTATATCAGGTTCAATTCAACCAAACTATTCAGATCAAGTAGTCACAATCTACATAAGCAATGCTTCTTCTTTCAACTACTTTACAACAATCACAGATGCCACAGGCGACTATACATTTGCATGGAATTTTACCTCGCAAGGAGCTTATGGCATAAGTTCAAGTTGGAACGGGGTTTCTGACTTTGCGGGAGCCGATAGTGAAATACTGAGAGTTTTCATTGGACCTGCGTCGCTTACTCAATTCCAAACTAATGACTACTACTACATTTATGGACAGGCAAGCATTGCAAACTATGAAGTGCGTCCATTCTTAGGTATTAGTGATTTCCTAACTATACCCTTGGGAACAAATCTTACCTTGAGTTATGATTTTACCATTTTACCAACAGGGCAAGCGCCTTCCAACGTCCAAACTAAAACAGTGATAGTGCCTGCTTCCGAGCAGAAAATAAGAACTTCGAATAGGCAAATTGAAACCGTTGAAATACCGGAAAAAACAGTATTAGTGCCAACATATGTTCCGTTAGGTTTAGAACCTCTTAGGTTACCTGACGATTTTAATCAGACAATAGACAACAAGTTTTGTTTTATTCTGCAAAACAATGCTGGAAGCAATTACAGTCTAAACGTTAAAGGACTAAATGATTATGACCTTTCAAGTATAGTGCAGAGTAACAAAAATAATATAGATTTTTTAAATGCTACTGAAGCGTTAAAAGAGAATGCCTGGTACAAGGTCACGACAAGCATAACGGACAACGGAGTTGCAACAAGCTTACAAAACGCTGATGGTGCAATTATACAAAGTAAGACGAACCTCTACAGAATAGAGGGCAACAATGAGTCAGTACTGTTAATAGCAAATGACGCAGACAGCGCTATAGTTTTGAAAGATTTGAAAATTCAGACCGTTAATAATGCCAGTCAACTGCAGCCACAAGAAGTTGTAAAAATACCTAACCAACCGCAAGCGACATTTCCCTACGTTTACGCAATTTTTCTCCTAGCAGTAACATTTGTGGCGGCTTTAATCTATATAGAAAAAAAGAAGTCTCAAAAGAAATGAGCTATCGACATGAGGAATCCTCTTGGAAGATTATTGACAAGTCTTTTAAAAATAGCTTATCAATGCACTTCCAAGCCATTCATAAATAAACTGCTTCGAGGATTGCAAGACACATTGCCAGAGCGCTACTGGAGAAATTTGGATAGCCCCCCTCTTCTCTTTTCAAGTAGCGCTTGAATCAATAAAATACGTTCACTCACTTCGGGCACCTCGCCTGGACAGGGACTTCCCTTGACTCATCCTATAAAGTGAGCCTAATGGAACATTGCAGCCAAATCCCCAGTGCTTCTGCAGCAGTGGAGGATTCGAACCCAAATTTACTTACTCTTTCGGGTTCTTTTCAAAATCGTTTTGTTAACTAATCTTATTTAAGTAAATACAAGAACGCAGTTAATCCTCTAAATTGACAACCTTTATATGTTCATAAGAAACACAAACCTTTCCAAAGGATGAGACATTTATGGGTAAATCACTTGCTCGGAAGATACTGGAAAAACATCTGTTAGTGGGCGAATATGTGCCAGGTAGAGAGATAGGCATAAGAATTGATCAAACTCTGACTCAAGATGCCACAGGAACGATGGCGTACTTGCAGTTCGAGGCGATGGGTCTCAAGCAGGTAAAGACGGAGCTTTCTGTGAGTTATGTTGACCACAACACTGTCCAAGTGGGTTTCGAGAACGCTGACGACCACAAGTACCTTCAGACAGTGGCTGCCAAGTACGGAATTGTCTATTCTAAAGCTGGAAATGGGATTTGCCACCAAGTTCATCTGGAGAGGTTCGGCAAGCCAGGAAGAACACTTCTGGGCTCTGACAGTCACACACCCACAAGCGGTGGGATAGGTATGATAGCCATCGGAGCCGGCGGGTTGGACGTTGCTGTGGCAATGGGCGGGGGAGAATTCTATCTTACATGCCCAAAGGTTTACAAAGTCAATCTGAAAGGTAGTCTCCATCCGTGGGTTAGCGCCAAAGATGTAGTTCTAAAGATGCTGCAAATGTTCACGGTGAAGGGCAATGTTGATGTCGTCATGGAGTATGGCGGACCAGGCGTTAAGAACCTCACTGTTCCAGAGAGAGCCACAATCACGAACATGGGTGCTGAGATGGGGGTTACCACATCCATATTTCCATCGGATGACGAGACAAGGATGTTTCTCAAGGCACAAGGAAGGGAAACGGACTGGGTCGAGCTAAAAGCCGACGACGATGCGGAGTACGACAAAGTCGTAGAACTGGACCTTGACGTATTGGAGCCCCTTGCAGCGGCGCCACATAGCCCTGGTAACATAGTCCGAGTCAGTGACTTGAATGATGTAAAAGTAGACCAAGTAATGGTCGGTTCATGTACAAACTCTTCCTATAAAGAAATAGCTACGGTAGCCAGGATAATGAAGGGCAAAAAAGTTCATCCAGACGTATCATTCGGAGTTGCCCCTGGCTCAAGACAAGTTTTGCAAATGGCGGCAAGGGACGGTTACCTTTTTGACCTATTAGATTCTGGAGCTAGGCTTCTAGAGGCAGCATGTGGATTCTGCATTGGCAACAGTCAAAGCCCCAAGACTACCGGCGTATCGCTTAGGACAAGCAATCGAAACTTTGAGGGAAGAAGCGGCACCTCAGACGCACAGGTCTATCTTGTGAGCCCAGAAGTCGCAGCTATAGCAGCAATCACTGGTAAATTTACTGATCCCAGAAAAGCTGGAATAGAGTACCCGCAGGTTAGCATGCCAACGAAATTTTTGATCGACGATTCAATGTTTATTTTCCCGAAAGAATCTGACAAGAACATTGAAATCGCTAGGGGGCCAAACATCGGAACTCCGCCAACAAACGATAAAATGCCTGGGCAAATAAAAGGAATTGTCGGCATAAAAGTCGGCGATAAAATTACCACAGACCACATAATGCCGGCTGGAGCAAGGCTCAAGTACAGATCTAACGTGCCCAAATATTCAGAATATGTTTTCGAACCGATTGACCCCGCATTCTCTAAGAGAGCGATGGAAGCAAAAAAGAAAGGATTGCACACGGTAATAGTTGCTGGCGAGTCTTATGGCCAAGGAAGTTCAAGGGAGCACGCCGCATTGTGCCCAATGTACTTAGGCGTCAAGGCAATCATCGCCAAGTCAATCGAGCGAATCCACGCGGCTAACCTTGTTAACTTCGGCATAATCTCGCTATCTTTCAAGAACATGGCTGACTACGACAAAATAGCACAGGGTGATGAGATTGAAATTCCAGAAATCAAGAAGAAACTGCAGAATAATGAGCAAGTCATCTTAATCGACAAGACCAAGAACCTCCAAATAGAGCTTACCTACAACCTTTCTCAGAGACAAAAAGACATTCTCTATGAGGGCGGACTGCTCTCCTACACAGTCAAATAAACAAGAGGAGAAATTTACTTGAATAAAATAACTGTGAAGATACCGATCGTCGAGATAGATGGAGACGAAATGACTAGGGTAATGTGGCAGATGGTTAAGGATCAGCTTCTTTTACCCTATCTGGACTTGAACCTTGTATATTATGATCTTCAGTTAAGGAAGAGAGACGAGACTGAGGACAAAATAACCCTAGAAGCAGCAGAAGCCATAAAAAAATATGGTGTTGGCGTAAAATGCGCTACTATTACTCCGAACAAAGACCGGGTTAAGGAATATAACCTAAAGAAAGAATGGAGCAGCCCTAATGGAACTATCAGAGCAGCGTTAGACGGCACAGTCTTCAGGGCACCGATTCTGGTAAACAATATTCTACCAGCAGTCAGATCTTGGAAAAAACCAATCCACATTGGAAGACACGCATATGGAGATGTATACAAGAACTGCGAATACAGAGTTCCAGAAGCAGGAAAAGCTGAAATGGTATTTACGAATACCACTGGCAAGGAACTTTGGCGCGGAACAATTCAGGATTTCAAAGGCACAGGCGTCATTCAAGGTATTCACAACACTGACAAATCAATATCCAGCTTTGCCAAAGCATGCTTTACTTATGCGTATGACCAGAAACTTCACATTTGGTTTGGGGCTAAGGACACGATTTCCAAAACTTATGACGCGGAGTTCCGCAAAATATTCGAAGAAGAATACCAGAAAAATTGGAAATCCAAATTCGAAGAAGCAGGGCTCGAATACTTCTTTACGTTAATCGATGATGCTGTCGCCAGGATAATGAAGACTGAAGGCGGTATACTCTGGGCTTGCAAAAATTACGATGGTGACGTTATGAGTGACATGCTGGGATCAGCCTATGGTAGCCTGGCAATGATGACTTCTGTGCTTGTCAGTCCTCAGGGATTTTATGAGTTTGAAGCTTCTCACGGCACAGTCCAGAAACACTATTACAAATATCTAATGGGTGAAAATACGTCAAGCAACTCTATGGCCATTATATTTGCTTGGACTGGTTGCTTGCGAAAGAGGGGTGAGCTGGACAAGACGCTAGAAGTTGTGGAATTTGCGAAAGAATTGGAAAGGGCGGCTCTTGATACTGTTGAAAGTGGCGTTATGACTGGTGATTTGATGCTTGTTGCTACACCGGACTCAAAGAACAGGCAGGTTTATACCGAGGAGTTTATTGCCGAGGTTGCAAAAAGGCTCAAGCAGAAGTTTGAATAGAAGGAGATATAATGGCGCATAAAGCAATCAGAGAAGCAGATGGCAAGCGTATGCTAGCCCGGCTCTTTAATGGCTATTCCGAAGGGAAGTATAGTATTTCTGATAAGGTTGTCAGCGTCGGACCAGATACCGACATGGCTGCATTACCAACTCAATACAAATGGGTAAATACTGAGAAATTGGTTGTAAAACCTGACCAGCTGATAAAGCGTAGGGGAAAGAACAACTTAATTCTTATAGGCGCTAACTTCAGCCAAACCAGAAAGTGGATAGAGACTAAGTCAAAGGGGCTAACAGCTATTTATGGAAAATTCGATGCCAATGGAAAGCCCGCAGATAAAGGAATTGTAGGAAAACTAACACACTTTATTATCGAACCAATGGTGCCACACAGGGATTCAGACGAATGCTATCTTGCAATAATATCGACTAGAGATGGCGACACCATCATGTTCTACCCTGAAGGCGGTGTTAACGTTGGGGACGTTGACAGAAAGGCAGCATGCTTGGAAGTATCAATCGGTAGTTACCCAACATCAACGGAAATTGAGAAAAAACTTTTACAAAAAGTCACTGGCGACCGTAAAAAACGCATTTCAGGCTTTATTGAATCCTTATTCAAATTCTATGCAGATTTGAACTTCACATACTTGGAGATGAACCCAATCGTCGTTACTGAAAATTCGGTTATCCCGCTAGACCTTGCAGCCAAACTAGACAGCACAGCCGAGTTTGAGAGCGGCGAGAAGTGGGGTAAAATCGAGTTTCCAGTGCCCTTCGGACGAATCCCAACTGAAGAAGAAGCTTACATCGAAGACTTAGACTCAAAAACTGGGTCTTCCTTGAAACTAACTATTCTCAACCCCGAAGGAAGAGTATGGACAATGGTTGCAGGAGGAGGTGCCTCAGTCATATATGCCGACACTATAACCGACCTAGGCTACATTACCGAGTTGGCTAATTACGGGGAATATTCAGGAGACCCAACCGAAGAGTTAACCTATCTCTACGCTAAGACAATACTCGACCTCATGACCCGAAAGGTAAATCCGAAAGGCAAGTTTCTGATAATAGGTGGCGGCATAGCAAACTTTACTGATGTCGCCAATACCTTCAAAGGCATAATCAAGGCGCTCAAAGAACACCAGAAGAATCTCCAAGAGAATAAGGTCAAGATATACGTTCGCAGGGGCGGACCTAATTATCTGGAAGGCTTGTGTCAGATGAGAGCTCTTGGCGAGAAAATCGGAGTGCCAATTGAAGTGTACGGACCAGAAACTCATATGACGAAAATTGTTTCAATGGCATTGAAGGGAGCAAAATAACATGACAAAGAAAAACGTAAACGCAAAAGCTCCCACAAGCGAGTTGTTCAGCAAAACCACTCAATCATTCATTTATAACAACCAGGTCGCCGCAACACAGAGAATGTTGGATTTTGACTTCGCATCAGGTCGAGAAACACCGTCAGTAGCAGCAATAATTAACCCCACTGGTTCAGATAGTTTCTCTAAGTTCTTCTTTGGGACACGCGAAATATTAATCCCTATTTATAAGACTATTGAAAAAGCTGTCGCGAAGCATCCTAACGTTGATGTTTTTATAAATTTTGCATCCTTCAGGTCAGCCGCACCTTCAACTGAGGAAGCGCTAGCTGTACCGCAGTTGCGAACCATTGTGATAATAGCTGAAGGAGTGCCAGAGCGTCGAACGAAGCTGATCACAGCCAAAGCCAAAGCCCTTGGAAAAGTCATCATCGGTCCAGCGACTGTCGGAGGGATAAAAGCCGGCTGTTTCAAAATTGGCAATGCCGGTGGTACAATCGAAAACATCATTGACTCGAAGCTGCACAGAGCGGGTTCCGTGGGTTTTGTATCTAAATCAGGCGGCTTAAGCAATGAAGCCTATAACATCATTGCTAGGAACACAAATGGCTTGTACGAAGGTATAGCAATTGGCGGAGATACATACCCAGGCTCAACCCTTTTAGATCATCTTCTTAGATTCGAGTCTATTCCCGAAATAAAGATGCTGGTGTGCTTGGGAGAAGTAGGAGGCAAAGGAGAATACGAAATCGCTGAGGCACTTAAGAATGAGAGGATAACAAAGCCACTGGTGATTTGGGTCACAGGTACCTGTTCCAAAGCATTCAAAACCGAGGTTCAGTTCGGTCACGCTGGAGCAAAAGCAGGTTCTGAAGTGGAAACTGCTGACGCAAAGAACGCGGCTCTCAGAGCAGCTGGAGCAATTGTTCCCAACTCATATGACGATTACGACCAAAAGATAAAGGAAACATATGAGTGCCTAGTTCAAAAGGGCACAATAATACCAAAGCCAGAACCACCAGTGCCAAAGATTCCAATGGATTACGCTAAGGCATTGAAGGCAGGAATTATCAGAAAGCCCTCTAACTTCATCTGCACAATTTCAGATGACCGGGGAGAAGAACTGCTTTACGGCAAGATGCCAATTTCAGAGGTCTTCAAACAGAACATAGGAATCGGCGGAGTACTGAGCATTCTATGGTTCAAACGCCAGTTCCCTTCATATGCTACCAAGTTCATAGAAATGATTATAATGGTGACGGCTGACCACGGACCTGCAGTGTCAGGAACCCACAACACTATAGTCGCCACCAGAGCAGGCAAGGATCTAATTTCCTCAGTGGCAAGCGGTATGCTAACCATCGGTCCACGGTTCGGAGGCGCAATCGACGGGGCAGCTCAGAGTTTCTCTGACGCCTTTGACAGAGGCTTAACTCCCTCAGAATTCATCGAGGAAATGAAGAAAAAAGGTGAAAACATCCAGGGCATAGGTCACTTGATAAAAAGCCTAAACAACCCTGACAAGCGCGTAACTATCCTGAAAGATTATGCCAAGAAACACTTCAAGGCTACTCCACTTTTGAATTATGCACTTGAAGTCGAAAAGCTGACGACGACCAAAAAAGACAACCTTATCCTCAATGTGGACGGATGTATTGGGATTTGCTTTGTTGACCTGATGAGGACTGAAATGTCAAAACAGGAATCGGATGAATACGTTAAGATGGGTGCATTAAACGGCTTGTTCGTGGTGGGTAGAACCATAGGCATGACAGCACATTTCTTGGATCAGAAGCGGCTCAAACAGGGCCTCTACAGACATCCTTGGGACGACATCACATACATGACAGAATAGGCGACCAACGAGGTGGGCAGAGGATAGCGGTTCTTTGCTAATTGTAGTTCGACTTGCTCTTAATTAAATATCAAACAAATTTTTCAATAAAATGGTAGCTTTTCGATTATCTAATAGTTGACTCATGGTCCCAACATCTGAGACATTCTAAAAAGTCATCACCACAAAGCCACTCGATATGAGGTTTTTCCGCACTATTCAACGGCTCAATTCGCACAAAGTGACGACCATCAGCTGCTTTAAACAAAATTGTTTTAAAATCACCAAAGTCACTGATGCCTTCAGCAATCTTTTCCATTTGGCTAAATTCACCCATAACTAAACTATTTTCATTTAGATATAAAATTAACCTAAATACAAGAATTTAGATCCATGGTGCTAAAAGAATGTTGGTAGCGCCGGGGAAGGGATTCGAACCATAGTGAAAGAGGCGACGTCACCAACAAACTCAGTTTCTCCGCAAATTTTCCCTTTTTTTCATAACGAGCGTTTTAGAAAAGGTTTTAAATTGACGATAAAGGAAAAAGAAGGATGCCTGTACAGAAAAATATAACTTAATCTATATTAGGGTTTTCAGTGGCGACATCTCCATTTTCCGCACTTTCTTCCATTTTTTTCGCCTAAGATTAACAGTTTAAGAAAAGAAATAAGAAAATAGAAGTTGTGTAGGCTCCTTTAAACTTACAAAATAATCCTACTGATCGTTATGGGGATTTGTTTAAGAGTTTTTCCATACGTTTTCAAAGTAAATTTCAGCTAGTTTTACAACATTAGGATTATTTGACCACAAACTTGGTAAGCCATCTTTCTCACATAGGCACAAAGTTACTTCTTTATTGTCAACTATGTGCAGAATGAAAACGAAGTATTATCGAGCAAGTCGCCTAGTTGTCCTTCCCGATTATCAAGGTGCAGGCTTAGGCAAACGATTTCTAAACTTCATCGCAGACCTCTATCGCTCCCAAACCACGTTGCCTTTCCTAATAGTTACAAGTAACCCGCAAATAGTCCGAGGAAACCTCAAAGGATGGAAAATAGCCAGATTCGGGCATGCAAACAGGGGAAACGAAGATACAAGAATCAACAACGAATTGCGCAAGAGTCTTAGCAGAAACCGAGTAACGGCGACTTTAATCCGAGTTTAGAAACAATTATTCAAGATTTTTTTTAACTATCACACTATTCGTTTGTCAAGGAAACTTTTAAAAAAATTCGCAATATTCAAAAAGCTTTTGAAACATATTGAATAATAAACACGTAGAAAGTACTTTAATCCTAGCTGGTCGATATGTCAAAATCGCTCATCCTAACTGAACCAGTTCTAATTGGTAGAGAAATAGAACTCGCACAGTTAGATTCATTCCTGAACGCAGCCATGAAGGGAAAGGGAACAACAGTTTTTTTATCTGGAGAGGCTGGAAGCGGAAAAACTCGACTTATTAATGAATTTCTGAATCAGTTAGTAGGAAAAGACTTTTTTGTGCTTTCAGGTTGGTGTCTTAGCGATGTCGCCGTTCCATATTTGCCTTTCATGGAAGCGCTAAATGCTTATTTCTCATCCCAAAGTAGCTCGGAATTGAGCAAAGATGATGAAGCAACAATTAAGGCATGGCTAGCTGGGCCAAAACAGGTCTCTAAGTCTGACAGGCTTCAGAATCTGACGCCTCAAGCTTGGCAGGATTTGACGGTTGCAGCTGTTACCAAGACGTTACTCTCGATGTCAAATAAGAAAACTTTAGTTCTCTTTATAGATGATCTGCACTGGGCAGATTCTGCTTCATTATCGCTGCTTCATTATGTTTCTCGCTTTATACGCACAGCCAGAGTTCTAATTCTGGGCACCTACAGAAGCGAGGAGTTGATGACTCTCGAAGAAGGGCGTTCGCATCCTCTTCTCGAAACACTCCGTTTGATGAGACGTGAAGATTTGATTAACGAGATAAAACTATCAGAACTTAATCACGCAAGTGTTGTAGCGATGGCAGAGAAAATGGTAGGAGGCAGTTTTAATACTGATTTTGCAGAAAAGCTCGCAATAGTAAGTCAAGGAAACCCGCTTTTTGTCGTTGAGTCTCTTCGGATGCTCTCTGAAGACGGAAACCTGGTTCAAGATAATGGTCAATGGCGTCTTTCTATCGACGAAGTAGGCTTGCCGAGTAAGATAAGGGATATTATATTGCGCAGAGTAAGCTTGCTAAAGTCAAATGAAAAGAGAATTCTTGATTTGGCTTCTGTAATCGGCCAAAAATTCGATGCGGAATTGCTTGGCGCAGTCCTTAATCAAGACAGCTTAGAAGTGCTTGAAACGCTTAACACGATTGGGCAATCTTCGTCTCTGTTGCTTTGTGAAGGAAGCTACTACGAGTTTGACCACTCTATGAGCCGAGAAGTCATCTACGACCAAATTTCTCCGCCACTGAAAAAGGGGCTTCATGAGAGAATTGCTGATAAAATGGAAGCTAAGACTAGAAACTCAAAAGATTTGCCAGTTAACGAATTGGCTTATCATTATTCGCAGGCCGGAAACAAAGAAAAAGCGATTAAATATACGCTGGCTGCAGGCAAAGATGCCCTAGCGAGGTACAGCAACACAGAGGCGGCAAGACAATTCACTTACGTTCTAGACGCCATTGGGGAAACGGCAGACCAGGCTTACGCAAAACCATCAGCCCTAGAAGGGTTAGGAGATGCACTTAGCGCCAATGGTCTATTCAATGAGGCTTTGAAGATGTTTGAACAACTCTTCAAAGTAACGGATTCTGGGATAGTTAAGCTTCGTGCTCTGAGAAAAGCAATGTTTTGCTCTTGGTGGGGAGGAGATCGTGTTTACCCAATGGAGTTAGGACTAAGAGCAGAGGAGTTTGCCCAGTTTGACGGCCTTGAACACGCACGACTTCGCTTATTTAGGGGATTCGTTGCCGACAGGTTGGGAAAAGCTAAGGAAGGCTTTGAAGACATGCAAGAAGCCCTGAGAGTGTTTGAAGAAGAGTATTCTCTGAGCGATGTGGCTAAAGCTTTGGCTGAAATGGTTATGTTTTATGTAGGACAGGGCCGAATTGAAGACCAATTTGCTGCGGCGTTGAGGTCAATCGCCTTGTACGAAGAGCTGGAGGACTTGCGTGGCCAACTATTAGCGCGAAGCCGTTTAGACTGGCCTCTCAGACAACTGGAGTTTTATCAGGAGGCGTTGGAGAACATCCAAGAAGGCATCAAAATTGGTGAAAAAGTCGGGGATTACAACACAACGGCGCTCTTGCTCTGGGCGTCAAGCGCGGTTTATGATCTGATGGGAGATTTTCGGGCAGCGGTTGTTCAATGTTTAAACGCTTTGGAATACGCCGAGAAGACCGATGCGTACTTGACACTGGCTCTTTGTTATGCCATGCTTCTAAGGGAATACACGAAGCTTGGAGAAATAAAGCGTGCTGAAGAGTTCGACGGTAAGAACAAGAAAATGATTGAAAAAGCGGCCGTTCAAGGAAGAAGTTCGTCGGATTATTCGTCGGGCAAAGCGCTTCTCCTTACGGCTAAGGGTAAATGGAAAGAAGCTAACGAGCTCTTTGAGAGGTTTTTTGAGAAAGAAGATACTTTGTGGGGCTCAGGGAAAGAGAAGGCTACTAGACTGGACTATGCGTGGGCGCTGGAAAAACAAGGGCGAAATGAAGAAGCGAAGGTTCAACTGGAACTGGTAAATAGAGTTCGGAGGAAGATCGCGGAGAGAGGAGCAACACTCGAGAGGGCCAACGTTCAGGCTTATCTCATATCACAGAAAGAGATAGGCGTGGGAGACATGTTAGGCGTCCGGCTTGATTTGGTTAACGTCGCAAAAAACTCTGCATTGCTTGTCAAAATTGAAGGATTAGTCCCTCCTGATTTCAAAGTCTCTGCACTGCCTTCAGGCTACTTTTTGGAGCAAGGGTCGATAATGCCGCGCAAGAAAGAACTCGGTCCTTTCAGTGTAGAACCTGTAACACTCAGTTTGCAAGCTACAAAGCCTGGCATTTTCACTTTGTATCCCCAGGTAACATATGTCGACAACATGGGTCAAACTAAAACAGTCAAGTCGCGAACATTTGATGTGAGTGTACGTCCGATGCTTAGGGTCAAAGTTGGGGAAGAAACAATTTCAAGCCCAGTACTGCCAGGTCGAGTCAGAATTGGATATGAAGATCTAGATGCTTTGCTTTTCGGCGGCATTCCAGAAAAATACTCAATTGCCCTGATTTCAGCTGCCACTGA
>Ga0326726_10000660_pt1 | contig 31505 bp, 32 predicted proteins | sample MHFenrmetagenome_2_FD_207603 | JGI IMG/M metagenome (GOLD analysis project Ga0326726, IMG submission 207603) | Lab enriched peat soil microbial communities from Michigan Hollow, Ithaca, NY, United States - MHF15MN | ecosystem: Environmental > Terrestrial > Soil > Wetlands > Peat | place: USA...
TGCGCGTGTTCACGACCGTGCGCGACCACCAGCAGACGATCGCCGTGCGCATCTATCAGGGCGAGTCACGCCAGGCCGAGGGCAACACGCTGCTCGGCGAGTTCGAGTTCTCCGGCTTCGCGCCCGGTCCACGGGGCGAGGTGAAGATCGAGGTCACGTTCTCGATCAGCACCGAGGGCATCGTGAAGGTGCAGGCGCGCGACCCCAAGACCGGCGCGGAAGCTTCGACGACGGTGTCGATGTCGAGCGGTCTCTCCGAAGAGCAAATCCAGTCGATCATCGCGAAGGGCCGCACGAGCGACGTCGCGCCGAGCGCGGCGACACCAAAGCGTGTCGCTCGCGGCAACGAGCCGATCCCTGTGACTCCACTCGAGGAAGCGGACGACGGTCTGCTCGACCTGCCGGCGCTGGAGGCCGACGTGCAGGAGATGCTCGAGAAACCCGACGCGGAGCAGCCGCTCTTCGACAAGAACGCCGGGGACCTCGGCGGCGAGGCGCTCGAACCGAACCGCAGCGCACCTCCGCTCGGCGGCACGCGCGAGATCGAGCTCGAGGAAGCCGTCGACGCGGAGGTCGAGGACGACGACCAGGTCCTGGGCGACGACTGACGGAGGGTGCACGCAGTGACCGCCCCTGACACGAGTCATCAGGAGATCAAAGCGCTCGCGCGCGTGATCGACCGAGTCGATTACTACCGGCTGTTGAAGCTCGAGCCGGGCGCGAACGCGGACGCGCTGCGCACCGCCTACCACGACGCGCGCCGCCGCTTTCACCCCGACGCCTACCTCGCGCAGCCCGACGACGTGCGCGAGGCCGTCGACGTGATCGCGCGCCGCATCACCGAGGGCTACATGGTGCTGCGCGACCGCACGCGCCGCGCCGCCTACGACTCCGCCCTGTCCACCGGTCAGGTTCGCTACAACCCGGAGCTCGAGCAGGAGAAGCGCGTCGAGGCCGACGCCGCGCGCGGTACGACGCCCAACGGCAAGCGCTACTTCGGCCTGCACCTCGAGGCGGAGCGCGCCGGCGACACCGTGAAGGCGCACGCGCACCTCAAGACCGCACTGACCTTCGAGCCGAAGAACGCCGCGCTGAAGGCGAAGCTCGACGCGCTCGAGGCTCAGCTCAAGGCGGAGCGCAAGAAGAACCCGGGCCACAGGATCGGCAGCTGATCTTCTGACGCCCCATCGTTTGACCCGCGCGTTCGCGGTAGCGCAGAATCGACGCCGTTTTCCACGTCGAGGTGCGCCATGTCCGAGGCCGTTGCGGCGGCGAAGAAGCCGCTCCCTGTAGTTCCATTTCTGAAGATTCCCGAGAAGGGCCAGCCCTATCTCGAAGGCGTGCGCTGCAGCGCCTGCAAAGCCGTGTTTCTCGGCGCGCGCGACGTGTGCGCGAAGTGCGGCGCGCGCAAACAGCTCGAGCCGCTGAAGCTCGCCGACAAGGGCGAGCTCTACGTCTACTCGATCACTTACCGCTCGTTCCCCGGCATCGAGACACCGTACGTTTCCGCGGTGGTGGACCTCGACGGCGGCGGGACGGTGAAGGGCAATCTGATCGGCATCGAGCCCGACCCCAAGAAGATCAAGATGGGGATGAGGGTCGACGTCGTCTACCAGATCGCCCCGCGCAAGGACCGCGAGGGCAACGAGTATCTCACTTACTACTTCCAGCCCGCGAAGAGCTGAGAGGGAGAACGCGAAATGAGCGACGTCTACATCCTCGGCACAGACATGATCAAGTTCGGGAAGTTCCCCGACCGCAGCGTGCCGCAGATCGGCGCCGAAGCCGCGCTGCTCGCGCTCGACGATGCGGGACTCACGATTCACGACATGGAAGCGCTCTACTGCGGGAACCTGATGCAAGCGAACGCGATGGTCGGCCAACGCGTTCTGCAGCAGATCGGCATGACCGGTATTCCCGTCGTGAACTGCGCGAACGCGTGCGCGACGGGCGCGACCGCGTTCCGCGAAGGCTGGACCGCGATCAAGGCCGGTCTCTATGACCTGGTGCTCTGCGTCGGCGTCGAGCAGATGGCGGGCGCCGGGTTACTCGGTGGCGGCGGCGGCGGCAAGGGCATTCCCACCGAGGGTCTGCTCGGCTCGGGCACCATGCCCGCCGTGTTCGCCGAAGCGGGCATGGAGCACGCGCGGAAGTACGGCACCACGTTCGAGCAATTCGCAAAGGTGTCGGTGAAGAATCACTGGCACTCCACGATGAACCCGAAGGCGCGCTACCAGATGGAGACGCCGCTCGAGGAAGTCATGGGCGCCGAGATGATCTCCTACCCGAACACGAAGCTGATGTGCTCGGTGAACGTCGACGGCTCGGCCGCGGCGGTGCTCGCGAGCGAGAAGATGGCCAAGAAGCTCGGACTGAAGCGCGCCGTGAAGGTGAAGGCGTCGATTCTCACGAGTGACCGCTTCACGCAGCGCGACCTGACTATGCCCGACGTGAACACGTGCACGCGCGAGGCCGCGAAGAAGGCCTACGAGATGGCGGGCGTCGGTCCCGACGACATCAACTTGATCGAGCTGCACGACTGCTTCGCGACCGCCGAGATCCTCCATTACGAGAATCTCGGCATCTGCAAGGACGGCGAGGCCGGGCGACTGATCGACGAGAAGCAGACGTATCTCGGCGGCCGAATCCCGGTGAACGTCTCGGGCGGCCTCCTGTCCAAGGGACATCCGCTCGGCGCGACCGGCATCGCGAACATCTACGAAGTCACGACTCACCTGCGCGGCGAGGCCGGCAAGCGCCAGGTGCAGGGCGCACGGCACGGACTCACTCACGTGATCGGCCTCGGCTCCGCCTGCGCGATCCACGTGCTCGAGAAGGTCAGCGCCTGATTGACTTCGCTCGGCTGCGCCTCGCTGCGCACTCGCTTCGCTCGTTTTGCGCGCCGGACGCGAAGGCGGCTTCGCGTCCGGCGGTCGTACTCACCTCGATAGATAGGAGACACTCATGAGTGACTACACCATGACGATCGACGGCAAGGCCGAGTCCGCGCAAGGGACCTTCGGCGTGATCAACCCCGCGACCGAGGACGTGTTCGCACGTCCGCCCGAGTGCACGCGAGCGCAGCTCGACGCCGCGATGGAGTCGTCGCAGACGGCGTATCGCTCGTGGAGCAAGGACGAGGCGCGCCGACGCCAGTCCCTGCTCGACATCGCCGCGGCGATCCAGGCGCGCGGCGGCGAGATCGCCCCGCTCCTGACTCAGGAGCAGGGCAAGCCCGTCGACAAGGCGATGCAAGAGGTGTTCGGCGCGGCGATCTGGTTCCAGTACACCGCGTCGCTGCAGATTCCGATCGAGACGATCCAGGACGACGCGACGCGCCGGATCGAGATCCGCCGGCGCCCGCTCGGCGTGGTCGCCGCGATCACTCCCTGGAACTTCCCGCTCATGCTCGCGGTGTGGAAGATCGCCCCGGCGCTGCTCGCCGGGAACACGGTCGTGATCAAGCCGTCGCCGTACACGCCACTCACTACGCTGAAGCTCGGCGAGATTCTACGCAGCGTGCTTCCGCCGGGTGTCGTCAACGTGGTGTCCGGCGGGAACGAGCTCGGCGGCTGGATGACGAGTCACCCGATCCCGCGCAAGATCTCGTTCACCGGTTCGGTCGCGACGGGCAAGAAGGTGAATGTGTCGGCGGCGCCCGATCTCAAGCGAGTCACGCTCGAGCTCGGCGGCAACGACGCGGCGATCCTGCTCGGCGACATCGACGTCAAAGCCACCGCGCAGAAGGTCTTCTGGGGCGCGTTCGAGAACTCGGGCCAGATCTGCAGCGCGATCAAGCGCGTGTACGTCCCCGAGAGCCTGTACGGCGCGGTCGTGAACGAGCTGACCGAGATCGCGAAGACGGTGAAGGTCGGCAACGGCCTCGAAGCCGGTACGCAGCTCGGCCCGCTCAACAACAAGATGCAGTACGACAAGGTCCGAGAGATGATCGACGACGCGCGCCAGCACGGCGCGAAGGTCGTCACCGGCGGCCAGACACTGTCCAAGAAGGGCTACTTCATCGCGCCCACGATCGTCTCCGAGATCAGCGACGGCGTGCGGCTGGTGGACGAGGAGCAGTTCGGCCCGGCGCTGCCCATCATTCCCTACCGCAACGTCGAGGACGCGGTCGAGCGCGCGAACGCGACTCACTACGGGCTGTCCGGCTCGGTGTGGTCGGCGAACTTCGAGAAGGCGGCCGAGGTCGCGCGCCAGCTCGAATGCGGGTCTGCCTGGGTGAACCAGCACCTGGCGATCGCGCCGAACCTGCCGTTCGGCGGCGCCAAGTGGTCGGGCATCGGCGTCGAGAACGGGCCCTGGGGCCTGCTCGCGTTCACCGAGATCCAGGTGGTCAACGTCGCGAAGGCCTGAACGACCGAGCGAGTCAGTGACTCACGGCGCCTCGGTGCTCACGCACCGAGGCGCTTCTCTTTGCGGAGCGTCCCGGCGAGACGCAGAGCGGCAAGACCGCCAGGTTCCCTGCCGCGCGATCTGACTCACGACGAATAGAAGGCGTCGATCGGCGCCTCTGGGCGGGGGTCGACGGCGAAGCTCGAGCCCATGCGGTTCGCGACGTATCCGAAGCCGACGCGCGCCGCGGGATCCGCGAAGGCGAGCCCTCCGCCGGCGCCCGGATGGCCGAACGCGCCCGGGTTCGGACCGAACGCAAATCCCGCGACCCCGGTCTGCGTGAGCCAGTAACCCAGCCCCATGCGGATGGGCACATTCAGGAGCGCGTCGCTGCCCTCGGCCTGGAGCTCGCTCGCGCGCGCGACACCGTCGGCGGACAACACGCGCACGCCGTCGACCTCGCCGCCGCGCGCGAGCGCGCCGTAGATGCGCGCGAGCGCGGCTGCATTGCCATGACCGTTGATCGCGGGAATCTCCGCGCGGCGGTGGGCGGCGCAGTTGTGATCGCCGGTTCCGCTCGGGTTCATGAACGCCAGCATCAGGAGCGGCGGCTCGCCGGGGTTACGGCCTGCTCCGCTGAAGGCCTGCGCGAGTTCGGGCGGTGGCGCGAGCTGCGTGATGTCGGCCGCGCGCTTCTCCTCGGCGGGGCCGAGCCCGATGTGGAAGTCCGCGCCCAGCGGCTCGGCGATCTCCTCGCGGAAGAAGCGTCCGAGGCTGCGGCCATCGATGCGCCGCACGAGCTCGCCCACCAGCCAACCGAACGTGATGGGGTGATAGCCGAGCTTCCCAGGCGCGATGCACGGCGCCGCCGCCGCCAGCGCCGCGCACATCGCGTTCCAGTCGTAGAGTGACTCGGGCGCGAGCATCACGCGCAGCGCCTGCAGCCCGGCGCGGTGAGAGAGCAGCCAGCGCACGGAGATGTTCCCCTTCCCGGCCTGGGCGAACTCCGGCCAGTAGCGGGATACCGGGGCCTCGAGGTCGAGCGACCCTCGGTCGACCAGCCGGTGCGCGCACAGCGCGGTCATGCCCTTCGTGACCGAGTAGACGTGCGAGATCGTGTCGCGGGTCCATGGGCGGGTGCGCGCCGGATCCGCGTCGCCCGCGAACAGGTCGACGACCGGCTCGCCGTCGACGGTGAACGCGACCGACGCGCCGATCTCGGCGCCGGCGCGGAACTGCGCGGCGAAGGTGTCACGCACTTTGGTGTAGCGCGGGTGCACGCGGCCCTGGATCTCGACGCTCGACATGTCGGGTCTCCTCTCGGCGGTGATTGGATAGATCCACTATCCATCTCGGGATACTAGACATGTCCGAGTTCCAAGGTCAACTTGTGGCGCCATGCGACTGGCCGAGCTCAGCCAACGCGCGGACGTGCCGCGCTCCACCATCAAGTTCTACATCCGCGAGCGCTTGCTGAAGCCCGGCGCCCCGCACGCCCGCAACCAGGCGAGCTACGGCAGCCAGCACCTCGAGCGCCTCGAGCTGATCCGAGCGCTGCGCGAGGTGGCGGGGCTACCGCTGGAAGCCGTGGCCCGGGTCACCGCCCAACTCGACCGGGGCTGGGAGGGCGATCCGATCGGGGAAGCCATGCGCGCGATGTATCTGCCCGCCAGTCACTCGAGCGCGCAGGCCTCCAAGGCCGAGCTGGAGCGACTCTCCGCCGAGGTGAAGGAGTTCCTGCTCGCCCTGCCCTGGACCACCGACGAGCACTACGACCACAACGCGGAGGAGATCGCCGCCGCGATCTTGCAGGTGCGCCGCTACCTGTACCCGGATTTCGCGGTTGCGGACCTCGCGAAGTACGCCGAGATCGCCTGGCTCTTGTCGGAGGCCGAATTCACGGGCGCGCCCGAGGGGCCCGGCGTGCCGATCCGCGCGCGCGGCGACGACATCGCCGAGCCGACGCGGCGCGCGATCCTCGGCACCGTCCTGTTCGAGCGCATCTTCGCGTCGCTGCGGCGGTGTGCGAACACGATGCGCTCGATCCGCATCTCGACGGGCGCGAAGATCCCGCCCGCACGCCTGAGCCTCCCCAGGCGGAGTCACTCCAAGCGGAGTCACCCGACCCCGCGCAAGCGCAAGCGCCGCTAGGGCGCGGCGCCGAGCGCTTCCGCGAGCGCCTCCCAGGCCAAGGTCGCGCAGCGCTGGCGCGAGGGCAGCGACGCGACCCGGCCGAAGGCGCGCAGGCGCGGGTCGAGGTCCGCCCGCGCCGGCTCGCCGCGCACGATCCGCGCGAGCTCGTCGCCGCGTGCGCGCGCATCCGCCGGAGTCACTCCGCCGACGAGCTCGGTCATCACGCTGCCCGACGCGACGGCGATCGAGCAGCCGCGGGCGCGCGACGAGACGGCGGCAATGCGCCCGTCGACGAGCTCCACCTCGACCTGAACCTGATCGCCGCAGACCGGATTCACGGCGCGCGCCGCGGCAGTGACTCGCGCGAGCGGCGCGCGGTTGCGCGGGTTCCGGTAGTGCTCGAGCACGACCTCGCGGTACAGGGCTTCGAGCGCGTCGCGCGCCTCGGGAAACTCGCTCAGGTCGGACACTTTGCGGATTCGAGCGGCCCCTCGGGCACCTCGACGCCCGCATCGGTGATCTGCACGCCCTTCACTTCCATCAGTGGCCGGCCGCTCGTGTGTGCGCCGCGCACACGCTGCACGATCTCGGCGAAGATCGAGAGCGCGATCTCCTGCGGAGTCACTGCGCCGACGTCGAGCCCGGCAGGCGCGGCCACGCGGCGCAGCAGCTCGAGCGGCATCCCGTCCTCGTGCAGCCGCTCGAGCACGAGCGCGCTGCGTTTGCGACTCGCGACGAGCCCGACGTAGGCCGGCGACTGGCGCAGCACGCGCTGCAGCGCCTCGTAGTCGCTCTTGTGCTGGGTCGCGATCACGACGTAGGTCTGCGCGTCGCACTCCGCCTTCGCGTAGTCGGGGTCCTGCGTGACCCGGACGTCCGCGTGCGGGAACGCCTCGGGGGTGGCGAGCGCGTCGTTCACGGTCGTGTGAAAGCCGAGCGCATGGGCGAAGGCGACGAGGGTTTCGGCGATCACGCCGTGACCCAGCACCAGAAGCTTCGGAGCTTGCATCATGGCCTCGATGTAGATCTCCATGTAGCCGCCGCAGGGCATGCCGACGCCGAGCACCTCGTCGTCGAGGTCGAGCCGAATCAGGCGAGGGGAGCCCTCGGCCAGCACCTCGCGCGCCATGTCGCGCACCGTGGACTCCGCGCAGCCGCCGCCGATCCAGCCGAAGACCGTGCGCCCCTGAGCGTCGATGATCGACTTCGCGCCCGGCTTCGCCGACGCGCTGCCCTCGATGCGCACGACCGTCGCGACGGCGACGTTCTCGCCGGCGCGCAGCCGCGCATCCAGCGCGCGCACGAACTCGAGAGCAGAACCCGATCCCATTTGAGCAGTCTAGAGGGAACGCCCGTGCCACGCGACCCGAGTTGGCACGCGTGGGCGGCTCTCCTAAGATCGCCCGACCCCCGGAGAGCGAGCTTGATGCGCATGAATCTCGGCTGGACTCACCTCGCGGTAGGCGCGGCGCTCGCTGTCGCCCTCGCGTGGGCCGCACTCTTCCTCGCGCCGGCACAGGCGGCCGACGCGCCGCGCAGAGAGCAGTCACTGCCGCGCTTCGAGGGCCGGACGATCGACGGCGGGCGCGCGGGCACCGATGCGCTGCTGAAGCGTCGCGCGATCCTGCTGGTGTTCGCCTCGAACGACCCCGACGCGGAGCGCGCCGCGAAGCTGCTCGAGGACCTGATCCCCGCGGCGACGCGCGCGAACGTCGCCCTGCTCGGCATCACGCGCGACCGCGACCCGATCCTCGCGAGTCACTACGTGAAGCTGCACGGCTTCGACTTCCCCGTGATCGTCGACCCGGACGGGGCGATCTCCGCGAAGCTGCGCGTTCCCCCGGGCACCGCTTCGCTCGTCCTGGTCGACGCGCAGGGGTACATCCTCGGGGCGATCTCGGGACTGGCGGATCAGCCGCCGGGCGACGACTCCCCGATCGGCGCCGAGATTCGCCGCGTGCTCGACCTCCCGGCCGAGGACGTCGCCGCCACGCCGACGCTCGGCGTGCTGCCGGCCGCGCCGCCCTTCGAAGTCACCGACCTCGAGGGCAAGAACCCCGTGAAGCTCGCGGACTACGCGGGCAAGGTGCTCGTGTTCGTGTTCTTCCTGCCGACCTGCCCGCACTGCCACGAGATGTTGAAGTATCTCGACGCGCTCGCGAAGCAGCTCGCCAACAAGGACCTCGCGATCGTCTCGGTGTCGGTCTCCGACAAGAAGTACGTCGTCGAGGAGATGGTGAGCGACTTGAAGCTCTCCTTCCCCGCATATCTCGATCCCGGCGGGAAGGCGCAGGCAGCGTACGGCTTCCAGCGCACGGTGCCCGAGGTGTTCGTGATCGATCGCCAGGGACGCGTCGTGCAGCGCACCGCGGGCGCATCGCCGCGCATCGAGGCGCTGCTCACGCTGTCGATCAAGCGCGAGCTCGGCGGACCGAATCCGATCCTGCTCGAGAAGGCGGCGTACTCCGGCGAGGAGTTCTGCGCGGTCTGCCACCGCGAGCAACACGCGACGTGGCTCCTGACGAGTCACGCGTCCGCGTGGGAGACACTGATCGAGCACGGCAAGGACCGCGACCCCGAGTGTCTCAAGTGTCACACCGTCGGCTTCGGCCAGCCGGGCGGCTTCGACCCGCAGCAGCGGCAGGAGCACCTGCGCGGCGTGCAGTGCGAGAACTGCCACGGGCGCGGCGGACCGCATCAATCGCCCCAGTTCGCCAGCGCAGAGGGCTTCGAGAAGACCTGTCTGGGCTGTCACGACCCGCAGCACTCACTGCACTTCGTGTTCGCGGAGCGCTTGCCCCTGGTCTCGCACGCGGCGAACCGGCAGTTCGAGAATCTCTCGGTCGAGGAGCGGCGCAAGCTCGTCGAGAAGCGCGCGAAGCGGCAGCGCCAGATCTTCGAGCCCGGCGAGTTCGTCGGCTCGGCGGCGTGTGCGAGCTGTCACGCGAAGGAGCACGATCTCTGGTCGAAGTCCGCGCACGCGGTCGCGTTCGCCACGCTCGAGCACAAGGGTGAGGCAAAGAACGCCGACTGCCAGCGCTGTCACACGACCGGCTTCAAGCAGCCGACCGGCTTCCCCGCGGGCGGCACGGCCCTCGCCAACGTCGGCTGCGAGAGCTGTCACGGTCCGGGCAAGCGCCACGTCGAGGACAAAGGCGCCCATTCCGGCACGATCCTGGCGCTCACCGACAAGTGCGACAGCTGCGCGATCGCGTTCATCTGCAGCAACTGTCACGACGACGCGAACGACAAGGGCTTCGAGTTCTCGATCGAGTCCAAGCTCGCGAAGATCCGGCACGGCTTCCGCGAGAAGAAGACGGCGGCGAAGTGACTCCCGACGCCGACCGGGCGCGGACGCTCGGCGCGATTCGCGACTCACTCCGCGATCTGCTCGCCGACGGCGTGGACTTCGTGCCCCGGCCCGCGGCCGCGCGGAGCGCAGCCGCGATCGGACGGCAGCCCCCGCCAGCGCGAGCCCCCGCTCCCGCCTCCGCTCCCTCCACCTTCCGCCCGCGCGTCGCGCCCCTCGCCGCCCCGACACAGATCGGTGACGCGGCAGCCGCGAAGCGGGCGTTGCTGGACGCGATCCGCGCCGAGATCGGCGACTGTCGCCGCTGCGGCCTGTGCGAGAAGCGCCGCAGCATCGTCTTCGGCGAGGGGAACCCCGACGCGCGCATCGTCTTCGTCGGCGAGGGCCCCGGAGAGGAAGAGGACAAGAGCGGCCGTCCGTTCGTCGGCCGCGCGGGCGAGCTGCTCACCAAGATGATCGAGGCGGTCGGCTGGCGACGCGAAGACGTCTACATCTGCAACATCGTGAAGTGTCGCCCGCCCGGGAACCGCGACCCGCAGCCGACGGAGGTCGCGACCTGCGAGCCGTTCCTGCACCAGCAGCTGCACGCGATCGCGCCCGCGGCGATCGTGACGCTGGGCAAGCCCGCGATCTCGGCGCTCGTCGGTCGGCCCGTCGCGATCACCAAGCTGCGCGGTCGCTGGCTCGAGTGGCAGGGCCTGCCGGTGATGCCGACGTATCACCCGGCGTATCTGCTGCGGAACTACACGCGAGAGACTCGACAGGCCGTCTGGGACGACCTGCGGGCGGTGCGCGAGCGTGTCGAGGGATCGAGCTCGAGCTAGCCGCGCAGCTTGGCGCGGCCTCGCGTTCGCGCTGCTGCTCTGCGCGAGCGGGGTCCACGCGGACGAGCTGCGCGTCGGCTTCGGCGCAAAGCCCCTGCCCGCCCGCATCGGCGAGTCGATGGGCGGCTACGGCGGACTCACGACCCGGCGCGCCACGGGCGTCCTCGACCCGCCCGAAGCGCGCGCGCTCGTGCTCGAGCGGGGCCCGCTGCGCGTCGGGATCGTCGTGCTCGACGTCGTGATCTCTCGACCCGGCGTGCGCGATCTGGTGCTCGAGGCGACTCACTCGCTCGACCTCGACCTGGTCATGCTCGTCGCGACTCACTCGCACTCCGGCCCCGGCGGCTATCTGTCCGGCTGGCTGCCGGCGCGCCTGACGGCGGGCGAGTACGATCCGGAGATGCCCTCGCGACTGGCGCGCGCCGCGTCCGAGGCGCTCGAGCGCGCGGTCGCGGACCTCGCGCCCGCGCGCGTCTCGAGCGCTGTCGTGCCGCTTCACCTCGCGCGCAATCGCCGCTTCGCCGACGGCGCCGCGGACACCGAGCTCGCGCTGCTGCGCGCTGACTTCGCCGACGGCCGCGCGCCGATTCTGCTGTTCGAGTACGGAGCGCATCCCACCTTGCTCTCCGCGGACAACACCGAGCTCTCCGCCGACTGGCCGGGTGCCGCGCGCGCGGCGCTCTCCGACTCCGGCTGGCGCGCGCTCTTCGTGCCCGGACCGCTCGGCGACCAAGAGCCCGCGGTCGAGCTCGGCTCGTTCTCGAGCGTCGAGCGCGAGCGGCAAGTCATGAAGGAGTTCGGCCGGACGATGGCGAGGTCAGTCGTCGCCGCCGCGCGCGCGCTCGCGCCGCGGCCCGAGACGGAGTCGAGTCTCTCGGCGCTGGAGCTCTGGGTCGACACACCGCCCGCGGAGTTCCGCAGCTTCTGCTCGCTCTGGTGGCTCTCGCCGTTCGTGAGCTCGTCGCTCGACGCGTTCGTCTCGAAGCGCGTGCCGTTCCAAGTGGTGCGCGTGGGCGAGGCCGAGCTCGTCGCGGTCCCGGCCGAGCCGATCGCGGTCGTCGGCGCGGAGCTGCGGGCGATCGTGCCGTCGGGTCGCGAGCGCTTCGTAGTCGCCCACGCGAACGACTGGCTCGGCTACGTCGTCGATCCGCCGACGTACGAGCGCGGCGGCTACGAGGCGTGTCTGGATCTGTTCGGTCCCGACAGCGCCGCTTGGCTGGTCGATTCCGCGGCCGAGACACTGCGCCAGCTCGACGCGCGTCCGGCGGGGAGCGCGCAGTGACTCGCGCGCTCTGCGGAATCGTGCTCCACCCTGCGGGTCACACGCTCTCGCCGGTGCTGCACGAGACGGCCTACGCCGAGCTCGGGCTGGACGCGTCCTTCACCGTGCACGACGTCGCCCCGCCCGGCTTCGGCGCGAAGCTCGCCGAGCTGCGCGCCCGCGGCCTGACACAGCTCTGTGTCTCGCTCCCGCACAAGGAGGCGGCGCTGCAGCTCGCCGACCGCGTCTCCGAGGCGGCGCGGGCCATCGGCGCGGCGAACACGCTGACCGCGAGCGGCCGGGACCTGGTCGCCGACAACACCGACTGGATCGGAGTGACTCGCGCGCTCGAGCCGCTCGGAGCCTGGGCCGGGAAGCGCGCGACGGTGCTCGGCGCGGGGGGCGCCGCGCGCGCGGTCGTGTTCGCCCTGCGCCGCTTCGGCATGGACGTGTGCATCGTGAACCGCACCCGCGCGCGCGCCGAGCGCGTGGCAGCGGACCTCGGCGCGCGCGTCGGCTCACTCGACGAGCCGTGGGACCTGCTGGTGAACGCGACGTCGCTGGGCATGTCGCCCGACGTCGTCTCGACGCCGGCGCCCGCCGCGAGTCTGCGCCCGGGCTCGCTCGTGTTCGACACCGTGTACCGCCCGCTCGAGACACGCCTGCTGCGCGAGGCTCGAGCACGCGGCTGTCGCGTGCAGGACGGACTCGAGATGCTCGTGCACCAGGCCGTCGAGCAGATCCGCCTGTGGAGCGGCAAGCGCGCGGATCCCTCGCGTCTGCGCCGCGCCGCGCTCGACGCGCTACGCTCGACCGCACGATGACGGAACCGACGCTCGAATGGGACACGCCGATGTACCGGCTCGCGGTCGCGCAGCTCGACCAGACCGCGGCGCTGATGAAGCTGGACGAGAACATCTGGGAGCGGCTGCGCACGCCGCAGCGCTCACTCATCGTGTCCTTCCCGTTCCGCCGCGACGACTACAAGACCGTCGACACCGTCTACGGCTACCGCGTGCAGCACGTGCTCACGATGGGCCCGACGAAGGGCGGCGTGCGCTACGACGACGACGTGCATCTGGGCGAAGTGACTGCGCTCGCGATCTGGATGACCTGGAAGTGCGCGCTCATCGGCCTGCCGTTCGGCGGCGCGAAGGGCGGCGTGCGCATCGACCCGACGCGTCTCTCGCGCACCGAGCTGCAGCGCATCACGCGCCGCTACACGATGGAGATCATCGAGATGATCGGCCCGGACCGGGACATCCCGGCACCGGACATGGGCACCGACGAGCAGACCATGGCCTGGATGATGGACACCTACTCGGGCCAGAAGGGCTATGCCGTCCCCGGCGTAGTGACTGGCAAGCCGATCGAGATCGGCGGGTCACTCGGCCGGCGCGAGGCGACAGGCCGCGGCGTGGTCACCTGCGTCACCGAGGCGTGTCACCACCTGCGCATGCAGATCCAGGGCGCGCGCATCGCCGTGCAGGGCTACGGCAACGTCGGCTCGAACGCGGCGCGATTGGCGAGCGCGGCGGGCGCGCGCGTGATCGCGGTCTCCGACGTGAAGGGCGGCATCCACGACCCGCGCGGGCTCGACCTGGCCAAGGTCGACGCGTGGGTGAGGGAGCACCGCTACCTGGAGGGCTTCCCCGGCGCCGAGTCGGTCACGAACGCGGAGTTACTCGAGCTCGACTGCGACGTCCTGATCCCCGCGGCGCTGCAGAACCAGATCACCGAGAAGAACGCCGGCCGCATCCGCGCGCGACTCATGGTCGAAGCCGCGAACGGGCCGACCTCGCTCGAGGCCGACGCCATCCTGCGCGAGCGCGGCGTCTTCGTCGTGCCCGACGTCCTCGCGAACGCCGGCGGAGTCACCGTCTCCTACTTCGAATGGGTGCAGGACGCGCAGCAGCTCTTCTGGACCGAGGACGAGGTCAACGAGCGACTCACCAAAATCCTCTCGCGCGCGTTCCGCGAGCTGCTCGCGTTCTCGCTCGAGAAGAAGCTCGACCTGCGCACGGCGTCGCTCTGGCGGGGGATCGAGCGGGTGGCGGCGGCGAAGCGGCTGCGCGGGATATTCCCGTAGAGCGGTAGAACCTCGCGCGGTGCTAGGCTGCGCGAAGGTGAGTCACGAGGAATCAGGCGAACGCGTGACCGCGTTCGATCTCGCCCGCATCGAGGCTGAGATGCGCGCGGTCGGCGAGTGAGTCAAGATACGTCCAGGAGACGACAGCGATGACGTCGCAAACGGGGCTACGCGGTCGCTGGGCGACCTGGCCTGTGTTGCCGCGGGCCGTCATCACCGGCCTTCTGGTTGGGCTCATCGCCGCCAATGTGTGGCCACCGCTGCTCTTCGGCCTCGGAGCTCCGCTCGCGGTGCCCGTCGAAATGGTCTTTCTCGGGCTGTATGTCTGGTGGGCGAGCGGCGGAGGCCCCCCGCAGAGAAAGCGCGCCGCGCGCAGCACCGCTTTCCGCACTGGCGCGCTGTCGCGGGCGCAATGGTGGTGGAGTCTCCTCGGCGCGATCTCTTTCGCAGTGACAATTCACGCCGCGATCGTGTTGTTGTTCCGCTTCACGCTCTTTCCGGTCGAAGCCTTCCGGCAGGGCTACGACTCGTTCCGCATTCCCTCAGTGCCGCTGCAGTGGGCTGCCGTGGTGGTCTCCGCAACCTCGGCGGGAATCTGCGAAGAGACCGGCTTCCGCGGCTACATGCAGCAACCGATCGAGGAACGCCACGGCGTGCCGATCGCCATCCTCGTGTCCTCGTTCCTCTTCACGCTCGTGCATCTGACCAAGGCTTGGGCGCTGGTCGGCATGGTGCCCATCGTGTTTGGTGCGGGTGTGCTGCTCGGGCTTCTCGCCTGGTCGTGCCGGTCGCTCGTTCCGAGCATCGTCGGCCACGTGGTGATGGACATCGGACTGTTCGCCTATTGGTGGACCGGCATCGCCGGCGACTTCACTGCACGACCCATCGCGGAGACGGGCATCGATCGGCCGTTTCTCCTCACCTGCGCAGTCTTGGCTACTTCGCTTACTCTCGTGCTGATCGCCGTCTGGCAGCTCAGGCGAGTCACTCGTGCGCGAGCGTAACCGTCGTACTTGGGAGATTCACGATGCGAAAGCTCGTCTCGAGCGGCAGTCCCTACGAGCCGAAGATCGGCATCTCGCGTGCCGTGCGCGTGGGACCCATCGTCACGGTCTCGGGAACCGCACCGCTGGGCTCCGACGGCCGCACCGTCGGGCGCGGAGATCCCGCCGCGCAGGCCCGCCGCTGTCTGGAAGTCATCGCCGCCGCTCTCGAGGGAGCCGGGGCATCACTCCGCGACGTCGTGCGCACGCGGATTCTGCTCACGCGCATCGACGACTGGCAGGCGGTGGCGGCGGTGCACGGCGAGTTCTTTCGCGAGATACGCCCCGCCAACACCATCGTGCAGGTGTCGCGCTTCATCGATCCCGAGTGGCTTCTGGAGATCGAGGCGGACGCGGTGGTCGACGAGGCCTAACGGTCTACGCGCGCTGTTTCACCGGGCGCCAGAGATCGACGGGACGAGTGACTCCGGAGGGCGGCCGGAACGGCAGAGCGACTTCGCGGCCGCCCTGCCCCGCCGAGGCGTAAGCGGCGAGCAGTATCTCGAGCACGGCGCGGCCGTCCTGGCCGGTCTCTTCGATCGCCGCGCCGCCGACGCCCGCGATGAAGTGCGCGAGCTCGCCGACGTAGCCGTGCTCGAGCAGCGGGTCGACCGTGGGGCGAGTCACGGGTCCACCCTTCTTCGCGAGCCGAAGGCCGGTCTCGCCCATCAGGTCGACGAACAGGCTGCCCTCGCTGCCGTGGATCTCGAGCGTGCTCTGCATGCCGCTCTGCACGGCCCAGGAGCTCTCGGAGACGAGAGTCACTCCGCTCGCGAGCTCGAGCCGCACCTCGGCGTCGTCGTCGAGCTCCATCTTGTCCGAGTGCAGCGTCGTCGCGAGTCGGGCCGAGACGGCCCGCACCGGCGGCCGGTCGAACACGAAGCGCAGCGCCTCGATCCCGTGACAGCCCATGTCCATGAGCGCGCCGCCGCCCGCCTCCGTACGGTCGAAGAACCACGGCGAGTACGGGCCGCCGTGTTTCTCGACCTGCCGCGCCCACAGCACGCGCCCGACCGCACCCTCGCGCACGAGCTCGCGCGCGCGCCGATACAACGGCGCGAAGCAGAGATTCTCGGCGTAGCCGAGCATGACACCGTTCCGTGTCGCCGCGCCGCAGAGTGAGTCGGCCTCGTCCAGCGTGAGACACAGCGGCTTCTCGACGACCACGTGTTTCCCCGCGTCGAGGGCCGCCCGCGCGTGCGCCGCGTGCAGTCGATTCGGCGAGTTCACACACACGAGCCGGACCTTCGAGTCCGCGAGCAGCGCGGGCAGCTCCTCGAAGGTGTAGGGGTTCGCGCGGCCGGAGCCGTGAGTCAGCTTCTCCGCCGCCGCGCGCGTGCGCGAAGCGACCGCCACCAGGTGCGCACCGCCCGCGCGCTGCAGCGACGCGACGTACACGCGCGAGATCCAGCCCGCGCCAATGAGTGCGACTCCGGGAGGCTCCGCCGTCAGGGCTTAGAGCTTCAGAAGCTGCGCGACGCGCTCCCGGTGCTCCGAGGGATCGCCGTAGGTGACTTCGATCGCCTTCGCGCGCTTGAAGTACAGGTGGCAGTCGTACTCCCAGGTGAAGCCCACCCCGCCGTGAATCTGGATGTTCTCGGCGGACGTAGCACGGTACGCGTCGCTCGTGTACGCCTTGGCCATGGAGGCGGCGAGCTCCGCTTCCCCAGTCTTCTCGGCCACCGCCCACGCGGCGTAGTAAGTGATCGACTTCGAGGACTCGACCTGAATCAGCATGTCGGCGCACTTGTGCTTGATCGCCTGGTTCACGCCGATGGGCTTGCCGAACTGCACTCGCTCCTTGGCGTACTTCACCGAGTCCTCGAGCACCTTCTGCGCACCGCCCAGCGCTTCGGCCGCAAGGTGTACGAGCGCGTGATTGCGCACCGTCTTCCAGGTCGCCCAGCCGGACTCGAGCGCACCCAGCGGCTGCGCGGGCGTGCTCGCGAACTTCACCTCGGCGATGCGCCGTGTCTGGTCCATCGAGAGCAGCGGCGTGATCGTGATGCCGGGCGCGCCGCGCTCGACCGTGAACAGAGCGATGCCCGACTCGCCGGGTCCGCCGGCGCGCGCCGCGACCACGATCACGTCCGCGTTCTGCGCGTCGGGGACGAAGAGCTTGGTGCCGGTCAGCGCGAAGCCCGATCCCTTCTTCTCGGCGCGGGTCGCGATCTCGTCGGGATTCTCGTTGCCCGACTCCTCGGTGATCGCGAGGGTCGCGATCTTGCGACCCGCCGCGATGTCGGGCAGGAGCTCCTTGCGCTGGGTCTCGGTGCCGCCGTGCAGAATCGCGAGCGCGCCCTGAAAGCTCGCGAAGAACGGCGACGGTGTGAGCGCGCGACCGAGCTCCTCGGCGACCACGATCTCGTCGACGAGCGTGAGACCGGCGCCGCCGTACTCCTCCGGGAGCAAGAGGCCCAGCCAGCCGAGCTCCGCCATCTTGGCGTACAGGTCGGCCTTGAAGCCGCGCGCGTCGTCCATCAGCCCGCGCACCGCGCTCATGGGCGCTTCGCGCGCGAGAAACTCGCGTGCGGTGCTGCGCAGCAACTCTTGCTCTTCCGAGAATCCGAAGTTCACGGCGGCGATTCTATCCCTCGCATTTTTCGAGGGTCAAACCCGCCGATTGCGGGCTTCGAAGCGCGTAGCGTAGGGTGGCGTCCGAAATGGCGTTGATGGCCGGGTCGCAGAGACACATCGCATGAGCGCGAAGATCGAGGCGCAGCGCGTCTCCAAGCGCTTCGGCTCCGTGGTCGCGCTCGACGAGCTGTCGCTCGAGATCGCGCCGGGCGAAGTTTTCGGGATCATCGGACCGAACGGCGCCGGCAAGACGACGTTCCTGCGCATTCTCACCGGCTACTGGCTCGCGTCCGACGGCGACGTGTTCGTCGACGGCATCTCGGTCACGCGCGAGCGCTTCCGCGTGCAGGCGCGCCTCGGCTACGCGTGCGAGCAGCCGAAGCTGTACGCGGATCACCGGGTGGACACGTTTCTCGGCATGATGGGCGAGCTGCGCGGTCTCTCGGGTCAGACACTGCGCGACGCGACCGCGGTCGCGGTCGAGCGACTCGGGCTCGAGCCCGTCTTGAAGCGGCGCATCGGCGTGCTCTCGAAGGGATTCCGGCAGCGCGTGGCGCTCGCGCAGGCGCTGCTGCACGAGCCCGCGCTGCTGGTCGTCGACGAGCCGACCGTCGGCCTCGATCCCGCGCAGCAGATCGAGCTGCGGCGCATCCTCGCCGGCTTTCGCGGCCAGCACACGGTGATCCTGTGCACGCATCAGCTGCACGAGGCCGAGATGCTCTGTGACCGAGTCGCGCTGCTGGACCGCGGCCGGCTGGCCGCGCTTGCGACCGCGGACGAGATCCGCGCCGGCGGCAGCCTCGAGGCGCTGTTCCTCGCCAAGGTCGGCAGCGGTCCGGGAGTCACTCCATGACTCGGCGGCTGTGGGCGCTGGCGCGCAAGGAGATGCGGCAGCTGTTCGCTTCGCCGATCGCCTACGTGGTGCTCACCGTGTATGTCGCGCTCACGGGCATCTACTTCTTCCAGCACCTGGTGAGTTACAACCAGCTCCTGTTCGTGTACCAGTCCGAGGGAATGACCGGCGGCGGCTTCGATCAGGGCACGGTGCCGAGTCAGATCAACGTGCTGAACGAGGTCTTCGTGCCCTCGGCGGAGGACTTCGGCCTCTTCCTGCTCGTCGTCCTGCCGCTCGTGACGATGCGCGTGTTCTCGGAGGAACGCGCGAACGGCACGGACGAGCTCCTGCTCACCAGCGGCCTGCGGCCCTACGAGGTCGCGCTCGCGAAGCACGGAGTCACTTACCTGTTCGTGACGCTGCTGCTGGCCGGGAGCGCGATCTACCCCGCCGTGGTGGTGCTGCGCGGCGGGCTCGGCTTCGAGCATCTCGTCGCGCTCTACTCGGGCCAGCTCTTCTACGGCTGCGCGGTCGCCTCGCTCGGGCTCGCCTGCTCGGCGTTCACGTCGAGTCAGATCGTCGCGGCGGTGCTCGGCTATGCGATCCCGTTCGTGCTGCTCGACTTCGCGTGGCTCTCGAACACCGTCTCGGAGCACGCGGCCGCGATCCTGAAGGAGGCCGCCCTGCTCTCGCACTACGGCTCGTTCGCGCGCGGCGTGATCGAGCTGCGCAACGTCGTCTACTTCGCGGGAATCACCGGGCTCGGCTGGCTGGCCTCCGTGGCGTCGCTCGAGCTCTCGCGGGCGCGCTAGATGACCTTCCTGCCGGCCGCCGGACTCGTGATGATCCTGGTCGGCGTCGGCTCGTACTATGCGACCCGCTCGCTGCACGGACTCTCGGCGTTCTCGAGCGCGAACGTGGTGCTCGGCGTGGCGCTGGTCGCGATCGGCGCGGTCGCGCAGGCGCGGCGCTTCCGCGGCTTCTCGGGCGCCGAGTCACGTCGTGTCGTGCTGCGCTGGACGGCGCTCCTGCTCGGCGCGCTCGCGCTCGTGATCGGCGTCGACGTCTGGGCGAGCACGTTCACCGCCCGCCTCGACCTGACCATCGATCGCATGTACACGCTCTCGGAGCAGTCGGTCGCGCTGTGCCGCGAGCTCGAGCAGAAGGGCGGCGCGCCCGTCGAGCTCGTCTTCTTCGAGGACGCGCTGCTCGCGAAGGACGTGCGGCTGCTCGTCGCCGCCTACGCAGATTCGTGTCGGGCCGTCGAAGTGCGCGACGCGCGCCGGCGCGAGCCGCCCGAGGCCGCGCGCGACATCTACAAGACCACCGCCACGACGGTGATCGCCTGCCGCGGCGACGTCTGCGACCCGGTCGGCTACCCGTCGGAGCGCAACATCACGAACGCACTGGCCCGACTCACGCGCGAGCGCGCGATCCGCGTGTACTTCACGACCGGGCACGGCGAGATCGACCTCGCGAGTGAGTCGGACACGGGTTACTCCGGCATCGCGGCGCTCTTGCGCGACCAGGGGTTCGAGCCGCAGGCGTTCGTGGGCCCCGCGGCCGCGGAGGTTCCCGCCGACGCCGACGTGGTCGTCGTCGCCGCGCCCGAGCGCGACCTGATGCCCGAGGAGCTCGCGGCGCTCGACCGCTATCTGGCGCGCGGGGGGCGCATGCTCGTGCTCGCAGACGCCGGTCAGCACTCGAACTTCTACAGCGAGTTCCTGCCGCGCTGGGGCTTCACGCTCGACGACGCCGTCGTGCTCGACCGCGCCTCGAGCCCGCTGCTGCGCGATCCCAAGCCCGTGAATCTGCTCGTCCACCTGTTCGCGCCGTACAACCCAGTGACTCGCAACCTCTCGCAACGCACCATGGTGTTGCTGCCGCGCGCCCGGCCCGTCGACCTCGGGCGCAAGCCGCAGCCGGACGACAAGCTCGACCGGGCGGCGTTCGCGAGTCAGCGCGCGTGGATCTCGCGCGACGTGTCGCAGGCGCTCGCCGGCGCCGAGACCTCGGCGCCCGACGGCGCGGACTCGCACGAGATCTCGATCGTGGCCACCGGCCGCTACCCGCGCGGCGGCGACGAAGACACCTCCGCGCACGAGGCGCGCATCGTCGTCGTCGGCAACCGCGACTTCGCCTCGAACCGGCTGCTCGACGCGCTCTACAACCGCGACCTCCTCTTGAACGCGGTGCGCTGGCTCGGTAACGACGAGCAGCACATCGCCCTCTCGGACAAGGGCTGGACCCCAAATCAGGACCCGCTGACCCTGCAGCAGACGGTCGCGTACTTCTACTTCCTCGCGTTCGCGCTGCCCGAGTCGCTCTTGCTGCTCGGAATCTTCGCTTGGTGGCGGCTGCGCGCCTGATCTAAGCTCCGCGCCATGAAAACCCGCGCGCTCGCCGTTCTGTGTGTCTGCCTCGTCACCTCGCTCGCCGGCTGCTCCAGGCAGGCCGAGAAGGATCTCGCCGAGATCCGCGCGAAGCAAGACGAGATTCTCGCGAAGCTCGCCTCCATCGAAGACGCGCAGAAGAAGCTCGCGTCGGCGCAGCGACCGCAGGGTCCGCCGTCCGAGGACTTCGACAAGGTCTACGCGATCGGCATCGACGAGTCGCCGGTGCGCGGGGACAAAGAAGGCCCAGTCACGATCGTCGAGTTCTCCGACTTCCAGTGCCCGTTCTGCGCGCGCGCGGCGCCGCTGATCGAAGAGGTGCTGAAGAAGTACCCGAAGGGCGTGCGCTTCGTGTACAAGCAATTCCCGCTGCCGATGCACAACGCCGCGCGACCCGCGGCGCGCTGGTCGATGGCCGCGCAGGAGCAAGGGAAGTTCTGGGAGATGCACGACGTGCTGATCCAGAACCAACCGACCTTGGATCCGTCAAAGGGCGAGACCTACGCGAAGCAGGCGGGCCTGGACGTGAAGCGCTTCAAGCGCGACCTCGAGAAGAACTCCGCGGCGTACGACAAGCGCATCGACGCGGAGATTCAGCTCGGCAGCGGCGTCGACGTGCGCGGCACGCCCACGCTCTTCATCGACGGCAAGAAGGTGCGCGTGCGCACGCTCGACGGCATGAGCGCGATGATCGACGGCCAGCTCGCGAAGCCGCCGAGCTAGTGAGTCGCGACTAACCCGCCTTCTCGAGCTCCGCCTTGAAGACGCGGATGCGCGCCGCGTTCGCGCCGAGGTCACTCTGTCCGACGCGCGAGCGCGAGCGCAGATCGACGCGCGAGCCCTCGCCGTCCGGCCGCACGCGAATCACGATGTCGTCGACGAAGTGGAAGATGCGCGAGGTCGCCGTCGCCTCGATGCGGCCGCTCTCCGTGTCCGCGCTCGTGACGTTCCAGCCCGGCATCTTCTCGGCCACCGACTTCGCGAGCGCGAACGCCTGCGCCGGCGGCACCGAGAGATCGATCGGCGCGATGTCCGGATAGCCGCTCTTCTGCAGCTGCTCCACGCGCGCGCGCATCTCCGGCTCGGGATCCTTGTTCGTAGAGCTCGCGGCGACATCGGGCGTGAACTCGATGCGATCCGTGAGGTCCGTGGAGATGTCGTGGATGGCCGGGACCTTCGACATGCTGGCGAGCGCGAGCACCGGTAGACCCACCAACAGCGGCACGATCGCGCCGCGCACCGCGCGCGGACGCCACGGCTTGTTGGTCACGGTGGCGAACGCCGATGCCGCGGCCAGCCCGATCCCGAACACGACCCCGACGAGGATCGCGAGCAGCACCAGGCTGAAGCCGGCGATCCCCGGCACGACGTGAAAGAACGCGAGCAGCGGACCGAGAATCAGCAGAGACACGATCACGAACGTGGGTGCGAGCCAGAGACGCTCCATAAGCTTCCCTCCTGGATCGCGATTGTACCGTGCGGCAAGCTGGACGACGGAGATGCTTCGCTGAAGTGACCCACGATCATTCGCACACGCACGCCGGCACTCCCGCGCGCGACCGCGGCCACATCCACAGCCACGGGTCGGGCTCCGTCGCGCTGCGCCGCGCCTTCGCGATGACGGCGCTCGTGCTCGTGGTGGAAGCCGTCGGCGGGGTGCTCACGGGCTCGGTCGCACTGCTCGCGGACGCGGGTCACATGCTCACGGATGCAGGCGCACTGGGAATCGCGCTGTTCGCCGCGTGGGCGGTGAATCGACCGCGCGGCAGCCGACACAGTTTTGGGTACGGCCGAGCCGAGATCTTGGCGGCTCTCCTGAACGGACTCCTGCTCGGCGGCGTGTCCGTCGGCATCGCGGCCGAGTCGTTCGCGCGGCTCGGCTCGCCGCACGTGGTCCAGGCCGGCACCATGCTCGGCATCGCGGCGCTCGGGCTCGCCGCGAATCTCGTCTCCGGTCTATTTCTGCTGCGCGGCGCGCGCAGCAACTTGAACGTGCGCGCGGCGCTGTTTCACGTCGGCGGCGACGCGCTCGGCTCGGTCGCGGCGATCGGCGCAGCGTCGGCGATCTTGCTGTTCGGCTGGGAGCAGGCGGACGCGATCGCCGGCCTCGCGATCGCGCTCTTGCTCGTCGTCTCCGCGCTGCGTCTGATCCGCGACTCGGTCGACATCCTGCTCGAGGGCGCGCCGCGACATCTCGACCTCGACGAGATCGCCGAACGAGTTCGCGCGCTGCAGGGCGTCGCGCGCATTCACGACCTGCACATCTGGACCGTCGCCAGCGGCTTTCCGGCGATGAGCGCGCACGTGGATCTCCAGCCAGGCGCAGATCCCGAAGCCGTGCGCCGCGCAGTGCATCGCCTTCTGCACCAGGAGTACGCGGTCTCGCACACGACGATTCAGACGGAATCCGCGCCGCCGCTGCTGCAGGTTGACGCTCCGCCGCTATAATGCCGCCGCTCTATGTCCAAGAAAGATCTCATCACGGTCAGCGGCGCGATCGCCAAGATCCTCGGCGGCGGGCGGTATCTCGTCCGACTAGAGAACGGCACTGAGATCACCGCGCAGCTCTCGGGTCGCATGCGCCGCTTCCACATCCGCGTGATTCAGGGCGACCGCGTGCAGTGCGGCGTCTCGCCGTACGACCCGTCGCACGGCTTCATCACCTACCGCGAGCCGCCGGGCGGCGCGCCGCGCACCGACGCACCGCCGGGGGCTGCGAAGAGCTAGGCGGTCGCGCGCAGCGCGCGGCCGATCTTCTTCCGCCCGCGGTTGAGCTCCTGCAGCTCGACCATCGCCGCGTCGGCGACGTCCTGGCCGACGACCTCGTCGCGCTCGCGCGCGAGCTCGTCCATGTCGACCCACGCCGCGTAAGTCGCGCGCGTGCGCTCGGTGATGATGCCGGACTTCAAGAGTGTCTTGATCAGCACGCGGAAGATGTTCGTCCCGCGAGTCATCATGCGGCGCCGGTCGGCGTCGGTGAACGCCTCGAGCACGGCGCTCCGAACCCACTGCCAGTCGAGGCCGAAGCGCTTGTAGATCCCCTGCTTCTGCTCCGCGTTCACCAGGTTGAAGAGCAGGGTCTGGAAGCACTTCGCGGCCCACGCTTCGACGATCTCGTGCTCCTGCTCGCTGAGCTTGGGCACCGTGCGCTCGGCCCAGATCTTCCCGAAGCGGTGGTGGAACGCCTCGTCGGTCATCACCAGCTGCACGGTGCGGCGCAGGAGCGGGTCTTCGGTGAGTGAGTGGATGGTCGCGAACGCGCCCATCGCGAGACCTTCGACGAGCATCTGCATGCCCACCAGCTTCTTGTACACCTCGGGCGCGAGCACGAGCTCGTTCAAGAGACTCCCGAGCGTCGGGCCGACGGCGAGCGGCGTGCCCCAGCGCGCCTGGACGTAGCGCGAGAACGCAGTCACGTGGCGCGCTTCCTCGCGGGCCTGGTTCGCCGCGTACTCCTGGGCGCCGGGGTCGCGCAGGATCTGACACAGCGAGACGCTGAGTGACAGCGCGCCCTGCTCGCCGTGCAGGATCGAGGACAGCGTGAAGCGCGTGCTCTCGTTCGCGAGCTCGATCTGCTGCGCGGGAGTGAGTCGATCGGCCACGGCGCAGTTCAGCTCGACCGTGAAGTCGCGCGGCATGAGCGTGCGCTCGCGCACGTCGAAGGGCGTCTTGAAGTCGACGTACGTCGGGTCCAGCGGATCCCAGAAGTGGTCTTCGGTCTGCGAGATGATCTGGTCGAACGCGTCCGTTCGTTCGCCGTAGCGCCCGACTTCGATCATCGACGGGAAGTCGTCGCGGTCGACCGTGTTGTACGCCGCGTTGTGCGTGATGTGACTCGACGAATTCATGACGGCCCTCCTCGGATGCCCGAGAGTTGGAGATCCACGAGTGTCTCGAGAACCGCGGCGCGCGGCGCGCGCCCCGGAGCTTCCGCCCACCACGTGACGACGCGCGCCCACATGCCGACGATCGCCTGGGCCGTCACCGCCGGGTGCAGGCGCGGCTTCGCCTTGCCGCGCTGCGTGGCGATCCCGCGCTCGAGGTGCGCGACCAGCTGGTCGAGCGCGTCGGCGCCCACGCTCGCCGCCTCGGCGCCGCGGCCGAAAGTCAGGCGCACGAGCTCGCCGTGCTGCTCGGCGAACGACAGCAGCACCTCGGCGCGCGCGCGGGCCGCGGCCTCGGGCCGCTCGAGCAGTGGATGCACCGCGGTCTCGAGGCGCAGCTCGAGCTCGGCCACCGCTTCGAAGACGAGCTCGCGAAACAGCTCTTCTTTGTCGCGGAAGTGCAGGTAGAACGTGCCCGCCGCGACGCCCGCCGCGTCCGCGATGTCGTGGCTGGTGACCGCGTGCAGCCCGCGTTCCGCGAGGAGCTTCTGTCCGCTGGCGCGCAGTCGCGCGCGCGTGGCGGCGCGAGCGCGCTCCGAGGCGCGGCCGCCACGGGTTTCCGAAGCGCGGGCACCGCCCTGCGCGCGACCTCCGGTCGCCGGGGGCCGCCGCGGGGTGCGACTGCGCGATCGACTGACAGCCATGTCAGCGACTGACGTTACCGTCAGTCCGTTCGCCGGGTCAAGCGGGTGGTACCCTCGACGCGTGTCGGCGGAAGCGAACAAGCGCCTCGTGCGACGCTACTTCCAGGCGATCGAGGCCGCCGACTACCCTGCGATCGAGGGCCTGCTCGCCGAGCAGGTCCGTTTCTGGCTCCCGCCCTCGGTTCCCGACGGCGCCACCTTGCAGAACCGCGGCGACGTGATGCGGAACATCCGCGAGTCGATCGCGGGCCTCTACGACACGCGCGTCGGTCTGCATCCGGAGATCGTGAACCTCACGGCCGAGGAAGACCGCGTCGCCGCCGAGCTCGTGATCCGCGGGCGCGCGAAGGCGAGCGGCGCAGACTACGAGAACCACTACCACTTCCTGTTCGTGATCCGCGGCGGGAAAATCGCCGAGTTCCACGAGCACCTCGACACGCTCTACGCGTTCCGCGCCCTCTTCGAGCCCGCGGGCATCGTCGCGCCCGAGGACGTGACCTGGATGCCCGACGCGAGCGGATCGGACTGACTCGATGCACGTCGCGGTCGTCGGCGCGGGCCCGGCCGGTGCGGCGCTCGCGTTCCTGTTCGCGCGGCGCGGCATCTCGGTGACGCTGGTCGAGCGGCAGAGCGACTTCGCGCGCGAGTTCCGCGGGGAGGGACTCATGCCCGGCGGCGTCGAGGCGCTCCAGCAGATGGGGCTCGCGGCGGAGCTCGAGTCACTTCCGCAGGCGCGCATCCAGGCCGTGGACGTTTATCTGAACCGGCGCCACCGGCTGCACATCGATGCGTCGGCGCTTCCCGCCGAGACCCCCCTGCCCCGCTTCGTGTCGCAGCCGGCGCTGCTCGAGATGCTGGTCGAACAGGCGGGGAAACACCCAGGCTTCGAGCTGCTGCGCGGTGCGAGCGTGCGCGATCTCGTCCACACCGGCGACCGAGTCACCGGCCTGCGCGTGGACGGCGCGGCCGGGGCGCACGAGGTCAGCGCCGACTACGTGATCGGCTGCGACGGCCGCGCGTCGGTCGTGCGCAAGCGCGCGCATCTCGAGCGCGCGCGCGACGCGCAGGCGTTCGACGTCGTCTGGTGCAAGCTGCCGCTCCCGGAGTTCATGCGCGGGCGCGCCCGCGCCTGCGTCGGCCGCGGCCACTTCGCGCTCCTCTTCGAAGCGCCCGACGGCCTGCTGCAGCTCGGCTGGGCGATCGAGAAGGGAAGCTTCGGCGACATCCGCCGCGCCGGGATCGAGCACTGGGTCGAAGAGCTCGCGTCGACGGTGCCCGATGACCTCGCCGACTGGATTCGCGCGCATGCGCGCGAAGTGAGTCACCCGTTTCTGCTCGACGTCGTCTGCGATCACCTCGACGTGTGGAGCGCCCCGGGGGTCCTCCTGCTCGGCGACGCCGCGCACCCGATGTCGCCCGCCGGCGCGCAGGGCATCAACATCGCGCTGCGCGACGCCGTCGTCGCGGCGAATCACTTGGGTCCCGTGCTGCTGCGCGGCGGCCCGCCCGACGAGCTCGACACCGCGGCGCTGCGCATCGTCGACGAGCGCCTGCCCGAGGTGAAGGAGATCCAGTCACTCCAGAACCGCGCGCCACGCGTGCTTTTCCAGCACTCGCTCGCGACGCGTCTCTTGATCGGGTTCGTGGCGCCATTGGTGCTGCGCACGGGGCTCGCGCGCTTGCTCGTCGCGCAAGTCTTTCCGCGCTTCGCGCGCGGAACTCGGCAGGTCAGCCTGGAGTTCTGAGCTCGCGCCCGAGCGCGCCGAGCGCGCGGTGCAGGAGCTCGAAGGTGCGCGCGACGTCCGCTGCGCGCGGATCGACGTGATTCTGGATGAACGCGCCGTCCGCGACGGCGAGCACGAGCAGCGAGAGCTGATCGGCGAGTGGCTCCACGCCGGCGACGCCTTGCGCGCCGAGCCAACTCACGAGCGTCTTGCGGATGCGGACCAGCGCCAGCTTGCGGACGCGCCGGATCGCCGCGAGCGAAGTCTTGTCGATGTGCTTGCGCTCGAGCGCGATCAGGAACAGGAGCCGCAGGAACTCCGGCCGCTTCTCGAGCGCCGCCGCGGTGACCGCGCCGAAGCGCTCGAAGTCGAGCCCGCTCTCGGCGGCGCCGTGCTGCGGCAGCGGCGGCAGCTCGTCGAACCAGCGCTGCGCGCCCTCCTCGACCACTGCGCCGAGCAGACCCTCCTTGCTCTCGAAGTGCCAGTAGATCGAGCTCGCCGGCAGCCCGGAGCGGCGACTCACTTCCGAGATGCTCGTGCCCGCGAAGCCGCGCTCGCCCATGAGGCTCGAGGCGGCGTCGAGGATGCGGCGGCGCGACTCGGCGCCCTGCTGCTCCTTGCGCGTCGGCGCGCGCACCGCGGCTGCGCGAGTCATCGCGCAGCTCGAACGCGCGCTGCCAGGCGGGGCAAGAGGCCGAGCGCGTTCTCGCGCTCGATGCGCTCGCGCGCCGGCGGATCGAAGCCCTCGTAGCGCGCGAGCCCTTCGATCGAGGCGCGGGCGATGGCTTCCGGCGCAAACGGAAAGTCACTGCCGAACAGGATCTTGTCGGGACCGACGAGCTCCTGCAGCGAGCGCAGCGCACTCGGGTTCGCCGAGAGGGCCGTGTCGTAGTGAAACTGCGCGAGATAGTGAGCTACGCCCTTGGGCGCGCGCTCGCGAAGCTGCGGAAACGCCGCGAGCAGATGGATTCGCCCGGCGAGATACGGCGTGGTGCCGCCGGCGTGCGAGAGGATGATGCGCAGGTTCGGCCGGCGCTCCATCGTGCCGGTCCAGATCAGATTGATGGCGGCGCGGGTCGTGTCGAAGACGAACTCGGCCGCGAAGCCCGGCACGTCGAGCCGGATCGAGTCACTGGTCTTCGGCACGACCGGGTGCACGAACACGACCGCGGCGCGCCGGTCGAGCTCGGCCATGACGTCCTCGAAGAGCGGATCGCCGAGGTAGCGGCCGTCGCTGTGACTCGTGAACATCACCACGCCGTCGAGCTTCAGGACGTCGAGCGCATATTCGAGCTCGCGCAGCGCGCCCTTCACGTCGGGCAGCGGCAGGACTGCGAACGCGCCGAACCGGCTCGGATGCTCGCCGACGAGCTTCGCCGAGGTCTCGTTGCAGCGGCGCGCGAGGTCGCGCGCAAACTCGTCGTCGCCGAAGTGAATGCCGGGTGCCGAGACCGAAGTCACCGCGGCGGCGATTCCCTGCCGGTCGAGCATCTCGAGCGTGCTCGCCGGGTTCCAGCGCGGGAACGGCATGCCGCCGCCGGCAGTGACTCCCAAGGTCCCCAGCGCGGACACGTAGTCCGCGGGCAGGATGTGGTGGTGGACGTCGATGCGTCCCGCCGGCGCAGTCACGAGACACCTCCCGCGCGCGCGAGCGAGGAGAGCAGCTCGCGCGTCCGCTCGCTCTCGGCCGCGGTCGGACACAGCGCGCCGGCGCGCAGGTCCGTCGCGCCCGCCTCTGCGTAGACCGCGAGGGCATCGCGCACCAGCGACTCGGAGCCGGCGACGAGCAGCTCCTGCGGCCCGGCGACGCCCTCGCGCTCGAGCATCGCGCGATAGGCCGGCAAGGTGCCGTAGACGCGGAGGCGCTGCTCCGCGAACGCACGCGCGGAGCTCGCGTCGTCGGTCACGCACACGGCCACACCCGCGACGATTCGCGGTGCCGGCCGATCGGCCTTCGCCGCCGCGTCGCGGATCCGCGGCGCGATGTGTGCGCGCAGCGTGTTCGGGCCGACCATCCACAGCACGGTGCCGTCGGCGTCGCGGCCCGCGAGCTCGAGCATGCGCGGACCGAGCGCCGCGACGAGCACCGGGACCGGCTTGGCCTCGATCGCGATCCGACCGCGCACCCGCACCTCCTCGCCCTGCAGATCGACCGCTTCGCCGCGCAAGAGCGGTCGCAGCGCGGAGAGCATCTCGCGCGTGCGCGTGAAAGGCCGCGCGTAGCTCTCGCCGAACATGCCTTCGACGACGGGTCGATGCGACGGACCGACGCCGAGCACGAGCCGCCCGCCCGCCGCCGCGTTCGCGGTCAGCGCCTGCGCCGCCAACACCAGCGCGTGTCGCCCGTAGAGCGGCACGATCGACGTGCCGAGCTCGATGCGCGGCGTCTCCGCGCCGACGACCGCGAGCGCGGTGAGCGCGTCCGGTCCCGAGATCTGCGACAGCCAGTAACTCGCGAAGCCGTCGTCCGCCGCGCGCCGAGCCTCGGCGCGCAGCGCGTCCAGGCTCGTGTGATTGCCGCCGCCGTTCCAGCCGATGCGCATCTCAGGCGCTCTTGGCGGCGGGCGGCTTGTGGCCCCAGATGCTGACGTGGTCGTAGGTGCGCACGCTCCAGGTCGCGTCGTCCACCTTCACGCCGCCGAAGCCGACCTCCACGTCGAAGCCCGAGGGCGTCTTCGCGTAGAACGAGTACATCTGGTCGTTCGGGTGCTTGCCCAGGTCCATGCTGAGCGTGACCCCCGCCTCGAGCATGCGGTCGTGCGCGCGGCCGACGTCGTCTTGTGACTGGACCTCGAGCATGAAGTGGTGCAGGCGCTTGGGCATCGGCACCGAGGCGAAGGCGATCGAGTGGTGGCGCGCGTTCGCGTGCAGAAAGCGGATCTCGAGCGTGAAGCTCGGGTTCAGCGGCAGGCGCACGCGGTCGCTCAGTCGCATGCCGAGCAGCTCCGCGTAGAACCGCTCCGACGCCGCGGCGTCCTTCGCGCAGATCACCGCGTGGCCGAGGCCCTCCTCGCCCGCCACGAAGCCCGACGCGATCCGGCTCGAGTGGAACGGCTCGCGCGCGAGCGCGGCGCCGACGTAGAGCTCGACCGGAATCCCCGTCGGATCGGTGAGCTCGAGCAGCCGCGTGACTCGCCGCGCCGCGGCGGTCTCGGGCTTGCCTTCGCTCACGGCGCAGCCGGCGCGCACGAGCTCGGCGCCGAGTGACTCGAGCTCCGCGTCGTTCGCGAGCTCGAAGCCGAGATACTTGAGATCGTCGGCGGGTCCGGGGTGAAGCACGATGCGCTGCTCGTACCGGTCCATGCGCAGCGCGAGCGAGCCATCGGCGCCGCGGCGCGCGGGCTCGAGGCCGAGCAGGTCGACGGCAAACTTCTCCCAGCGCGGGAGGTCGCTCACTTCGAGGCCGAGATAGCCGAGCTGTCGAACGGAAGTCATCCCATGTCTCCTCTCGTCGCTAGACGAATAGCTCGCCGGTGTCCGTGGGCGCGCTCTCGGGCGAGAGCTCGAAGCGGCCGAGCAGTCGCGCGCTCTTGTCGGGGTTGTTGAGCGCGTGCGCGCGCATCGCGTGCACGTCGCGGAAGGTGCGCTGGATCGGATTGTCGAGGAAGATGGCGCGCCCGCCGCTCGCCTCGAAGAGCCGGTCGACGGCGGCGGCGCCGCGCAGCACCGCCTGACTCGAGTCGAAGCGACAGCGGATGCGCGGCGCGAGCGGGATGCCCGTGCCCGCCTCGGCAAAGGCGACCAGCTCGCGCCAGTCGCGGCGCAGTGACTCGCGCGCGGCGTCGATCTCCGCGGCCGCGCTCGCCAGCCGCGTTTGAACGAACACGTCGTCGGCGACCTTCACCCCGCCGAGCGCGCTGACTCGCCCGCGGGTCGCGCCCGAGAAGCGCTCGAGCGCGCCCTGGGCCGCGCCGATCGCCGGCACGCCGATCGCGCTGCCGAAGACGCAGCCGAACGGCAGGCGGTAGAGCGGGCCCGGATTCAGCGCCTGCCCCGGGCTCTTCAGCAGGAACCCGTCGACGAAGCGGTGCGTGCGGTACTCCGGCACGAACGCGCCGTCGACCACGATGTCCTTGCTGCCGGTGCCGCACAGCCCAGCGACCCGCCAGTTGTCGTCGATGCGGTAGTCACTGCGCGGCAGCAAGTAGGTGCGCATGTCGGGGAACGCGCCGTCGCCTGGAGCGATGCCGCCCAGGAAGACCCAGTCACAGTAATCGCAGCCGCTCGAGAACGACCAGCGGCCCGAGACGCGGAAGCCGCCCGCGACGCGCTCGACCGTGCCGGTCGGCGCGTACGACGACGAGATCTGTACGGAGGCATCGTCGCCCCACACGTCCTGCTGGGCCTCTTCGGGGAAGAGCGCGAGCTGCCAGTTGTGCACGCCGACCACGCCGAGCACCCAGCCGCTCGAGGCACAGGCACTCGAAACCTCCATCAC
>Ga0326726_10000661_pt1 | contig 31496 bp, 22 predicted proteins | sample MHFenrmetagenome_2_FD_207603 | JGI IMG/M metagenome (GOLD analysis project Ga0326726, IMG submission 207603) | Lab enriched peat soil microbial communities from Michigan Hollow, Ithaca, NY, United States - MHF15MN | ecosystem: Environmental > Terrestrial > Soil > Wetlands > Peat | place: USA...
AGCGCTTCGCCACGTCCGTCGGCAAGACGTAGCCTGCCCAGAGCAGAAGAACCCCGCCCCCCTGTGTGCAATTTGGGACAGCGTCCCCAGGCGCTTCACCGCTAACGTGGCCCATCCCATGAGAAGTCGGGCGAGACTGTCGCGGCTGGTCCTGCAGATTGAGCGCGATCTGCTGGCTCAATCGCAGATTCGAGCGCTCCTCGTTGCCGCCGACGCCACCGTCGCCGGTCACCGGCGGGACTTGCGAAACCTCAAAGCTCGTATAGTGCGGACGCCGCTGAGGCAAGGACGAAGCGAATGACACGAAAGACGAAGACACGGCAAACATCTTTCCCCAAGCTGCCCAAAGCCCTTACAGGAATCCAAGGCTTTGACGAAATCACCGGCGGAGGGTTACCGCTCGGGCGTCCCACGCTGATTAGTGGAGGCGCCGGCTCCGGAAAAACGATGTTCGCGCTGGAGTTCCTGGTCCGGGGCGCGATGCAATTCAGCGAGCCCGGCGTGTTCATCTCGTTCGAGGAAACGCTGCCCGACCTGGCCAGAAATGCGGCATCGCTCGGCTTCAACCTCGACCGGCTGGTCGCGGACAAGAAGCTGTTCCTGGATCACATCTCCATTTCGCGCAGTGAGATTTCCGGGACCGGAGAGTTCGATCTCGACGGCCTCTTCATTCGCATCGCCGACGCGGTCAAGCAGGTCGGGGCGAAGAGAGTCGTGCTCGACACGATTGAAGCGCTCTTCGGCGAACTGCCGAACCCGGGAATCCTTCGTGCGGAAATCCGCCGGCTGTTCGGCTGGCTCAAGCAGAAGGGGTTGACGACGGTTATCACGGCCGAACGCGACCGGCCCGAGCGGCTGACCCGACACGGCATCGAGGAGTTCGTCTCGGACTGCGTGATCGTGCTGGATCATCGCATCCGCGAGGAGATCTCGACGCGGCGCCTGCGCGTGGTGAAGTACCGCGGATCGACGCACGGCACGAACGAGTATCCGTTCCTCATCGACGAAAACGGCATTTCCGTGCTGCCGATCTCGTCGCTCGGCCTCGACCACGCGGCGCCCAACGCACGCATTTCGACCGGCATCGATCGGTTGGACGGCATGATGGGCGGCAAGGGTTTCTTCCGCGGGAGCAGCATCTTGTTGTCCGGCACGGCCGGAACCGGGAAGACCAGCGTGTCGGCCCATTTTGTCGATGCGGCCTGCCGCCGCGGCGAGCGCTGCCTGTATTTCGCGTTCGAGGAGTCACCGCGGCAGGTCGTGCGCAACATGCGCTCGATTGGCATCGACCTCGAGCCATGGGTCAAGAAAGGGCTCCTGCGATTTCATGCGGCGCGTCCCACCTATGGGGGCATCGAAGAAATCCTGCTGGTGGCCCACAAACATATCGGCAGCTTCCGGCCCGACGTCGTGGTGGTGGACCCGATCACCAATCTGCTCACGGTCAGCACGCTGGGCGAAGTGCGCTCCATGCTCACGCGGCTGGTCGATTTCCTGAAGACGCAGGAGATCACCGCGGTGTTCACCAGTTTAACGGCCACCGGAGGCTCTCTCGAAGCCACCGAGGCGGACGTCTCCTCGCTCATGGACACATGGCTCCTGCTGAAAGCGATCGAAGTCGGCGGCGAACGCAACCGCGCCGTGTACGTGCTGAAGTCGCGCGGCATGGAGCATTCCAACCAGATTCGCGAATTCGTGCTCACCAATGACGGCCTCCGCTTGCTCGACGTCTACCTCGGCCCCGACGGCGTGCTGACCGGTTCCGCCCGGATGTCACAGGAAGGGCGCGAGAGAGCCGAGAGCACGTCCCGCCGGCAACAGCAGGAGGGCCGCGGACGCGAACTGGACCGCAAGCGCCAGATCTTCGAGGCCCGCATGACGATGCTCCGCGCCGAGTTTGAAGTCGAGGAAGCCAACCTTCAACGGAGCATGTCGGAAGCGAAACTGCTCGACGCGGAGTTGTTGCAGGACCGTGGACAGATGGTGCGCAGCCGGGAAGCGGACGTTTTGGTCTACAAGGGCAACGGAGCCACCGCGAAAGGCAACGGGGACGCGCGCAAGGGCAACGGCCAGGCGTCAGACGTGCGGACACGCTGATGGCGAAGGAGAAAACGACCCCTCCGGCGCGCAAATGGAAGCCGAAGCCGCCGAAGGTCTGGAAACTGCGGCTCTACGTCGCTGGTGAGAGTCCGAAGTCGCTCCGTGCTGTGACCAACCTCAAGGTGCTGTGCGAAGAGCACCTGAGAGGCCGCTATCAGATCGAAGTGATCGACCTGCTGGACAAGCCGCACATGGCGCGCGGCGACCAGATCGTGGCCATCCCGACTCTGGTGGTGAAGCTGCCGAAGATCGTCCGGAAGATCATTGGTGACCTCTCGGACGCCGACCGCGTGCTGGTCGGATTGGCCCTGGAGCCGCTCGGTTGACCCCCGTCAGAAAGTCCCGCATGAAAAAATCTCCGACGGAGGCGGGTGTTGCGCGCACGCGCAAACCGCGCCAGGCCCAGTACTTCCTGCGGTTGTACGTCAGCGGTCACAGTGCGAAATCTGAACGGGCGATCGAGAACATCAAAGGGGCGTGCGAGGAGTATCTGAACGGCCACTATGACCTGGAGGTCATCGACATTCACCTTCGCGCGAATGTGGCCAGGGACGAGCAAATCGTCGCCGTGCCCACCCTCGTCAAACGGCTGCCGCTCCCGTTGCAGCGGCTCGTGGGGGACATGTCGAACCTTCGAAACGTGCTCTTCGGGCTGGACCTGCAGATGCGGGAGGGCTGACCATCGCGACCGTGTCTCGCCCCATCGCGTTTGACACCCCGGCTCCTGTTCAGCCGACGCAGAGCCTCGCTCGCCGAGGCGGGGCGCCTGTCGAGTGGGCGACCCTCCTGAGTGGAGTCCCCAAGGGACAAATCGCCCTGGACTTCGGCGAGAACCAGACCATCTTCATGCAAGGTGAGCCCGCGGATTCCGTGTACTTTCTCCTGCGCGGCAAAGTGAAGCTCACCGTGGCCTCTCCTGACGGTAAGGAAGCGATTGTCGCGACGCTGAGCCCCGGCGAGTTCTTCGGCGAAGGATGCCTCGCCGGTCAGCTGAGGCGCATGGCCACGGCGACGTCAGTGGGATCGTGCACGCTGACGAAGGTGGAGAAGTCGACGATGGCTCGCCTGATGCGCGAAGATGCCGGCATCGCGGAGCTGTTCGTCACGCATCTGCTCGCCCGCATCGTCCGATACGAAGCGGATCTCATCGACCAGATGTTCAACTCCAGCGAGAAGCGCCTCGCACGGATGCTCCTGCTGCTCTCGCACTTCGGGAAGGCGAGCAAGACCGAGACGGTCGTGGCCGGAGTCAATCAGGAACATCTGGCGCAGATGGTCGGCACGACGCGGTCGCGGATCAATCTGTTCATGAACAGGTTCAGGAAGCGCGGCTTCATCGAGTACAACAACAATGAAGCCGGGCTGACGGTCCATCGCGGTCTGCTCAGTGTTCTGCGCGACTAAGCCTCACTTCACAGCCAGCCCCTGGCTGACATTCCCCTCCGCGCGTGCTGACAGCACCTCGATATCTCCGAGCACGATCCGCACATCGTGCGTCCGGCCGTCGTTGAGCAACGGGATCGCGGCGGCATCCACGCGCGCGCCATCCAACGTGGCCGTCGCGACGCCGCGGCACCGGCGGTTCGGGTTGGACACCGCGATCACGTACTTGCTGTCGAGGAACTGCCACGTAATCTCGTACGCGGGCCACGACGACGGGACGCACGGATCGACGACGAACGTGTCGCCACGGCGCCGCAGACCGAGGATGCTCTCGAGGCCGGCGCGGTACATCCAACCCGCCGATCCCGTGTACCAACTCCACCCGCCGCGTCCCGCATGGGGTGGCCGCGCGTAGACGTCGCCCGCGAGAACGTACGGCTCCGTCTTGTAGCGCGCCACATCCGCCGCCGTCCGGCCATGGTTGACCGGGTTCAGCATGTGGAAGAACTCCGCCGCTTCGTCGCCGCTGCCGAGCTTCGCCAGCGCCATCACGACCCACAGGGCCGCGTGCGTGTATTGACCGCCGTTCTCGCGGACGCCCGGCGGGTATCCTTTTATATAGCCGGGATCCTGCGCCGACCGGTCGAAGGGTGGATTGAGCAGCAACAGCACTTGCGAGCCGCGCGCAATCAGCGACGTGCGCACGGCATCCATCGCGCGCTCGGCAAAGCGGATCGGGACCGCGCCGGACAGCACCGCCCACGACTGGGAGATCGAATCGATGGTGCACTCGTCGTTCTGCGCCGATCCCAGCGGCGTGCCATCGTCGTAGTAGCCGCGCCGGTACCACTCGCCGTCCCACGACCGCTCGAGCGAGGCCGCGAGCCGCCGCGCCTCGTCCAGGTAGCGGTCCCCCCGGGCCGTGTCCTTCCTCGCGCGGCACAGCGGCGCGAGGTCGCTGAGGACGTGGTGCAGGAAGAAGCCGAGCCACGTGCTCTCGCCCCGTCCTTCCGGCCCAACGCGGTTCATGCCGTCGTTCCAATCACCGCTGCCGATGAGCGGGAGGCCGTGCGCGCCCGCCGTGAGCCCCTTCTCGATCGCGCGTACGCAATGGTCGAAGAGCGTCCCGTCGATGGAGGACACGCGCGGCAGACCATACGCTTCCTGGGCGTCCGGCGCGAGGAGCGGCGCCTCGAGAAACGGCACGCGCTCGTCGAGCACGCCCGCGTCGCCCGTCGTGCGGACGTACTCCGCCACCACGAACGGCAGCCACAAGAGATCGTCGGAGCAGCGCGAGCGCAGGCCGCGGCCGCTCGGCTCGTGCCACCAGTGCTGGACGTCGCCTTCGAGGAACTGCCGGCCCGCTGCTCGAAGCAGATGCGCTCGCGCCAGGTCCGGCCGCGCCAGCAGCAACGCGAGGACGTCCTGCAATTGATCGCGGAAGCCGAACGCCCCGCCCGGCTGGTAATAGCCGGCGCGCGTCCAGAGACGGCAGCTCAGATCCTGGTACACCAGCCACCGGTTCATCAGCACGTCGAACGAATCGTCCGGCGTGCGGACCTGGATCGTCTCGAGCGTCGTGTTCCATGACGCCTGCACTCGTTCGAGCGCGACCACGGCCTGATCAACCGTTCCGTGACCGGCGATCAAGCGCTCGGCGTGAGTGGCATCCGTGCCCTGCCCCAGCAGGAACACGACGCGGCGCCGTTCTCCTGGTTGCAGGACCATTTGCACGTGCAGCGCCGCGCAGGGGTCGAGGCCCGCGCCGAATTGCGGGGCCAGGACCAGATGGCGCAGCGCCGCCGGCCGCTGTATCGAGCCGTTGCGGCCGATGAACGAGAGCCGCTGGCCGGTCGCCGAGGCGGCCCGCTCGCTGGTGTGCGCGAACGCGACGCGCCCTGCGAACTCGTCGCTGTACGAATTCCGCGCGAGGATCGTCGCGGTCGCTTCGTCGTACGTCGTGGCGACGTGCCCGGACTGGCTGTCGCGTGGCGGGCCGAGCATCCAATCGTTGTACGAAAAGAGGCTCAGCGTGCGCGCTGCCCCGCCGTCGTTGGTCAGCGTGAGCAGCGAGAACTTCACCGGGTCGGCGACGTCCACGAACACGTCGAGGTCGTGGCGGATGCCGCGCGTCACGCGCGAGAAGCGCGTGAGGCCGGCCGAATGATGGACGACGAACTGCCCGCTCGCGGGCGCCCGTGCGATGGGGCCGGGCGTCGGCGACCATGCATCGCCCGACTCGTCGTCTCGAATGAACAGCGCCTCGGCTGTCGGATCGACGACGGGATCGTTGGCGAACGACGTCAGGCGATTCTCGCGGCTGTTCTCGGACCAGGTGGTCGCCGATCCCGATGCCGTGACGATGGTCCCGAAGGAGGCGTTCGCGATGACGTTCGCCCAGGGCAGCGGGGTTTCCTGATCGCCCGACAGGACGATCGCATAGGCGCGCCCGCCGTTCGCGAACCCGCTGAAGCCATTGGTCAGCGTCAACGCGATCGGCGGCGCGATCGCGGCGTCGACGGCCGCCGGCGCAGCGGTCTGCGTCGCCTCGGCGAAATCGGGACGTCGGGTGTCCTGCACCGGATGCGGCGTGGCGAGCTGGGCGCGAAGATCGCCGCGGTCGCCGCCGAGGACGGCCCGCGCCACGGCCTCGAGCAACGTGCGGTCCGCCTTGCCGATGAGGTCGGCGCGCAGGAGGTAGGCGCCGCCGGAGCGATGCTTCCACAGCCGCCACGGCCCGTTGTCGAGCAGGGCCGTGAGCTGCGCATGGATGTCGTCGAGATAACTCGTCGGATCCTCGTTGACGATGACGACGTCGGCGCTCAGGCCTTTCAGGCGCCAGTACTCCTGCGCTTGCAGGACCTGCCGCACGAGCGCCACGTCGGCGTCTGCGGCGACACGCACGAGGAGAATCGGCAGGTCGCCGGAAATGCCGTGCGGCCACAGACCGGCCTGCCCGAGCGCGTTCGACGCGATGGTGTCCGGGCTCGCGCGCAGCGAGCCGTCGGCGAAGAGCGCTCGCGACGCCAGCCGCTCGAACAACAGCGCCTCGTCGCTCGAGATGCCCAGATGGCGCAGGCCGCTCTGCGCGTGCGTGTACGCGAGCGCGAACGTGCGCGAGGCCGCGCTCGGATCGCGGTACTTCTGGGCGAGCGCTTCGGCCGTCTCCCGGTTCGAGGCGATGCCCGTGGCGAAACAGAGGCGCACCGACGCGCCCGGCACGAGCCTGATGCGCTGCCGGAGGCTGAGGATCGGGTCGAGCACGACGCCGGTCGTGCCGGACAACGCGCGGCCGTCGAGCGCGACCGGGCGGTCGGTGTCGCGACCGCGACCGAGGAAACGCGCGCGATCGGTTTCCCATTCGACGGGCCCCTGCGGCCGGCCTTCGAGGCTGAGCACGTGCACCGCCCAGATCGCCGGCTCGCGAGGATCGCGCGGGCGCCGATGGCAGAGCAGCGCCGCGCTGTCGGCCAGGAATTCCGTTTCGAGAAACAGTTTGCCGAAGGCCGGATGCGCGAGGTCGTCGGCGGGAGGCGCGAGGACGATCTCGGCATAGCTGGTGACGTCGATTTCACGAATGCGCGTGCTCTGATTGACCACCGTCACCCGGCGGACCTCGACGTCGTCTTCGGTGGACACGGCGACGTCGAGCTGCGTGGCGACGCCATCGTCGTGGCGCCGGAACGTCGCGCGCTCCGCGCGAAACTCGACCACGTAATCGTCCGGCTCCGCAGCCGTCGGATGGTAGGTCGCCGACCAGACGGATCCGCTCCGGACGTCGCGCAGGTAGACGAACTGGCTGCCCGGATCGCGCGTGGGGTCGCGCCGCGACTTGGTCACGGCGAGGCCGCGGCAGAAGCTGCTGCCGCCGCCGGCATTGGTGACGACGGTCACATAGTCGCCGTTCGACAGAAATTGCGCGTGCGGAAAACCGGTCTGCGGCGACCGGAACCGCCGCGACGGCATGGCCGGGGGCGGCGCGATGACGCGCATTTCATCGAGCGGTCGCGGTTGAATTGTCGCCGTGTGGCGCGGCACGCGCTCCTGCAGCAACAGCTCAGTGGCCTGCACCCGCGGGTCCGCATGAAAACGCTTGACCATCGAATCGTCGAGCAACGCGTTCGCCAGCGCGACCAGCGTCATGCCGGCGTGGTGCGCGAGGTAGGTGCGGACCACGGTGCCGGCCGCGGCCGCGTCGTGTCGATCGGCCGCGATCTCGTCCTGATCGCCGGTCTCGCGTTTGGTGTAGTCGATGGCGTCGAAGAATCCGTAGTCGCCCTCGAGCCCCGCGCCGCTCAACCGTCGCAGGTTGGCCGCGCTCCGCGGCGCGTCGATCATCGCGGCGAGCGCCGTGGCGTAAGGCGCGACGACCAGTTCGTCGCCCAGTCCGCGCTTCAGGCCGAGCCCGGGGACGCCGAACGCCTTGTACTGATAGGTCTCGTGCCGATCGACGATGTTGTACGCGGACTCGGAGATGCCCCATGGCACGCCGCGCGCCGAGGCGTAGTCGATCTGCCGGCGCACGACCATGCGGCAGGACTCGTCGAGGAGCGTGTCGGGGTAGCTGCGCATGACGAGCAGCGGCATGAGGTACTCGAACATCGTGGCGCTCCACGACAGCAGCACCGGCGCGCCGCGGACGCTCGTCACGGCGCGTCCCAGATGGAACCAGTGGGATTCGGGGACGTCGCCCTTGGCGATCGCGAGGAAGCTCGCGAGCCGCGCTTCGGACGCCAGCAGATCGTAGTACGACGGATCGGGCCGGCCCGGGCCGTCGGCGTCGGCGAGGCGATAGCCGATCGTGAACAGCTGCCGCTGGGGATCGTAGAGGAACCTGAAGTTCATACCGTCGAACAGCGCGACGGCGCGCGCGGCGAGGACATGTGGGGCGGGAATATGTGGGGCGGGGATTTGTAGGGCGGGTCCTTTGGGACCCGCCGGATCCTCGACGCCGGGTCCGAGAGGACCCGGTCTACGTACCGGTCCCGCCATCTGTGACAACGCCACGGACAGCGTCAGGAGCGCCCCGGCCAGATTGCCGCTGTCGACCGTCGAGATGTAGGCGGGCTGGAGCGGCGCCAGCGTGCGCGTGTCATACCAGTTCAAGAGATGACCCTCGAAGCGCTCCAGGCCCTCGATGGTCGTGAGCATCGCGTCAATCCGTTCCGCGAGCGCTTCCGTGTCGATGAAGCCGAGGTCGTGCGCGGCGAGCGTCGCGAGCAGCGCCATCCCGATATTCGTCGGCGACGTGCGGTGCGCGACGGCCGGGACGGGGACGATCTGGACGTTGTCGGGCGGGAGCGCGTGATCCTCCGGGCCGGCGAAGGTCTCGAAGTACCGCCACGTCTTGCGCGCAACGGACTCGAGATACGCGCGATCCACTGCACCGAGCACCGCGCGACGCGCCGGCACCGGGCGGCTGAGCGCGTACGCAATCACGGGCGCCGCGGCCCACAGCGCGAGCACCGGTACCGCGGCCGCCAGCGCGTGCGGACGAAGCGCGACGATCAGCGCCAGGCCGCCGAGGGCGATGATCGGACTGGCGATCATCTCTTTCATGAAGACGCGCAGGCGCGGCGGCCCTCCGCGGTGCGCGCTGGCCGCGGCCGTCTCCCACTCGAGCAGCCGGCCGTGGGTGATCACGAGACGCACGAGCGTCACAGTGATCGCGTGCAACATGTCATAGGCGTGGCTCGCGAGAAACGTGGCCTGCAGCGAGACGCGGACCACATCCGTGCCGAGATCGTCGACGGTGGCGCGCAGGAAGGCCGCTTGTGATTCCAATCGTGACGGTCCGCGAAGCAATTCGAGCAATCGCAGACCGACCGGCAGCGCGACCGCGGCGAGCCCGATCGCCGTCCACGCGAGCGGAGACCCCGGCAGGACGGTCCAGCCCAGCAGCAGCACGGCGACGGTCGCCGGCGCCATCAGGCTGCGCCGCAGGTTGTCGAGGATCTTCCAGCGCGATATGAGCGGCAAGCGGTTGCGCTGCAGCCCTGACGGGGACGGCACGAACGGAAACAGCCACCACAGGATTTGCCAATCCCCGCGCACCCATCGATGCTGGCGTCTCGCGTGCGCGAGGACGCTCGACGGATAGTCGTCGACGACCTCGACGTCGGTGGCGAGCGCCGTCCGGGCGTACAGGCCTTCGAACAGATCGTGCGACAGCAGCGCGTTCTCGGGCACCCGGCCTTCGAGCGACGCCACGAACGCGTCGACGTCGTACAGGCCCTTGCCCGTGAAGATGCCTTCGTCAAAGAGATCCTGATAGACGTCCGACACCGCGGTCGTGTACGGATCGACGCCCGTGTGGCCCGCGTACGTCCGGGCGAACAGCGATCCGGCGGCGCTGGCCATCGTGACGCTGACGCGCGGCTGCAGGATCCCGTAGCCGTCCGTGACGCGGCCGACGCGCGCATCGAAACGGGGGACGTTCAGCGGGTGCGCGATGATGCCGATGAGCGCCTTCGCCGCGTCGCGCGGCAGGCGCGTGTCGGTGTCGAGAGTGAGGCAGTAGCGCACCGACGGCAGGACGTGGAGCTCGCCCACCTGCGCGATGTAGCTCGTGTCCGTGGCGCCTCGCAGCAGCCGGTTGAATTCCTCGATCTTGCCGCGCTTGCGCTCCCATCCCATCCAGACGCGCTCGCGGGCGTTCCACCGCCGTTCGCGATGAAACAGGAAAAAGCGGTCCGCGTGGCCGGCGCCGAAACGGCGGTTGAGCTCGAGGATGCCCGCGCGGGCGGCGTCGAGAATCGGCGCGTCGCCGGGCTGTTCGCGCGCGTCGGCGTCGATGAAATCACCGAGGATCGCGAAATGAATCCGCGGATCGAGGTTGCCCAGCGCGAGCACCTCGACGTGCTCCAGCAGCGCCGCGACTCCGTCGACGCTCGTCAGCATCGTCGGCACCACGACCATCGTGCGGGCCGCCTCGGGCACGCCCTCGGAGAAATCGAGGCGGGGCAGGCGGCGCGGCGGGATCGCCCACACGATCACGCGGTGCGCCAACGCGATCGCGATATCGGCGGCCGGGATCAGCAGGAGCAGCGCAAGCGCCGCGAAGACGCGGACGCCGCCGCCCTCGTGGCGCGCGTACGCCGCGGCGGCGATGAGCAGCGCGGCGGTGACGATCGCGATCGGTCCCAGGTACACGGGGGTGGCGTGCCCGAAGATGAAGCGCCGTGCGCGATCCGCGAAGCGCGGCCGGTACGCGACGTCGACCTCGAGCTCGCGCCGCCCGCGATCGATGAGGTGATACCCCACGTGCGCGGCGCGATGGTCCCTCGAGCGTGCCCGGGACGACGCTGAGCCGGCCGACGAGTCGGCCGGCGCGCCGGCAGTCGCCGCCTGGCGCGCGCTTTCGACCGCTCGAAGCGCCACGCGCACCTGCGCCTCGCCGCTGGGCGCCGCGAGCGTTTCGACCGCCTGGCGCTGCTGATCGCGGCTCAGGAAGTCCATCCGCGCGTACGCGCCGGCTGGATCGCGTTGCAGGACCTGCTCGACCAGGCTCACTGACTCGAAATACTGGCGCCAGTCGAGCGCCGAGCAGAGGCGGAGGCTGCCGATGGCGTTGGCCACGGATACCTGAGCCGCCGCCTGCCGCTGATGCTCGCCGCGAATCGCGGCTTCGGCGGTCGTCTCCTGCGACGCGAGATGCTCTTCGACCGCCGTCCTCACCGACGACAGCCGCAGACCGTACTCGCGCACGCGATGCAGGAGCTGGACGACGTGCGCCATGCTGAGGGCTGACGGCAGCGGCTGCAGCGGGCGCCCGGCGTCGCCGGCCTCGCGCTCCATCCGCGCGACGTACGCGTCGGCGGCGAGGCGCGCGCGACGCGCCTCCAGCGTCTCCACGGCCAGACGCCGGAGGTTTTCGATGAGCGCCAGCTTCAGCATGCTGGGCCACGCCCAGAGCTCGCCGATCGTCAGCGGCGCGACGCGCTGGTAGCTGTTGACGAACACCGCGAGCTGCTGGCGATCGATCCGGCTGTCGCTGTGGCGCACCAGCTCGACGGCCATCGCGTAGACCCGCGTGTGGCCCTCCTGCTCGCGCGAGGCGAGCGCGGGGAGCTGGCGGTAGTAGGTCCGCGGGAGATGCTGGTGAATGTCACGGATCTCGGACGACACCAGATGGAAGTTGTCAAGCAGCCATTCCGCCGCCGCCGTGACGAACTGCCCCGTGCGAACATCGTCGGCCAGCGTGCGGTACGCCGCGCGAAGGACCCGGGCGTTGTCGTCGAACCTGGGAAAGATGTTCCGGGCGCGGCGCCGCGGATTCGGATCGACGGTGAAGCTCGCCGCGAGCGCCATCGCGCGCTCTTGGAGCCGCTCGGTGCTGAGCAGCTCGTCTCGAAACGGTTTGTCTGGTGACGGCGACGGGGAGGGCCACAGCCGCCGGAAGAATCCGCTCACCGCGCCCTCCAAAGTGCTTTGGTGAGGGCAGGGCCGGGCGCGGCCGCAGAGCTCAGGAAAGCGAGACCTCTATTATAGCCCGCTGAGTCAGGCACCTTCGGTCGCACCGCCTCCGACGTCACGAGTCTAGAAGCGCCTTTTTCGACACCGCTGTCCCATTCTGCACAGGGTGGACGAACGTAGGGTGTATACTCGCTATGTCATCCAGAACTGAGCCAGCCAGCGTTCGAGTGGTGCATCCCCTCGGCAATTCCTGAAGGATGCGCGCCGACAGGCCCAACTTTGGTCCCGGTCGAGCGCGTCTCACGCGAATCATTTCGGTATTCACAAATCGGGCGCCGCCGTCGCCATTGACAGCGACTGACGGAGGGATCTCAACGGTCGTCGCGAAGGAGTGGGCATGAGCACGAGTGTCGCGGTCGCGGAGTGGATCAAACGGATTGCCGACGACGAACGTCGTCGCGACGCGGTGCGCGTCAAGGACGACGAACTGGCCGCCCGCAAGGCCGATGTCGTCCGTCGCAACGGCCGCCGGCTCGTCGACGAGCTGCGCGCCGCAGTGACGCGCGATGTCGCCGCGTTCCGCGAGGAATTCCCCGGCGATCGCGCGCGCGAGGTGGTCGTGGACGCGGCGGCGCCAGACGGCGGGTTCGCGGTGCGCAAGCCGGCGCCCGCGGCCGTCTCCCTCGCGGTCACGCCGAATCTCGAAACGGGCTCGATGGCCTGCCGCTTCCGCTTCACGCTGAACGATGGCCTTCCGCCGCGCGAGGATCGCATCGACATCATGTTCACGGGCGACGATGGCACGCTGCAGATGAAACATCACGGCACCGGACAGGTGTTTGCGACGGCCGATGCGCTGTCGGAGTTTTTGCTCGTGCCGGTGCTGACTGGTCGTCCACGATGATCGGCGGAGCACACGCATGAGCACCGTCTGGACGCTCGCCGCCCTCGGATTTGCTGCCACCGTCATCGCCATGGTCACGGCATGGCGCCGTGGCCACGCACCGGAGAACCTGGGCGCCGTCAGCGACCAGTGGATCTCCGAACACCGGCTCGGTGCAACGCAGGACTCGCAGCGCTGACGCCCAGGGAAAGCGGAAATCAATGTTCAAACTGGTGACGACGATGCGGCGCGGATCGGCCTCGGGCATGCCGCAGGCGTGGGCACGGTACGCCTCGGTCGAAACTGCGCGGACGGGCGCCGCGGAACTGCTGCGTGAGGATCGCGTCCTGCGCGTCATGATCGTGCGCAACGAGATTCCACAAGCGTTCGTCGAGTGGTCGGAACGGTAAACGTCGAGCTGGTGGCACTGAAAGAGGACAAGGCATGTTGAAGAATATTTCCCGCGCACGGATCGCCGGCGCGTGGTGCGCGGCAGTAATCGTGCTCGGCGCGTACGGCGTGGTCTCGGGCGCGTCGCTGACCATCAGCAACGCGGAATTGTGGTTGCTGACCTGCGTCGTACCGCCGGCGGTGATGCTGCTCGTGTGGCGCGGCGCTCCGCCGCCGACTGTCGCCGAGCTGTTACATACGGTCAACAGCGGTTCAAAGGAAGCGCAATCATGATCAGCCTGCGCTCGGTCGGCCTTGTCGCTCTCGGCCTCGTCCTGTGCGGCGCCGCGCTGCACGGCCAGGATCGGTCCCGCTATCGCGACTATCCGCTGGGGGGCGGCCTGTCGGCCATCTCCACGCTCGCCGGCGTGCCGGCCACGGAAGCGAAGACGCTGCACTCGCGTCCGGCGATGATGCAGGAGTTTCAGTGGCAGCGTCCGTACACCGCCAGCGACGCCGTGCAGGCCGATCCGGTGAAGCAGATCGTCTTCAGCTTCTACAACGATCAGCTCTCGCGGATGGTGGTCGACTACGATCGCGATCGGACTGCCGGCCTGACCGACACGGATCTGATCGACGCGATTTCGACGACGTACGGACCGCGGCTGAAGCCCGGCGTGCGGCCCGCCCGCGGCCTGCCCTCGCAGATCGAGCAGGAATCCGGAACGCCTGTCGCCCGATGGGGAGACGCCGACTACTCGGTCGCCCTGTACCGATCGACCTATGCCGCGGGCGTGCGGGTCATCGTGACCTCGCCGAAGCTCGAGGCGCTTGCGCGCACGGCGGAGACGCAGTCCGCGCGGATGGACGAGCGTGAAGCGCCGCTGCGCGAGATCGCGCGGCAGAAGAAAGAGACCGACGACGCGCGCACCGCCCAGGAAAAGGCGCGCCTCGCGAACAAAGCGGCCTTTCGACCCTGACGCGACGTGCTCAACGTCAAGCACGCGCTGCTGGAGTGGTCACGACGGCGCAAGGCCGCCGCGTACCGCGAGCGCGCCCGAGTGGAGCGTGATCGCCCGTCGCCCGCGGAAACGCCGAAGCCGCACGGCCGGCCGATGGTCGGCAAGTACGTGCTGCTCTACAAATATCTCGAGAACCGGTACGCGAACACCGTCGTCCTGACGTTCGCCCAGATCGAAGACCTGCTCGGGTTTGCGCTGCCCGAGCAGGCGCGCTTCTACCCGGAGTGGTGGTCCGGCTCCGAGGGTACCGCGGCGCGGCCGCACTACTCGGACTCGTGGATCCTCGCCAGCCGGACGGCCGTTCCCAATCTGCCTGCCCGCATCGTGACCTTCGAACGCGCGTCCTGAGTCCTGCCTATGTCGTCGGGCACCGCGGGCGTTCGATGTCCGGCGGCTCTTTGTCGACGAACACTCTCGTTCCGCCGAGTTGTTCGCGAACCTGCAGCTTCCACGAAATCGCCGTCTTGATCCACGTATCCCGCATCGCCGTGACCTCAGCGAGCCTGTGCGACGCGCCGATGGGGCCGTACTTCCCGTCGTTGTCGACGACATCGCGGATCGTGATGAAGTTGATCAGGGCTGTCGCGCCGTCCGGAATCAGCGTGATCTCCTGAATCGCCTGCCGCATGATCGTGAACGACTGGTTCGCAGCCGCGTCGATCGTCGGCGCACGCAGTTCGTTCCATGTGTGCCGGTTCCCCTCACCGTCGATGAAGACCCAGCCCGGCGTGTAAAACACGTCGTGGAACATGTCGATGTCCTTGGCCGTTCGAGAGGCGAGCGTCGCCTGCGCGACCTCGTCGTACACGCCCTGCAGATCGCAACGAGATAAAAACACGTCCTGGGGCGCGCTCTGGAGCAGCCCCAGCATGACGAGCATCAGGATCCTCATAGTGCCTCCTGGAGTTCTTCTGCAAACGCAAGGCCCCCGACTGTCGCAACATCAATGCATCTTTATGAGTCCGGCCGCGCCTTTGCACTGAAGAGGATCGGGTCCGGAAGAGCCCGACGTAACGGGAACGAACGCTCTGCAGCGCCGATTTCTCGGCGATTCTTTCTCGTCAACAGTCGGAGTTCCGCCGGGCGCCACTGGAGCGCGCCATGAGCGCTGCCGACCTGAAAGTCCTTCCCGGTCCCGGATCCCTGTCCCCGCCGGTGACACGCGCGACGCCGACTCCGCCGGTCCGGTTCCGCGGCAGGCGGCGCTGGTGGGCAATCGCCACGCTTGCCGCCCTGCTCGTCGTGGGCATTGCGGCCGAAGCGTGGCGCGCGTCGACTGCGGCGATGCCGGTGAGTTATGTCACGACCGCGGTCACGCGGGGCGCAGTGACGCGGGCGGTGACGGCGAGCGGATCCGTCAATCCCGAGATCACGATTCAAGTTGGGACGTACGTCTCCGGCGTGATCCAGGAACTGCGCTGCGACTACAACACGCAGGTGCGCAAGGGACAACTCTGCGCGAAGATCGATGCGCGCCCCTATCAGATGATCGTCGATCAGGACGAGGCGAATCTCTCGGCCGCGAAGGCGCAGCTCGCGAAGGATCAGACCAACGTCGAATACGCGCGCCTCACTTACGATCGCACCGCGGGCTTGCGCGAGCGCGGCATCGTCTCACAGGACACGCTGGATGGCGCCAAGAGTGCCTACGACCAGGCGACGGCGCAGGTCGAGCTCGACAAGTCGAACGTCACGCAGCACGAAGCCGGGCTGCGTGCTGCGAACTTGAACATCGATTACACGAACATCATTTCGCCGGTCGACGGCACCGTCGTGTCGCGCAACGTGACGATGGGGCAGACCGTCGCGGCCAGCTTCCAGACGCCGACCTTGTTTCTCATTGCGACGGACCTGACGAAGATGCAGGTCGACGCGAACGTCAGCGAGAGCGACATCGGCGGCATCAGAGTCGGCAACACGTCCACGTTCACGGTCGAAGCGTTTCCCAATCACGTGTTCGAAGGCCGGGTCACCCAGGTCCGGCAGGCGCCACAGACCGTGCAGAACGTGGTGACCTACGACGTGGTCATCAGCGTGCGCAATCCGGATCTGCTGCTCAAGCCCGGCATGACCGCGACCGTGCGCATCATCGTTGACTCGCGCGACGACGTCGTCCGGGTGCCCGATCAAGCGCTGCGTTACGCGCCGGGCGGACTGAAGAGCGCGTCAGCGGCGACGGCTCCCGCGAACGCGCGGGCCCGAGTCTGGATTCTGCGCGAGGGCCGCCCGGTCGTCGTGCCGATCACCACCGGCCTGGACGACGACACGCAGACCGAGGTGGTCGAAGGCGAGCTCAAACCCGGCGACGAAGTGGTGGTCTCCGAGCAGAGCGGCGGCGGATCGACGGCGTCCCGATCGCTGTTCTTCCGCCTCTGAGCAAGGCGAGCCATCGTGCCAACCGACGCCGCATCGAACGTCGCGATAGAAATCACGAATGTGACCCGCGTCTATCACGCCGGCGACGTGGACGTGAACGCGCTGCGCGGGATCAGCCTTGTCATCGAGTACGGCGAGTTCGTGGCGATTGTCGGCTCCTCGGGTTCGGGGAAGTCGACGCTCATGGCGATTCTCGGCTGCCTCGATCGGCCGACGAGCGGCCAGTACTTCTTCAACGGCGTCGACGTCGCCGGCCTGAGCGAGCCCGACCTCGCGCGCGTTCGAAGCGAGCGGATCGGCTTCGTGTTCCAGACGTTCAACCTGCTCGCCCGGACGAGCGCCGTCGAGAACGTGGCGCTACCGCTGTTCTATTCCGGCTTCGGATCGCGCCGCGCCCTGCGTCTTGCCAGAGCCCGCACGGCACTCGAGTTGGTCGGCCTCGGGGACCGTGAGGCGAACACGCCGGCGCAGCTCTCGGGCGGCCAGCAGCAGCGTGTCGCGATCGCGCGCGCCCTCATCAACAACCCGAGCCTGCTCCTCGCCGACGAACCGACGGGCAACGTCGACACGCCGACGTCGCACGACATCATGGCGAGACTCGTCACGCTCAACCGCGAGCAGGGCGTCACCGTGATCGTCGTGACCCACGAGGCGGACATCGCCGCGTACGCGGACCGGGTCATCACGTTGCGGGACGGCGAGGTCGTGTCGGACGAGCGCAGGCCAAAAGCGGCGCGCGCGACCGGGGCCAGTGGCGCGGAAGCCCGGCCCCTCGCGGGACTGCCGGCGAGCACATCGGCCGCCTTCGGGTTCATGATTCTCGGCGCCGCGGTGCAGGCGCTGCGCCGCAACATGCTGCGCTCGTCGCTGACGATGCTCGGCGTGTTCATCGGCGTTGCGGCGCTGATTGCGATGGTCGCGGTAGGACAGGGTGCCAATGACGCCGTGAAGAAGCAGATCGAAAGCCTCGGCACCAATCTCCTCGTCGTCATGCCTGGCGCGACGACGGCGTCGGGCGTGCGCGCGGGCTCCGGGAGCGCCGCCACGCTGACGGTCGCCGACGCGCAGGCCATTCGCCGCGAGGCCACCGCCGTCACGCAGATCAGCTACCTGAACCGGCAGATGGGCCAGGTGCAGTTCTCGAACCAGAACTGGACCACGCAGATTCAGGGCGTGTCGCCCAACTATCCGCCGATCACCAACTGGCAGATCGCCGCCGGGCGCGGCTTCACCGACGACGACGAGAATGGCGCGGCGCTGGTGGCCGTCATCGGTCAGACGGTGTATCACCAGCTGTTCGCGGAATCCGATAACCCCGTGGGCGCGACGATCCTCGTGAAGCGCGTGCCGATGCGCGTGATCGGGTTGTTTGTGGCGAAGGGGCAGACGCCGTTTGGACAGGACCAGGACGATCTCGTCATGATCCCGTTCACGACGGCCGAACGCAAGGTCCTCGGCGTCGCCGCGCCCAGTCAAACGCAAACGACGACCAACGCGATTTACACCGGCGCGCCAAATCCCTTTGGTCTGCAGCCGCACATCACGGGCAAGGTGAATTCAATCTTCGTGCAAGCGACGCGCCCCGACGACGTCCAGCTGGCACTGAATCAGGTGACCGAGACGCTCGCGCGGCGGCACCGCATCAAGGCGGGGGACACGAACGACTTCTCGGTCCGCAACCTGAGCCAGATCGCCGACGTCGTGCAGAGCAGCAGCCGCATCATGGCCCTGCTGCTCGCGACCGTGGCCTCGATCTCGCTGGTCGTCGGCGGGATCGGCATCATGAACATCCTGCTGGTGTCGGTGACGGAGCGCACGCGCGAGATCGGCTTGCGGATGGCGATCGGCGCGCGCCGACTGCACGTGCTCGTGCAGTTTCTGGCCGAGGCCGTGTTCCTGAGTGTGACCGGCGGCGTCGCCGGCATCGCGGTCGGGCTCGCGGTGTCGAAGGTCATCGCGGTGGTCGCGGGCTGGCCGACGCAGGTGCCGCCCGCCGCGATCGGCGGCGGGTTTCTTTTTTCCGCCGCCGTCGGCATTTTCTTCGGTTATTACCCGGCGCGTAAGGCGTCGCGGCTCGATCCCATCGAGGCGTTGCGCTACGAGTGAGGAGAGTCCTATGAAACCCGCCGTTCTCGTACTCCCGATCTTCGTTGCGCTCGCAGGCCCTCAGACGTTTGCACAGGCGCCGCTCCCGACCCCGCAGGCGCCGCCGGCGGCGACTCAAGTCGCGCCGTCATATCCGCCGGCGGAACTGGATCGCATCGTTTCGCCGATCGCGCTGTACCCTGATCCGCTCCTTGCGCAGGTGCTGGCGGCCGCGACGTTTCCGCAGGACATTCCCGACGCCGCGCGCTGGGCTGACGAACATCACCTCCTGGCCGGCCGTCGCCTGACGGATGCGATCGCCGCCGATCAATTGCCATGGGATCCGAGCGTGCAGGCGCTGCTGCCGTTCCCGTCAGTGCTCGAGATGATGACGTCGGCGATGCCGTGGACGCAGGAGCTCGGCGACGCGTTCCTCGCGCAGCGCGACGCCGTCATGGATGCGGTGCAGCGGATGCGGCAGAAGGCGTGGAGTTATGGATATCTCCGGCCGAACCGACAGGTGACGATGACCCAGGGACCGTACATCGAGATCCTGCCCGTCGATCCGGCGTTCGTGGTCGTGCCGTACTACGATCCGTTGATCGTCTTCGCGCCGCCGCGCTCGGGCTTCGTCGTGACGACCGGCATCTTCTTCGGATTCGGGATCAGGCTCGGCCCCTGGTTCGAGCCGTGGGGCTGGGGAACGACGCGCTTCGGCTGGACGACGCACACTGTGATCATCAACAGGGCGCCGTGGGGCCGGACGTGGGGCAATCGCGGCACCTACGCGCATCCGTCTGCGGTGCCGCGGCATCCGGGACCGCGTCCACCCGAACACCATGCGGTGAAGCCGCGCACGCCCAGTGAGCGGCAACGCGAGCGGCCCAAAGGTGACGGACGAGGCGGGCGCAGCTAGAGTTGAGGTCGTGCCGATTCTCGAGACCAGCGAGCTCACGCGCTGCTTCGGCGATCTCGTCGCGGTTGATCACCTGACCTTGCGCATCGAGGCCGGTCAGGTGTTCGGCCTGCTCGGGTCCAACGGCGCCGGAAAGACGACCGCCATCAAGATGCTGACCACGCTGCTCGCCCCGACGTCGGGCACGGCGACGGTCGCCGGATTCGACGTTCGAAAGCAGGCGGCGAAGGTCAGACGCGTGATCGGCTACGTCCCGCAGATGATCTCGGCCGACGGGACGCTCACCGGCTACGAGAACCTCCTGATCTTCGCGAAGCTCTACGACATTCCCCGACGGGAGCGCGCGGCCCGGATCGCCGACGCCCTCGCGCTGATGGAACTGACGGACGTCGCCGATCGGCTCGTTCGCGAGTACTCCGGCGGCATGATTCGGCGCCTCGAGATCGCCCAGTCAATGCTGCACCGCCCGTCGGTGCTGTTCCTGGATGAACCCACCGTCGGCCTCGATCCGATTGCGCGTCATTCGGTGTGGGACCGGCTCATGACGCTCAAGGCGGACTTCAACACGACGATTTTCCTCACGACGCACCTGATGGAAGAAGCCGACGTGCTCTGCGACGAGATCGCGATTCTGAACCGAGGCCGCGTCGCCGCGTCCGGCTCGCCCGCCGCGCTGAAGGCGTCGGTCGGTCAGGAGGGCGCGACCATGGACGACGTCTTCATCCGTTACGCCGGCACTTCGGTCGAATCTGGAGGCACATTCCAGGATGTCTCACGCACTCGACGGACCGCTCAGCGTGTCGGTTGAAGACGACGGCCTCGCCGCCATCCGCGGATTCGTCTACAAGACCTTCGTCATCGCCGAGCTCGAGGTCCGCAAGCTGAAGCACGATCCGACCGAGCTCGTCACGCGCGCCGTGCAGCCGGCGCTGTGGCTGCTCATCTTCGGCGAAGTCTTCACGCGCCTCCGCGCCATCCCGACGGGCGGCGTGCCCTATCTGGATTTCATGGCGCCGGGCATCCTCGCGCAGAGCGTCCTGTTCGTCGCCATCTTCTACGGCATCGCCGTCATCTGGGAGCGGGACCTCGGCACGATCCACAAGCTCTTCGTCAGCCCGACTCCGAGGGGCGCGCTGGTGCTCGGCAAGGCGCTGTCAGCCGGTGTGCGCAGCCTGTCTCAAGTCGCCATCGTGTACACCCTGGCGCTGCTGCTCGGTGTGCGCGTGAACTGGAATCCGCTGGCGCTCGTCGGTGTCACGCTGGCCGTATTCGCTGGCGCCGGCTGTTTCGCCACGCTGTCGTTGATCATCGCCGCCGTCGTCAAGACGCGGGAACGATTCATGGGCATCGGCCAGGTACTGACGATGCCTCTGTTTTTCGCCAGCAACGCCATTTATCCCCTGGCCATCATGCCTGCTTGGCTGCGCGTGATCGCCCGGCTGAACCCGCTGAGCTACGAAGTGGACGCGCTGCGCGCGCTCATGATCGTGGGCGGAACCACGACGTTCGGCCTGGCGACCGACTTCGCACTACTGACCGCGACGACCACGATCCTCGTCATCGCCGCCTCCTACATCTATCCGCGTGTCGTCGGCTGAGAGAGTAAGATTCGACGTCTCACACGAAGGAGGCGTCCCCTTGAAACAATCCTTGCGATGGTTGTTGGTCTCATGCGCGCTCGTCGCCGCGCTCTTCCTCTCGGTGTTGCTGCGAGTCCAACCCGAAGCGCCGGTCGTCGCGCAGTCGACGATCCAGAACCCGGACGTGCCGAAGATCCCGTTCGACTCCGTTCCCGATCCCCTGAAGTACTCCGCGCAGAACAACCTCGGCGAAGTGCTCGCGGTCTCGGTGAACTCGAAGGGCCACGTGCTGGTCATCAATCACCCCGGCAGCGCGACGTCCGGCCCGCTCTACGGCAACGCGACGACGCAGTTGCTGGAGTTCGACGAGACGGGGAAATACGTCCGCGAAGTCGGCCACGGCGTCTACGGACTCGGCTACGCGCACGGCGCGCGGTACGACAAGTACGACAACCTGTGGATCGTGGACAAGGGCACGCAGAGCGTGATGCGGTTCAGCCCGGCCGGCTACGTCACGCTGAATCTCGGACGCCGTCCTGAGGGGCCCGATGATCCCGCGGTCGCGTACTACCGCGGCAACGGGCTGGGGCGCGAGAACCGGCCGGCGCTGCCGCAGATCGACGGCCAGTTCCGTAATCCAACCGACATCGCGTGGGACAGCGACGACAACATCTATATAAGCGACGGCTACACGAACTCCCGCGTCGCCAAGTTCGACAAGCACGGGAACTGGATCAAGTCGTGGGGGACGCGCGGCACGAGTGGCCAGCACGCGAACGAGAACCCGGGTCAGTTCAACGTGCCGCACAACATTGGCATCGATCGGCAGAACAACGTCTACGTCGCCGACCGCGGCAACCGCCGCATCCAGGTCTTCGATCGCGACGGCACGTTCCAGCGGTTCGTCGTGTTGAACGCGCCGTACGACAAGTCGCGGCATCCGGTGCTCGGCAATGCGAATCCGAACCCGCCGGACGAGACCCAGCCCTGGACGATCTGCATTACGAACGGGCCGACGCAGTATCTCTACACCTCAGACCAGGAGCCGGGCCGCATCTACAAGCTGACGCTCGACGGGAAGATCGTCGGCATGCTGGGCGAGTCCGGCCACGACCTCGGCCAGTTCAACTGGATTCACAGCCTCGCGTGTCCGTCCGAGAACGTCCTTTACGTCGCGGATATGAACAACTGGCGCGTGCAGAAGCTGCTGCTGCACCCGCGTTCGTGAGCAGAAACGAGCGTATACTGCGCCGATTGGTCCGGTCCCTGTTGAGTGGTCAACGCGGTCAACACGGAGGTACGTGATGGGTGGGGAGGGGCATGTCGTGATTCCGAAGAGCGGTCGGATGATTGGAATGCCCGCTGCGGCGGTCCTGGCCTGGCTCGCGCTCGCCCCAGCGGCGTTGGCGCAGACGGGTAGCATCGCGGGCGTCGCGAAAGACACGACGGGCGCGGTGCTGCCAGGCGTCACCGTGGAAGCGTCGAGCCCGGCGCTCATCGAGAAGGTCCGAAACGTGGTGACCGACGGCCAGGGCCAGTACAAGATCGTCGATCTGTCGCCCGGCACCTACACGGTCACGTTCACGCTGACCGGCTTCAACACCTACAAGCGCGACGGCATCGTGCTGACCTCGGATTTCACGGCGACCGTCAACGCGGACATGCGCGTCGGCTCGGTCGAGGAGACCGTGACCGTCAGCGGCGAGAGCCCGCTCATCGACACCCAGAGCGTCACGCAGCGCAAGGCGCTAACGCACGAGGTCATCGACAACCTCCCGACGGGGCGCAGCTTCCAGAATCTCAGCGTGCTCGTGCCCGGCGTGTCGATCGCGCTCGCGTCGCAGGACGTCGGCGGCACGGGCGGCGACCGGTATCAGACGCTGTCGGTCCACGGCAGCCGGTCCGATCAGATGCCGCTCGTGATCAACGGCATGCCCTTCAACAACATGAACAACACGGGCGGCGGCTACAACACGACGCTCGTCGTCAACACCGGCACCGTGCAGGAAATGACGGTGACGACGAGCGGGCTCGCCGCCGAGTCGCGCTCGAGCGGCGTGCTGACGAACATCGTCCCGAAGGAGGGCGGCAACACGTACCGCGGCTACTTCTTCACGAATTTCGCGAACTCCGGGATGCAGGCCGACAACCTCACGCAGGACCTCCAGAATGCGAACCTGAAGGCCGTCAACAGCGTGAAGAAACTCTGGGACCTCAATCCGGTCATCGGCGGCCCGATCGTCCCGGACAAGCTGTGGTTCCTCGGCGGTATCCGCTACAACGGCGCGCAGAGTTACCTCGCCGGGATGTTCACGAACCTGCGGCCCTCCGCGCCGCAGTATTGCATCGCGGCGGCTGGATGCAGTTACGGCGACGCGTTTCATCCGACGACGCTCGTGCCGAACTCGCAGGATCTGACCAGTCAGGCGGTCGGCGGCGACACGTGGTCGCGCGGTGAGACGCTCAACCTGACGTGGCAGGCAACGCAGAAGAACAAGATTACGTTCTTCGGCCACGTCAACCAGCGGCTGGTCGACTGCAATCAGTGCAGCGCGACGAACTCGCCGGAAGCCGGCGTGTACTTCACGCACAGTCCGGAGTACCTGCTGCAGTCGAGCTGGACGAATCCGCTGACGAACCGGCTGCTGCTGGAAGGCGGGTTCACGTTCTACAACGAGACGTGGATCTTCGGTCCCGAGCCGTACAACGTGAACGGTCTCGGGCCCGACGCCGTCGTCTCGAAGACCGAATCGTCACTGGGCATTCTGTACGGAGCGGCCAACGTCTTCACGACGGCGGCGAACCATCAGTACAACGTGCGTTTCGCGGCGAACTACGTGACCGGCAGCCACGCGTTCAAGGTCGGCATGACGGACATGTGGGGCACGCGCAACTACCGGTACGACACGAACCAGTCGCAGGCGTGGTCGTTCCTGCGCGGGATTCCCACTCAGATTACCGAGTACGCGCGGCCGCTCATCGACACCGAGCACCTGAACGCGGCGCTCGGTCTCTACGCGCAGGATCGGTGGACGATCGATCGGCTGACGCTGAACGTCGGCCTCCGCTTCGACTATCACAACGCGAAGGTTCCGCAGCAGACGCTCGACGCGATTCCGTTCGTCGCCGCGCGGCAGTACGACGAGATCGACGACGTGCCGAACTGGAAGGATCTCTCGCCGCGCGTCGGTGCCACCTACGACCTGTTCGGGAACGGAAAGACGGTGGTCCGCGCGAACTTCGGCAAGTACATCGCCAGCGAGTCGACGAACATGGCGACGCTGAACAACCGCGTGAACACGTCGATCAACAGCGCGTCGCGCTCGTGGACCGACACGAACGGCAACTTCAAGGTCGATTGCAATCTCCAGAACCCCGGCCCGCAGACCGTGGCCGGAGGTGACACCTGCGGTCAGCTGAATGCCCCGCTTGGCTCGCTGAACGTCGCGGCCCGGTACGATTCGTCGATCACGAGCGGCTTCGGCGTGCGTCCGAACGATCGCGAGGTCTCGGCCGGCGTCCAGCAGCAGATCGTCCCGCGTGTCGCGGTGGACTTCCAGTTCACGCGCCATTCGTTCGGCAACTTCATCGCGGCCCAGAACACGGCGCAGCCGCCGGCGACGACGTATAGCCAGTTCTGCGTGACGGCGCCGACGACGGATCCCAGGCTTCCGACTGCCGGCACTTCGATCTGCGGCTTCATGGATCAGAATCCGTCGACGTTCACCACGTCGCCGTTCTACGTCATCCAGCCTGCCAGCAATTTCGGCGACGTCAGCGACGTGTACACGGGCTACGACTTCAACGCGAACGCGCGGCTGCCGCGTGGTGGCTTCGTGTCCGGCGGCGCGAGCATCGGGCATGAAGTGACCGACAACTGCGCGGTCGCGGGGCAGGCAAGCGTGACGTACGCGCCGGTCGCGGGCGTTCTCTCGTCGAGCGCGGGCACGCTCGCCGGCACGCTCGCGACGCCGAGCACGCTCTACTGTCACGTCGAGCCGCCGTTCCAGGCGGACGTGAAGGGGTTTGCGAGCTACCCGCTGCCGTGGTTCGGACTGACCGCGAGCGCGACGCTGCAGAACCGTCCCGGTCCGCAGATCCTCGCGCGCTACACGGTCACGAGCGCGCAGGTCACGGGCCTTCCCAACAACCGCGCGCTGGGCCTGGGCACGGCGACGACGCAGCTGATTGCGCCGGGCACGATGTACGGCGACCGCGTGACGCAGGTGGACGTCCGGTTCGGCAAGATGTTCAAGGTGCAGCGCTACCGCATCCAGGCGTCGCTCGACTTGTTCAACGTCATGAACTCGAGCGCCATCCTCGCGTTGAATACGACCTTCGGGACGGCGTGGCTGTCGCCGACGCAGATCCTGCAGGGCCGGCTCGCGAAGGTCGGCATGCAGATTGACTTTTGACGATAACCCCGATCGTCCGGCGCTGGATCGAGGACGGACGCAAGGATCCTGACGCGTTCTGGGGACGGGCCGCGGCCGAACTGCCGTGGTTCCGTCCCTGGGACCGCGTCTTCGAGTGGAAGCCTCCGACGTTCCGCTGGTTTCTCGGCGCGGAAACCAATCTCTGCTACAACGCGATCGATCGTCACGTGCTCGCCGGGGAGGGTGGCCGCGCGGCGCTGATATGTATAGACGAGCGGGGCGCGCGCGCGGCGATCACCTACGCGCAGTTTCTCCACGACGTGAAGCGGCTCGCGGCCGCGCTGCGCGGCATGGGGATCGTGAAGGGCGATCGCATCACGATCTACATGCCGCCGTGCCGGGAATCGATCGCGCTGATGCTCGCGGTCGTCAGGATCGGTGCGATTCATTCGGTCGTGTTCGCCGGCTTCGGCGCGAAGGCGCTCGCCGATCGCATCGAGGCCAGCGGGTCGCGGCTCGTGTTCGCCACCGACGTCACGTATCGCAAAGGCAAGAACGTCCCGCTGAAGCGCATCGTAGACGAAGCGATCGCGGCCGGCGGCGCGTCGGTCGAGCGCGTGATCGTGTTGACGAGAGAGGACAGTGGTGTCCGGCTTCAGCCGACCCCGTCGGGTCGTGACCTGACGTGGGAACAATTTCTCGCGAAGGGCGAAGGCCACACGGGTGAGTGGGTGTCGATGGAGGCGAACGAGCCGGCGTTCATCCTTGCGACGTCCGGTACGACGGCGAAGCCGAAACTCGCGATCCACACGCACGGCGGCTATCAGGTCCACGTGCACGCAATGGGCCGCTGGGTGTTCGGGCTGAAGCCCACCGACGTCTGGTGGGCGACGTCCGACATCGGGTGGATCGTCGGCCACAGTTACATGGTCTACGGACCGCTGTTGGCTGGCTGCACCACGATCGCGTTCGAAGGCGCGCTCGATCATCCGCACGCGGAAGCGAACTGGCGCATCGCGGTCGAAGAATTCGGCGTGACCGGCATCTTCACGTCGCCGACCGCCATCCGCGCGCTGATGCGCTACGGCGACGCGCCGCTGCAATCAGTCGATCACTCGCGGCTCGAGCGCGTGGTCTGCGCGGGCGAAGTGCTCAACGCGCCGGCGTGGGACTGGCTGCAGAACACGATCCTCGGCGGGCGCACGCCGGTCATCGATCACATGTGGCAGACCGAGACGAGCGGTCCCGTCTTCGGCAATCCGTACGGCATCGGCCTGCTGCCGATCAAGCCCGGCTCGGCGACGATTCCGCTCCCCGGCATCGATGCGGCCGTGGTGAACCTCGACGGCACGCCGTGCGCCCCGGGCGAAAAAGGGATCATGGTGCTCAAGCGGCCGTTCCCCGGACTGACCGCCGCGTTGTGGGGCGAGCCGGATCGATACGGGCGCGACTACTGGGAGAAGATCCCCAACGTCTATTACACCGGCGACTCGGCATGGATGGACGACGATGGCTACGTCTGGTTCGGCGGACGGGCGGACGAGATCATCAAGATCGCCGGCCATCGCATCGGGACGATCGAAGTCGAGAGCGCGGCCTTGAGACACCCGGCCGTCGCCGAATGCGGGGTCGTCGGCCGGCCGGACGAGACGCGCGGCGAGGTGATCTCCGCGTTCGTCCTTCTCAAGCACGGTCATGCCGCGTCCGCCGAGTTGCGGCAGGCGCTGCTCGACACGATCCGCCACGAGCTGGGCCCGATCGCCGTCGTCGGCGAGCTCAATTTCGTCAGCATGCTGCCGAAGACGCGCAGCGGAAAAATCATGCGTCGCGTACTCAAGGCGGTTATCCTCAACCGCGATCCGGGTGACATCACGACCATCGAAGAGGAAGGGTCCGTCGAGGAGGCGCGCGTGGCGTGGCAGCAGATGAAGTCGGAGCTCGCACGATGACCGAACCGTCAGCGGGCGGTGCCTTCCGGGCGTTTCGTGTGTTCGAGGACGGCGGGAAGATCAGCGGCCGCGTCGTGCAGCTCACGCTCGGCGATCTGAGCGAGGGCGCGGTCGTCATCAAGGCCGCGTACTCGAGCGTCAACTTCAAGGACGCGCTCGCGGGCACCGGCGCCGGAAAGATCATGCGGCGGTTTCCCCTCGTCGGTGGCATCGACGTGTCGGGTACGGTCGTCTCGAGCGCCGACGCGCGATTCAAGACCGGCGATCAGGTCCTCGTCACCGGATACGACCTCGGCGTCGCGCATGACGGCGGGTACGCCGAGTACGTGCGCGTGCCCGCCGACTGGGTCGTGCCCGTGCCCGCGGGTTTGACGCTCGCCGACGTAATGGCGATCGGCACCGCGGGTTTCACGGCTGCGCTCTCGGTCGTCGAGTTGGAGCGCAACGGCCTCGCGCCGGGCAACGGCCCGGTGATCGTGACGGGCGCGACCGGCGGCGTCGGCAGCGTCGCGGTGCAGATGCTCGCGGCGCTCGGCTACAAGGTCACCGCACTCACGGGCAAAGATGCCGAGCATGATTACCTGCGATCGCTCGGCGCGGCCGAGGTGCTCTCGCGCTCGACGCTGCAAATGGGGACCCGTCCGCTCGAAAAGACGATGTGGGCCGGCGCGGTCGATCCGGTCGGCGGCGAAACGCTCGCCTGGCTGACGCGGACGATGATGTACAACGGAGCGATCGCGTGCTCGGGTCTGACCGGCGGGACCGAGTTGCACACGACGGTGCTGCCGTTCATCCTGCGCGGGACCAAGCTGCTCGGGATCGATTCGGTAATGTGTCCGATGGCGGTGCGACAGGCGGTCTGGCCCCGGCTCGCGACGATTATGAGACCCGGCGTGTTGAAGACGATGACGCGGGAGATTTCGATCGACGAGTTGCCGGATGCGTTCGCTACGCTGCTGAAGGGCAACGCGAGAGGACGCTTCGTTGTGAAGTTGTGACATGTAGGCCGGGTCCTTTCGGACCCGGCAGCAGGCGGGTCCAAAGGACCCGCCCTGCAAAGAGGAGAACCGATGGCCGCAAGACACGTCAGCCGGCGCGCGATCCTCAAGACTTCGTTGTTCGGTACCGCATTCGCAGCGCTGCCTCCTTTCGCCACGCGCGTGGCTGAAGCCGCGGGATCTTCATCGATGTCCGCCGTTGTCGACACCGCCGGCGGAAAGGTCCGCGGCGTCGTCAACAACGGCGTCCATACCTATAGAGGGATTCCGTACGGCGCCTCGACGACGGGCGCGAATCGCTTCATGCCTCCGCGGAAGGCGGAGCCGTGGACCGGCGTGCGCGATGCGTTTCAGAACGGCCAATCGTCGCCGCAAGTCGCGCCTCCGCCAGGCGCGATCGGTGCCGGTCTGCGTGGCTACGCGGCGCAGGGGGAAGATTGCCTGGTCCTGAACGTGTTCTCGACGGGTGTGAACGACAACCGCAAGCGTCCGGTGATGATGTGGATTCACGGCGGCGGGTACACATACGGATCCGGAGGATCGCTCGGATATGACGGCGCGAATCTCTCGCGGGCGGGCGACGTCGTGGTCGTGTGCATCAACCATCGCCTCGCCGTCAACGGACATCTGTATCTCGGCGCGGCGGGTGCGGGCTTCGCCGACTCAGGCAACGTCGGCATGCTCGACATCGTCGCGGCACTGCAGTGGGTGAAGGACAACATCGCGCAGTTCGGCGGCGATTCTGCCAACGTGACGATCTTCGGGCAGTCGGGAGGCGGCGGAAAAGTCAGCACGCTGCTGGCGATGCCATCGGCGAAGGGCCTCTTCCACAAGGCGATCGTCGAAAGCGGATCGACGCTGAAGCAGATGACGCGCGACGACGCGCAGAAGACGACCGATCAAGTCTGTGCGAAGCTCGGCCTCAAGCCGACGCAGGTCAAAGAGCTGCAAGAGGTGCCGCTTCCGAAGCTGCTCGCGGCGATGGGCACGGGCTCGCGGTTCGGTCCGGTCGTCGACGGCCACTCGTTGCCACGCGATCCATTCGATCCGGACGCGCCGGAAGTGTCGGCGGACGTGCCGATGATCATCGGTACGACCGAAACCGAAGGCTCGTACTTCGCGCCGCCGGAGCTCTTGTCGCTCGACGAAGCGGCGGTCCGCGCGCGTCTCAAGGAGCGGCTCGCCGCTGACAGCGATCGCATCTACGATCTGTTCAAGAAGAGCCGGCCGAGAGCGACGCCGAGCGAGATCTACTTCACGATCTCCGCGTTCCCGAGCAACGCGCACCTTCAAGCCGAGCGCAAAGCCGCGAAAGGCCGCGCGCCCGCGTATGTGTATCAGATTCGCTGGAGAACGCCAGTCGAAGGCGGACGCCGGCTGTCGCCGCACTGCATCGAGATTCCGTTCGCGATGCAGAATCACTGGCAGCTGCCGGAGATGGTCGGCACCGGTCCGGAACTCCAGCCGCTCGCCGATAAAGTCAGCGGCGCGTGGCTCGCGTTCGCGAAGACAGGGAATCCAAGTCACCCCGGCATCCCGACGTGGCCGGCATATAACGCCACCGAGCGTTCGACGATGCACATGAACAACGAGTGGAAGGTGACGATCGATCCGGATCGCGAAGAGCGGCTCGCGCTGATGCCGCTTCCGCGTCTCCCGATGTTCTAGACGACGTACGTGGCGTCCGCCTTCAGGCGGACTCTGGAGGGTCCATGAAATCCCGCATCGCGATCGTCGCCGCCCTGCTGGTTGCTTACGCGGGTGCGCTGCGTCTCACCGGCCAGGCCGGCGGCGGTGTCGCCGCGCAGGGCAATCGATCCGCCACGCGCAACTGGACGCAGGACGCGGCGATGAAGATCACCGAGCCGTTCACGCTCGCGAGCGTCGGCGACGTGATCATCGTCCGGCCCGCGTCGCAGTCGACCGATCCGGGACTGCAGAGCGCGATTAAAGTCATTCGCGACGCGGACGTCGGCTTCGGCAATTTCGAATCGCTGATCCGCGATGAGCGTACGTTCAGCGGCCCGCTGGCCGGCAGCATGGTGGGCACGAAGGAAGTCGCTGCCGATCTGAAGAAGATGGGCTTCACGTTGATGAACCGCGCCGGCAATCACCTGGTCGACGCGGGTACGGAAGGCCTGTTCGAAACGACGCGCCTGATGGATGAAGCCGGGCTCGTCTACGCCGGCGTCGGCAGGAATCTCGACGAGGCGCGCGCGCCGCGGTTCGTCGACACACCGAAGGGACGCATCGGTCTGGTCGGGATGTACAGCGAGACGGGCGGCGCCCAGTCGCGGCTCGCGGCCACCTATCGCGTGGGCATCACCGGCGGCCGGGCTGGATTGAACTCGCTCGGTCTGACGCGCGCGGTCACGGTCAACGCCGATCACCTCGCGATGCTCAAGAAGGTGAAGGACGCCGTCTACGAGCACCGCACCGACTACACGAATCCCGTGCGCCCGGCGTCCGGCGATTCCGCGAGCGCCGTCGAGCTGTTCGGGACGATGTACAAGGCGGGCAGCAAGCCGGGCGAGCTGACGTACACGATGAACGCGCGCGACCTGCAGGACACGCTGAAGAGCATCAAGAACGGCAAGCAGTACTCGGATTTCATGATCGCGACCATTCACGCGCATCAGGGCGACTCGATCCTGCAGTCGTTCCTCTTCGAGGATCACCCGCCGGACTTCCTCGTCGAGCTGGCGCACAACTCGATCGACAACGGCGCCGATGCGTTCGTCGGCCACGGCCCGCACATCCTGCGCGGCATCGAGATCTACAAGGGGAAGCCAATCTTCTACGACCTCGGCGAGTTCTTCCGAGAGTGGGACTGGAGCTGCGACTGCAACTTCAGCCCGAACGGCGACGTGACGCAGGCCGAGAACGTCGTCCGCGGCCTCGAGGCGCGCGGGGTGGTCGAGCCGGTCAACTATGAAAGCGCGATCGCGTTGAGCAAGTTCGACAAGGGCCAGCTGCAGGAGATTCGCGTGTACCCGATCTGGGCGAGGCACGACGGTCCGATC
>Ga0326726_10000662_pt1 | contig 31493 bp, 25 predicted proteins | sample MHFenrmetagenome_2_FD_207603 | JGI IMG/M metagenome (GOLD analysis project Ga0326726, IMG submission 207603) | Lab enriched peat soil microbial communities from Michigan Hollow, Ithaca, NY, United States - MHF15MN | ecosystem: Environmental > Terrestrial > Soil > Wetlands > Peat | place: USA...
CGCCAGTCCTGTGAGGGCTGCAGCGCTGGCCCATATCACGAAGCCCGTTGCATAGACGCGGCCGACGCCGAAGCGGTCCGCCAACCAACCAGAGGGGATTTGCGCGAGCGAGTAAGACCAGAAGAAGACGGAGAGCAGAACACCGGTCACTCCCGGATTCAGACCGAGATCCTGGCTCACGAACGGTGCAGCAATCGAAAGCGCACTTCGGTGAAGGTAAGCGAAAAAGGTGCCGCCCACCAGCATTGCAAGAACCTGCCATCGCTGTGGAAGTGTGCGGCCGGATTCTGTCACGTTCCTCCCTCGTGGCGCAAGAGGTTCACGTCAACGGGGTATCTGCAATGTGGCGACGGAGCACAGGAGAAATTGACCCGTCTATCTGAATAGAAACATTCCAAGACCGCAAACGATCAATACAATCCCGGCTATACGAAACAGGGTACCATATTTCTTAAGGTGCTGCGCGTTGGCCACCGGGTCTTTGCTGATATTGATTTTTCCATAACCTACCAGCACTCCAAAAACCCCGAATGCTACCATCAATAGATTGTCGATCATTGTGGCTCCTCCAACTTGAGTTGACCCACACCAACCTACCGCTTTTTCACCAATCCGGTACTATGGCATCAAAACGGAGTTCCATTCTCGGTGAATTCCTGTTGAAGGAAAACGAATCGAACAACACCAATGTGCTCCTACGGCCACTTACTTCAGCACCAGCATCTTGTTGCTCGCAACATACTCCCCTGCCTGCAATCGATAGAAGTATACGCCGCTGGCAAGATTTCTGGCGTCGAGATGCACGGAGTGGTGCCCGGGTGACTGGACCTCATCCACCATTGTGCGCACTTCCTGGCCGAGGATCGTATAGAGCTTGAGTCCCACCCGGCTCGTGGTCGGGAGATCATAGGTGATGGTGGTCGAGGGGTTGAAGGGATTGGGATAGTTCTGATACAGCTGGAATTGCTCAGGGATTGGGGATGAAGGGAACCCGCCGATAGCAGTGACAGTACCGTGCGGGTCTCCTTTGACCAGATACATATCATACAAGCCCACACCGTAGCTGTTTGTGAACCCTCCGATGACATATCCGCCATCGTACGTCTGCCGAACTGAGTGGCCTACATCATCCCCGCTCCCGCCGTAGAATGTTGTCCAGAGAGAATCGCCGTTGATGTCCGTCTTCAATAGGAATGCGTCGGAGATCAGCAGTGTGGGATTATGCGCTGCTCCGGTGAGGATGTACCCCCCGTCGCGCACCTGTCGAATATCATACCCGGTCCATGAATCAGTGTTGCGAAACCACCTCTGCCAGACTAGATTTCCAGCGTTGTCGGCCTTGTAGAGATAGGCGGAGTAGGCGGTCAAGTCCTGTCCGTAGCTTCCAGCAATGATATACCCGCCGTCAATCGTCTGTCTGACAGCGTAGGCCCGCGCCTGGTTGTTGTTGGGCCCGATTCCCTTGATCCAGGTTAACGTGCCGAGGCTGTCCGTCTTGATGAGCACGATCTGCGTGATGTAGGGCGCCTGAGTGTAACCGGTGAGAATGTACCCGCCGTCCGACGTCGGTTCGACAGATGTCCCATTGTCCGCAGCGACGTCGAAAGTCCGCGTCCAGGAAGTATCACCATTCCCTTTGACCTTTACGAGGTAATAGTCGTAGTCACCGTACACCGGCCGCTTTTTGAACCCCCCGATGATGAAACCGCCGTCGGGCGTCTGTCGGACGCTGGTCCCCTGGGAGTTGCTTGACTCGCCGAGCTTCCGTGTCCAGATCGTATCGCCCGATCCATTCGTGCGGACGTAGAACAGATCGGTGGTCGTTTCGTAGGGTATGGTCCGGAACCCGGCGAGAATGAGCCCCCCATCAGTGGTCTGATCAAGACCCAGGCATTGGTCATAGCTTGGTGTCTCATATGCCTTGCTCCAGCTCTGCACGCCGCGATGGTCTGTCTTCACGATATACATACGGCCACCGCCGAAGCTTGTCGTCCATCCGCCAAGGACGTATCCGCTGTCGCGCGTCTGGATGACAGAGAAGCCCTGATCCCACCCACCTCCGTATCCGAACGTCTTCTGGAAGGAGTAGACCGGCACTTGTTGAGGGATGCCGCGCAGCAGCGTGTCGGCGAGAAAGCCGGCGTCATGCCAGAAGCCGGGCGACTGATTGCTGCCGGCGAATGTCTGACCGGCAATCGAGGTCACCATTGTTCCGGAGGATGCGGTACGCGCGAATCCCTGGTCGAACGTACCCCAAAGCACCGCGGTGTTCTGGGCAAACACGAAAGCGCTTGTGCCAATTGTGATGTAAAGGAGTGAGAGAATCTTTTGCACGACATGTCTCCGAAAAGAATCAATTCTTGGTTTGAGGTCTATCTCGATGTGAACTCGCCATGTGTTCCATTCTTGCTCCTGCCTCTTCAGCTTTTCGCAACACTTCCGGCCATGCCGCCTGAAGCACGTGGGTGTTATACCTGATATCTTCTTCCTGCGTGGCCAGCCTTTCGTCTTCGTAATATCTCCTCTTGCACACTACTCGATACACGAACGGTGCGTTCGATGAGCCGTTGTGCAACTCAGCAACGTCAAATCCTGTTGAGGTTCTGTTCGTAACATACATCCCGTTGCAGTCACCAGCTTCCTGAATGAACACTTTAATGGGATGACGCTCGTCGATCGTCACCGTCTGGAGGAATTTTGGATCGAGCTCGGTATGTGCATAGCCGTCGACGAGCTGACTCTCGCCATAATCGCTGAAGTACACTTCGGCCGCCTCCTCAGAGAAAAGCTTTATGGGTGTACGGTCGTCTAATTTGACCGTTGCGGGTTTGTTGGTTGTCCAGGTAGTAGACGTGGGGGACGCTACGAAGACACCACTATATTGATAGAAGCCACCATTGCACCTGAAAGCACCGGCGCCAGGATTGTACGCGTAAACAGCGGCATCACTACTTGCTACCGCAACGCCTACCACCCCCCATGCAGCCGGAGCATTCGTCACTCCCTTAATTGCGTCCCGCGATGTCGGACTATTGTAGACTTCCAGAGCTGCGAATGGGGATGTTGCCCCAATCCCAACGTTGCCGTTTGTTGCCAACGACAAGACATTGGTCCATGTTGCAGGCCCCGACCTCCTGAAGAAGCTCAGATTTCCAGGGCCGTCACTTCCCAGGTGCATAATCCACGACTCAGTACCGGTGATTGCTCCACCCGTCAAACGAATCGTTGGCTTATCGCCGAGGATCTCGAGGGCACCTTGCTCAGCATCCCAATTACCATTGAGCGAGAGAGGAATCCTGATATTCACCGTCGCCGTCGGCCCTGTAGGACTAGTTATTGCGAGGGTATTGTCGGTGTTCTGAATCCCTTGAATTCCGGTCCCGCCTGTACGAGCATACTGCGCAGTATCGGCCGTTTGGGAGCGAAGGCTATATCCGGTAGCGGTGAGTTGAATGCGTGGTGAGAACTCAGGATCGGGGAATACTTGAATCCCGAGCCAGTAACGTCGGTCGAATCTCAGTGAATCAGGAAATGGCGTGATGTCTCCGAGTACGGCATTGAACAACCCCCGGGTTGTGCCAAGGACCTGGGTTTCACTCCAGAGAGGCGCCCCATTCTGCGCAATGTTGTAGAGTCTGAACGTCATCGCGTAGTTGCCGCTGGGCTTGGGACTACCCGATGTGTCACTCAGAATTCCCTGGTAGGAGAGCGTGCGGGGAATTTGGGCACGAATTTGAGTGACACTCATCAGGAGGAGGAGTGCCCCGATGAACCAATTCTTCATTCGTTCTCCTTCGCAGCTGGCGGGCTTGTTCACCTCGTTCTGAGATCAATCGCTCGTCGCGGCAGCCCATAAAGTTCCGGGTGCGTGTATGTGCCCTTTTCATGAGCCGGCTTGTCCACCTCCACCGTCATCGGGTGCGCCCTGGCATACGCATCGTTCCGAATTCCCGTGACCTGCCAGGAGACCTCAACATTCGGTTTGTCCGTTCTGATGGAGAACCGGTTATCGCTAATCTTGCTTGAAACGATCGCCTGTGCGAACTGACCGATCACAGTAAGTTGATAATGGACATCGGTGTTGAGCGCTCCGAACCATCGAGGCAATTCCACCGTCGCATCCCCGGTTGCATCCGTGGTGATGGTGCCATGATAAATAGTCATGCGGACATCACTCTCGACGCAGGAGTGGAACAGATACTTGTTGGCGGGATCAAGAGGATCATCGATCTGAAAATTCTTTGATCCTTTCACCTGCAGATCAGTGGTAACCACTACACCCCCGTCAAAGTATCCGGCTGTCTGGTTCGGATCATGAGTGATCCCATGGATCGCGTAGTTGCCGTTGGTATATCCGGGACCAGGGTCGCCGGCGTCGCCCATGACACCGACGCCGATCATGACGGAATACCCGAATTCTGGTTCTTGCAGTCCTATCGCGCCAAAGGTGTGTGTTGCATTGTTTATACCATACACACCCGAAGCTCCGCCGCTCCCCGTCGCACCATACATGCCATTGCTATTCGTGCTGGCTCCATAGACACCAGTCCCGTTTGGACTTGTTCCAGAGACACCTGTTCCCCCGACACTGCTTCCTGCAACTCCAACGCCACCAGCGACGTCATTATGCCCCCACACGCCGCTGTGGTTTGAAGCGCTCGAAGACCCCACGATTCCGTCGTTTGACGTGCTGCCGCCGACAACCCCGGCCCCGGTTAGACTTGTTCCGAAAACTCCTGTTCCACCTGTGCTGCCCCCGGCGACTCCAAAACCGCCAAACGCAGGGTTAGATCCCCACACACCGCTACGGCCTGCGACGCTTGAATTTCCAGTCACTCCATCACTGGCAGAGCTGCTCCCCGAAACGCCGACGCCGGTCGAGGATACTGCATCCAGTTTTGCCAACGGAGTATTGGTGCCAACTCCAACGTTCCCCGTGCCTGATTTGATGACCATTGCGGCACCGCCACTCGGAAAGAACAAAAAATCACCGTTAGCCCCCTGAATCGTTGATTGAAGGTAGCCGGAGTTCGCATCTGTCAGAGTAAGGAATGGCTTGTAACCAACAACTTCTAACGCGTCGTCGTGTGTGATTAGCAACTTTCCGTTGATCTCCAGAGGAGCTCGCGGTCCGGCAGTCCCTATCCCAACATTTCCATTTGTTGCCAATGACATGACATTCGTCCAAGTTGCGGCGCCCGATCTCCGGAAGAAGCTCAGGTTTCCCGGACCGTCGCTTCCCAGATGCATGATCCACGACTCATTACCGGAGATCGCGCCTCCGCTGAAACGAATCGTCGGCTTATCACCGAGGATCTGAAGTGCGCCTTGTTCAGTGTTCCAATTTCCATTCAGTGAGAGGGGAATCCGGGTATTTACCGTTGCGGTGGGACCGGTGGGATTCGATATCACCAGAGTGTTGTCGGTGTTCTGGATGCCCTGAATTCCAGTCCCACCTCCACCCGCTCCGGAATTGATGGTAATGGTGTCTCCGTTGGAGGTAATAGTCGCGCCGCCTTGCGCGCGCAGTGTGACGGCATCGTGGAGATTGTTAAGGCTTTTCAGAATCTGCCCGGAACCAATCTTGCCGCTCGTGAGTGAATTGTCGGGAACAATTCCGGCAATCCGAGCACTATCGGCAATCGAAGTTTCCGGCGCGCTGCGCGCATACTTCGCCGTGTCGGCTGTACGAGAATTGATGCTGTAGCCTGCAGCCGTCATTTGTATGCGTGGGGTGAGCTCCGGATCGGGAGAGACTTGAATCCCGAGCCAGTAACGCCGGTCGAATCTCAGTGAATCAGGAAATGGCGTGATGTCTCCGAGTACGGCATTGAACAACCCCCGGGTTGTGCCAAGGACCTGGGTTTCACTCCAGAGAGGTGAGCCACCCTGAGCGACAGAGTATAGCCTGAACGTCATGCCGTAGTACGCATTTGGCTTGGGAGCCCCTGCGGTGTCACTCAAAATACCCTGGTACGACAGAGTACGTGGGATTTGGGCAGGTGCGGCCGCAGAGGGGAGCACGAGCAGAAACGCGGCAATGCGAATCCATCGAAGGCTCATCCGATTCATTACCTTTCATTATTTGCGCTATGCGTTTGAACAGCTTTCGGTGAGGGACCTGCGCCCGATGTTATCAGAGCCTTCCCTCCGAGGCTGTGAAGAGTCAGAGGCTTTGCAAGTAACGTCGGCCCGGCATACATACCTTCGAGAAGCCTTACGGAACCCTGATTGGGGACCGCACCAACAGCGTCAGCCAGAGTGCCAAAAGGATGGAGTATGCTGCCATCCGCGGGCCCTGACTGATTGGGGGCCACATACCGAGAGTTAGAGAGGCTGTATCCCATCTGCTGGAGAATGCCAAGGACGATTGGATCGGGTGAATGGGTCGTCAGTGAGTTCAGCGGGGTCATGAGGTCCCATGTCCCGAAACTGAACGTCGCCTCGTCGAGATGAGAGATGCTTGATCCGGGCTGATACGGCGTCGGGGCAAACAGGGGTACTCCCTGAGCAGTATTGAACGTAAAGTCATAGGCGTACTTCGCAAATGGACCGGTCCAAAAGACGTTGTTGTTGATTACTTTTTGCCATGATGCAGGGGAGGTAAACAGGATATTTCCATCCGCATCGCCGACATAATGGTCGAAAGGGTAAGGATACGGGGGATCGATTCCACTTCCATAGTATCCGAGACTGTCTATCGAACTCAGAAACCCCAGACCGTGGCCCATTTCGTGGACCGCGACAGTAACGAAGTCGACGTTGTTTCCCGCCTGACCATCGGTACCGTAATAAAAACTGATATTCCCGAGGACCTGGGGTGTGTCCACATCGCCATTGAAATCGATCATAATGTCGGCATATGAAGTGTCGGGATCGGAACCCCGGATGACCTGAACAAGGGATTTCGGATACCAGGTTGCGGGAAATGGGGCACCCGCAAAATCGATGTAGTAACTCGCTGGCGATCCGGACGCAAGCAATGCGAAGGTCTTCCCGCCGCCACGCGGGGACATGGTAGCGGAAACCTTTATCGTTGCCGGACCCTGGAGTACCGAAGCCCAAATACCCATTGCGAATTCAAACGCCGCCTGCCGCTGGGATCCCAACGTGGGATCGTTGAATCCCTCGCCGGCGGTGTCGGCATAACTCACCACGAAGGTGACATTGTCGCCGACTACTACCCTGAATGGCTGAACAGCGCCTGCCCGGGATTGAATTTTGAGCTGGTCTCTCCAGCCTCCTGCCGACAGTCCAAACTTGTTCAGCCCGGGCGGCGTGAAGGGCTCTGGAAGTACAAGCGGCACATGGTTGGGGTTGTACGCAAGAATGCAAACGTGGTCCCTCGGGTTCCAGAGCCGAGGTTGAGCCTTCCTCAACTCTGTGCTCTGGGAGAATGCCGGAATCGCCTGGCCCAGAAGCATGAGCACGATCAATACCGGGAGGCTTCCGGCCACGCTGCAGACGGCGGATATGCCTTTTCGGTGTACTAACTGCATCAAGGTCGCGTCCGCGACAGCTCTATATGAACTGCTGTAGCCTGACATCGAAGTCGGCGTTCCTTTCTTATCGCAATGGATGGATCTGTCCGTCAGTCTGTTCTGCCCTTGTACGAAAGAGCAGGTTCTGCTCATTGCAGATTCACCAGTACCAGGACAAGTCCGGTGCCCCGTGAAAGTGAAGTCATGGCTTTGCCGATCACCGCCCCCCGGGCACGATCAATGTCGGTCGCTCTCATTGCATACCCTTCCATGCGGGAAGTTGTAAGGAGGTCCCCAACCTCAATGGGGGCCAAAATTGCCTCTGCCCTGCAATACACGCGTCCCGCGATCGCGACGAGAGCACTCCCCTCCATCACGTCAGTCTGGCGCAACGTCAAACCGGGTCGAATTTCTCCGGCGCCACTGACGATGCCGGCAACCCTCCGGTCGTAGGGCGTTGCACAGAGTTTCAGTTTTCCCGGGTGATCGGGGTCGATGACCATGACACTTCCGGGCTCGACAGCCGCCTCTCCCACGTCGAACGGCTCAGCGACATCGCTACCTCCGTTGATCTGCAGGATGTTTACAGACACTTTGCCATTGAAGACGCCTGCCCATCCATTTGGAGTCGTGGCTTCGAAATATCCACCCACAGCACCACCTTTTCCCGAAACTCCCGTCCCCTGTGGACTCGCTGTGGCATCGCCCCGAATGCCGGTGGTGACGCCTGAGGCGTCCGTGGCAACGCCCTCTACGGCGGTCCCGTTCAAAGCCGCAGATGTTCCGCGGACACCGATACCTGCGCCGCCGGTCCCTCGCATTTCGCCAACCACGGCGATAGGTCCCGGGCTGATCCCGTACACTCCGTATGCTCCGGGTCCAGCTTCTGTCACTTCGCCCCTGACACCAACGCCATGTGTGCTGAGTCCTGAGATACCGAGGTTGAAATTGCTTTGACCCACCACGCCCGTTCCCGTGTCCGTCACGCCATACACACCCATCCTTTTTCCCCAGCCTGCAGTTCCAATTCCATACGGGCTGTTGATACTGATGCCGTATACTCCGTTCACAAACCCGATGGTGGAGTTTGCCATTCCGACGACGCCCGATGTAGCAAGGGCCGAGCCCGCGGTCACGCCAAACACCGCGCTTGCGCTATCGCTCCCACCGAACACCCCTGGGGACATCCTGCTGTGTCCGAAGATGCCGCCGCCGATCCCTTGATTGCTGACGAAGAAGATTGCGTTGGGGGATGAAGCGGAATCCGCATACGGAAGGGACAACGTGGGCCCTCCGCCTGCCAGTCCTGCGCGAGCGAACTCTGCAGTGTCGGCTTTGAGGGAGTTGAGGCTATAACCGACTGAGGAAAGTGGTATACGCGGTGTGAGTTCGGGATCTCCGGCGACCTGAATGCTCAGCCAGTACTGTCGGTCAAATGCGAGTGACGGAGGAAATGCAGTCTGGCTACCGAGGATTGTGGAAAAGAGACCTCGTTTCACCTGCAGCGATCGTGTTTCGGACCAGAGTGCACTTCCGCCGCTGGCACTGCTATACATCCGGAACGTGATTCCGTAGAAGCCGTCAGGTTTGGGATTGCCCAGTGTATCTGAGAGGATGCCCTGGTAGGAAAGCGTGCGGGGAATCTGTGCCAGGGATATCGTGGACAGAAGGAGGACGAGCAACAGGAGGGTCACGCTGGTGACCATACATCTGGTGCATACCGGTCGATGCATGGAATCTCCGCACGATATCGAAAGAACAGATATGAATTTGCGAGGCTAAGGTATACGCGAGGCGGGGAGATTACAATGACACATGCGTGTCATTTTCAAGAAGAGAAATCGACCCACGGGTGAGGTGCCATTCGACAATTCGTGATCGAAATTCGTGCAGGGACATGGCATGCCATGTCCCTACACGAGACCCTGTTTCATGGCCTTTGCCACGGCTTCGGACTTCGAGTGGACCTGGAGTTTTTCGTAGATATGCCGGAAGTGATTGCGGACGGTATCGAGGCTTATGAAGAGCTTTTCGGCGATCATTGTGTAGTTCAACCCCTGCACAAGGAGCTGAAGGACCTCTGTTTCGCGCGGCGTCAGAGCGGAGTCAGACCTGTCAGTCGGCACGAACCGTTTGAATAACTCGACCGCATGTCGTGCCACGAAAGGGGTCATCGGCATGCCGCCGCCGGCAGCATCCTGCACTGCGTGGAGAAGTTGGGTGGGGGGAGTTTTCTTAAGCAGGTAGCCGTCCGCGCCGGCTTGAATCGCATCGAAAATGTGTTTGTCGTCGTCGTACACGGTCATCATGACAATTCGTGCTTGCGGGCATCGTTGCTTCATTTCGGGGATGGCTTCGATACCGTTCTTCCCCGGAAGGCCAATATCCAGGAGAACCACATCGGGACAGGAGATTTTGCGGAGCGCCTCTTCCACAGTGGCAAACCTCCCCGTGCACTCGAATCCTTCCGTTGTCCTGAAGAGGTGGTAAAGCCCCTCACGGAAGTCGTCGTGATCCTCTATAATGGCGACACGAGTTGGCATGGGTTTCGTGCTGAAAAGCTACAACAACGACATCACCAGAACAATGACACACTCATGTCATCTTCTGGCGTATCTCGATTGTGGTTCCCTGTCCGCGTGACGACCGGAGGGAGAAGCGCGCCCCGACCTCTTCCGCCCGTCTTGTCATGTTACGCAGCCCATGGCCACGCACGGACCCCTCGTTGGCCGGCAGAGAAAATCCCCTGCCATCATCCGCAATGGTGAGGTTGAGCTCCCCTGCGGAAAACGTTACGGTGATTGCCACAGACTTCGCTTCCGCGTGCTTCACAACATTGTTCATTGCTTCCTTGAAGATGAGAAGCAGGCTCTTGCGGACCTCATCGGAGAGGGTCACGTCCGGGAGATCCTGCTGGACCGTGATGACATACCGTATCCCCTTTGCGGTACACATATCTGCTGTGACATCACTGAGGCGTGCAAGCAATTCTCTGAGACTGTCGTGCAGTGGCGACGTGGACCAGACGATGTCGCCGATCGCTTCCTGTGCTTCCAGAGACAACGAACCTATTCGCTCCGCAAGGTCGGCCGACTCGCTCTTCATATCCAGCTGGCGTTTCAGGGAGTCGGAGTAGATGACCACGCTGCCGAGCGTCGACGCAACATCGTCGTGGAGGTCGCGGGCAATGCGGTCGCGCGTTCGCTCCCGTTCCAGCTGGACGGCACGCTCTTTCTCCAATCTCTGTACCGTTCGCTGTAACCGTTGCGTTGATACGTACCGGACAGCGCTGCCGAACGCAATAAAGAGCGCGAGACCCGAACCGAAGAGGAACCACCATCGTTGCCAGAACGGAGGGTTTATGGTGAAGGCAATTGCCGCCGGGACGATGCTTGCCACGCCATCCGCGTTGATCGCTCTCACGTCAAACCTGTACTCACCCGGACTGAGTGTCGCAAACGTTACGCTGCGCTGGGAGGTCGGCGAACTCCAGGAGGTATCTGCACCTTCCAGCCTGTACCGGTACCGGACTGCACTCTCATTCCGCAGGCTGATACCTATATAGCCAATGACGCAGCTGTTCTGCTGGTACGACAGCTGCACCGGAGATAGAACATCGAGCAATTTCCCGTTCACAGTGAAACTCGTGACATATGCTGGCGGTGCTTTCCTGTTCGGATGGTGTTTTGCCTGCTGGTAGACGGTAAGACCCGTGCTCGAAGCGAACCAGAGAAGATCCTTCAGATACACCCCGCATGCACTCACCTGGGCCCCGAGAAGCTCATCGTTCCATCCCATTTGGGAATGATCTCGTGCGTCAATATGGACAGGCCCGATGGATGTCCCCAGCCACATTGTACCACTGCTGTCACGTGCAATGCTCCGGATATGGTTGCTCGGCAAGCCATCCTTCGTTGACATCGTTGTGAACATCCCATTCTCGTAGATTGCCAATCCACCATACCGCGTCCCTATCCATATTCTCCCATCCGGATCTTCCATTATCGATCGAATGCTGTTGTCCGGCAGGCCGTCTCTCACAGTGAAGTGTCTGATGCCCCCATCGTGCTTGCTACTATCGGGGAAAAGAAAGAGACCCAGAGTATAGTCGCCGATCCAGACATTGCCACGGCGATCCTTCCAGATGGCGTTGACGAAGGCATGTGAAGGCAGCGGTGGGGAGCCGATCTTTCGAACAACACGCGGCTCACCGCTGACATCAACAACATCGAGCCCCCTTCTGAAAACGCACCAGAGAAATTCCTCGCGATCAGCGAAGACACCATAGAGATTATCGTTCGGCGTCTTGCGCTGGAAGGCAATCGTTCTCACCAGGGCCATTGACGAAGCCCGGGCCGGATTCGGGGCGTGCACTCGATACCCCCTGATCTTTCCGTCGTCGCAGGGGATCCACAGGCACCCGCGTGCAAACGCACCTGTTGATCCGTGCAAGAATGGACGCGACGGCGGCCCGATCCGGTGACGTTCCTGATGCCACAACCCATCGGGATCAAGCCAGTATTCGAAGATGCCGTCAAACGCCAGCCCCCACAACCTCCCGGAATCATCGGCAACCACTGCATTGCGTGAATCACGCAGCCTCGATGGGAATCGAGTGATATCCTTCTCGCCGAGCTGTATGAGACCGTTATCCCAGCTGCCGAACCAGATGTTCCGTTCGTCATCAATCAGGAGCGGATAGATATTCTCCCCCGGCAATCCGTTTTCTTTGGTGTACTGAGCGAAGAGACCCCTTCCAAGCTGACGGCGCGGTATTCTGGACACTCCGCTGAACCACAGTTCATCATCGTCGTCCAGCACGAGGGGATAGTTCGCCCCTGTCCGGATGTGCCATTTCTCCTGAAGCTCAGAGCCGTGAAAGCGATAGAGGGCGCTGTCCGTTGACGCAATCCACACATCACGTTTTGCATCCACGTAGAAGCCCTGGAGTGATGCACCTGCGCCCAGACCCAGGTTCTTCCGTTGCACAAGACCTGAGCGATTTGAAAGCACCAACAGCGCCGGTCCGGCCAGGAGGTAGATGAGGCTGTCATTCACCTGAACGATTCCATTCACGCCAGAGGGAATTAACGGATCTCGGAACGGCGTGGCGTGTGCGTCGCGTACCTGCAGAAGAAGACTGTCCGTCCCACACCACAGGTTGCCGTCCCGGTCCTCCAGCAAAGAGAGAACCTGCATTGATGGACGTCCAAGGTCCATTTTCCTGAACGCACCATGAGCAAACCTGCACAGGCCGCCATCGAGCGTCCCGATCCAGATAGTTCCCGGCGTTTTCTTGCTCTCAATGATGTTCGTGACGAAGCTTCCCGCGAGCCCATCGGCCGGCGTGTAATTCTTGAACGTCACCCCATCGAAAACACTTATCCCGTCAGCCGTTCCAATCCAGAGATACCCGCGAGAATCCTGCATCATCGTCAGGATTCGATTGGACAGGAGACCGTCCTTGGTTGTATAGGTATGGAAGGGAAGAACCTGCCCGAGCAGACGCGGCTGCGCGCCGACGAGGACCGTCACAATCGCGAGGAGGATATGGCGTATGCGCATGCTGATTCAAGAACGGAAGTCGAAGAATGTACATGATGTTGCGGAAGATGTCAACGAAAACCCCGTTATCCAGATTTGACGGCATCAAAACGCCAGGACAAGGAGGGGGCTGTCCTGCGGCATTCCCCTGTCGAATCCGATGAGGCAAGAGGATGCTCCTGTCCGGACGAGGCTTTCAGCCAGCTTTGAGGGGCCCTGGTCTCTCATTATCGGTAGTCCATTGACAATGGTCCATTGTCATCGTACTATCCCTTATGCCTCCACCACCGGCTACGATCCGGGCTATCATCTTCGACTTCGGAATGGTGATCAGCACGTTTGATGTCAGTCAATTTCTCCGGAACCTCACCCCGTATACCGGGAAATCCCTCATTGAGCTGCGTCATGTTCTGGCGGCCGTACGGGGGATCGTGGTCGAGTATGAGACAGGACTCCTGTCCACACAGGAGTTTGTCGACCGGGTTTTTGCCACCACCGATCTCCCGCTTACGCGCGAGCAATTCCGCGTTGCCTACAACGACATTTTCACGCCAATCACCAGCACACACGACTTGATTCGGCGGCTCAAGCCGACCTATCGACTCGGGCTTCTCTCCAACACCAGTGAGTGGCATTTTGAGTACGCCATCAAGACGGTGGATGTATTCCCGCTCTTCGATGCCGTGACCCTCTCCTTCCAAGTCAAGGCCCTGAAGCCTGCCGCCACCATTTACCACGACATGCTTGCAAAGCTTGCCGTGCCCGCCCGGGAATGCGTCTATATCGACGACATTCCGGAAAATGTCGAGGCGGCCGGGCGCATCGGGATGCATGCGCTGCGGTACACCGGCCATGACCGGCTGGTCGCCGACCTCAAAGCTGCGGGCGTTAATTGGTAGGGACAGGATGTGTTTTGAGGTTTTGCCCAATTTTCCTACATTTTCTGCATGATCCTCACAGACAAACAGATCCTCCAGGAGATGGCAAAGGGGACCATTGTCATCGATCCCTATGACCAGAAGTATCTCGGTTCCAATTCCTACGATGTTCACCTCGGCAAATGGCTTGCAACGTACAAAAGCGATATTCTCGACGCCAGATTGCACAACGGGGTGGATTACTTTCAAATTCCCGACGACGGATTGATCCTCCTCCCCCATCGTCTTTACCTGGGGGTGACACAGGAGTACACCGAGACGCACCGCCACGTGCCTTTCCTGGAAGGGAAGAGCAGCATCGGCCGCCTCGGCATCGATATCCACGCCACGGCCGGCAAGGGTGATGTCGGATTCTGCAATACCTGGACGCTGGAGATCTCCGTCAAGCAGCCGGTCCGTATCTACCCCGGAATGCCAATCGGGCAACTGATCTACTTCGAGATCAGCGGCGAGGTGATGACACCCTACGGATCGAAATCGACTGCGAAGTACACTGTGCGGAGTGAACGGCCGGTGGAATCGATGATGTGGAAGAATTTCCCGCCCCCCCCCGAGGCCAGGAAACCGTAGTATTCACACCCTGTGAGACTCCTCCTATGAGATGCAAACCGTGCGTTCTTCTTTGCATCGTGCTTCCCCTTGTTGTTGCCGCAACTCCGGCACAGAGCAAACGACCACTGCAACTGCGCGATCTCTACTCCATGAAACGCGTATTCGCTCCCGCCCTCTCGCCGGACGCGCAATGGGTCGCCTACACTCTGACCACGATGGATGTCCCGAACAATACGAGCTCGTCCGATCTCTGGCTTTCATCCCTCGACGGGAAGACGGTACGCCGGTTGACGACGCATCCCTCAGCCGACAGGAACCCCGTTTGGTCGCCCGACGGAAGAATTATTGCCTTCGAATCAACACGCTCCGGCGAGAATCAAATCTGGACTCTCGATCTGCAGGGGGGCGAACCACGGCAGCTGACCACGCTTGCCACGGGCGCACGTCAGGCCGTCTGGTCGCCGGACGGATCGCTCATTGCGTTTGTCTCGGAGGTTTTCCCGGAGTTCTCCACCGTTCCGTTTGCTCTGAGCGATTCGTTGAATCGTGTCAGACTGTCCGACATGCAGAAGACAAAAGTTACAGCGCGCGTGTATACCCGACTCCTGGTCCGTCACTGGGATACGTGGACCGATGGACGGAGGAATCATATCTTTCTCCAGCCGCTTGCCGGGGGAGAACCACGCGACCTGACGCCGGGGGACCGTGATGCCGTTCCGACGTCCACAACGTTCTCGGGGGGCATCGACTTCGACTTCTCGCCGGACGGCAAGGAGATTGCCTATACTGCCACGCCGTTCCCGCAGCGCATCGAAGCCTGGAGCACGAATCACGATGTCTTCCTCGTTCCGATCGGCGGAGGAACTGCGAAACCGCTTACCACCAATCCCGCTGCCGACGGTTTTCCGCGTTATTCCCCCGATGGAAAATACATCGCCTACCGCGCACAATCCCGTCCCGGGTTTGAAGCAGACCGCTGGCAACTGATGCTCTGTGAGCGCGTCACGGGGGCAATCCGGAGTCTGACCGGGGAGTTTGATGCTTCCGTCGGGTCGCCGGTCTGGTCGTCCGACAGCCGGAGCCTGTTGTTCGAGTCGGAAGAGCAGGCTGAGACACCGATCTTCACCGTATCGGTCCGGGGCAACGACGTGCGAAAAGTGCTGGCCTCGGGGACCAATCACGATATTCAGATCTCTCACGACGGGAAGCGGCTGATTTTCACGAGAGTGAGCGCCGTGCGCCCGGCAGAAATCATGACGTGCCGGACGGACGGAAGCGGGTTAGCACCCATCACACACGCAAACGACGAACTCTTTAGCGGGCTCGACGTCCCCATACCCGAGAAAATTTGGTATGAAGGGGACGGCGGCGCCAGAGTCCAGGCCTGGGTGTACAAGCCCCCACAATTTGACCCGGCCCGGAGGTATCCCCTCGTCATGCTCGTGCACGGGGGCCCCCAGGGGTCATGGGGGAATAATTGGTCGTATCGGTGGAACCCCCCGCTCTGGGCAGCGCAGGGGTACGTCATCATCGCCCCGAATCCACGCGGAAGCACGGGATTTGGCCAGAAATTCGTAGATGAAATCAGCCACGACTGGGGAGGCAAGGTATTTGTCGATCTTGTCAAGGGTCTGGACTACGCGCAGTCCCTCCCCTATGTCGACCGTGAACGAACAGCGGCAGCTGGTGCTTCCTTCGGCGGCTATATGATCAACTGGTTTCAGGCAAGGATCCCTGAACGCTTCCGCACGCTCATCACGCATGACGGGACCTACAATTTTACCAGCATGTACGGGTCAACCGAAGAACTCTGGTTCGACGAATGGGATCACGGCATTCCCTGGGAGAACCCGGACGCATTTGAGAAATTCTCTCCCCACCGTTATGCGAAGAACTTCAAAACGCCGATGTTGATACTGCATGGAGAACTCGATTTTCGCGTTCCGGTGACCGAAGGACTTCAACTGTTCACCGCACTGCAACGGCAGGGAGTTCCCTCCAAGCTGGTGACATTTCCCAACGAGAATCACTGGGTCCTCAAACCGGCGAACAGCGAGTTCTGGCACACAACGGTGTTCACCTGGCTCGCGTCGTACCTGAACCCCTGACATCATCATCTCACGAAGAGAGAAAATCATGAGGGACACCGGGTGGCGTTTGCGGGCTACCCGAAGGAATACACAAAGCAATAATTGCGGGGAGGATCATGCAGCAGCATGGCATAGGAAGCAATGCACTGGCCCAACTCGGACTGACGAATCTCGGGAATGTCTTCTGGAATCTTTCCACACCGGCGCTCTATGAGGAAATCGTCCGACGCCGGGAAGGGTGGATTTCCCATCTCGGCCCCATGGTGGTACATACCGGCCACCACACCGGTCGGTCGCCGAACGACAAGTTTATCGTTCGGGAACCGTCCAGCGAGCACAAGATCGCCTGGGGGAAGGTGAACCAGCCCATGGAGGGGGCGCGCTTCGACGCTCTGTACATGAAGCTCTGTGCCTTCTTCCAGGGACGCGATGTGTTCATTCAAAACCTGTATGCCGGGGCGGATCCTTCCCACCGCCTTCCCGTTCGCGTAATCACCGATTACTCCTGGCACAACCTCTTCGCGCGCAATCTCCTGATCCAGCCGGACGAGCCGGTGATCCACACCTCGCCCGACACGTTCACGATTATCGATTCCCCGAGGTTTCATGCGAGCCCGGAGAACGATGGCACCAATTCTGAGGTCTTCATCGTCATCAACTTTGCACGACGTATCGGGATCATCGGCGGTACCACGTACGCCGGCGAGATCAAGAAGTCGGTCTTCACGGTGTTGAACTATCTCCTCCCTGAAGCCGGGGTACTTCCCATGCATTGCTCGGCCAACGCGGGAGCGGATGGCGATACGGCACTTTTCTTCGGACTTTCGGGGACGGGCAAAACCAGCCTTTCTGCCGATCCCGACCGTTACCTGATCGGCGATGACGAGCACGGGTGGAGTGAGGACGGCATCTTCAATTTCGAGGGGGGATGCTATGCCAAAGTAGTCTGTCTCTCCGAGGAAGCTGAACCGGACATTTACCGGACGACAAGGATGTTCGGCACAGTGCTGGAGAATGTCACCATGGACTATGATTCGCGTCAGATCAATCTTGACGATATCTCATTGACGGAAAACACGCGCGCCGCATATCCGCTCTCGCATATCAGAAAGATCATTCCTGCGGGGATCGGCGCCCATCCAGAGCACATTGTAATGCTCACCTGCGACGCATTCGGAGTTTTGCCGCCGATCTCCAGACTGACGCCCGAGCAGGCGATGTACCATTTCCTTTCCGGTTACACGGCCAAGGTGGCGGGTACCGAGAAGGGTCTCGGGAAAGCGCCTCAAACAACATTCAGCACGTGCTTCGGTGCTCCGTTCATGCCACTGACACCCACGGTCTATGCGAAGCTCCTGGGAGAGAAGGTCGCCCGGCACAAATCGACTTCGTGGCTGGTGAACACGGGATGGACGGGGGGTCCGTTCGGAACAGGATCGAGAATGAAGATCGCCCATACACGCGCAATGGTGCGTGCAGCACTGAACGGCGATCTGGCCGATATCGGAACGAGGCAGGACCCGATCTTCGGGCTCCACGTGCCGGTATCGTGTCCTGACGTCCCGTCGGTCCAGCTGGATCCCCGGAGCACCTGGGCTGACAGGGCCGCGTATGACGCAAAAGCAAAGGAACTTGCCGGAGCATTCAGGGCGAACTTTGAAAAGTTTGCGGCTACGGCTCCGTCAGCAGTGGCTGCGGCCGGCCCAGTCGGTTGACCCCGCCACACGAATGGCGGGATGGAGCAACCTGCCGTCCCGCATCGCCATGACCACAAAATCCTATCGGACCTGGGGAATCGAAATCGAGGCAGAAGCTCGCGCGCAGATGGATGCAGCGATCAACCTGCCGATCAGCGTGGCTGGCGCCCTGATGCCCGACGCCCACGTGGGCTACGGCCTCCCGATCGGTGGTGTTCTGGCCACCGACAACGCCGTAATCCCCTACGGCGTCGGGGTAGACATTGCCTGCCGGATGATGATGACGGTTTTTGACGTCTCGCCCCTGGTACTCCAGAGAGAAGAGTCAGCCTACAGGTCTGCCATTGAAAAGAACACCCGGTTCGGGGTTGGGTCGGAATGGAAAACACCGAAACAGCACGATGTCATGGACGACACGTGGGGCGTTTCTCCCGTCACACGCGCGATCAAGGACCGTGCACACCGGCAGCTCGGGACGTCGGGGTCGGGAAACCATTTCGTCGAGTTCGGTGAAGTGACCTTCGCCGAAGACGCCGCCGGCGTGCGTGCGGGGACGTATCTGGCCCTTCTGTCGCACAGCGGAAGCCGCAACGCCGGCGCACAAGTTGCCAACTACTACACGCGCCTCGCGAAAAGAGCGCACCCGGAACTCACGGGAGCCTCGGCAAATCTTGCCTGGCTCGACATGGACGGAGAAGGAGAAGAGTACTGGGGCGCGATGGAGCTGATGGGAAGATACGCATCGGCCAATCACCACCTGATCCATGCGGGGATCATCGATACTCTGGGCCACTCCATCCTGAAACAGCTCGAGAACCATCACAACTTTGCCTGGAGAGAGACGTATCGCGGGCGCACGGTGATCGTCCATCGCAAGGGAGCGACCCCCGCAGGGAAAGGAGTGCTCGGCATCATTCCCGGATCGATGGCAGCGCCAGGTTTCATCATTGAAGGAAAGGGAAATCCCGCCTCACTCAATTCCAGCGCCCACGGGGCCGGCCGGCGCATGTCGCGCGCGGCCGCCAGGAAAAGTTTTTCCTGGCGCGAAACGCGCGAATACCTCGCACAGCAGGGGGTGACGCTGATCTCCGCCGGCCTTGACGAAGTCCCGTGGGCGTACAAGGACATCACGCTGGTCATGAGCGCCCAGGATGACCTGGTGCGCATTCTCGCCCGATTCATGCCCCGCCTTGTCAAGATGGCACCGTCGGGTGAACGGCCGGAAGACTGATCGACTTCTTGATTCCGCTCCCCGCTCTTCGTAGATTGTTGTAGAATCTTGATTTTCCGGGCACCCGTGCATACTCCACCAAGGCAACTGCAGGCTGGTTCCACCATTCTCTCCCTCATCCGCGGGGACATCACCGTGCAGAACACGGATGCCCTGGTAAACGCCGCCAATGCGAGTCTCTTGGGAGGGGGAGGCGTGGATGGGGCCATTCATCGCGCCGGCGGTCCCCGCATCCTTGAAGAATGCGGGGCAATCCGTGCCCGCCAGGGGGATCTCCCCACCGGCAAGGCGGTGATCACCTCCGGTGGGAATCTCAAGGCGCGGCACGTGATTCACACGGTCGGCCCGGTCTGGCGCGGCGGATTGAACCGGGAAGACGAGCTTCTCGCAGATGCCTACCGGAACAGTCTCCAGGCCGCCCTTTCCCAGGACTGCAAAACCATCGCCTTCCCCTCTATCAGTACCGGCGTCTATGGCTTCCCGATCGAACGCGCAGCACGCATTGCTCTCAACAGCGTTCGGGATTTCGTCATCGCCCACCCCGGCCTGAAGGAAGTACGCTTTGTGGTTTTCAGCGAGAGAGACGAGGAAGTGTACCGGGGGATATTCCAGGAGAGCGAGGAAGAAACCTGGTGAAACAAATCGAGACGACCCTGGACCATCGTCTCCTTCTGCCGGAACGCTTCAGCGCCGCGGGCCATCCCACCATCCTCATGCTTCACGGCAGGGGATCGGACGAAGAAGACCTCTTGAGCCTGGCACAGTTCCTGGATCAGCGTTTCCTTCTCATCGGCGCCCGGGCTCCATACCCGTTTCCCTCTGGCGGCTATACCTGGTACGATCTTCAGGAGATCGGTGATCCCCACCCCGACATGTTCATAACCGCCTACCGGAAACTCTCCCGTTTTCTCGACGACATTCTCGCCGGGTACCCGGTGGATCCGGCAACCGTCCTCCTGTTCGGTTTCAGCATGGGGACCGTGATGTCTTATGCGCTGGCCCTGACGCGACCCGACCGGATTCGCGGCGTCGCGGCCAACAGCGGCTATCTGCCGGAGGTACCATCGCTAACATACCGGTGGCAGGAACTTGCCCACACAGAATTCTTCATCAGTCACGGGACAGAAGACCCGGTCATTCCGGTCGCCATGGCCCGCCGGGCCCGAGAACTTCTCGAAGCCTCCAACGCCCCGATCATCTATCACGAGTACACCATGCCACACACAATCGGCGAGCAAACGCTCCATGACGTCGTGGCCTGGACCGCCAGGTTTCTCCCCTGACCCCGATGCCGGCCAACGAAACCCTTCTCTACGTCGTCTTTCTTGCTTTCATCCTCGCGATGCTTGCCATCGACCTGGGTGTGTTCAACCGGAAAGCCCATTCCGTAACGTTGAAGGAAGCGGTTGTCTGGAGCATTGTGTGGACAGTTCTTGCACTTCTCTTCAATCTCGGAATCTACTTGTACGCAGGAACCAGGCCGGCGCTGGAATTTTTCACCGGTTATCTGGTGGAACGGGCGCTTTCCTTCGACAATATTTTCGTTTTCGTCCTCATCTTTTCCTACTTCGGGGTTCCTTCACGCTATCACCACCGCGCACTTTTCTGGGGAGTCATCGGAGCACTCGTCACCAGAACGATTTTCATCGGCACAGGGGCGGCATTGATTGCACGCTTCGAGTGGATTCTGTACTTCTTCGGCATGATTCTGGTGGTAAGCGGCTGGAAGATGATGAGCGACAAGGATATCGAGGTCCATCCGGACAAGAACATCTTCATTCGCGCGGCGCGCAAAGTGTTCCCCGTGGCGGCCGGCTACGAGAGTGGCAGGTTCTTTCTGCGCAAGGAGGGGATCCTGCATTGCACCCCTCTCTTCCTCGTTCTCCTCACCATTGAGTCCACCGATATTGTGTTTGCCGTCGACTCCATTCCTGCCGTCTTCGGTGTCACCCAGGACCCGTTTATTGTGTTTTCCTCGAATATTTTCGCCATCCTCGGCCTGCGGGCCACATACTTCCTTCTCGCCGGGGTGATGGAAACCTTCCACTATCTCAGTCACGGACTCTCCCTTGTGCTGATCTTCATCGGCGTGAAAATGCTTCTTGCCGACTTCGTGCACATTCCGATCGGCGCTTCGCTGGGTGTGGTTATGTCCGTGCTGGCGCTGGCAGTGATTGCATCCCTGGTACGCCAGCGGAGGGAAAAGAAGCGGGGAAAAGGAAAATCCGGGGAATACAAGAACGAAGATACACCCCGGGGTGGGCTTTGACATTCCTACTTGCCGGGAGAACTGAGAATGGGGAACGGAGCACTGAGAATTCAGAACCTCAGGGGAGCCTGCCCGGCCATACCCTCATTCCGAATTCCCCATTCCCCATTCTGCGTTGTTGCCCCGATCAGCGCACCGCAACTGATTGAGCGATCTTCCCTGCCGGTATGCCGACACCCTCGGTCGGTTCCTGCGCATCGCGGACCGCCATCGCCGTCACGTTCACGATATCAGCGACCTCGTTTCCCGGAATCAGCACGTACACCGGTTTGCGGATGCCCAGAAGGATCGGGCCGATCATTTCGGCTCCGCCCAGCTTCGCAAGAAGCTTGTACGCGATGTTCGCGGACTCCAGGTTCGGGCAGACCAGCACGTTTGCACTCCCCCGCAGACTGCTGAACGGGAAGAGCGATTCCAGAATCTCGGGTGACACCGCCGTATCGGCCATCATCTCTCCATCCACCATGAGCTCCGGCGCACGGCGCTTGACCAGATCCGCAGCCTGCGCCATCTTCTTCGCCGAGGGATGCTCTGTGCTGCCAAAGTTGCTGAACGACAGCATGGCGATTTTTGGCTCAATATCAAAGCTCCGTGCCTTCTCGGCGGCCATGATGGCGATATCCGCCAGCTGTTCCGCCGTCGGGTCGAAGTTGACGGTTGCGTCTGTGATGAAGCGGACATCGTTCTTGAAGACCAGCATATAGAGACCGGCGATGGTCGACGTGCCGGGCCGTGCCTTGATGATCTGCAGGGCCGGCCGGATGGTCTCGGGATAGGAGGCGGTCAGACCCGCCACGAGACCGTCTGCTTCACCGGTGTGCACCATCATCATGGCATAATTGATCGGCATGCGAAGGTGGTTGCGCGTGTCGGCCTGCGTGACCCCTTTTCGCTTCCGGATATCATAGTACTTGCTGGCGTATTCGTCGAACTTCTGCGACGTCATCGGGTTGACGATCTCGGCCCCGGCCAAGTCGAGATCCAGCATCTTGATTTTCTGCTGGATGACCTGTTCATCACCCAGGAGAATCGGTTTCCCGATTTCTTCGTCGAGGACGATCTGGCTTGCGCGAAGGATCTTTTCCTCGCTCCCCTCGGGGAACACGATCCGCTTCGGGGCGCGTTGGGCTTTGTGAATGACCGTCCGCATCATGCTCTTCGAACGCCCGAAACGGGCCTCGAGCTGATCGCGGTACGCATCGAGGTTTTCGATCGGCTTGCGGGCCACTCCGGTCTCCATGGCGGCCTTCGCCACCGCTGGCGCCTCCCACAGCAGTACGCGCGGATCAAGCGGTTTCGGGATCAGATAGTTGCGCCCGAACCGGATTTTCTCCCCGCCGTACGCCTTTATCACAGAATCCGGAACGTCTTCTTTCGCCAGCGTGGCCAACGCACGCGCAGCCGCAAGCTTCATTTCGTCGTTGATCGCCGTCGCCATCACATCGAGCGCACCGCGGAAGATAAACGGGAACCCGAGCACATTGTTGACCTGATTCGGATAGTCCGACCGACCGGTCGCAATAATGACGTCTTTGCGAGCGTCGATGGCATCCTCGGGACTGATCTCAGGATCGGGGTTCGCCATCGCGAAAATGATCGGGTCTTTCGCCATCGTCTTGACCATCTCCTTGGTCAACACCCCCTTCACGGAAACACCGGCAAAGACGTCGGCACCCACCATGACGTCGGCCAGCGTACGGGCTTTCGTGTCGACCGCGAAGAATTCCTTGTAGGGATTCATCCCCTCCTTGCGCCCCTTGTACACCACCCCTTTCGTGTCCACGAGGATCAGGTTTTCCCTCTTGACGCCGAGCGTGACATAGAACTTCGCGCAGGCAATCCCGGCCGCGCCGGCTCCGCTGAAGACTACCTTTACCTCGCTTATCTTCTTCCCGGTGACCTCGAGGGCATTCATCAGCGCCGCCCCCGAGATGATCGCCGTGCCGTGCTGATCATCATGGAAAACCGGAATTTTCATCTGCTTCTTCAGCGCCTCTTCAATGTAGAAGCATTCCGGCGCCTTGATGTCTTCCAGGTTGATCCCGCCAAAGGTCGGCTCCAGGGCCTTCACGATTCTAATAATCTCGTCCGGGTCGTGCGTGTCGAGCTCGATATCGAAGACATCGACATCCGCAAATCTCTTGAAGAGGACCCCTTTCCCTTCCATGACAGGTTTGCCGGCCGCCGCTCCGATGTCGCCGAGGCCAAGCACCGCGGTTCCGTTGCTTACCACCGCCACGAGGTTTCCTTTGGCGGTATACTTGTAGACGTCGGCGGGATTGGCCGCGATCTCTCGGCACGGCTCCGCCACGCCGGGGGTGTAGGCCATCGACAGGTCACGCTGGGTTGCGCACGGCTTCGTCGAGATAACCTCGATCTTCCCGCGACGACCCAGGCTGTGATAGTCAAGAGCGTCTTGTTTTCGGATCATTGCCATAGCTGTAGCTCCTCACTGATGGGATACTCGATGAAATCAACGAACTGATCGTTTCGGCAGGGACGACCGGAAGGATACGAACGTCGTACCAGTAGAAAAGGTAGGAGAAATTATCGAGGAGATCAAATTCTGCATCCTCAGAACAGGGTCATTCGCTTCCGGGCGCTTTCCCATTCCTGAGAAAACGGGGAACGTCGCTAATTCTTGAAATTTCGTGGTATTTTTTGTACACTGAACAAACCACCGAGTATCCACCTTTCTTCCAGTGCCTCCGGTGTCCTCCCTCCACTCCCCCGACAAGGCGAAGACATACAACAGGGTACGACTCTCCCTCGGTCTCCTTTCATCGGCCCTGACATTCTTTCTGCTCGTCGCCCTTATTACTCAGGGATGGTCAACAACACTGGCCGATTGGGCTCGATCTGTTCTTCCTGGTACCTATGGTGCTCTCCTTGTCTACGGCTCCGCCGTCGCACTCCTGCAGGCCGCAATGACTCTGCCGTTCGGGTTCATCCTCGGCTATGTCGTTGAACACCGATACGGACTTTCCAATCAGTCACTCGGGCTCTGGGCATGGGAACGGTTGAAGGGAGTTCTGGTAAGTGCGCCGCTTGCCGCAGCACTGGTTATTGCACTGTATGCCTGCATGGAGTGGTTCGGCGACGCCTGGTGGTTGATTCTCGGGCTGCTGGTAACCCTGGTGAATGTTCTCCTCGCCAGGATTGCCCCCATTCTCCTCCTGCCGATCTTCTACAAAATCGTCCCGATGGAAGACGGAGCACTGAAAGAGCGCATCACCGCTCTTTGCGGGAGCGCCGGTATTCGGTTTGAGGGGATCTACCGCTTCAACCTCAGCAAGAATACCCGGAAAGCCAATGCCGCCTTCACCGGAATCGGGAAAGCAAAACGTATTCTCCTGGGCGATACGCTGCTCAAGGATTTCACGGATGAGGAAATCGAGACGGTCGTCGGCCATGAGCTGGGACATTATCTGCGCCGCCACATTCTCATCGGGATCGCCGTCGGCACCCTGGCCACCTTCCTGGGTCTCTTCGTCGCTGCCCGACTTTACACCTGGTCACTGGCGCAGGCCGGCTTTGCGGGGCTCACCGATCTCGCCGCGCTCCCGCTTCTTGCCATCTGGCTTTCCCTGTTCGCCGTAGTTACCATGCCGCCGGGCAATATGCTTTCACGCAAACACGAGAGAGAAGCGGACGCATTCGCGGTTCAACTGACCGGGAATCCGGCGGGCTTCGCTTCCGCATTGCGGAAGCTGGCGGCGCGGAACCTGGCCGATCCCGAACCTCATCCCCTGGTCGAATTCCTGTTCTACAGCCATCCCTCCATCCGCAGACGCCTCCGGATGGTGGAAGGAGCGGCCGGTCCGTGAGACGACTTCTCGGGTCGTTGCGAATACTCGTTGCCACACTCTTCACCCTGGGTGTCGCAGTGACGGCGATTGCGGGGAATCTTCTTGATCGACGCCGCGGGCGCGTTTTCTTCTGGCTCGCACGCCACTGGTCCCGCGGGGTGTTAGGGATCTGCGGGTTGCGGCTCGGCGTGAAGGGTGCAGACCTCCTGGAGCGTTCTACGAACTACGTGTACGTTTCAAATCATGCCAGTCTGTTTGATATCCCCGTGGTCACCGCAGCAGTCCCCGGCAATATTCGCATCGTGTATAAGAAAGAACTGGAGAAAATTCCTATCTTTGGATGGAACCTGAAGTGGGGGCCGTACATCGGCATCGACCGCGGAAGGGTGGCTGAAGCGTTGCGTAGCGTCGAGGAAGCGGCGCGAAAAATCCGCGACGGTGATTCGGTGCTCCTGTATGCGGAAGGGACGCGAACAGAGGACGGCCGACTGCAGCCGTTCAAGCGCGGCGCGTTCAACCTTGCAGTGCGGTCGGGTGTTTCCGTCGTTCCCGTCACCATCAACGGTACCTTCCGGCTCATGGCAAAAGGCTCCCTTGCCATCCGTCCCGGACCGATCGAGGTGATTTTCGATTCCCCCCTCCCTGTGAATTCCCGGGGAGGGCGAGACGAGGAAGTGCGCGTGATGGAAGCAGTCCACCGTGCCATCGCCGGCAACTATCGGAATCAGTAGCACGTTCGGAGTGACCATGTCTGTCACGATCCACGATGTTGAGAAGGTCGCCGCCCTGGCACGTCTCCGGTTCTCCGAGGAAGAGAAGCAGACCCTGACCGCACAGCTTAATACGATCCTCGACTATGTCGAGCAGCTGAACCGGCTTGATACCGGCACGGTAGAACCCCTCGCGCAGGTTGTTAACCTTCAGAATGTGTTCCGCGACGACACGCTCGTCCCGGGTGTAACCCGGAATGAGGCGCTGAAGAACGCCCCGGCGAAGACCGACGCGTTCTTCAAGGTTCCGAAAGTCCTAGGCAACCGGTGAAGACCGTCATGGGCCGCACGATTGCGATAATTCCAGCGCGCTATGCTTCCAAGCGGTTTCCCGGCAAGCCGCTGGCGGACATCGGCGGAAAACCGATGATCCAGCATGTTTACGAGCGTGCCGCGCGGGCACGCAGGCTCGATGCGGTCTGTGTCGCCACCGATGACGAACGGATCGCGGCAGCCGTCCGTGCCTTCGGCGGCACCGCGGTGATGACCCCCGCCACTCTTCAGAGCGGGTCCGACCGGATCGCGTACGCCGCACGGTCGTTGCAGGACGTCGCATTGGTCGTCAACGTTCAGGGAGACGAGCCCTTGATTGCTCCCGAGATGATCGACGAGGCGGTGGAACCGCTCCAGAAGGATCCGGCGATTGTCGCGGGTACGCTTGTCCGGAAAATCGCCACCGACGAGGAGCTGATGAACCCGGGCATTCCTAAAGTGGTGCTCGACCGCGAGGGGTTCTGTCTCTACTTTTCGCGGTCACCGATCCCGTTTGTCCGCGGCCTCCCTCCGTCCGCATGGCGGTCATCGGCGACACTGTACAAGCACATCGGCCTGTATGTGTACCGGCGCACATTTCTCCTGACATACGCCTCGCTCCCGCAAACACCGCTGGAGCGCGCGGAAAAGCTGGAGCAACTCCGCATCCTGGAACACGGGTACCGGATCAGGGCGGTGGTCACCGCGCACGACACGATCCCCGTGGACACGCCCGCCGATCTCGACCGGGTCCGCACACTGATGGCAGGCCAATCATGAAGAACGACGTCCGGAAATCGTTTCTCGCTCTGCTGCGCAGCACCTTTCTGCGCGGTATCGGTATCATCATTCCGCTTGGTCTGACCTACTGGTTCTTCACCGCGCTGTTGAATGCCGTCGACAGCATTCTGTCGCCGCTGCTCGAGCAAATCATAGGCCGGCACGTGCCCGGCCTCGGTTTCCTGGCCATGCTGGTCATCATCCTCCTGGTTGGACTTCTGACCCGCAATCTCGTCGGGCGCCTCTTTTTTGCCTGGCTCGAGAACTTCCTGACGAACATCCCGTTTGTCCGCTCGGTGTACAGCGCCGTGAAAGATCTGGTGGGCGCCTTCGTCATTGGCGGAAAGGGAAGAACGTTCCGTCAGGTCGTCATGGTGGAGTATCCGCGCCGCGGGCTGTTCACCATCGGCTTTGTGACCAATGAAATGGAGTTCACCGCGGCCGATGGAAGCCGCACACAATTTCTGAATGTGTACGTTCCAAACCCTCCCAATCCCACATCCGGCGTTCTGGTGCTGGTCCCCAGGCCGGAGGCAATACCACTTTCACTCTCCATCGAGGAAGGCCTGAAGCTGGTTCTCTCCGGCGGCATCGTTCTGCCCGAGAAGCTTAAGGCCGCAACGGTGGCCAAGGACAAGGATTGACCTGTGACACGACGGCAACACAAGACCAAATACATTTTCGTCACCGGGGGCGTTGTTTCTTCCCTCGGCAAAGGGATCGCTTCGGCATCCATCGGTTTGCTGCTGAAGCTCCGCGGGCTTCGCGTGACCATTCAGAAGTTCGACCCATATCTGAATGTCGACCCGGGCACCATGAATCCCTTTCAGCACGGTGAGGTCTATGTGACCGACGACGGGGCCGAAACGGATCTGGATCTCGGCCATTACGAGCGGTTCCTCGATATCACCACGATGCGGAAGAACAACTCCACCACGGGCCAGATCTATCACGAGGTGATTACGCGCGAACGCCGCGGGGATTACCTCGGTGCAACCGTGCAGGTGATCCCCCATATTACCGACGAGATCCGGCGCCGGTTCGCCGCGCTGGCTGAGGACCACGAATACGACGTGATCATCAGCGAAATCGGCGGCACGGTGGGCGACATCGAAAGCCTCCCGTTCCTCGAGGCGATGCGTCAGTTCATGAACAAAGTCGGGCCGACGAACGCGGTTGCCGTCCACGTCACGCTCGTTCCCTACATCGGCTCGGCGGGCGAAATCAAGACCAAGCCAACCCAGCACAGTGTCAAGGCGCTTCTGGAACTCGGCATCCAGCCCGATATGCTGATCTGCCGATCCGACCGGCCTCTCTCCAACGATGTCCGGGAGAAGATATCCCTCTTCACGAATGTCGAGCCCGATTCGGTCATTGACGGACGGGACGTCTCCACAATCTACGAGGTACCAATGGTGTATGCGGAGCAGGAGGTCGATGAGATCGTGCTGGAGAAGCTGGACCTGACCTGCCCGAAACCCAACCTGCGGGAGTGGAGAAAATTCGTCGAACGGGTGAAAAACCCGGCGACCCGGGTCAAGATCGCCGTATGCGGAAAGTACACCGATCACAAAGATGCATACAAGAGCATTGCCGAAGCATTTATCCACGCCGGGGCCGCGAACAACGCCGGCGTCGATCTGACATGGGTCCGCGCCGAGGACATCGAGCGCGACGGGGCTGATGCACACCTCCGCGGATTTTCGGGCGTTCTTGTCGCTCCGGGATTCGGTGAGCGGGGGATCGAGGGAAAGATCAACGCGGTCGAATATATCCGCACCCGCGGCGTGCCGTTTCTTGGTATCTGCCTCGGTCTCCAGGTTGCGGTAATCGAATTTGCCCGTCACAAGTGCGGTCTCGAACGGGCGAACAGCACCGAGTTCAAGCAGACCGATCAGAACGTGATCGACTTGATGCTGGAACAGAAAAAGGTGAAGGAATACGGCGGGACGATGCGGCTCGGGTCATACCCCTGTAAACTCGAAAAGGGGACCAGGGCCCATAAAGCCTACAAGGCGGATCTCATTCACGAGCGCCACCGGCATCGCTACGAGGTGAACGATGCATTCAGGGCGGCCCTCGCCGCACAGGGGATGGTCTTCAGCGGCATCTGCCCGGACAACAATCTGGTCGAGATGATCGAACTGACCGACCATCCCTGGTTCGTGGCGGGTCAGTTCCATCCCGAGCTGAAGTCGCGCGCAACCAACGCGCATCCCCTCTTCCGCGAGTTTGTTCGTGCCGCGCTGGAGTACCAGCAATCCGCTTCGTCGCCGGCATGATGCCGCAGCAATCGCTTCGGGAATGCCCATGGTCCCGCGGCCCGGGAGGCCGGGCGGCGGCCTTCCCCTCCTTGCTTCTTCATTCCTTCCATGGTATTTTCTCTCATCATTCCGGAGCGAATCCATGTCCACATCCACAGGCGCCGTTCACGCTGCTGCTATCGCTGAAGCCATCAGAGCAAGTGGCACGATTATCAACGTCCCCCCTGAGGGATTCCTCGAGGTTCTCCGTAAGAGCGAAAGCCCGCTTGTTGTCGTTGCCAGTGGCGGGCTCTTCGGCAAGAAATGCGACTACCTGACGAGCTATAAAGGGCTTTGTTTCTATACGAGAAGCGGCGAGGCGCTCCAGCTCCCGGGCCGGGCCGAAATCGTCAACGCAAAAAAGATCTGGATCCCGGGAAATTTCTAGTGTCCCACCAGCTCAATGATCATGCACAACAACCGGCATCCCACCTTCGGCGGGACTCGTTCCAACTATCATAACAAATGCCGGTTGTTCAAATATTCGGTTGGAATGTCGCTAGGAGAGTCGTCGAGTCATGCTCCTGGATCTTTTGCGGGAAACCTATGCGATCTGCCGGCTGGGACCTGCCGTCCCCCTTCCTGATTTCCACTGCCATGAGTTTCTTTGTGTGGTTCGCACGGAAACTGAACTTTCTGTTGTCTGTCCAGAATCGGCTGTCCCTTCCCTGGCAACCGCCGACCATGGCTGGCGGGCACTCCGGGTCGCCGGAACCCTTTCCCTCTCGGAGACAGGAATTCTGGCATCGCTCGCGTGGCCCCTGGCAGCGGCCGGAATTCCCATATTTGCAGTTTCAACCTATGCGACCGACTATCTCCTTATCCCGCACTCACGACTGGATGCGGCTCTTCACGCCCTGCAGGGAGCAGGGCACATTGCTGCGACGGTGCCATCTCTTCCCTGAGGCCTTCTTGCCATGATGGTGCGCAACATACCTTGTTTTCTTGCTTTCCTCTCTTTGTTTGCCGCGTCGGATGTGCAAGCGCAGACTCCACGGGTCGGCCTTGCCCTCAGCGGAGGAGGAGCAAGGGGGCTGGCGCACATCGGCGTACTGAAGGTTCTTGACGAAGCCGGGGTGCGGGTCGACTGCATAAGCGGGACGAGCATGGGAAGCGTTGTGGGCGCGCTCTACGCCATGGGATACACCGGGGCCAAGATCGAGTCGCTGCTGGCGGATCTGGACTGGAACAGCCTGCTTTATGATAGGCGCGAGCATCCTTTTATGACGATGATGCAGAAACAGGACGACGGCCGGTACACGTTTTCCCTCCCCGTTACGGAAGGGGCCATTGGGCTTCCCGCCGGAATCATTCCCGGACAGAACCTGGAATTGTTGATCTCCCGTCTTACCGCGCCCGCACATCATATCCGCGATTTTGCCGACCTCCCTGCAAAATTTGTCTGCATCGCCACGGATATTGCAACAGGAGAAGCGGTCCGTCTGGAACGGGGCGATCTCGGCGACGCCGTTCGCGCCAGCGCGGCGCTTCCTCTTGCCTTTACCCCCGTTCGGCACGACGGCCGGCTTCTTGTCGATGGAGGTCTTGTGCGAAACTTCCCGGTGGAAGACGCCCGCGCGCTAGGCGCCGACTTCGTGATCGGTGTTGACATCGGCGCAACGTCCCTCCGCACCCCGCAGATCCGTAATTTCCTCCAGATCTTCAGTCAGGCCCTGGCCTTCAGCGACGAATCGGAACGGGCACGCCAGCGGTCGCTGTGCGATATTCTCCTCACTCCCGATATGGCCGACTTTTCGCTTCTCAATTTCGAGGACCC
>Ga0326726_10000664_pt1 | contig 31483 bp, 30 predicted proteins | sample MHFenrmetagenome_2_FD_207603 | JGI IMG/M metagenome (GOLD analysis project Ga0326726, IMG submission 207603) | Lab enriched peat soil microbial communities from Michigan Hollow, Ithaca, NY, United States - MHF15MN | ecosystem: Environmental > Terrestrial > Soil > Wetlands > Peat | place: USA...
GCCGGCCGCCGATGAGATGCAGATGCAGGTGATAGACCTCCTGCCCGCCGTGCGCATTGCAGTTGATGATGAGCCGATAGCCGTCCGCCGCGATGCCTTCCTGCCGTGCCAGATCGCGCGCCACGATTATCATGTGACCAACGAGCGACTCGTCTTCGTCGGCGATGTCGTTCGCCGTTGGAATCGGCTTGTTCGGTACGATGAGGATATGAGTCGGTGCCACCGGCCGTATGTCGCGAAATGCGATGACACGGTCGTCCTTGTGGACGATCGTCGCGGGCAGCTCGCCCGCGATGATTCTCTCGAAGAGGGTCGGCATGGACTTAAGGTCTCCGGCCACGAGTCGATGCCGGTCACTATAACTTAAGCCGGTGCCTGATGATCCGTTCGACGGCTGCCCGATGTGGCCGCATAATTGCGCCCTCCATGAAGATTCGATCGGACCAGCTTGCGGGACATCTGGCGGCCAGGTTGTTGCCGGCCTACCTCATTTCCGGCGACGAGCCGCTTCTCGTCGGCGAGGCCGCTGACGCGATTCGCGAGAAGGCGCGGCGGGAAGGCTACGCGGAGCGCGAAGTCTTCTTCGTCGAACGGACCTTTGACTGGAATTCGTTGCGCGCGGCCGGTCAGTCGCTGTCGCTCTTCGCGACGCGCCGCATTCTCGAGGTGAAAATGCCCAGCGGCAAGGCGGGCGTCGATGGCGCCAAGGCGCTGGTGGAACTGATCGAGCATCCGCCGCCCGACACCTTGCTCCTGGTCATCACGGATCAACTCGATCGCGACACGTTGAAGTCCGCGTGGGTGGGTGCGATGGAGGAGCGGGCCGCCTGGGTGCAGATCTGGCCCGTCAAAATCGGCGAGTTGCCGCGCTGGATCGCAGCGCGCATGGCGCGCCTTGGATTGAAGGCGGACGCCGCCGCCGCGCAGCTGCTAGCGGAAAGAGTGGAGGGCAACCTGCTCGCCGCGAATCAGGAAATTGAGAAGCTCGTGCTCCTCAATCCCGGCGGCACCATCGATGCGTCGGCTGTTGCGCACGCGGTTGCGAACAGCGCGCGCTACGACATCTTTCAGCTGAGCGAGGCGGCGCTCGACGGCGACGCCGCGCGCGCGCTCAGAATACTGGCTGGCCTGAAGAGCGAAGGGACGGAAGCGCCGCTCGTGCTTTGGGCACTCGCGAAGGAGCTGCGTTCATTGTGGCAAGGGCAGATGCGCGCGCAAACCGGTGAGGCGGCCAGTCATCCGCCTGCATGGACGCGGCCATCGCCCGCGCTCGCGCAAGCGCAGCGGCGCGCGGCGAGCCTGCCGCTCGATCAATTGCTGCGCGACTGCGCCACCATCGATCGCATGATCAAGGGCCAGGCCGCAGGCGATCCCTGGGACGCTCTCGCACGCATGACCACGACGTTGGCCGGCAAGGTGTTGGTGCCGGTGAGGAGATCCAGTGTCGCTGAAGTTGCCGGCTCTTGATCCGAGGACGGTCGAGGCGCGTACCAAGTCGGGTTATCCCGAGCCGTACCGCTCGCAGGTTCTGCCACGCGAGAAGCGCGCGCTGGGAGACGCCTGCGGGCTCACCAAGATCGGCATCAATTGCACGACACTCAATCCGGGCAAGGTATCGTCCATGCGTCACTGGCACTCGCACGAAGATGAGTTCGTCTATGTGCTCGAGGGAGAGATCATCCTGAAGACGGATGCCGGTGAGCAGACGCTCACTTCCGGGATGTGCGCGGGCTTCAAGGCGGGCGTGACCGATGGGCATCAGTTCCTGAACCGCAGTGCCCGCCCGGCCGTGTATCTCGAAGTCAGCAATCGCGATCCGCTCGATACCGGCGATTATGCTGACGCCGATTTGCGCTGGAATCCGCCGGAGCATCGCGGGAAGTTCACGCGGCGGAATGGGGAGCCTTACTGAGCTCCCCCACGATCATGAGTATCGCCTTCGCGTATCTGCATCACCTTGCGGCCTTCGTAATATTTGCGGCGCTCTTCATGGAGCTGGTGCTCATCAAGGGTGAGCTGACGCTGTGGAGCGCACGCAAGATTCTGCTCTACGACCTGATCTATGGCATCGCGGCCAGTGCGCTGATCGTCGCGGGGCTCCTGCGCGTCGTGCACTTCGAGAAAGGCGCGCACTACTATCTTCATGATGTGCCCTTCATCGTGAAGATGACGCTGTTCGCCATCGTGGGACTTCTGTCCGTCTATCCGACGCGCGTGTTCCTGTCCTGGCGGGCCGTGCTCAAACAGGGCGTAGTGCCCGCACTTGACGATGTCGCGCGACGCAGGATCGCCCGGGTCATTCACACCGAACTGACAGGCATCGCATTGATCATTCTTTGCGCAGTGCTGATGGCGCGCGGAATCGGCTACTTCGGCTGAGCCGACGTGCGCTGCGCGCGTAGCACGCGCTGCATACGCTTTGCATTGCAATAACATTTCGGGCAGGGTTAGCGCCAATGCATCCGATTGGCATCTTTGGCGGCACCTTCGACCCGATTCACTACGGGCATCTACGCACGGCTTTCGAGCTGTTGCAGGCCCTGCGCCTGACGGAAGTGCGGTTCATGCCGGCAGGCAATCCGCCGCACAGGGAACAAGCCGTCGCGACGGCGGACCAGCGACTGGCGATGGTGATAGCCGCGACCGAGGCCCAGCACGGATTTGTGGTCGATGATCGGGAGATGCGGCGTGATGGACCCTCGTATTCGGTCGATACACTCGCCTCACTACGTGCGGAGAATCCCGATCGCTCGCTTTGTCTCATCGTCGGCATGGACGCGTTTCTCAGCCTGCCCAAGTGGTATCAGTGGCGCGAGATCCTGCAACTGGCGCATGTGGTTGTCGCGCATCGGCCAGGCTGGCGCGCTCCCGGCATGGGCCCGCTCGGCGAACTTCTGGTCGACCGGGGCACCGGACGCATCGGGGACTTGCATGAAGCGCGCGCAGGGTGCATTTATATACACGCCGTGACCCAACTGGAAATATCCTCCACCGAAGTGCGCAACCTGATTTCTGCCGGACGCGATCCGCGCTTTCTCATGCCCGACGCCGTCCGCAAGGTCATCCACGATTCGGGCGTGTACGCCCGGAAGTCGTAATAAGAAACCTTGAGCGCCGTCCGCCGAAAAATTCCCCGCAAGAGCCCGAAACGGCGCGTCAACGGCGTAGCCGCGAAGGCTGGTGCGTCCGCGCTGGCGCCGTCCCCGGCCAAGACGGCCCGAGCGCGACTGGACAAGCTCGTTGCGACCGCGCTCGACGACATGAAGGCGGTCAACGTGAAAGTGATCGACGTTCACAAGCTCTCCGACATTTTCGACACGCTGGTCATCGCGAGCGGCAATTCCGATCGGCACGTGCGATCGATTGCCGAGCGCCTGGTGCAACAGGCGAAGGCTGCGGGTCACCCGCCGCTCGGGGTCGAAGGCCAGAAGACCGGCGACTGGGTGCTCGTCGATCTCGGCGACTACGTGGTGCACGTGATGCTGCCGCGCGTGCGCGAGTTCTACGGATTGGAGAAACTCTGGTCGGTCTCTTAGATCATAGGACCGTCGTAGATCCGTCGCTGGAGGCTTCGGAAAAAACTTGCGACGCTATGCTGTCCTGCATCGCTGCAAGCCAGGGTTCGCCGTCCATGGCGAACCCGCTCGGCGCATGCGCCGAGCCCTGTTTTTTACGATCCCGAAAGGACCTCCCCGGACGAGGCGCGGCGCGTCGTCGCCAAGTTCGGCAATGAAGCTCCGAGTGCTCGCCGCCGGCACGCGTCTGCCCGACTGGGTGAATGAGGCTTGCGCTGACTACGCCAAACGCTTCGGCAGTCAACTGAAATTCGAACTCGTTGAGATTCCCGTGAGCGCGCGTGGCGCAAATGCCGACATTGCGCGAGCGATTGCCCGCGAAGGGGAAAAAATGCTCGGCGCCGTGCGCGCCGACGATTTCGTCGTCGCGCTGGAGGTCGGTGGCAAGACGCTGAGTACGGCTGAGGTTGCGCTCTGGCTGAGCGCGAGATTGCAGGAAGGGCGCGACCTCGTGTTCCTGATCGGCGGACCGGACGGCCTTGCGAGCGCCTGCGTCGAACGCGCGAATCTCAGTCTCTCGCTCTCGGCGCTGACGCTGCCCCACGGCCTTGCCCGCGTGCTGTTGATCGAACAGCTGTATCGCGCGTTCACGTTTGGCAAGGGCCACCCCTACCATCGCGTTTAGACACAGGAGTCCTGTTGAGAAAATAGCGAAATCAGGAATGTCGCCCCTTTGCGGGCGGTGCTATTCTGCCGAGCCTTCAGGCCAAGTCGCGCCTTGCTATGTAATTGATTGAAAGTTAAGGCTTTATGTGGGCATCGGTCGGATGATGGCGTCTCCTTCTCTATTACTGGCTTCGGCTTCTCCACGGCGACGCGATCTTTTGCGCCAGATTGGCATTGAGCCGGAGGTCGTGCCGGCGCACGTCGATGAGTCGAGGCTCGCTGGCGAGGTACCCGTCGCCTATGTGAGCCGGCTCGCGCGCCTGAAGGCCGAGTCGGTGTGGAACGCGTTACCGGCCGCGCGGCGTCAAACCGTCCTGGCAGCGGACACCGCGGTCGTTCTAGGCAGCGAAATTCTCGGCAAACCGCTCGATCGGCAGCAGGGGCTCGCCATGCTCGCGCGCCTGAGCGATCGCACTCACGAAGTTGTCACCAGCGTTGCAGTCAAGACCGCGCGCGCACTCGAACTCCGCGTCAACGTCAGCCAGGTTACTTTTCGTGCTTTGCAGCGTGCGGAATGCGAAGCGTATTGGGAGACGGGCGAACCGCTCGACAAAGCCGGCGGCTATGCCGTGCAGGGGCGCGCAGCGATCTTCATCCGGAGCCTCAGCGGAAGCTTCTCCGGCGTGATGGGCTTGCCGCTCTTTGAAACAGCGGAACTTCTGCGCGCCGCGGGGATCGACCCTCTCACGAGTCGCGCAGCCAGCCTCCGCGGAGACCCACAATGAGCGCGGAGATCCTGGTGAACGTGATGCCGCGCGAGACCCGCGCGGCGCTCGTCGAAAACGGCGTCGTGCAGGAGTTCTACGTCGAGCGCGCGAATCGGGTCGGCATCACCAGCAACATCTACAAAGGGCGCGTCTCGCGCGTACTGCCCGGCATGCAGGCGGCTTTCATCGACGTCGGTCTCGAACGCACGGCGTTTCTGCACGTGTCGGATATCGCGACCGCGCACGATGAGGAAACGGAAGTCGCCGCCGAGCGCAGCGCCGACATTCGCGAGCACATGCGCGAGGGTGACGAGATTCTGGTGCAGGTCCTGAAGGATCCGCTCGGCACCAAAGGCGCGCGCCTGACGACGTTCGTGAGCATCCCGTCGCGTTACCTCGTGTACCTGCCGAAGGGCAAAGGCATCGGGGTATCGACGCGCATCGACGACGAAAATGAACGCGGACGGCTGCGTGATTCCGTCACCGGCGCGGCTCCCGGCGGTACGAATGGCGGCTATATCGTGCGCACGGTGGCCGAGGGCGTGGACTCCGCGGAGCTGCGCGATGACCTGCTGTTTCTGCATCGCCTGTGGGGCATGGTTCGCGACAAGGGTTTGCGCGCGGCCGCGGGGGAGCTCGTGCACGAGGATTTGCCGCTGCCACTGCGGCTGCTGCGCGATCAGCTGGGGTCCGGCATCGATCACATCGTGGTCGACAACGCCGTCGTGCACGCGCGCATGCTGGAGTTTGCGCGCACGTTCATGCCCGCGAGCGCCGACAAAGTCGAGCTCTACAGCGGCGCACGGCCGATATTCGATCTGCACAGCATCGAGGATGAGCTGGCGAAGGCGCTCGAGCGCAAGGTGCCGCTCAAATCCGGCGGCTACGTCGTGATCGATCAGACCGAAGCGATGACGACGATCGACGTCAACACGGGCGCCTACGTCGGTCATCGCAATCTCGAGGAGACGATCTATCGCACCAATCTCGAGGCGGCGGTCAGCATCGCGCGGCAGCTGCGCCTGAGAAATCTCGGCGGCATCATCATCATCGACTTCATCGACATGCAGGAAGAGGAACACCGCCGCCAGGTGCTACAGGCGCTCGAGAAGGCGCTTGCCGCCGATCACGCGAAGACGCACATCTCCTCGGTGTCGCCCCTCGGGCTCGTCGAGATGACGCGCAAGCGCACGCGCGAGAGTCTCGAACACCTCCTCTGCGAGCCGTGCGGCGCGTGCGAGGGCCGGGGCTTCGTGAGAACGGCGGAGACGATCTGCTACGAGATCTTCCGCGAATTGCTGCGCCAGGCGCGGCAGTTCGACTGCCAGCAGTTCATGGTGCTCGCGCATCAGGACGTGATCGAGCGGCTGCTCGATGAGGAATCCGCACCGCTCGGCGAGCTCGAGGTGCTGACCGGCAAGCCCATCCGGCTGCAGACCGAAGCGCTGTACGCGTCGGACCAGTACGACGTGGTGCTCATGTAGCTGCCGCCCATGCCGCTCACCGCTCTAAGAATTCCCTGGCGCCGCATTGCTAAATGGTCGGCCGCGACACTCGGATCGGTCGTGATCCTGCTCGCGCTTGCGATCGGCGCAATGCGTATCGCGCTCGATCAGGTACCGGCCTATCGCGAGGACATTCGCGCGTGGGTCAACAAGTCGACGGGACTCGAAGTCGACTTCCACGACCTGAAGCCGCGCTGGCGCTTCTACGGACCGGAGGTCTACTTCAGCGATGTCAAGCTCAAGGCGCCGCTGACGGGCGTCGTGCTGGCGGAAGCCCAGGGCGGCAGTGTCGCCATCGATCTGTGGCACCTCATTTTTCGCGCGGAACTTCTCGCCGGCCGCGTGACCTTCGAGCGGCCCGTGTTGAATCTGATACGGACGCCCGAGGGGCGCGTCGAAATCCTCGGCCAGGAAGCGATTCGCCGCCGCGACCCCTCCAAGCCACCGCTGTCGCTTGATGATCTGCCGACCGGCAAGCTTGCGATCGAGAACGCAGTCGTTACTTTCACCGATTTGTCGAATCAGGGCAGGTCATGGCACCTGACCGACATCGACGTGCTGCTCGAACGCAATCGCAGCGATCTGTCGGTCAAGGCCCATATCGATCTGCCGGCGAACCTCGGCCGTACACTCGATCTGAGCGGCGCGAGCAAGGGGCACCTCGGAAATTTCGACAAGCTCGACTGGCATTTCGAAGTCGTGGCAAGCGATCTGAAGTTCGCCGGCTGGAATGAAATTCTTGGCGACGACCTGCGCCTGCCACATGACGGCAGCGGCGGAATGCGGATCGCCGGCGTGTTCGTCGGGCGCGACCTCATCGAGGCACAGCTGCGCCTGCAACTGGCGGACGTGCGGCTGGGCGATGGCACCGCTGAGCTGCCGGAGTCCCGCTTTGGCGTGATCGCCGGCGATTTCCTGTTGAAGGAAACAGACGGCGCGTGGCATCTCGAGGGCAAGGACGTCGAATTGACGCGCACCGGCCGGCCCTGGAGCACGCCGAGCTTCATTGCGGACTGGCGCCTCGAGGGGCATCACCTGCGCGCACTGAAGGGCGAGGCCCGCTATTTGCGGCTGGATAACCTCACGCCGCTGGTCGCTCTGCTGCCGCCGGGCCCGTTGCGAACACATCTCGTCGAGCTGAGTCCCGAAGGAGAAGTGCGCGATTTCAGTCTCGACTACGCGAATGTCGACGGCGCAACGCCGGAACTGCGTTCGCTCGATGCGCGGCTCGAGTCGGTCGGCTTCGGACCGAGCGGTCGTGCTCCCGGTGTGCGTGGGATCAGTGCGCGGCTGACGGGCCGTGCAAATCACCTGAGCGTCACTGTCGACTCCACTCAATTCGCGCTGCTCGCGCCCGTGATGTTCCGCGTGCCGTTGCTGGCGGATCACCTGCAGGCGCGTCTCGAAGCCGACTATCGAGCCACTGGAGTGCGCATCGAAGCGCACAACGTCGCTATCGCCAGCCCGCACGGGCTGGGCGACGCGGAAGTTTCCCTGTGGCTGCCGTCCGACGGCAGTTCACCGACGCTCGACCTGACGGCGCACGTGAAAAACGGCGACGCGAGCCAGGCCTGGCAGTACATGCCCATCAACAAACTGTCGGACAAGCCGCTCGCCTGGCTCGATCAGGCGTTCATCTCGGGCCGGGTTCCGCAAGCTGAAATCGTCTACCGCGGTCCGCTGCGCAGCTTTCCTTTCCGCGACGGGCAGGGACTCTTTCGCATCGCCGGACGCACGGAAAACATGACGCTGAGCTATCAGCCGGGCTGGCCCGTGCTCACGGGCCTCGCGGTCGACTTTGAATTCCTGAATGCGGGCCTCAACGCGAAAGTGACACAGGCGAACGTCGCCGGCCTCGTGGTCGAGAAGGGCAGCGCGGTCTTTCCGGACTTGAAAGAGGGTGAGCTGTCGGTGGATGCGAGTGCGCATGGCGATCTCGGCGCGGCGCTGAAGTACGTGCAGGCAACGCCACTCGGTCCGAAGTTTGGCCCCATGTTCATGCAGCTCGCGGGCGCAGGCCCGACGCATTCGTCGGTGCGGCTCTATCTGCCGATCAAGCATCTGGATGATCGGCGTATCGACGTGGAGGTTGGCCTGAATGCCGATCGCGTCGCGCTCGCGGACAGCAAGCACCCGGCCGAGGACGTGCGCGGCACGCTGCGCATTCACAATACCGAAGTGCTCACGGAGGGTCTCACGGCCAATTATATGGGCGGCCCAGTGCGCATCGATGCCACCACCGAGTCCGCCGGAGCGAAGGGAGTCTTCGACACCGTGTTGCGCGCGAGCGGACGCACGCAAATGGTCCGGCTCGCCGAGGAGCTGGAGCTGCCAGGTAAGATTCACGTCGCGGGCATGTTTGACTGGCGCGCAACCGCTCGCATTGCGCGCGGCGCGGACCAGGCGCCGCGTACGTCGCGGTTGCGGTTCGATTCGCAACTGCGATCCGTTGAGCTTGGGCTTCCTGAGCCGCTCGCGCGCGCCGCCGCCGACAATCGAGGTCTGCATGTCGATGCGCAATGGCGCGACGATGATGCAACCGCGCGCGTGACCTACGGCGACAATACCCACGCCGCGCTCCGATTTACGCGTGCGGACGCCGGCTGGAGCCTCGAGCGCGGGGCCGCGCGCTTCGGCGGTGGCGATGCGCAATTGCCGAAAGACGCGGGCCTGTGGATCACAGGCTCGGTCGCCGCGTTTGATCTTTCGCAATGGCTCGATCTGAAATCGGATCAGCCCGCCAAGCGTCCGCTCTCCGACTATCTGCGTGGTGTTGATCTGAGCGTGCGCCAATTTGGCATTTTTGGATTTGCATTCAGCGGCGTTGATGGGCGGATGCGCGCCGAAGCGGGCGCCTGGCGCGTCCACGTCGATAGCGATGCCGCGCGCGGCGACATCGTCGTGCCTTTCAATCTCGAAGGCGACATGCCGCTCGAGCTCGACATGGACCGGCTCGTGCTCGGAGAACATCAGGCGGGCACGGGCTCGAGTCCGGATCCCACGCACTTTCCGTCGATGCGGCTCGCGGCCGATGCGTTTACGGCCTTCGGCAAGCGCTTTGGCACCCTGAGCGCCCAACTCGTGCGCGAAGATGCCGGGCTGCGCCTGAAGAGCTTTACCACGACGAGTCATAGCTTCAGCGCCAAGGGCTCCGGCTCCTGGCTCAACACGGTCGCTGGCCAGCGCTCGGCGCTCGATTTCACTCTGGACAGCTCCGACGTGCTCGAAACGTTGAAGGACCTCGGCTATGGCGCCTCGCTCAGTGGCAAGCGGGGCGCCGCACAGGCGAAGCTCAGCTGGACTGGTGCGCCGGATGGGCAGCTATTCGAGCGCCTGTCGGGGACGGCCCACATTGAAGTCGCGAGCGGTCAGCTCTTCACCGTGCAGCCTGGAGCGGGGCGCGTCTTTGGCATGTTGAGCGTAGGTGCGCTCCCGCGGCGCCTGTCGCTCGACTTCAGCGATCTCACCGACAAGGGCCTCGCATTCGACGTTATCCGGGGCGACTTCCGGCTTGCGAACGGCAACGCGTACACTTCGAATCTGCTGTTGAAAGGCCCAGCCGCCGAAATTGGCATCGTCGGGCGCACGGGCCTTGCGGAACACGACTACGATCAGACTGCCGTAGTCACCGGCAGCGTCGGGCAGTCGCTGCCCGCGGTCGGCACGCTCGCTGGCGGACCGGCTGTTGGCGCCGCCCTGCTCGTGTTCTCGCAACTCTTCAAGGAACCGCTCAAGGGCATCGCACGCGGCTACTACAAGATCTCCGGGAACTGGGATAATCCCAATGTCCAGCGGCTCGAAGGCGCCGATGTGAAGGAAGCGCGCGCGGCCACCGAGCAGGTTCGCGAGGAAGCCAAGGCGCCCAATCCGCCACCGGCCACGCCGCCACACTGATCCATAACCATTGTTGAGCGAAGCATGGCGCGTGTAGCGGCAATACAGATGACTTCGACGCCCGACGTGGCGGTCAACCTGCGCATAGCCGGCGAGCTGCTTGAGCGTGCCGCGGGCGAAGGCGCGCGTATTGCGGCCTTGCCGGAAAATTTTGCCTGGATGGGCGGCGAGAAGGACGATCGCCGGTCGATTACCGAGGCCGATGGACGTGGCCCGATTCAGGACTTCCTGGCTGAGGCAGCCCGCCGCCACAAGCTCTGGATTATCGGCGGCACACTGCCGCTAGAATCGGGACGGGATCACCGCGGCGCGGCGGCATTGCTGGTCTTCAATGAAAGCGGCCAGCGCGTCGCACGCTACGACAAGATCCATCTCTTCGACGTGCATTTGCCCGACAAGGACGAACACTACCGCGAGTCGGCGAATGTCTCGCCGGGCAATACGCCTCTAGTGATCGACACGCCCGCCGGAAAACTCGGTCTCGCGGTCTGCTACGACATGCGTTTTCCCGAACTCTTCCGCAGCCTGAGCGCGGCCGGTGCAGAATGGTTCTGCCTGCCCTCGGCGTTCACCGCGCCCACGGGGCGCGCGCACTGGGAGACGTTGCTGAGGGCGCGGGCCATCGAGAATCTTTGCTACCTGGTCGCGCCGGCGCAATCGGGCCTGCACGTGAATGGCCGCCAGACCTATGGGGACACGATGATCGTCGATTTCTGGGGACGCGTGCTGAAGCGACTGCCTCGCGGAGCGGGTGTCATCTGTGCGGACTTTGATCGCGAGCGACAGCTCGATGGTCGCCGGCGCTTCCCTGCGCTGTCCCATCGGGTGATGTAATTCTTTGCACCGGAGTCTTGCCATGCTGCGATCCCTGATGGGTGTCGCTCTTTTCCTATGCTGCGTGAGCGCCAACGCCGTCGAGTTCCAGTTTGCGACGGCTACGCAGGGCGCGGCCATACTTACCGCCGACGATGACTTCATGCGCGCGCTGAGTCCGGCCGATCCGGCGCTGCGCTTACTGTCGACCCGGCCGCAGTCACTGGCAACGCTCAAGCGGGCCTACGCTGCGCACGTACTCGAGTGGAATGACAGTCGGCGCGCCCGAATCAACGCGGTGCTCGAGCGGCAGCACGCGCGATTTGCGTCCATCGCCCGTTGGTTGCCCGCGCAGGTCAATTTCGTGCTGGTCACGAACGAAGTTGAAGGGGGCCTGCCGCACACGCGGGCGAACGCGATCATCATGCCCGCACCCTACATCGATTCGGACGCCAAGCTCGACGCCGTCGTTGCCCATGAGTTGTTTCACGTGCTCACGCGCAATAACCTGGCGCACCGTGATGCGCTGTACGCGCTTATCGGGTTCGCGCCGTGTCACGTGATTGAGCCCGCCGACTATGCGGCGCGCCGCATCACCAATCCGGATGCGCCATCGCTCGCGCACTACCTGCCGCTTGACCGTGACACCGGCGAGGGACTCGTGCCGTATGTCTACGCGGCGACCAGCGGGTTCGATCCGGCTGCCGGCGCGCATTTCGAAGACCAGTTCCGCGTCGGCCTCCTGCATATGAAGGTCACTCAAGCGGATGGCGGGCCGCGCTGCGACGCCTATCCTGGCGATCAGGATCCGATGCTGCCGCTGTCAGCGCACAAGGACTTCATCGAGCAGAAGACAGGTGGCAACACCGGCTATCTGATTCACCCGGAGGAGACGCTGGCGGATAACTTCGCACTCCTCATGGTCGGGAGCGAGAAGCCCATCCCAAGTCCGTGGGTCCTTGAAAAGCTTGCCCAGTGGCTCGAGATACCGTCCAATCCAACACCATGACTGAACCTTCAACAGCGCTTGCCATTGCCGAGAACGTGATGCTGCGGCCTGCGGGCCTCGACGCCTCGCGTCTTACCCGCGTGCTCGGCACCGTCATGGGCCACGCAGTCGACAATGCCGACCTCTACTTTCAGTGGTCGCGCGAGGAGTCCTGGGCGCTCGAGGACGGTATCGTCAAAGAGGGTCATCACAGCATCGAGCAGGGCGTAGGCGTGCGCGCGCTCGCCGGCGAGAAGACCGGATTCGCCTATTCGGATGAGATCGCCTTGCCCGCGCTCGAAGAAGCTTCGCGTGCAGCCCGCGCGATCGCTTATCAGGGCGGTCAGGGCACGAGCAAAGCGGTACAGGCCTGGCATGCGCCCGCCACGCGGCGCCTGTATCCCGCAACCGACCCGTTGATCAGCGTGACGGACAGCGACAAGGTCGCGCTGCTTGGGCGTCTCGACGCGGAGGCGCGCCGCATCGACCCGCGCGTAAAGCAGGTGATGGCAAGCATTGTCGGTGTGCATGAGGTGGTGCTGATCGCCGCGAGCGACGGCACGCTCGCGGCCGACGTGCGTCCGCTCGTTCGCTGCAACGTCACGGTCATCGTTGAGCAGAACGGCCGTCGCGAGCAGGGCTACTGTGGCGGCGGTGGACGCTACGGTCTGGATGAATTGCTGGCGGGCGACCGGGCCTTGAGCTTCGTGCGCGAAGCCGTGCGCCAGGCGCTTGTGAATCTCGACGCGGTGCCGGCCCCAGCCGGCGCGATGACCGTTGTGTTGGGACCCGGTTGGCCGGGTGTGCTGCTGCACGAGGCCATCGGCCACGGGCTGGAGGGCGATTTCAATCGCAAGGGCACGTCGGCGTTCACCAACCGCATCGGCCAGCGCGTTGCATCGGAACTCTGCACGGTGGTCGACGACGGCACGATTGCGCAGCGCCGCGGCTCGCTCAACATCGACGACGAAGGCACGCCCACGCAATGCACGACGATGATCGAGAACGGCGTGTTGCGCGGCTACATCCAGGACAAATTGAATGCGCGGCTCATGGGCGTGCCGCCCACCGGCAACGGCCGGCGCGAATCGTTTGCGCACGTCGTGCTGCCGCGGATGACCAACACCTACATGCTCCCGGGGCCACACGATCCGGAAGAGATCATCCGTTCCGTCAAGAAGGGCCTGTATGCGGTGAACTTCGGCGGCGGCCAGGTCGACATCACGTCGGGCAAGTTCGTGTTTTCCGCGAGCGAGGCCTATCTCATTGAAAACGGCAGGATCGGTCCGGCCGTGCGCGGCGCAACGCTCATCGGTAACGGACCGGACGTGCTCACCAAGGTCTCGATGGTCGGGACGGACCTCAAGCTCGACGAAGGCGTTGGCACCTGCGGCAAGGACGGCCAGAGCGTGCCCGTCGGCGTCGGCCAGCCCACTCTCAAGGTCGACAGCCTGACAGTCGGCGGCACCGGCTAGCTCTACTCCCTCTCCCGCGTTAGTGGGAGAGGGCCGGGGTGAGGCCCCATTCAAACCATCCCCTCGCCACCTCCATCCAAACGACCGTCACGCATTTGGGAGAGGGTTCATGTCCAACGCATCCTGGTACGGCGCCGCTGTCGCTATTCCCTTCGCCGCTATTGCGGCCAATTCGTCATCGGACTATCTGCGCCAGCTCGACGCGACCGTTGCGGTGAGCGAACGCAGCATCGTGATCGAAAATCTCATCGGCGACGCCGAGGTGTTGCCGGCGGCCGGCGACGTAACTCAGATCATGGCCACCATTCATGTGGCGGGCGGTGATGACAAGCTCGCTACGGAAATGGCTCAAAACATCAAGCTCGAGGCCGACGGCGGACATGTCGTCGTGCGTTATCCGGACGTACACGACATCTGCGCGCTGCCGGGCAAGTCCAGATCAAGCACAAACAGTAACACCCGGTACCTGGGCCGCGCGGTCAGAATCGAAACGGGGACGACGGCCGGGCGCTGCGTCCGGGTCGATCTCGTCGTACGCCTGTCTGCGGGTCGTGAGCTGACGCTCAAGAGTCACATCGGTCAAATCGAGGCGCATGACATCAATGGGAATCTCATGCTCGACACGGGAAGCGGCATCATTACGGTGGCGAAGCATTTGGGCTCACTTGACCTCGACACCGGCTCGGGCGACGTCACTGTGAGCGGCGCGCGCGGCAAGATTCTCATCGATACGGGCTCAGGCGACGTGGAAGTGACGAATGGAATCGGCCGCACAAACGTCGACACGGGCTCAGGCGATGTGAAGCTGTCAGGCAGCCGCGGTGACGTGCGTGTCGACACTGGTTCGGGCGATGTGGCGCTGTCGGACTTCGCGGAAGGGACCGATCTCGATATTGACACCGGCAGCGGCGATGCGGTGGTTGACGGCGATCTCTCGCAACTGCGCAGGCTTCGCGTCGACACGGGCAACGGCGACATCAAGGTTCTCACGCATACCGCCGTGTCGCTCGAATTAGAGGCCGACAGCGGATCAGGCCGCGTGACCATCGACGTACCGGGCGCGCATGTGAGACAAACCGAACGCAGCCATGCTGAGGCAACGCTCGGCGAAGGCGGCGGCCGCGGGAAGCTCGACGCCGGCTCGGGTTCGATCGAGTTTCGGCAGGCCCCAGCGCACTGACGAATTGGTCACTGACAAACTGGCCATCGATGAATTTCTGCCGCTACACACCGCGAATCGCCGTGGTGCGCCGGGCCTCTCTTCGCGACACTTGCTGCCGCGGAATGCCACGGATGGCTGCACGACCGACGTGAGGAGCACGCCGCAGGGCGCCGGGCCCGCCTCGAGCGAATGCGACGTCGCTCAGCGGTGGGCCCGGCCGCCGTCTCCAGCCAAGCTCTGATAGCGCGTTGCTACGCGCCCGAGGGCGTGCCTACGGGCGCCGTGCTGCTCGTACCTGCTGTGTGGGAGTGGCACAGGATTGCTACGCGCCTATCGCCCGCTGGCTCGCCGAGCAGTGGCGTCGCGAACCGCTCCGCGAATTGCGTTGAACCATTCAAGCGCGCTACGGCACAAATGTGCGTTCACTCAACATAGACCCGTCTCTATTCGGCGACCTTTGCCCGACTGTGACTTGATCGACGGAGGCTCCGGTCGAACGCCGGTAATTTCACGCCCGCAATTGAAAGCGGCAACCTTTATCGTTATCGAGGAGCGCGTATGTCGAGCGACACAGCAGCCACCGGCCAATTCCAGGTAAATATTCCTGCGGACCTCGTAGACGAGCTGCAGCGCAATCGTGTGCCCCGCCCGAACGGACTGAAGGTTGACGGCATGAAGCGCGGGCTTTTCGACCGCCTGTTTGGCGGGCTGGACGACGACAAGCAGAAACGCGGCTGATTTGGCGTCTTCGCAAGGAAAGGGCCGCGGGACAATGTCTGGCGGCCCTTTTCTTATGTAAAATATCAAGTTCATGTCGCGACATTGCCGCGTTAGGTCAAGTCGCGGCTTTTCTTATGGCCGCGGATTTCCTAGCATCTGGGTCCATGGGGATCCGCGCCGTACATCTGGCCAAGCCAGTCTATGAAAGCATGCCCTACGCCTACGCGGGCACGGGCATCGTGCTGATGCTGTTGTCATACTTCGACGGCCGCGGATTCTGGTCGAACTTCGTGGCGTTCGTCGGGCTGCTGGCGGTGATTGGTGGCGCCGTGATCTTTCTCAAGCGCCGCGACTATCGCCAATGTCGGACACACTACGACTATCGATCGCTCGACTAGCCGTCAGCTTCCCTCTTTGTCTTCGCCTTCTTCCTCTTCTTCTTCTTCTTTCTTATTCAGCGCGGGCACATCGTCGGTGTCCTCGGTGGAGTGCGCCTTCGAGTGACGCTCATCGATGTACATCAATTCGTGCTTGCCGACGAGCACCACGTCGCCGTCGTTGAGGTTGTGTTTGCGCGCGCGCTTCTGCTTCACGTAGATGCCATTCGTGCTGTTCAGATCCTCGATCACTGAGCCATCCGGCGTGCTGATGATCTGGCAGTGATGACGGCTCACGTACTTGCTGTCGATCTGCAGATCGTTGTCCGGCGTGCGTCCGATAATGAAGCGGCCCGGCAGGAGTTGACGCTCCGCGACGGTCTGCCCCTCGTAGGCGATCAGGATCCGCGCGATCACATCGGGATGATCGCTCGTGACGGGCGCCGCGACCGGCCGCAGCGACTTCAGTTGGTTGGTGCGCGACATATAATCAACCCACTGCAGTTCGGCCACGGCAGCTTCTATATCGGCGACCGTCACCGAGTTGGCGTCGTGACTGTATGCCGACATCATCGCCGTATCGCAGAGCGAATTGATGAGCCGCGGCACGCCGCCCGTGTACCGGAAGATGACGTCAAACGTGTCGTCGGCAAATATCTGGCGCCCGTGATCACCGGCGACCTCGAGGCGGTGCTCGATGTAATTGCGCGTCTCGGATTGACTGAGGGGCGTCAGGTGGAAGCGAAGCCGCACGCGCTGCGCGAGCTGTACGAACTCCGGCGCGTTCAACTTTTCGTTGAGCTCGGGCTGCCCCGCGAGAATGATCCTGAGGACCTTCTCCTTGGTGGTCTCGATGCCAGAGAGCAGCCGCACCTCCTCGAGCACACGGTCCGAAAGGTTCTGCGCCTCATCGATAATAAGGACCACTTTGCGGCCGCTCGCGTACTGCTCGATGAGAAAGGTGTTGATGGTGGCGAGGAGTTCGGCCTTCTTCATCTTGAATGGAGTGAAGCCGAACTGGACGAGCACCAATTGGAGGAATTCGGTCGGCGAGAGCTGTGTCTGGTTGACCTGCGCGACGACCACATCCTGGCCAAGCTCACGCAAAAAGGTTTCGATGAGTGTCGTCTTGCCCGAGCCGATTTCGCCCGTGATGACGACGAAGCCGTCCGTGAACCAGATCGTCGACTCCATGTAGGCCTTGGCCCGGGCATGGTGTTTCGACAGGTAAAGAAAGGCCGGGTCCGGGCTCAGGCGGAACGGCAACTCGGTGAGCTTGAACAGTTCGAGATACATTCCTTGGCATCTTAACCGAGGTTTGGCCGGAGTTTCGCTGACGCCGATAATTGCGCCGACCGCTCTGCCGCTGCCAGCGCCGCGGAACGGAAACGCGTCACAATTCGGCGCCTTCCCGGCGGAATTTGCGCAGGAGTCGGGCCAGACGGGCGTCACGGCTCGCGGCGGTCGGCGCCAGCAGCGTGCAATGGCCGAGCTTGCGGCCCGGCCGCGGACTCTTGCCGTAGTCGTGAAAATGCAGGTCCGGTTCGTGCAGTGCGCTTGCGAGATTCGGCAGGTTGCCGATGAAGTTGATCATGGCGCAGGGTCCGCGCGCGAGTGTCGCGCCGAGTTCCAGGCCGCAGATCGCGCGCAGGTGATTCTCGAACTGACTCGTCGCCGCGCCTTCGATGGTCCAGTGTCCGGAGTTATGCACGCGCGGCGCCATTTCATTCGCGATCAGACGGCCGCGCACGACGAAGAATTCGAGCGCCAGCACACCGACGTACTCGAGATTCCCGAGTACGCGGCGGACGTGCCGCTCCGCCAGCCGTTGCAGGGCGGGACTGCGACAGGGCGCACGGCTGTAGCGCAGAATGCCGCCGGTGTGCGCGTTTTCCGTGAGCGGATAGAAGGCGATCGCGCCGTCCGTGCCGCGCACGCCGATCAGCGAAACCTCGCGCTCGAACGGTACGAATGCTTCGAGCACCAGTGGACTGCCGGCGAGTTTTCGCCAGCCAGGCTCGATGTCGGCGGCCTTGCGCAGAACCGCTTGACCCTTGCCGTCGTAGCCGAGGCGCCTGGTTTTCAGGACCGCTGGCAGTCCGATGGCCGCCACCGCGCGCTCGAGATCGGCGCGCGAGTCGACCTCTGCGAATTCCGAGGTGGGAATGTCGAGCGCGCGGAAGAGCGCTTTTTCGCTCACGCGATCCTGGGAGATCTCCAGCGCGCGTGCGCAGGGACGCACCTTGTGCGCGGGCAGCTGCGCGAGAGTTGCCGACGGCACGTTTTCCCAATCGAAGGTGACGATGTCGACGCGCCCCGCGAGCTCAATTGCCTTGGTGGAATCCGCGAAGTCGCCGGTGATGATTGGGCCGACTTGCCCGCCCGGTGTGTCCGCGGTGCGATCGAGAAACAGCGGCTCGATCCCGAGTGGATAGCCTGCGAGCGCCAGCATGCGGCCGAGCTGGCCGGCGCCGATGATGCCGACCTTCATGAGCCCGATGAGCGTGGATCGGGCTTCGCGAGCACCTCGTCGGTCTGCTGGCGGCGAAACTGTTTCACGGCCTGATCGATATTCGGATACTTGTTGGCGAGAATCGACGCCGCGAGGAGCGCGGCATTGCGCGCGCCCGCCGGGCCGATGGCGAGCGTGCCAACGGGTACGCCGCCCGGCATCTGTACGATCGAAAGCAGCGAGTCGAGGCCGTTCAGCGCTTTCGACTGCACCGGTACGCCGAGGACGGGGAGCGTGGTCTTGGCCGCCATCATGCCGGGCAGATGGGCCGCGCCGCCCGCGCCGGCAATGATTACTTCGATTCCGCGGCCCTGGGCGCTCGACGCGTACTCGAAGAGCAGGTCCGGCGTGCGGTGCGCGGAGACCACTTTCAATTCGTGAGCGATGCCGAGCCTGGTCAGCATTTCAGCGGCTGGACTGAGCGTCTCCCAATCGGAGGACGAGCCCATGACGATGCCAACCAGCGGTTTCATCGGCCCATTGTAGTGCAGAAAATAGCGACATTCCCTATTTGGCCGCGATTTTCAGGCCGGAAAGTGCCCATCGAGATAGCGAAACAGCGCGCGCGATGCCGCGCGGCGGGCAGGGTCATCGGGCGCGCGTTTGGCCGCATCGATGAGGCGGCCGAGGTCGGCTTGTTCGATGTTCGGGGCAATCGCCATGAGTGCCGGTACGGCCGCTGCACCTTCCAGCAGCAGCCGCTCACGCCATTCCTCGATGCGATGAAAGCGCGCGCCGGAAGCGCGGTGGCGCAGCTGTTCCCGATCGAGCACCGCCCGTATCGGCCCGGCGTCGATGGTGCGCATCAGGCGGCCGATATACTGCCGCTGCCGCAATAGTGCGCCGTGACTCTTGATTTCGCGCGCGGCGAGAATCGCGTCGCGCAGTGTCTCGGGCAGATCGAGCTGCGCAAAGATACTGTCGTGCAGGCCGACCAGTTGTTCGCCGAGCTCCTGCAGCGCTTCCGATTCGCGCTTGCGCGCGCTGCGGCTCGGGCGCTCATCGGCGCTGTTCTCATCGTCAACCATGGCCGCTACCTTATCCCGCACCGGCACCGGCGGGAAGGTAGAATTGGCGTTCCTCCTGCAGATGAGCCGCCATGAATACAGTCCCGGCCACCATTTCCGTTGATGACCAACCCGCGCTCGAGGCTGTGATCGCGGACCTCCTGAAGCTTGCGCGTGCCAAGGGCGCGAGCGATGCGGAGGCGGGCGCAAGCACGCAAACGGGCCTCGGCGTGACGGTGCGTCTCGGCGAAATAGAAACGCTTGAGTATCAGCGCGATCGGGGTCTTGGCGTCACGGTCTACTTCGGACAGCGCAAGGGTTCCGCGAGCACCTCCGATCTCACGCCCGCAGCCATCGCCGACACCGTCGACAAGGCGTGCAGCATCGCGCGTTTCACCGCGGAGGATGACTGTGCGGGGTTGCCCGAGGAGCGTGTGATCGCGCGCCACTATCCCGATCTCGATCTGTCGCATCCCTGGGCGATCGGGCCCGAACAGGCGATTGAACTCGCGCGCCGTTGCGAAGCGACGGCGCTTGCAGTCGACAAGCGCGTAACGAATTCGGAAGGCGCGATGCTTTCGACGCATCGGGGCCTGCGCGTCTATGGCAACACGCGCGGATTCCTCGGCGGCTACCCGAGCACCTCGCACAGTCTGTCCTGCGCGGTGCTCGCGAGCGAAAACGATGAAATGCAGCGTGACTACTGGTACACGGCCGCGCGCGATGCGCGCCTGCTCGAGGAAGCCGAAGCCGTCGGCCGCAAGAGCGCCGTGCGGGCCGTCGAGCGGCTCGGCTCGCGCAAGATTGCCACGACCAGGGCGCCGGTGCTGTACGTGCCCGAGCTTGCGCGCGGCCTGCTGCGCAGTTTCGTCGGCGCCGTGAGCGGCGCGAGCCAATATCGAAAATCCTCGTTCCTGCTCGACGCCGTCGGGCACATGGTATTCCCCGCGTTCTTCAACATCGCGGAGCGGCCGCATATCCCGGGCGCTCTTGGCAGCAGTCCCTTCGACAGCGAGGGTGTGATGACGCGTGATCGCGATCTCGTCGCGGGCGGTGTGCTCAAGGGCTACGTGCTCGATACCTATGCGGCGCGCAAGCTTGGCCTCGAAACCACGGGCAACGCGGGTGGCGTTCACAATCTTCTCATCGAGCCTGGCGCCAACGACTACAACGCGCTCGTGCGGCTGATGGATCGCGGCCTGATCGTGACCGAGTTGATGGGGCAGGGGATCAATCTCGTCACCGGCGATTATTCGCGCGGCGCGGCGGGTTTCTGGGTCGAGAGCGGGCGCATCCAGTTTCCGGTGCACGAAGTGACGATCGCGGGCAATCTCAAGGACATGTTGAGGGGCATTGTCGCTGTCGGTAACGATGTCGATCTGCGCGGCGCCATTCGCAGCGGATCGCTCCTCATCGACGCCATGACGATTGCGGGCGAGTAAGGCAATACAAGAGCTCAGGGTGCGGGTGTTTCGTTCTCGCTCACGAGATCCGCGAGAGTCCTACCGGCGGTGCGCTCGAGCATCACCCGTTCGATGCCCGCCGCAATCTCATCGATCACCTGGTCCGTGCGCGCGGTGGCGTGATAGCCCACCCCGCTGCGCCGGCGCACGGCCTGCAGAATTTCGGCCAGCGTGATGGTGTGTATGTCGCGCCCCGGCAGCAGGCAATCGTCTTCGGTCGCTACGATGAGACCGGCGTGCTCGAGCGCATGCACGACGCTGCCGAGCGTGATACCCGGGATGTCGAAATTCTGCGCAAGCCGGGTGAGCGTCCAGACGGGCGCGCCCTTCCGATAGCTCTTGCCGATGACAAACATCACGTTGAGCGCGAGGCGTTCGGCATCCGCGCCCGCGATGAAAATCGCCACATTGCCACGTCGCAGGTAATGCGGGTTCTGCACGTAGAACGAGAGCTGCGCACCGATCATCAGGATGAGCCAGCTGATGTACACCCAGATAATGGTTGTGATGACGATGGCGAAACCGGTGTACACCGCGACGAGCTGGGTCGCGTAGTGCACGAACGCCGAGAATCCCGCGCCGGTTGCCGCCCACAACACACCCGCGGTCGCGCCACCGATCAGTGCCGGCACGAAGCGCACGCGGGTATTCGGAATGAAACCGAAGAGAAACGTGAAGACGCTCGTAATGATCACATACGGCATGAGCGCGCCGACCCCCGCGATAATGGGCGCGATCACCGGCAGAAGCGCGAGGTTATGCGCCCACTCGCTGTGGCCCGCGGAGGCGATCAAACCGAACGCCGTCACGAGGACGATCGGGCCGATCACCAGCATGCTGAGATATTCCATGACGCGGCGGGCGAAGCTGCGCGGCCGCTCGACCCGCCACACGAAGTTCAGGCTCTCCTCGACCTTCTGGATGGTCGCGAGCACCGTATAGATGAGAAAGGCGAGCCCTAGTGAGCCGACAAGAGTGCCGCGGATGTTCTCGGCGAACTGCAGCACGCGTGCGGTCAGTTCCGTCGCGTTCTCGCCGACCGGGCGCAGAAATTCGTACACCACCGGCTCGAGCGTGGAGCTCATGCCGAGACCCTTGATGAGCGAGAAGCTGAAAGCGACGAGCGGTACGACCGACAGCAGCGTCGTATACACGAGACTCATCGCCCGCATGTTGAGCTCGCCGCGCCACAGGTCCCGGATCAGCGCATAGAGGTAGCGCAGCAGGCGCTGCAGCCAGCCCAGTGGGCCGATGGCGTTGTGGTCGAAAAGGATTCCGGTGAGCCGGGTGTGGAAGTCGAACATGACGCGTGAAAGACTTGCACGGGAACCGCCGTCAGGCAAGCGTTGCGTCCCGTTGCGACTTTTCCAGCCGCGTTTCGGGCGCGGCGCCCTGCGTACATAATAGCGACCAGCAAAAAAGGGAGAAGAGTGGATGGATTTCCTGCTGCTTGTCAAAGCCGCCATCATGGGAATTGTCGAGGGCCTGACCGAATTCCTGCCGGTGTCGAGTACCGGACATCTGATCCTCGCGGGCGAGCTTCTCGACTTCAACGACGAGCGCGGCAAGCTCTTCGAGATCGTCATCCAGTCCGGCGCGATTCTCGCCGTCGTCTGGGAGTTTCGCGTGCGCATCGCGACCGTGCTGTGCGGAGCGTTCCGCGATGCGCGAGCCCGGCGCCTGCTCGCCAACATCGCGCTCGCGTTCGTGCCACTCGCCGTCATTGGATTATTCTTCGGCGAGGCGCTCAAGGCGCACCTTTTCAACGCTCCGACCGTCGCCGCGACTTTCATCGCGGGCGGACTGATCATTCTGTGGGCCGAGCGGCGCAAGCCAGCGGTGCGCATCACGTCGATCGAGGAGATGTCGGCCAGCGATGCCGTCAAGGTTGGCTTCGCGCAATGTCTGGCGCTCGTACCGGGTACGAGCCGCTCGGGCGCGACCATCATCGGCGGGATGCTGTTCGGCCTGTCGCGTCAGGTCGCGACGGAATTCACCTTCTACCTGGCGATTCCGACTCTCGGCATCGCATCCCTCTATTCACTCTATAAGGAACGGGCGCTGCTCACGACTGCGGACCTGGGCATGTGGGCGGTCGGCCTGGCAGCTGCCTTTGTGTCGGCATTCCTGTGCGTGCGCTGGCTGCTGCGCTACGTATCGACCCATACGTTCGTGCCCTTCGCGTGGTATCGCATCGCCTTCGGTCTGTTGGTGCTGCTGACCGCCTGGACCGGCACAGTAAGTTGGGTTCAATAGACGACAGTCCCCAACTCCAGCTAGCTGGTCAGCAGCCGCAGCGCTTCGCGGTATTTTTCGCTCGTCTTCGCGATGATGTCCGCGGGCAGATGCGGTCCGGGCGTTTTCTTGTTCCAGTCGAGCGTTTCGAGATAGTCGCGCACGAACTGCTTGTCGAAACTCGGCGGACTCGAGCCCTCGCGATAGCTCTCAACCGGCCAGAAGCGTGACGAATCCGGCGTAATCACCTCATCGATGAGCACGAGCTGTCCGCGCGCATCCGTGCCGAACTCGAATTTGGTGTCCGCAATGATGATGCCTCGTGCAAGTGCATGGTCGGCAGCGAATCGGTACAGGCGCAGTGCCGTGTCGCGCACCTTGATCGCGAGCGGTTTGCCTATGCGGTCGATGACATCGTCGAGGCCAATGTTCTCATCGTGTTCGCCCGCCGGCGCTTTCGATGCGGGTGTGAAGAGCGCCTCCGGCAGCCGCGACGCAAGCTTGAGACCTTTCGGCAAGCGGATACCGCAGACCTCGCCCGTCTTCTGGTAATCCTTCCACCCTGAACCAATGAGATAACCGCGCACGACGGCTTCGAGCGGCAGCGCCTTCAGCCGCCGCACGACCACGGAGCGATCGCGCAGCATCTTGAGGTCGGCGGGGTTCTTGATGGCGTCGCCGAGAGGAAAGTCGGCGAGGTGATTGCGCACGATTGCGCCAGTGTGTGCGAACCAGTAGTTCGAAATCTGCGTGAGCACGCGCCCCTTGCTCGGGATCGGATCGGGCAGCACGACGTCGAAGGCCGACAGCCTGTCGGTGGTGACGATCAACATGAGTCGATCGTCGATCGCGTAGATGTCGCGCACCTTGCCCTCGTGGATGCGCTCGAGCCCTTGGAGATTGGAGCGAAAGAGCGTCGCTTCCGGCGCCGCAGGATTGTCGAGCCGATCCATGTGGAGCTTGATTCCGACTGCTAGGATATGGGCCGGCGAAAAAAGCTGCATTCCGGCCGGATCATGCGAGGCGCGAATTGTTGCAGCCCGGGTCCGGGTGGGTCAAGAAGATGTCGACGAACTGGACGGGAAAAGCACTGGGCGGCGTGATGGGGGCGATTGCGGGCCGGCCGCTCGGCATTGGCCCACTGCTGGGCGCCGCCATTGGCGTTGTGATCGGCCACCAGTTCGATCGCGGTCCGGGCGCCGGTCAGAACCCGCATGGCGCCGAAGCACGCGCTCGCTTGCAGGAAGTGAACGCCGTCTTCTTTCGCACCACGTTCTATGTGATGGGCCATCTCGCGAAGTCCGACGGCCGCGTGACCGAGACGGAAATCAAGGCTGCGCGCCTTGTCATGCAGCAGCTGCGTTTGTCCGGCTCGGAAGTGCAGTTCGCCATCGAATGTTTCACGCGCGGCAAGGATCCGGCGTTTCCGGTCGAGCGCGCGCTCACGGAGCTGCGCACGGCCTGCGGGGATCGGCCCGATCTGCTGCGCTTTTTCATAGAGATCGAGATGCGCGCCGCGCTTCACGGCAACGGCATGCAGGGGCCCGTGCGCCAGCGGCTGACCGGCATAGCGCAGGGTCTCGGCATCTCGGGTCTCGAGCTCGCGCACATGGAGGCGTTGATTCGCGCCTACGGACGTCGTGCCGAAAGCGGCCCCACGGCGCCACCGAGCGCACAACGACTCGCCGATGCCTATGAAGTGCTGGAAGTCGCGCAGGATGTGTCGAATGATGAGCTGACCCTGGCCTATCGCCGGCAAATGAGCCGCAATCATCCGGACAAGTTGAAGGCGAATGGCCTGCCCGAGTCGATGCTCGAGATGGCGAAAGAAAAGACCCAGCAGATTCAGCAGGCCTACGAATCGATCAAAGCCGCGCGCGGCATGCGCTAGCCGGCTCAACCCCCGCCCGGTACCGGTGTCCGTATCCGGGGGTATTGGGGCGTCCGGCGGGGAGCAGTTTTCGGCGCTCATCAGAAAACGTGCAGAGGAGAAAAGGGGACGCCGACTTTTCCCCCTGTGTCACTTCGAGCGCCGCACTCGCGAAGGGGGAGTCCCCTTTTTTCCTCGCAAACTTGCGGGGCCGGGCGAGCCGACAGCGTCCGGTTATCGTTTAGGCCCCGCGCTGTCGGCTCGCCAACGGCCCCGCAGCGGCGTTTTCTGATGAGCGCCGAAAACTGCTCCCCGCCAGATATCCCCGGATACGGACACCGGTACCGGGCGGGGGCGCGATACGCGTTCAATGTGCGGCTACTGCCGTCGTGCGCTAGCATAAGATGTTCCGCGCCCGGGAGATTTTCAATGCAGCAAGCTTTCATCGCGCCGTCCATTCTGTCGGCGAACTTCGCGCGTCTCGGCGAGGAAGTGGACAAGGTGCTGGCCGCCGGTGCGGATATCGTGCACTTCGATGTGATGGACAATCACTACGTGCCGAATCTCACAATCGGCCCGCTCGTGTGCGAGGCGCTGCGCCGTCACGGCGTCAAGGCGCCGATCGATGTGCATCTCATGGTGAAGCCGGTCGATCGCATCGTGCCGGACTTCGCCAAGGCGGGGGCCACCTACATCACCTTCCACCCGGAGGCGAGCGAGCACGTCGATCGCACGATCGAGCTCATTCGCGAGAACGGCTGCAAGCCGGGCATCGTGTTGAATCCCGCCTCGCCTCTCACGCTCCTCGATTACGTGCTCGACAAAGTCGACATGGTATTGCTGATGTCGGTGAATCCCGGTTTCGGCGGACAGAAATTCATTCCCGGCGTCCTCGGCAAACTCGCCGAGGTTCGCCGGCGCATCGACGCGGGTTCACGCCCGGTGCGGCTCGAAGTCGACGGTGGCGTGAAGGTCGACAACATCGCGGACGTCGCGCGCGCCGGCGCGGACACATTCGTTGCGGGCTCGGCGATCTTCGGCAGCTCCGACTATGCCGCGACCATTCGCGACATGCGGCGGGAAATCGCGCGCGGCTCCGCCGTGGCGCGCAAAGCGGGATAACTCCGGCCGGATAAGTGCGAAGACAGCCCGCAAAATGACCGCGGCCGCACCAGGCGGCCGCGTTTCACATGCCACTGCGCCCGCAGGCGCCGCTCACCAGTCGTCGTCCTCGCTCTCATCCGCTGCGGCCACTTCAGGCCGCGGCATTCTGTTGCTGTTGTCCTTCACGCCCTTCGGCGGCACCGCGACCGGGCGCGGACGCGCCTTCGGCCGCGCGTTGTACACGACAATGGTCTTGCCGCTCGCCTTCAGGAGGCCCTGCTCTTCCAGCACCTTCAATACGCGCCCGGCCATTTCACGCGAGCAGCCGACCAGACGCGACAGCTCCTGGCGGCTCACCTTGATCTGCATGCCTTCCGGATGGGTCATCGCGTCGGGTTCGCTGCACAGATCCATGATGGCGTGAGCAACGCGGCCCGTGACGTCGACAAACGCGAGATCACCGAGCTTGCGATTGGTGCGGTCGAGGCGCGTGGCCAGCTGTGTGGCGAGCTCGAACACGAGGCCCGGGCTTTCCGCAGCGATCTGACGGAAGCGCGGATAGGTCATTTCGGCAAGTTCGCACTGCTGGCGCGTACGCACCCAGGCACTGCGGGTTGGCTGTTCGTAAAAGAGGCCCATCTCGCCGAAGAACTGGCCCTTGTTGAGGTAGGCAAGCACCATTTCATTGCCATCCTCGTCCTCGATCATCACTTCGACCGAGCCGCTGATGATGTAGTAGAGAATGTCCGGAAGGTCACCGGCGTGAATCACGACGGTCTTCGACGGCACCGTACGAATACGGCAGTAACTCAAGAAGCGGTTGATCGCGGGCAGGTCGGTGAGAGGTTTGACGGCGACTTCTTCCATTAGACACTCCTGCCGGCGCTCGAAAGGGGATGAGCGCCCTGCTTAATCCCCCGCGTTTTTATTACATAAGCCTCTCTGCCGCAAGCACAATCGTCAAATCCAGTACGCCGTACGCGTCATCACCCGCGATGTCATCCGCATTGCGAAGCGTATGAACGATGGCAACGGCGCGCCGCCGGCGTCGATCGCCGCTTGCCCATGCCGCACTTCATCGTCCTTCATGGCCTCGAGAATTCTCCGGCTGCGCTCATCCGAGGCGGGCAGTTTTTGCAGATGCTCAGCGAGGTGCCCTTCCACCTGGCGCTCGGTTTCAGCGATGAAACCAAGGCTGATGCGATCGCTCAGCGCAGCTGCGGCGACGCCAATTGCGAACGAGCCCGCATACCAGAAGGCATTGAGCCGGCTGGGCCGCGCCTGAAGTTCGCGGAGCCGCGCCTCGCACCAGGCGAGATGATCCTGTTCGTCGCGGGCGGCATCGAGGAGCGAAGCGCGTGTCGCCGCATCACGCGCCATCAGCGACTGCCCGCGATAGAGCGCCTGCGCCGCGATCTCGCCACTGTGGTTGACCCGCATCAGGCCCGCGACATGGCGGGTTTCCGCCTCGCCGAGTACCGGCAGGGGTATCGCGGAGCCTGGATTGGGCCGGCTGGCGGGAGAATCGGCTGTTAAGGTCCTAAGTGCTTGACCCACCGAACTAATCAGCCGATCCAGGGGGGTAAGGTCACGGATGTCCATACACATATTATATAGGCCCTTTGGCGCCCCTCGGAGGACCTCTTTCCGGGGCTGCCGCCGGGGTCCCGCCGGAGTGCCATTCAAGCCGTTTCCCGCTTTGCAAACAAATAGTTGCTTAAGTACACTTGCCGCCCTTTTTGCACCGGCCCCAAGCTCTCTTCAAAGACATGACAACGGTATTCGCCAAAGCCGGCAGCGTGCGCGCTGACTGGTACGTCGTTGACGCCAGCGGCAAGACGCTCGGTCGCCTCGCATCGAAGCTCGCGCACCATCTGCGCGGTAAGCACAAAGCCGAGTACACGCCGCACGTCGACACGGGCGACTATCTCATCGTCATCAACGCTGAGAAGATCCATGTCACAGGCGCCAAGCTCGAAGACAAGATGTATCACCACCATACGGGACACATCGGTGGTATCAAGTCGATCGCGCTCGGCAAGCTCCTCGCGTCGAAGCCGGAGCGCGTGATTCAGATCGCGGTGAAAGGCATGCTGCCGAAGAACACGATGGGTCGGCGCATGTTCAGGAAACTGCACGTGTTCGCCGGCGACAAGCACCCGCACGCAGCTCAGCAGCCGAAAGCGCTCGACCTCTAATTCATCGAAGAGAGATTCTAGATGCCCGCAACTTCTTATTACGGCACCGGACGCCGCAAGACTTCCACCGCACGTGTTTGGCTCAAAGCCGGCAAGGGTGCGATTACGATCAACGACCGCACGCTCGATGAATTCTTCGGCCGTGAAACCGGACGCATGATCGTACGTCAGCCGCTGGAAGTCGCCCAGCTCACCGACAAATTCGACATCTCGGTAATCGTTGCTGGCGGCGGTATCACGGGGCAGGCCGGTGCGGTTCGCCACGGCATCACGCGCGCTCTGATGGAGTACGACGAGAGCCTGCGCAAGACGCTGCGCAAAGCCGGCTTTGTCACGCGCGATGCGCGCGAGGTCGAGCGCAAGAAGGTCGGTCGGCGCAAAGCCCGTCGCGGACCGCAGTACTCGAAGCGCTAATACCGCACCGCACGCCGGTTCTGCTTTTGGGGGATCGTCTAGCGGTAGGACTACGGACTCTGACTCCGTCAACCTAGGTTCGAATCCTAGTCCCCCAACCAAAAAAAACGTGGCCCGCTGAATAGCGGGCCATTTTTTTCGCCCCAGCGGGGCGAAGCACAAGGATGTGCATAGTAATCCTAGTCCTTCCGCTCATCAGCTAAACTTCCCCGCCTTACAACTCGGACAAGGCGCCGCCATGTTGCGTTACCGATTGCTCTGCCTGCTGTTCGGATTTCTCACCGCCTGCGCCGCACAGCCAACGCAACCCGCACATGCGGCGAAGCCCGCCGAGTCCGCGCCGCAAGCAGCTGAGGTGCCCGTCGCGGATCCGTATCCGTCGACCTACCACGCCGCGGCCAGCGCACCCACGCTCATTCAAAATGCCACTGTGCTGACGGGCACAGGTCAGCGACTCGACGATACCGATGTGTTGCTGGTCGACGGCCGCATCAGCGCCGTCGGCAAAGGTTTGTCGCCGCCGGCCAACGCGCAGGTGATCGATGGCCGCGGCAAGTGGGTGACACCGGGACTCATCGACGTGCATTCGCATCTCGGTGTGTATGCGAGTCCGTCGGTGAACGGCAACAGCGACGGCAACGAGGCCACGAGCCCGTCCACCGCGAACGTCTGGGCCGAGCATTCGGTGTGGCCGCAGGATCCTGGATTCACCACCGCCCTCATGGGCGGCGTGACGTCGATGCAGATTTTGCCGGGTTCGGCGAACCTGATTGGCGGCCGTTCGGTTGTGCTCAAGAACGTGCCCGCGGTGACCTACCAGGCGATGAAATTTCCCGGCGCTCCGCAGGGCCTGAAGATGGCGTGTGGCGAGAATCCGAAGCGCGTGTACGGCAGCCGCAAGCAATTCCCCTCGACACGGATGGGCGACGTCGCCGGCTATCGGGCGCAGTGGATCGAGGCGAAGGAGTACCTGCGCGACATCGAAACGTATGAGCACAAGGTCAAAGCGGGCGACAAGGATGCGAAGCCGCCGAAGCGCGACCTGCGGCTCGACACGCTCGCCGCCGCACTCAAGGGCGACCTCATCGTGCACATGCACTGCTATCGCGCCGACGAGATGGCGACAGTGCTCGATATGTCGAAGGAATTTGGTTATCACGTGGCCGCGTTCCATCACGCGGTGGAGGCCTACAAGATTTCCGATCTGCTCGCGGAGCACGGCGTGTGCGCGGCGATGTGGGCCGACTGGTGGGGATTCAAGATGGAATCCTACGATGGCATCCCGGAGAACATCGCCATGGTCGACGCGGCGCCCGGCGGCTGCGCGATCGTGCATTCGGATTCCGAGGAAGGCATTCAGCGGCTCAATCAGGAGGCGAGCAAAGCGATGCTGGCAGGCAAGCGCGCAGGCCTCGACATTCCTCCCGAACGCGCGATCGCCTGGGTCACCGCGAATCCGGCGAAGGCGCTCGGCATCCTCAACCAGACGGGTACGCTCGAGGTGGGGAAGATGGCGGACGTCGTGGTGTGGAGCCACGATCCCTTCAGCGTCTACGCGCTCACCGACTACGTATTGATCGACGGCGTCGTGCAATACGATCGGGCGCATCCGCCGGCCAAACCAAGATCCGATTTTCTGCTGGGCCAGCCGGCTGCCTCGGGGGTGACCCCATGAAACGCGCGTTACTTGCCGGTCTCTGCGCAGGCGCTGTGATCGCGGCTCAGCTAGCCGCTGCAGGCAGCATCGTCATTCGCAATGCCACCGTGCACACGCTGGCGAAGAGCGGCACGCTCCAGAACGCCGACCTCGTGATCACGGACGGCAGGATCACGGCGATCGGGCAAGCGCTCAAAGCACCTGCGGACGCCCAGGTCATCGATGCGGCTGGCCGGCCGGTGACGCCGGGACTCTTCGGTGGCTTGAGTCATCTCGGTCTGGAAGAGATCGGCCTCGAACCGGCGGCGGAAGACTTTGCGCTCAAGCTCGGTGCGATGCGGCCGGAGTTCGATGTCACGCTCGCGTTCAATCCGGATTCGACCGAGGTCGAAGTCGGGCGGCTCGGCGGTGTTGCCTTCACTGTCATTGCGCCAACCGCGGAACCTGGCGCTGCGAATGCACCGGGTGGCACGATTATCGCGGGGCAGGGTGCTGTCGTGACGCTCGATGGCGCGGTCGGCGACTCGCGTGCGCTCTTCATCGACGTGGGAGGCGATGTCAATGTCCTGTCGGGCGGCAGCCGCGCGGCGCAGTTCATGTTGCTGCGTCAGGCGTTTGCAGAGGCGCATGCGCCGAACATGCTGTTAGGCATGGATCAACGGCTGTTGACCCCGGCCGGCCGCCAGACGCTTCTCGCCTTCGCCGCGCGCTCGGGACTCGTCGTCGTCAACGTGGATCGCGCATCGGATATTCGCCAGGTACTCGCGTTCGCCGCCCGCGAAAAGCTGCGTATCGCCATCAGCGGGGGCGTCGAGGCCTGGCGCGTCGCGCCAGAAATTGCCGCGGCCAAAGTGCCAGTGCTCCTCAATCCGCTCAGCGATCTGCCGGAGAACTTCGACGAAGTCGGTGCGACGCTCGAGAACGCGGCGCGGCTCAATCGCGCGGGTGTCGAGATCGCCTTCACCTTCACCGACCCCGACGGCCACATGCTGCGCAAGCTCCGACAGGGCGCCGGCATTGCGGTAGCGCATGGCTTGCCGTGGGAGGCAGGGCTCGCCGCCATTACCAGAGTGCCGGCGGAAATCTTCGGTGTTGCGAATCGCCTGGGCACGATCGAGACCGGCCGAGTCGCCAATATCGT
>Ga0326726_10000665_pt1 | contig 31473 bp, 30 predicted proteins | sample MHFenrmetagenome_2_FD_207603 | JGI IMG/M metagenome (GOLD analysis project Ga0326726, IMG submission 207603) | Lab enriched peat soil microbial communities from Michigan Hollow, Ithaca, NY, United States - MHF15MN | ecosystem: Environmental > Terrestrial > Soil > Wetlands > Peat | place: USA...
GCTGTCGAGGGTGGAAGCCCGGGCTGCGGGGGAAAGCGAAGCGCGGTAGAGAAGTTCGCGCACAAGCGTGGTCCCGAGGCTCGGCATGGCGGTGCGCAGTACAGGTGCCAGCTGTGCAGTGCCCGACGTTTTCAGGAGGGCAGGAAGTCCAGCGACGTCGTAGAGAACCAGAGCCGTGCGCTCCGGCACTGCGCGAGCGGGAGATTGGCGGAATCGACGGAAGGTATCGGTGACATGGCCGAGGGAGTCCACAAGCGAGGCATTTGCCCGTGCGCCGAAGAACTGAAGGAGAAGCCTGTCCCCCGAAGTAAGAACCAGTATGATGACCCGGTCTGCAGGATGGATTAGAACGTCGGCAATAGTTCTGCCGACGGCATTGGGAAGGACGTCGGTAGAGTTCGAGCGGGCACGGGCAAAGCGATCATGCAAGTAGACGGTATTGGTGTCCACCCGGCAGGAGAAGACCAGCACCGGTGCGTAGGTTTCAAAAGCGATCACCATCTCATCAGGGTTCTGGGTGAAGATCTGGGATATTCTCCGCCCCCGGAGGGTTCCCTGGAGGAGAGAAGCGATATATCCCAATGTGTGGTAATTACTTAGCATGCTGTTGTCAACAATATATTCAAAAGAGCCCCGTTTTGCCAAAGAAAAGCAATTCCGCTGTGGATAACTTGTGGGGAGAGAGGTTCCCTTCTTGTGAGGAAGTTTTGTTTGCAACTCCTTCGTGATGTTGGTAAATTAGCATTCCTAGCCCAAAATCGGGACTCCACACCATGATGACCAGCATGACCGGCTACGGCCACGGTGAGGCCGTGTCGGGAGGGATTGCTGTCGCCGTCGAGCTTCGCAGCGTCAACGGTCGTTATTTGGAGGTAGTCACCCGGTTGCCTCGTTCGATGGCGCTTCGCGAGAACGATCTGCGGGAGCTTGTTCGCAGAAAGCTTCTCCGGGGGAAGGTGACGCTGACGGTCAGCATCGAGCGGGGCACGAGCGATTTGGCGCCCTTGAAACTTAATGCTGCGTCAGCGAAGGCATATTACGGGCTTCTGAACGATCTACGCAAAGCGGCGCGCCTGAAGCAGGCGGTTCGTCTGGAACATCTCCTGCAGTTCTCCGATATATTCGAACCTCAGGAGCTCGAGAACACCGACGAGAAGGAATGGGAAGTTACCCGCGCGGCGCTGGAAAAGTCGCTGGACGCTCTTCTGGTGATGCGGATGAAGGAGGGGGGGGAGCTGCAGAAAGATTTTGACGTCCGTCTCAGCCTCCTGTCCGGCCTGGTGGATCGGATTGAACAGTTATCGAAGGAACAGATACCGCACGAACGGGGACGGTTGCGCGAGCGCATCGCCCAGATTCTTGAGCGGGAACCGGTGGACGAGGGGCGCCTTGAAATGGAACTGGCCATCCTTGCAGAGAAACTCGATGTGACGGAGGAGTGCGTTCGTTTTAGAAGTCATGTTACGTTTTTCCGTCAGGCCATGGTGTCGCCGGAGGCAGCGGGAAGGAAGTTGAATTTCCTGATCCAGGAAATGAACCGCGAGGTGAACACGATGGGCTCAAAGTCGAGTGACACAGCCATTGCGCACCTCGTGGTGCAGGCGAAAGACGAACTGGAGAAAGTCCGCGAGCAGTTGCAGAACATCGAGTGACAATGGACTCCCGGAAGAGCGATCGTGGACGTCTGATTGTCATCTCGGCGCCGAGCGGCGCGGGAAAGACATCGATCGCCCAGGCAATCCTGGCGCGGCATCCCGGAATGCGATTTTCGGTTTCTGCGACGACACGGCCCAGGCGGCCGGCGGAAGTGAACGGGCGCGATTACTTCTTTCTCTCGCGGGAAGAATTTGCGTGCCGGGTGGCGGCGGGCGCGTTTGCGGAATGGGAAGAGATTTACGGAGACCTGTACGGGACCCTCTGTTCGGAGATCCAGCGTGCGCTGACGTCGGGAGAGACTCTGCTTTTCGATGTGGACGTCAAGGGCGGCCTCTCGATCAAGAAGCTCTACCCCGAAGCCGTGCTGGTCTTTGTACAGCCCCCGAATGTGGAAGAGCTCCGTGAGCGGCTCCGCAACCGGCATACGGAAGACGGGGCAACGCTCGCGCGCAGGATGGAACGGGTTCCCATGGAGCTCTCCCTGGGAGAGCGATTTGATCACCGGGTGGTGAACGATGTGCTCGAGCAGGCCATTGAGGAAGTCGACAGAATAGTTCAACAAGCGATGAATCACTAACCGCAGGAGAAGTGCGATGGCGTTGAAACCGATCGATCTGGAGTTTTTCAACAAAGAGGGGGTTAACGTGCACGAGGCGATCGTGGCGACATCGAAGCGAGCGCGGCAGGTGAACGAAGAAATCAAGATCGAGTTCAACCAGCGCGTGGAGCTGATCACCACGAAAACGGAGACGGAGTCTGAAGAGAACGATATCAATCCCGATCAGCTCAAGATCGCCGTGGAGTTTGAGAAGCGGCCGAAACCGACCGATGTGGCGCTGGACGAGCTGATGAGCGGAGAGCTGGGGTGGCGCTACCGTGAGCACGAGGAGCCCGAGCCCAAGCTCGAAGAGGAACCGACCACCGACGAGGGCGAAGAGGAGTAATCCTCGCGAATCTCCCCATGATCCAGGGGAAACATATTCTGCTGGGCGTTACGGGGGGCATCGCGGCCTACAAAACGGCCTTCCTGGTGCGGGAGCTGGTGAAGGCGGGTGCGGAGGTGCAGGTGGTGATGACGCCGGCTGCGGCGGAGTTCATCACCCCGCTCACGCTGTCGGTGCTCTCGCGCCGTGAAGTCGTCATCGAAATGTTCCCTCCTTCGCCGGAAACGCCCACAACGCAGTGGACGAAGCACATCGAGCTCGGTCTCTGGGCGGACGTGATGCTGGTGGCACCGGCTTCCGCAAATACGATCGCCAAGATCGCCCACGGGCTTGCGGACAACTTCCTTACGACCCTGATCCTGGCGTTGCGCTGTCCGTTGATTATCGCGCCGGCGATGGATGTGGACATGTATCATCACGAGGCGACCCAGCGGAACATCGCACGGCTGTGTGAGCAGGGATGCGTTATCATCCAGCCGGCGAGCGGGGAATTGGCGAGCGGGTTGTCGGGTCCCGGTCGATTGCCCGAGGTGGATGTCTTGCTGGAGCATCTGCGGCAGGTGTTGGGGGAAGCCCGGCGGGATCTGGCCGGCAGGAGGGTGCTGGTGACGGCGGGGCCGACGCAGGAACCGATCGATCCGGTTCGCTATGTGGGCAACCGTTCGTCGGGTAAGATGGGATTTGCGCTTGCCGCGGCTGCAGCACAGCGCGGGGCAGAGGTGACGCTGGTGGCGGGCCCGGTCGGTCTGGTGACTCCGCGGAATGTTTTGCGTATCGACGTCCGGACCGCACGGGAAATGGAACAGGCAGTGCTCGAGGAATTTCCCCGGGCAGATCTTCTCCTGATGGCGGCGGCGGTGGCCGATTTTGCACCGGTGGCGCCAGCAGAGCGGAAAATCAAACGGGAGCAGATTGCGGACGGGCGATGGACGCTGGAGCTCACCCGCAACCCTGATATCCTGAAAGCTGCAGGAGAACGGAAAGGAACGCGTGTGGTCGTCGGGTTTGCCCTTGAAACGGAGAACGGCGAGGAGCATGCGCGCCGGAAGCTCGCGGCGAAGCACTGCGATGCGATAGTCCTGAACAGCGCGGTGGACGAAGGGGCGGGTTTCGGGACGGACACCAACATCGTTACCATCATTACTGCCGACGGCACCGTCGAGCAACTTCCCAGGCTGCCTAAGATCGACGTGGCGCACAGAATCCTCACAAGGATCGTCCCCATACTCTCTCGTGTCTGATCTGTTTGACGATATTCAGGATCTTCTCCGTCAGGAACGCGCGCTATTCGGGGAAGCGCTCCTCAGCGACGAGCATGCAAGGCGAAAGGAGAGCGCCATGCCCAAACCAAAACCTGTGGCACCGGACGAACCCCTGTTATTCGATCTTCCCGCGCCGCCACCCTCGGCGATTACTACGGACGCGTGGGGCAGCGCCGCAACGCTTGCGGACTTTGAGAAGCAGATTAACACATGTATGAAGTGTTCCCTCGGGGGAACACGGACAAACTTCGTGTTCGGGGTGGGAAATTCCAACGCCACGTTGATGCTGATCGGCGAAGCGCCGGGCGCTGATGAAGATGCGCAGGGAGAACCATTTGTGGGGAGGGCCGGGCAGCTCCTCAACAAGATTCTGGAAGCAATCCGGTTCAAGCGGGAAGACGTTTACATCTGCAACATCCTGAAGTGCCGGCCGCCGGGGAACCGGAAGCCGCTTCCGGAGGAAGCCGACCTTTGCCTGCCGTATCTGCGAAAACAGGTGGCGCTGGTGCAACCCCGGGTGATTCTCTGCCTGGGTCTGACGGCGGCGGAGAATCTGCTCGGGACGCGGGAAAGCCTCGGACAGCTGCGCGGCCGGATCCTGGCGTACGAGGGAATCCCGCTCATGGTGACGTACCATCCTGCGGCGCTTCTTCGAAACCCCAACTGGAAACGACCGGCCTGGGAAGACGTTCAGGCGCTTCGTGTATTGCACGATGAGCTAGTTGCCAAGAATCCGAAGTGAGATCCGGTATGGCCGAGATGACATCGCGACGTGGCATCGACCTTGCGGCGGAAGCACTATCCCCCGAAGGACGAATTCCCCCGCAGGCGGTAGATATTGAAGAACAGATCATCGGTGCGATGCTTCTGGACAAGGAAGCGATTTCCCGGGTGGTAGAGGTCGTGGATGACGGCGCCTTCCATGCGGAGCGGAACCGGAAGATTTTCCAGGCCATTATCCGTCTGTTTGAAAAAGGGGAACCGGCGGACTCTATCACGGTGGCGGAGGAACTGCGGCGGAAAGGTGAGCTAGATGGGGCAGGCGGGGAGGCCTATCTGGTCGAGTTGACGATGAAGGTGTCGTCCACTGCCAACGTGGAGTACCATGCCCGGATCGTACTGGAGAAGGCGCTGATGCGGAGCCTTATCGCAGAGTCGGGGAAAATCTCCGCCCGGGCGTACAGCCAGACCGAGGACGCTTTCGATCTGCTCGACCAGGCTGAGCAGGCCATTTTCCGCATCTCCGAAGCGCGGATGAAGCGGAACTTCGTCAGCATGGATAAGGCGGTGCATGATACGCTCGAGATGCTGGAAAGCATTCATGGCACCCACAGCGGTGTTACCGGTGTGCCGACCGGTTTTCGTGACCTGGATACTCTGACGGGCGGCTGGCAGAACTCCGATCTCATTATTGTGGCCGGGCGTCCGAGTTCCGGGAAGACGGCGTTCGCTCTTTCGCTGGCAACGAACGCGGCCATGCACAAAAGTAAGCCCACCCCGGTGGGGATCTTCTCGCTCGAAATGTCCCTCCAGCAGCTCGTCATGCGTCTCCTGTGTGCAACGGCAAAGGTGGATGCGCATGCGGTGCGGACGGGGCGGCTACCGGAGGACGACTGGAAGCGGTTGAGTATGGGAGCGGGGCGGCTTGCCAAAGCACAGATCTATATCGACGACTCTGCCAGTCTTGGGATTCTGGAGCTCCGGGCCAAATGCCGCCGCCTGAAGGCGGAGCACGGCATCGGTCTGGTGATCGTGGATTATCTGCAGCTGATGCAGGGCCCCAGGAACGCCGAGAACAGAGAAAAGGAAATTTCCGCGATCTCGCGCTCGCTGAAGGCGCTGGCCAAGGAGCTGAACATCCCTGTGGTTGCACTCTCACAGCTGAGCCGGGCTGTCGAGGGGCGGACGGACAAACGGCCGATCCTTTCCGATCTCCGGGAATCAGGGGCGATCGAACAGGATGCAGACGTCGTGGCGTTTGTCCATCGTCAGGAGATGTTTGTCGATCCCTCGAGTGACCGTTTCGAAGAAGTGAAGGGAAAAGCGGAAATTATCGTTGGCAAGCAGCGGAACGGTCCTGTGGACGACATCGATCTCGCCTTTGTCCACCGGTATGCGCGGTTTGAGAATCTGGAAATGACGCGGGCCTATGAGCTTCCGCCGCCCGCGGGGCCGGAAGAAACGCCTTTCTAACATCGTCGCCATCCAGAGGAGAAGTCGATGCTGAATCGGAGAAGCGCCCTTCGGATCTTCGGGAGCGCCGCCCTGCTGGGGGCGTTGCCGGGCCGAGAGCTTCTTGCCATGCTGCAGGAGGTGCAGACCCCGGGCGACGAGGAGATGTTTCTCCGGCTGATGAAATTCGCCGCAGGCGAACGGCTTGCGGACCGGCGGATCGGGGCGGTGGTGGAAGCCGTCGGGCGGTTTTTCCTGGGAGCTCCCTACACTGCTCACACACTTGAATGCCCGGGCGATGAGTGCCTTGTGGTCAACCTGCGGGAATTCGACTGCACGACGTTCATGGAGAACGCCCTTGTTCTGGCGCGTTGCGTTAAGAAGAAGAAACAGACGTTCGAGGAATACCGTCAGGAACTTGCATTTGTGCGGTACCGGAGCGGAGTCATTGATGGGTATCCGAGCCGGTTGCACTATCTGACCGACTGGATGTGGGATAACGCAGCAAAGAAGGTGCTTCGTGACGCGGGAAGGGCGATGGGGGGGGAGCGATCGATGAAGAAAATCGACTTCATGACCACACACACCGGATCCTACAGGCAGTTGAGTGATCCCGCCTTCGTGAAAAGAATCGCCGCCGTGGAAAGCGCAATGAATCGCCGGGGATATTACGGGGTCCCCAAAAGCCGTGTCGGGGCGATCCTCAATCGTCTGCAGAGCGGCGATATCATCGGGACGGTGACGACCATGAAGGGGATGGACGTCTCGCACACCGGATTGATCGCGCGCGAGAACGGTACCCCGCGGTTCCTTCACGCGCCGCTCTCGGGAGGTAAGGTCGTGCTTGCGGAAGGATCGCTTGCCGATTACGTTCGGGGAAACGCCGGGATGACCGGAATCGTTATTGCCCGACCGCTCGAACCATAAGTATTTCCGCCATCAGCGATCCGCCCGCGGCGGTACTTGCGGCGGGCTATTTCGGTCGTTCCAGCCCGTACACGCAACGAGCGTCCTGCGTTTTCTTGACTGCCTCGAATCGGTCCCAGCACGCATCGGAAACAGCCGTACGTGGATGCCAGACATGGTACTCCACCGCGAGATTGCGGAGGGACTTTCCGCTGACGCCGATCAACGAGAGGCGGTACTGAATATCCGAATCCTCGCCGCAGCCGGGACCATCATACAGCTCATCGAACCCATTGATTGCCACGAGGTCCCGTTTCCACGCTGAGAAATTGGCCCCCAGCATTCCCCGGGCGGTACGTAGCAGAATCGTCCGCAGGATCGCGCTTCGGATTCTGAGTCCATCCTCAACGCGGAGCGATTTCCCTCGAACCATATCGGAGAGCTCATTCCATCCGAAGTGCTCGAACTCTCCCGAGTGAACCTTCTCGATTGACAATTTCTTCGACCATCGCTCGCTTGTTTCTACACGCCTGCCCAGCAGCACCCGTCCGGCTTTCCGTTCATTCCAGTGATCGAGGAGGAAATGGCGCGACGGGAGACAGTCGCCGTCGATGAAGACGAGGTAGTCCGTCGTGGCGGCGCGGATGGCGTTATTGAGTATGGCATTCTTGCGCCATCCCCGGTCTTCGTGCCAGAGGTGAGTGAGGGGGAATGCGGCCCGGGTTCTCGCTGCGTCGACAGCCTCGCGGAGCGGCGGGCCGGACCCGTCATCTGCGACGAGAACCTCAAAAGCGCTCAACGACTGCCGCTCGAGTGCGGCAAGGACCAACCGGAGATTCTCGGGTTTATTATAGACGGCGATAATAAGGGAGAGATCTGGCACGGAGTGCTCGGTGCGGTTCAGGACCAGACGCCCGGAATGACGCCGGTGCATTTCGGGCAACGGCCATTGATCAGCTGGTTACGGAGGACCGTGAAGCCGCGCCGTTCGATCAGAAGTTCATTGCAGAAAGGGCACGACGTGTTCTCGAATTTCCCGGTTCGCCCGGGAAGGTTGCCGGCATAGACAAAGCGGAGCCCTTCCGCCAGTCCGACTTCTGCCGCGCGCAGCAATGTCTGTGCGGGCGTGTTTGCGGGCGCAGTCATGTGATAGTCCTGGTGGAACGCGGTGACGTGCCATGGGATGTCGGCGGAAACAGAGACGATGAATCTGGCAATATCGCGGAGCTCTTCCGAAGAGTCGTTGAACCCGGGAACGACCAGCGTAACAATTTCGACCCAGATGCCTTCCTTCCTGAGCAGTCGAATCGTGTCCAGGACGTTCTCGAGCTTTCCTCCAAGCTGCTGATAATTCTTCTGCCGAAAACTCTTCAGGTCGATCTTGAAGAGTTGCACGTAGGGTTTCAGGTATGCGATGACCTCGGGCGTTCCATTTCCATTGGAGACGTACGAGCAGACGATGCCGTACTTCCGTGCAAGCCTGAAAATCTCGACTGCCCATTCACTGGTGATGAGCGGCTCATTGTAGGTGCTGGTGACGACGGGAATTTTCCGATCGAGAGCGACCCCAACGATCTTCTCGGCCGAGACGGTTGTGGGGGTGGAACCGGCGATCGAATCGCGCAATGCCTGGGAGGTTATCCAGTTCTGGCAGTACCCGCAGTGATAATCACACCCGAGCATCCCGAAACTGAGCGCGCTGCTGCCGGGGAAGGCATGGAAGAAGGGTTTTTTCTCGATCGGGTCGATCGCAACGCCGGCGACATACCCGTACGGGACGAGGAGGGTGCCTGCCTGGTTCGAGCGGACCTTGCAGATCCCGTCGCGCCCGGGTGGGATCTTGCACCGATGGCCGCAGGCGTAACAGAGCACCCAGTTTCCTTCCTGCTTCTGGTATAATTCTCCCTCCCGGAGGTGTCGTGCGAGAAGATCCCGCAATGTCCCCGTTTGCCCGTCCATGGATATAGAGTACGCGCCCGGCAAACAAAAAGCAATGCGGGAAACAGGGGGGTTCAGGGCTCCCGACGCGGCGGGGAATCGTCCCAGCCATAGAAGATCACCGGGCGGGGTTTTCGCTCTTCATACAGGGCCACCTCTCCCGCGGAAAATGCGACCCGGATCGCTGCGCGGCCAACCATAAAGAGCTGCTGGAGAAGAAAAACCAGAACTATGGTACCGGGACGATCGATGGCAACCAATCCCTCCAGAACAAGATAGAGAGCGACGGCAATACCCAGAAGAAGGAGCAGCAGCAGATGAAGTCCCAGGGTACTTCCGGTGTTTCGGAGAACAAACTGAAATCCGCGGCCCAGGGCTTTCCAGGAAGAATGTCCCCCCTGAACGACAGTATAGACCCGGGCGTAGTCCGAGGCCATGAAGATCAGGAAGATGGGAAACGAGAACACAATCAATGAAACGATGATGGTAATGCCGGTGGCTTGTTCGGAGTCTGATTGTGCGTTGACGATACCGACGACCACACCGAGGAAGGTACCGAACAGGGCGATCACAAGGAGAAGAACGATCGTTGTGAGAATCCAGATGGCAAGGAATCGTCCCAGGTACGTGCCGCAGGCACGAAAGAAGGATGCGGCGGAAAACCGTTTCTCTCGCGCCAGCAGATCCAGAACCCCGCCGGCGAGGAACGTATACAGTGCAATCCCGAGGATGGCCATCGGAACGGCAAATTGGAGGAGCGTGCCGAGGGAAAGGTTCCGGGGGCTCAAGAGGTCAAACCAGACGGTATAGTCGAAGCCGGCGAGAAGAGATTCGCCTGCCAGAGAATTGCCGAGGGCCGCCGTAAGCACGAACCGTGAGAAATACAACGCCGGGAACGCAAGGAGAAGGTTGACGCCGTACAGTGTCAGTACCAGCGGGGGGGACGCGAGGGCATGGGTGCAGGCGGACCGGAATATGCGGAGTGCAGTCATGCAGCGACCTCAACCAATGAGACCGACGGTGGAAATGAGATTCTGGAGCCAGAACAGAATCTTCACGGCGTATTTCCAGACGGGTGCAGTCAGAGGATTCACCGTGCGACTGTTGTTGATCAGGTTGACATCGAGCAAGATCTTTTGTTCGGGATCGACCCGGGCCCAGCGAATCGGCGACCGGCTCTGATAGGAGAATTCGATGCTTGTTGCCTGTCCATCCCACCGTTCGCGGACTTCTCGGCCGTCAGCGAACCCCACGAGCACATCAAGGGGAAGGATCATATCACCGCGCCGGCTGACGAGCACGCTTGCGGCGTACAGCGTGCTGTCGGGCTGTTCTGGCGGAGGGCGCCTGTGAATTCTCTGCCCCGCACTGTCGGTGATTCCGGCCAGCGGAGCAATCGGGATGTTACGGATCGATGAGAGCTCGAAGTCGCACACGGCCGTCCCGAAAATTGTCTGGTCAAAAAAGACCTTGAGCGCCGGATCGAAGGCGGCGGCGAAATCGCGTCCGGTGGGATGGCGGAAGCGCCAACGGCGGAAGAAGGTGGTGATTGCGGAATCCATGGCGGCTGTGCCGATGATCCGTTCGAGGGTGAGGAATGCGATTGCAGGCTTGCTGTAGGTAAGAATGCCATACGTGCCCCGCGGGAATTTCCATGCGGGTGTTGCCGGAGGGGCCGCGCGCGGGTTACCCATCTGCGTGTACGAGGCGCGTGTCATTTCGGCGTCTCCCACGCGGAGCCCGAAAAGATCGAGAAAAGACGACTTCTCTCCGTACGTCTCATTCATGATGCGCGCTTCGAAGTACTGGTTTACTCCTTCGTCCAGCCATGCTTCTTCGAACTCGTTGCTTGCGGACATTCCCTGCCAGTATTGATGCCCGAACTCGTGAATCGTTGCCTGTTCGGGGAGTCGGAGCGCCCCGGGGAGCCCCCACGATGTCAGTACGGTAATAAGGGTGGGATACTCCATGCCGCCGGCCTCAATGGCGTTGAGGGGTGGATCGACGATGGTGAAGACCGGGTAGGGATACGGGCCGACATGGCGATCGAAAAACTCCAGCGCGGCGATGCACGAGCTCAGGTAACGGCGGGCCTGGGAGAGATGTTCGGGCTGTATGAGGAGGCGGAGCGAGACATGGCGCCAGGTGTCGGTGATTTCTGCAAACCGCGGCGATGCGGTCCAGGCAAAATCATGAACATCTTCCGCATGATAGGAGAGGGTAGTTGTCCCGTCGGCATTCTTCTTCTCGGCGTGCCGGACACCGGTGGCGCCCACAACGAAACGATCGGGAAGGGTAATGGTGACGTCATAGACGCCGAAGTCGGCGAAGAATTCGGTATTGGGGTGAAACTGGTGACAGTTCCAGCCCCTGCCCGATTCATACACACCGACTTTGGGAAACCATTGTCCAACCATGAAGAACTCTCCCGCATACCCCGTGCGTGCTATGACCGCGGGAAGTTGTGCCGTGAAGATGCAGGTGAGTGTGATGCTCTGGCCGGGGAGAAGGGGCTGGGGGAGCGGGACACGAACCACGGTGCGGTCGTCGTCGTTGTCGTCGTCGGGGTGTATGAATTCTATCTGCTGCGTGAGGTCTTTGCCCTGCGCTGTGGTAAGCGAATGGATCTCACTCCACCCCCAATCCCCGCCCGATTCTCTGCGGCCTCCTCCCCCGCGCATGAACGTAGAACGGTTGTTCCGGAACGCATTGAGATAGAGATGGAACCGCAGCTCGGAGACACTTTCCGGCGCACTGTTACGCCAGACCAGCGTCTCGTGTCCGGAGAGTCGCTTGTGTGCCGGGTCAAGAGTGACGGCGATCGTGTAGTTGGCGATGCGGTCGCTGAGCGGCCGGGGAAAAAGAACTGGCTCGGACGGTGCGGGTGTGGCAACGCCGCACAGGAAGGCGAGCAGAAGAAGAGGAGAGCATCCCTTCATGGGCGATCAGGTCCGGAGATAGGACGCGCCGTTTGCATCGATAATGCAGCCGGTCATATACTGTGACTTTTCTGAGGCCAGGAAGAGGACGATCCGGGCGATCTCCTCAGGGCGGCCGATGCGATTCAAAGGACTCTGGGTCTTCACTTCATCGCCTTCGGATCCGGATGAATAGGGAGATGCCATGTCGGTTTCCACCCATCCGGGGGCAATGGTATAAATGAAGATGTTATGAGGAGCGAGGGCCTTTGCCATCGACTGCCCAAGGGCGTTGAGACCGGCTTTGGCGGCTCCATAGGCAGGGGCCTTCGGTTCGCCGCGGAATGCCCCGCGGGAGGAGATATTGACGATAGATCCTCCCGTTTGCCGGAGCATCTGCTGGACGGCAAAATAGGAAAGGTGGGCAGGGGCAGTCAGGTTGACTGCAATGGTTCGATCCCACGCCTCCTTCCACTGGGGGAACTCGGCGGTTGCCGGCGGATGGAGCTCATAGATACCGGCGTTGTTCACCAGAACATCGAGTCTTCCCATCTCCTGGCCGACGGTTTCAATCAGTCCCTTGGCGTTGACGGGATTAGCAAGATCGGCCTGAAGGAGGAGGTGTGGCCCACCGGGGAGGGAGGCCTTGACCTTTTCGGCGGTAGCGCGGTTCGTATTATAGTGGACGGCCACGCGGGCACCGTGAGCGGCGAAGTGTTCGGCGACGGATTTGCCGATCCCGCGCGAGGCGCCGGTGACGAGAACGATCTTACCTTCGAAGTCTCTGGGTGTCATGACGATACGCGTTGAGAAATGGGAAAGAGTGCGCTGGGGAAAGTACAGAAAAGAACAGGAAGACTCAAATCTGATTGAACCCCCGCAGAATCTCCCTGAGATTGATGCCAGAGAAGACGATCAGGACGATTGCAGAGATCCGGGAATTTCCGGGCGATCCCGGCAGTACGCGTCGGCAGTCACCCCCGGTTCCGGTGTTTCTGTTTGTTCCGGAGTGTCGCCGGCCAGCCGAAAGCGGCAAGATCCACTTTCGTTTTGCGGAATTCCACCCCCTCTTCCTCGAGGAGGAGCCGCTGACGGGCCCCCGGGTTCCCCTTGAGGGAAATCGCTCCCCCGGCATTGATGACGCGCTGCCAGGGGATGTCGGCTCCCGCCGGAATATTGTGCAGCGCATATCCTGCCAGCCGTGGTTGACCGGGTACGCCGGCGAGGGCGGCGATTGCTCCATAGGTGCTCACGCGGCCGCGTGGTATCCGCCGGGTGGCATTCCAGACACGCACGTAAACGGGACGAAGATCCATATCCTGGCGCGGTTTCTCTGCGAGGAATCACGTCGGGCGAACGCCGGAACGCCGGTCCGGGACAGAGATCGAACGGAAGATGAGTCCGCTATCGCAGTGTCGCACAGGCACGATACCGGAAGCAATCGGTGGTATGGTCATTCACCATCCCGACGGCCTGCATGAATGCATAGCAAATGGTGGATCCAACAAACGTGAACCCGCGTTTCTTCAGATCCTTGCTGAGCGCATCCGATTCCGGGGACGTTACGGGGATATGTTTCGATGAATTCCAGGCGTTCACAATCGGTTTCCCGCCGACAAAACTCCAGAGATATGAATCAAAGCTCCCGAATTCCTTCTGTACCGCGAGGAATCCGCGTGCGTTCCGTACCGTTCCCTGGATTTTGAGCCGGTTCCTCACAATTCCCTCGTTCGCGAGGAGCGCACGGATGCGTGCGGTGGTGAAGCGTGATACCGACTTGGGATCGAAACCGTCAAACGCCCGGCGATAATTTTCGCGTTTCTTGAGGATTGTGAGCCAGCTCAGTCCCGCCTGCGCCCCTTCAAGGATAAGCATTTCGAAAAGCCTGCGGTCTTTGTGGAGAGGAACTCCCCATTCGTGATCATGATAGCTATGGAAGAGGGGAGTTGACGCGGCCCAGGAGCAGCGGATCATTTGGTTGTGGGTTTGGTGTTCTTGACGTTCGGGACATTCTTCGCTGCATGGGGTGCCGTCTGTCGTTCAACGGTGCGAATCGTGGAGGATCGGGGCTTCCTGGTGTCGGCCGGCCGAGCAGCAGATCCTTGTTTTGCCACCGTAGAGTCTACCGTCATGGTAACGGTTTTTGTGGAATCCCGGTGGCCTTGCAGGGAATCCTGGGCTATCCGGGTTTTCACGGTGTCTTTCGGATTCCGGGCGAGCTGCCCGGAGGCCAACGCACAGGCAACAGCACATATGATTGCAAGGATCGGAAAACGGATCAACATTCGCATAGCGCTTCCCCGGGAGTGATGAAACTCCTCCAATCTACCGTGTGCGGAGCCCTGTGTCAAGGGTCCCCGCAACTTCATATTGCAGAATCCGTTAAAGAGAGTCAGGGGAATTCCCCGTGATCCACCACCAACCAGGGCTCACGATGCTTCGTCTGTGGGGCAGCCTTGTTGCGACATTTCTTTTTCTGGCAGCGTCGGCGCAAACGACAGACAGGGTTCTTGTCCTCAAAGAAAGCCCCTTTGATCTGACTGTCGACGGAGTGATTGAGCCCGCGTGGAGCAGCGCTGATTCAGCCACGGGTTTCTTCCAGCTGACGCCTTTCTATGGTCAGACGCCGAAGTACAGGACGGCCGCAAGGCTCCTGACGACGCCGGAGGCACTGTACTGTCTGCTGGTCTGCGAACAGCCGCCAGGGGAAATCGAATCCCCGACGGGTGTGCTCGATCAATTCTCGGGCGACATGGTGTCGCTGATGATCGACACATTTGGCGATAAGCAGACGGCCTACAAGTTTGCGGTTTCTTCCTCCGGCGTGCGATCGGATGCACGGATGCTGGACGATGCGCGCGACCGGGACTACAGTTGGGATGGCGTCTGGTTTGCGGCCAGCAAGCTGTACGACTGGGGGTATGTTGTGGAAATGAAGATCCCGTACCGGACGATTCGGTACGACGGAGCACTGCCCGAATGGGGGCTCGACTTTGATCGCTGGATCCCGGCAACGCGGGAGGACCTGTACTGGTGTTCCTGCGCGCAGAACGAGGGACAGCGGATCTCCAGGTTCGGGCGCCTGATCCTTAACGGCGCGCGTCCCACCGTTCATGGATTGAATCTCGAGGTCTATCCCGTCGGCATTGCGAAAGCAACCTTCCTGCAGGACGGGAAGTACAGGGTGGAACCCGATGCGGGTATCGACCTCTTCTACAACCCGTCGGAGACGCTGACGTTTCAGCTGACCGGGAATCCCGATTTCGCGCAGATCGAGGCAGACCCCTACCAGTTCAATATTTCCCGCTACGAGAGCTACTTTCAGGAGCGGCGGCCCTTCTTCACGGAGGGGAACGAAATCTTCATGGCATCCGGTCGGCAACAGAATACGGGTTTTTACCGGCCGATGGAGCTCTTTTATTCGCGTCGCATCGGAAGGGCGCTGCCGGATGGTGTTCTCGTTCCGCTGATGGTCGGAACAAAAGCGTTCGGCCGGGCAGGGGAGTGGCAGTACGGAGGGTTTTATGCAATGACCGGCGAGGAAGATTTCTTGCAGGACACGACCGTGCTGAAGGAAGAGCGTGCGCACTTCCTGGCTGCGCGCGTCAAGAAGCAGATTCTGGAAAATTCTTCTATCGGTGTGTTGTTTGTCGGGAAAGCAACACCGGGAAACCTGGGGGGCGTTCTCGACATCGACGGGGCGTTCCGGACCTCCACACTTCAGCTCTCCTACCAGATTGCCCGGTCGATGGAGAATGGCCGGGGTGACTTTGCGCTCTCGGCCGGCCTGACGTCGTTCGGCCAGCACTGGTGGAATGCCGTGCGGACGCGTGCAATCGGGAAGAATTTTGACGTCAACGCGGTGGGGTTCGTGCCGTGGAGGGGAACAGCCGAGCTGACGGCGCTTTCGGGCCCCGCCTGGTACTTTGATGATGGTGCGGTGCGCCAATGTGCCATCTACTTCGGGTGTTCCCTGAACTACGAAGATGCGGATCTCTATACCGATCGGGTGGGGGTACTGGGATTCAATGTGAATTTCCGGAGTGACTGGGGGATGGAGGTGACTGCCGAGCTGGGACGGAGCCGGGATCTGGCAAAAGAGTACCCGGCATGGGATATCAACCTTTCCCTGTGGTTTCACACATCACCCCGCTGGGAAGGAAACTTCCACGTGAGTGCAGGAAAGAGCTACAACTTTCGTCGCGATTTCCTGGCGCACTACGGGTATGCTGAAGGGGAATTTGAATGGAAACCGGCGCTGGTTCTTGCCGTCGGGACGAGCATCGGCGCGTTTATCGAAGGAAACCCCGGGGGATCGATTGAGGAGGTCACCTGCAATGCCCGGCCGTTTTTCTCGCTTACTCCCGTCAATGATTTGAATATCCGTTTCTATGTTGACAACACCTATCTCCAGTCGACGCAGCGACTGGAGCAGGTACTGTACGGGTTTCTTGTTTCCTACAATTTCTTGCCGAAGAGCTGGATCTACCTGGCAGTCAACGAGGCGCAGGAGCGGCGAGATGTCGCGGGACCGTTGGGATCTGTGACGGTACGCAGGCTGGAGACGGCAAGCCGCGCGGGCGTCGTGAAGATCAAGTACCTCTATTACTTATGAGCGTTGTTGCAGATCGGGTGTGGAGACGAGAACCATTACATTTTCATACGGGGGAACAAGCAGTATGGTAAAATTTCTTCTCTGGCTCATCCTGGCGGTTCTGTGCTGGCCTCTTGCTCTTGCGGCGCTGATCCTGTATCCTCTCCTCTGGCTCGTGTTGCTTCCGTTCCGGCTGGTGGGGATTGCCGTGGAAGGGGTTCTCGGGCTGGTGAAAGGGCTCTTCCTCCTTCCCGCGCGTGCGCTCCGGGGACCGCGCTAGTACCGTACCAACGATTTCATGCGGGAAGGGTTTCGAACGCGCTCTTCTGGTGCGAGGGCCGGCCCCTTTTCCTTCGCAGGAGAAGATTGTTGTAGCGGGGCCTAGCGTTTTCGCTTGGAGGTCCGGTTGTACTGGCGCATGACTTTTCTGTCCTTCTCTTTTTGTTCAATCCGGGCCCGCACATCGGTCCTCCTCTTCTGATGCTCAGTCTCGCGTAGCAGCTTGCGGTAGCTTTCCAGCCGCGCCGGGTCGAGCGTTCCTTCTTCCACGGCTTTGAGCACGGCGCATCCCGGCTCCCGATCGTGGCGGCAGTCGCGAAACTTGCATTGTTCTGCCAGCTCCTCAATGTCGTCGAACACCTCGTCCACTTCTTCTCCCGCTCCCCAGAGTTGCAGCTCCCGCATTCCCGGGGTATCAATCAGATCTCCGCCTGAGGGAAGAACCACGAGTTCCCGGTGTGTGGTTGTATGGCGTCCCCTGCTGTCGTTGTTCCGTACTTCAGCGGTCTTGAACTTCTCATGGCCGAGCAGATTGTTAATCAGCGTTGATTTTCCAACGCCCGAGGATCCGAGGAAGGCGGCCGTTACGCCGGGGGCCAGATGGGCCCGGAGGGCGTCGACGCTTGCGGGGGATCGGGCGTTGGTGAGATAGATCGGCGCTCCGCCGGCGATGGTGCGAACCTCTTCTCTCCTGTCATCGACGAACGGACAGAGGTCCGCTTTGTTCAGAACGATGATCGGCTGCGCACCGCTCCGGAGGGCGACGGCAAGGTATCGTTCGATTCGTCGGAGACTGTAATTCTCATCGAGCCCGGTGACGAGGAAAACAACATCGACATTGGCGGCGACAACCTGTTCGGTTTCTTCCCGTCCCGCTGCGCGGCGCGAGAAAGCGGACCTGCGCTGCAATACTGCGATGATGGATCCGGCTCGCTCGCGGGGAGCAGGGCGGAAGACAACCCAGTCTCCCACAACGGGAAAATCCGCCTGGCGCCCGCTGAGGAACCGGAGTCGGCCGGTCACGCGCGCGCGATATTCCCCCTCGGCGCTGGCGACAATGAAATTGGTTTTCTGCTGAACGATAACGCGGGCGGGGACCGTGTCGTTTTCCACGGTTCCCCGAAGCTGAGCTGCGAAGAATTCGTTCCAGCCGAGCCGGAGAAGTGCATCACTCATCGCCGGAACTCCCGGGCGGTCATGACCATCGTTCGGAGGTTTTCCGGAGGTGTGGTCGGCGGAATAGCGCAGCCGGCGTTGAGGATGAAGCGGGGCGTATCGGCAAACGTGCCGAGGAGCTCGCGGGTGCGCTCCGCGACCAGCGCCGGACTGCCCAGGGCCAGAACTCCGCTGGGATCAATATTGCCGATGAATACCGTCTGGTCCTTCATCACTGCATGCGCGCCAGCGAGGTCGGTCTTATAGTCGATCTCCAGCCCATCAGCCCCAGTCGTCATCATGTCGGTGAGGATCGGCCCGGTGTTGCCACAGATATGGAGGACATAGGGAACGCCCTGCTCGTGAGCGCATGTGGCGACCCGGCGCTCATAGGGAAGAGCAAAACGCCGGTACATCGACGGTGATACCAGCTCCGGCCCTGCAACACTATCGCCGTTGGAAATCATGTGAACCCCCGTTGTTCCCATGGCGCGTACGAACAGACACGTGATCTCCGTGCAATACTCCAGCAGCGCATGGACCAGCGGTTCACGGCCAGGATCGAGAAGATCCATCAGCCAGCCGTCTATTCCCCTGAGGAGGCTTGCGAGTGTAAAGGGGGACTGGTCGCAATTCCCCCGCAGGAACACCTCGTTGCCGAACGTGTGATGAAGGATGCGCGCCGCTTCGAGCCACACCCCAATCCCGGGGTAGTCGAGAATCGCGTCGGGTTCATGCAGATCGCTGACTTCCTCGAGCGAGTCCAGCATTCCCCCGCGCGCCCGTGCAGGCTCATCCTCGGGGAAGTCCACCGGGACCCCTGCTGCCCCCGCGAGCGTCACGGTGTCGATGTCAATCACAATGCCGTCGTACCGGTAGCGTTCGACAGCCCGGATAAAGGCGCGGGCCAGTTGTTGGGGATCGCGGCGGAAAATGCGCATGGGCACCCCGGCTTCACGGGCAGCCATCATGAAATTGTGAAGCATCACCGGAGTGGTGTCGGGCCACTCTCCACGTAATGCGGTGGTGATGCGCTGATATCCATTCATTGCTTCTGCTGAAGGCGGTTAATCAGAACAGCCAGCAGGATCAATGCTCCCCGGACCACGTTCTGCCAGTACTCGCTGACGTTCAGGAGCGTCATCCCGTTGATGATGATACCGAGAAAGAGAACACCCACCATCGTTCCCCAGACGCGGCCAACACCGCCGGCCAGGCTTGTCCCTCCGATAATGACTGCGGCGATGACATCGAGTTCCCAGCCCTTTGCGGTTGTTGCCGTTCCGGACATAATCTCGGACGATTGCATGACCCCGCTGGCGGCGGCAAGAGCCGCGGTGATTGCGAGCACCAGCGTTTTCACGCGCGGGACATCGATGCCGCTCAGGCGCGCGGCCTCGGCGTTTCCCCCGACCGCGTATACCGCCCGGCCGAACGTGGTATAGTTCATCAGCGTGTGAACGCCGGCAAACGCCAGGAGGAAGAGGAGCGCGGGGAACGGTACGCCGAGCAGATATCCGCCGCCGATAAAATTGTACCAGGCGGGGAACGGAGTGAGTGGGAAGCCGTTGGTGATAAGCTCTGCCGCACCCGTCAGACCGGTTAACAACGCCAGGGTGGAAATAAAAGAGGGAACCGCAAAGCGTGTTCGCAGAAAGCCCGTCAACGACCCAAGGAGGAACCCGACGCCGATGGAAAGGAGAATTGCAGCCATCAGCACCGGAACCATGGGGAGAGCAACAGGAGGAGACGTACCCCACCGGGTAATCCATGCGGTCAGACAGCCGGAAAAGGCCACCATGGATCCGACGCTCAGATCGATTTCAGCGGCGATGATGACCATGGTCATTCCAAGCGCGATCAGTCCCTGCATGGACACGTTCCGGAGAATATTGAGAAGATTCTCCGCGGTCAGGAAATTTGGCGCAGTAGCGGCGAGGATGGTGCAGAGGATTACCAGCACCATTTCCAGGACAGCGGAACTCAGGAGAATGCGGATTCGGTTCATGACATGCACCGGGCAAAGAGTTGTTCAAGCGTGGAATGCTGAGGAGAAATTTCGCCGGTGAGCGTTCCCTTTTTCATGATCATAATTCGGTGACAGATATCCATTAATTCTTCCAGCTCGCTGGACACCACAATCGACCCTATGCCGCGGGCACTCAGGTCCCAGATCAACTGGAACATCTGCTGTTTGGCCTGAAGATCGATACCGCGCGTCGGTTCGTCCAGCAGAATGACGCGCGGATTCGTGTTGAGCCACTTGGCGACAACAACCTTTTGCTGATTTCCGCCGCTCAGCGCAGACACCGGGGCGTCGACGGAAGGGAGGCTGATGGCGACGTCATGAATGCTCTGGGCCGCCACAGCCCGTTCACGGCCCGCGGTGGTGAAACCGTGTCTGGCGATCCGTTGCAGACTTGCGAGGCAGAGATTGGCGCGAGTGCTCAGGATCTGGACGAGTCCCTCCTCCTTCCTGTTTTCGGGAGCGAGGGCCATGCCGTGCTGGCACATCTGTGCAGGCGAGGACGGGCGTACGGGGATGCCGCCCAGGAGAACGGTTCCGCTATCATGCGGATCGGCTCCGAAAAGCGCCCGCAGGAGTTCTGTTCGCCCGGAACCAAGCAGGCCGGCAATGCCGAGGATTTCTCCGGCATGCAGGTCGAAGGAGACGTTGGTGAATGCGCCCGTGCGTGTAAAATTTCTAACTTCCAGCACAGGTTCCTGGCGCGCAAGGAGTCCTGGCGGCCGGGTTTTCTGCACGACTTCGCCGAAGATCATCTGGACGATAATTGCGGGCGTCGCCTCTGCGGCACCGATGGTACCCACATGTCGTCCATTCCGGAGAACGGTAACGGTGTCGGCGATTCTGCTGATTTCCTCAAGGCGGTGCGTGATGTAGAGAATCACAACTCCTCGCGCGGCCAGCGTCCGCAGAAGTGTGAATAGGCGCTCGGTTTCGTCGTGAGCCAGCGCGGACGTTGGCTCGTCGAGCATCAGTACGGCAGGGGAGTGCGACATGGCCCTGGCGATTTCCACCATCTGCTGCTGCGCAACACCGAGCGTCCGCGCCTTGGCATGCACATCGAGCGTGACGCCGAGATTCTGCAGCACGGCCTCCGCCCGGCGTGCCACCTCTTTCCAATCGATCAATCCCCTGCGTTTCCCGGGAAGCCTGCCAAGAAGGATGTTCTCTGCCACGGTCATTTCCGGCACGAGACTCAATTCCTGGTGAACGGCGGCGATTCCCCTGGCAAGGGCCTCGCGGGGGGAGTCGAACCGGACGGGAGCATCATTGACCAGAATAGTGCCGGAGGTCGGGGCAACGGCACCGGCGAAGATTTTGACAAGCGTGCTCTTGCCTGCGCCGTTCTTTCCGAGCAGTGCGTGGATTTTTCCCCCGTCGAAACGGAGTGCAATGTCATTCAGGGCAACCGTTCCGGGATATTCTTTTCTGAGGGCGACGGTCTGAAGGCTATGGAGGGGTGTGCCCATGCTGTCTGCTAACGGCTGAGTTCTTTGAGGCGTGCCGCAAATTGCCGCACCGCCTCCGGATTCTGGCGGCTGAGGAGGAGACCCGGCAGAGAGACTTTCGGCTGGACCGCTTCTCCCTTCAATGCCCTTACAGCAGAGAGCACGGCAAGGGACCCGATTTCGAACGGCTGTTGTCCTGTCACGGCCTGCAGGATATTGTCGTCGGAAAGCAAGAACGTGGCCACCTGCTCGCCGGTGTCCGTGCCGAAGACCGCAACGGTACCGGCCTTTCCTGCGTTCTTCACTGCCATGACGGCGCCAACCGTCCCGCCCTCATTCGCAGCCCAGAAAAGTGTGAGACCGGGGTGTGCCGTAAGAATGTCTCCTGCTTTCTTCACGGCCTGTTCGGCAAGCCAGGCGTCCTGTTCTGCGACGATCGAAACACCGGAAAGCTTGCCGACTTCCTCCTTGAAACCATGTACGCGCAGTGCGCTCTGTTCGGGGCTCTGGGAATGGAACGCGAGAATGGCGATCGTCGCCTTGCCGCCGCACTGTTTCTCGATGTATTCACGCGCCGCCCTGCCGGTGGAGCGGCCCAAATCGCTCTGATCGCTCTCGATGTATGCAGCCGGAGCGCGTCCCCCGACGTTCGTATTGTAGGTGATGATGACGATCCCCTTCTCCCTGGCACGTTCCAGTGCGCTGACGGATGCCGTGGCGCTCAGAGGAGAGATGACGATCGCCTTGACATTGCTCGCGATGTAGGTGTTGATGAGCTGAATTTCCTTGTCGGGTTTCCCCGCGCTGCTGGCTTCGAGAAGCTCCACGCCGCTCTGCGCGGCGGCGTCGCGCATGCCAAACAGCACCAGTCGGAAGAACTGATCTTCCTGGAAGACAATGCCGGCGATTTTCTTTTTTGCTCCATCCTCACTTTTCCGTGAGCACCCGGGGAGAGCAAGAAGGAAGAGAATGGTGGCGGCCACAAGGAGGGTACGCGGTTTCATGGGAAGAGTCGTCTATAGTAGTGGATGGTAATCATTGTGTTTCGAGTCGGCTGCGTACTTTTTTTGCTGCTTCCGTCGCTCGCACGGCTATCGGATTCACGGTTTCCGTGGCGAAGCTGTCGAGGAGCGGGAGCACAGACGCGTCGCCCACCTCACCCAGAGCCTGGACAGCGTAGTAACGGATTCCGCGGCTCTTATCCCGCGCGAGAAGTGCCAGGACCGGCAGGAGATCTCTGCTCTGGTGTGCCTGCCGGGTCAATATCTCGAGCGCGGTATAGCGAAGCTCCTCGGGCTGGCCGTACCGAACCTTTTCCATGGCCAGGGCGAGTGCCCTGACGGAGTCTACCCCCTGCAGACTGCGGAGTGCGGTAATTGCGATGATATTTCCGTGAGAAGGAACGGAGAGATGGGCCAACAGGAGAGGGAGGGCGTTCGTGGAATCGGCCCGGGCAAAGGAACGCAACCCGGCCGCGACCACAAGGTAGCTGGAGTCTGTGAGGGCCTCGCGGAGACGGGCAATGACTTCGGGGTCCCGGAATTTCGAAAGTTGTCCGAGAGCGTCAGCGCGGAGCGACGAACGTTGATCCCGCGATGCCGCAAGCAGGGCGTGTCGGATGTTGCTTCGGGACGTTTCGTCTGCGGTGCGATGGCGGCCCAGCTGGACCACGGCTTCCCGGCGGACCGCCCAGAACCGGTCGGAGACAGCAATGCGCGCAAGAACCGCCGTCCAGGGCACGCTGTCCGGCAGAGCGGAAAGAGCCTGAAGTCCGCGAAGGCGATCGACGGGATTTGGGGCAAATTCCGCCTGCGTGAGCCATTCCTCCGGCGATTTTGCGAATTTGAGTTCCTTCAGCAACCAGTTACCCCTGTCGAAGATGACGAGCGTGGGTTTTGCGGGGACCGGGAGTGTGAGGACGGTGTCTCCGCTTACGAGCGTGACGCGGTGGGTAACGGATCCCCGGAGGGTAGTGATCTCAATGTCGACGGGTGTGCGGAAAATGCCGGTCAGACTGTCGATCTTCTGTGTCTGTCGTACATGGAGATCGACGGTTCGGCTTGTGTCGTTCCACCGGTAGGAGACATCGAATACCGGGTAGCCGGCACCGTATACCCACTGGTTGAAAAACCAGTACAGATTGAGACCGGTTGCCTCTTCCACAGCGACCTTGAGATCATTGGTCTCCACGTTTGCAAACTGATGCTTGGTGACGTAGTGGTTGATGGACTTCCAGAAGAGCTCGTCGCCGACGACAAAGCGGAGCATGTGAAGGACGGAAGCGCCCCGCGGGTAGACGTTCTCGCCGTACGAGCCGACACTGACGATCGGTTTGCGACCAAGACGTTTATCGACGCCGATGCCACGCTGTTGCGCATTGTACATCTGATAATCGAATTCATCGCGGCCGACGGAGTATTCAAAATAGAGCGGATCGAAGTAGCTGGCAAAACTTTCGTTCAGCCAGAGGTGGCGCCAGTCTTTGCAGGTGACAACATCGCCCCACCACTGGTGCGACAATTCGTGTGCGATCAGGCTGACCGGAGAATTGTCGAGGCGCGCGCGGGCGTCATACACCGTCGCTCCATCGGCAAGAGAGGTAGCACTGGTGTTCTCCATCCCCCCCACAACAAAGTCCCTGATGAGTACCTGCGCGTATTTTTCCCAGGGATACGTGAAGCCGATCTTTTCGTTGAAGAAGCGGATCATGCGGGGTGTTTCGGAAAAACAGATGTGGGCGTCATCAACATGGTGGGGATAGACATAGTACTCCAGTGAAAGGTTCCCGACACGGTCGTGGAGAACGGTATACTCCCCGGCGGCAAGCATGACGAGATACGAAACATGAGGCGTGTTCTCTTTCCAGTGAAAGGTTTTCGTTTTCTCGTTTTTGTTCTCGGTGACGCCAACCAGCGCGCCATTGGAGAGTGCCGTATAGTTCGCAGGCAGAGTAACGATCATCTCGGTTGTGGCTTTATCGTTCGGGAAATCGTAACAGGGGAACCAGAAGTGATTGTCCATGTCTTCCCCCTGTGACCAGATTTGCCGGGGTTTGTCGGGATAGCCGGAATCGGGCTGGACGAAGTAGAGCCCCCGGGTGGGACGGCAGGAATAGTCGATGGCCACGGAGAGCGTGTCACGAGACGAATAGGGGCGGTCGAGAGTAATTGCGACGGTTGCAGGCCGTACTTCGAACCGGAGGTCCCGGCCGTTGAGCGTCACCCGGTGTATCTCCATTTGCTCGGCATCAAATTCAACCATGGAGAGTGCTGGCGGGTAGGGGACGAGCGTTGCTGTGACCCGCCCCACCACCTCCTTTTCACGGTCGTTGATGGAGATCCGGATGGCGTAATGGAGGACGTCGTAGGTCTTATCCCGCGCCTCTCCGTCGTCGCGGACAGGGAAGACAGACTGAGCGTAACTGACGGCCACGGCCGGGAGGAGAAGGAGGAACGATCGACAGAGAGACATGGGGTCTTCCAGAAAGTTCAGAGGGTGCAGTTACGGTTCTTCCTTGTCGAGGGGCGTCTCCCGGGCTGCCGCGGTGGTGAGCCGGGGGCGTAGAGCGGCAATGGAAACGGGGACAGGCTTCATGATGGTCGACGGGCACCGGGTGCACGGACAAGTGAACGAAGGACGGCCATATTTTCAACATCCTCGTGCATATCGTCACTCTTCTCTGTTTCGAGAATTTTCGGCAGCGCGCGGAACCGTGGGTCATTCATCAGCATCCGGAAGCCGGGTTTTCCGATCTCCCCTTTGCCGATATGTTCATGCCGGTCAACGCGTGAGCCGAGTTCCCGTCTCGAATCGTTCACGTGAACCAGGGCGAGCCGGGTGAAGCCGAGCGTGTCGTCAAACTCCCGCATGGTCGAGTCCCACCCCGCTTCCGTGTGGATCGAGTATCCGGCGGCGAAAAGGTGGCAGGTATCGATGCAGACGGCCATCCGGTGTTTCTGCTCAATACCATCGATAATGCTGCGGAGCTGTTCGAACCGGTAGCCGAGGGAGCTTCCCTGCCCCGCGGTGGTCTCAAGGATGGTCAGTGTACGGAAGCCCGGGGTTTTTTCGTGTACAAGGTTGATCGACTCGGCGATGCGGCGAATTCCCTCGTCCTCTCCCTTGCCCATATGGGAGCCGGGATGAATAACGAGCCCGTGGAGAGTGAACGCTTCACAACGCTGCAGTTCGTCTTCAAGGGCATGGCGGGACTTGCGAAGGACGGCCGGATTGACTGCACACAGATTGATGAGGTAGGCCGCGTGGGCGACGACAGGGGCGATTGTTGCTTTCCCCTGAGCGGTTTTGTAATTTAGGATATCCTCATCGGCAATCGGCCTGCCTTCCCACTGATTGCTGTTCTTGGTGAACACCTGGATTGTTGTGCAGCCGATCCGGGCCCCGCGCTCGTGCGCACGGTGCAGGCCCCCGCTGGCCGACACATGTGTGCCGATGAGCAGATTCGTTTGCATAGCCTCCAAGATACGGAAACAGTCTCTCGCAGACAACCAACCATGGCCACCTCTCACTTAGTTGTCGGACTGATGTCGGGCACCTCCCTGGACGGCATCGACGCCGTTCTCCTGCGTGTTCGGGGAAACGGAGCCTCCACCCGGTTTGTCCAGCTTGCCTATGCGGAGTTTCCTTTTCCACGGGGACTCCGATCCGCTCTTCTCAAGAATTCCATCCCCGTGACGAGCCGGGTGGATGAAATCGTGCGGCTCAACGTTGTCCTCGGTGATCTGTACGCCCAGGCTGTGGCGCGACTGGCACGACGGGCGGGCGTGTCGCTGCGCTCCATCGACCTGATCGGGTCGCACGGGCAAACCATTCAGCATCTTCCCCGACCGGTCCGGATCTTCGGCCGCACGGTGTGCGGGACGCTCCAGATCGGCGATCCCTCCGTGATTGCCGCGCTCACCGGGATCACCACGGTAGGTGATTTCCGTATTGCGGACATGGCCGTGGGCGGGCAGGGGGCTCCGCTGGTTCCCTATTTCGACTGGTTGGTGTTCCGGTCGCGGACGCGGAACCGGCTCCTTCTCAATATCGGAGGGATCGCCAATATCACCGTGCTTCCGAGAAACTGCAGTCAGGAACAGGTCTCGGCCTTCGACACCGGACCGGGAAACATGGTGGTGGACTCGCTGATGCACGAGTTCTATGGAAAACCGTATGACCAGGACGGAAGGGTGGCGACAAAGGGGGCGGTCTCGCTGGATCTTTTCGGAGCGATGGTGCGGCATCCGTATCTCCGTCTTCGGCCGCCGAAGTCCACGGGACGCGAGGAATTCGGCGAGGAATTCTTGCGGGATCTTCTCCGGTCGGCGAAAGGGTACGACCGTGAAGACATCGTTGCCACAGCGTCGCAATTCACGGCGTACGCAGTCTTTGATGGATACCGCCGGTTTGTCGGTCGCCGCATGAAAGCCGATGAGATCATCGTGAGCGGCGGTGGAGCACGAAATCGCTTTTTCCTTGATGAGCTGCGGAGATACTTCCCCGGTTCTTCGATCCGGCCCATCGACGAGTTCGGGATATCGTCCGATGCGAAGGAAGCGATTTGCTTTGCGATCCTGGCCCACGAGACGATCGCGGGAAACGCCGCGAATCTTCCGCGGGTGACGGGAGCGAGAAAACGGGTGGTGCTGGGGAAGATTTGCCGGGCACTGGGTCGGCGACTATGATATTCGATCGTCGATCTCCGACAGCTGGATGCGCCGAACCTCCCGGGAACATCTGCAGGGGCACCGGTGTTCTTGGAGAGTGGGTTACGCAATGATGCAGAGGCTTGTCACATATCGTTTCTCCTGGATGCTGATGCTGGCCTCCCTCCTCGGAAGCTGGGCGGGCGCATGGCACAGCCATACTGGAGAGAACATCCTCCTCGCATCACACGCGTCGATCGCCAGCCATGATTGCGGCAATCACGAGCGGCACCTGCCGCCGGACCAGGTCCGGCACTGCGCCGTCTGTGCGTCGTACGCCCAGCGCTTTGCACTTCCCCCCTCATCAGAGGGGTCTGTCTCTGCTCTTGCGCCGTCCGGCTGTACCGCGCCCCACGATACCACGCCTCGTTCCGCCCGCTTCCGCTTTTCCCCGGCCCAGCGCGGTCCTCCCGCGGCTTAGCATCGGATTGTCATTCACACGATTCTACGATTACGCGGGAGAAATCCTATGCACCGGTATTTTCTGTGCGTGCTATTTCTTTGGTTGCCGGCATCTGCACCGGTGGCCGCTCAAACGACCGTCAACCCGGACATCAGCGTCATTCCCCGGTTCTTGCTGAGCACCAATGACGGTGAAAGGCTTTCCGAGGGCATACGCCAGTGGAGCCGGCCGGAGTTTTCGTTTGAGGAGCTCGAAATGGTGGTGCAGGCGTACCTGAATCCGTTTGCCAGGGCCGACGTTGTGTTGACTCTTCCCGGACCGGATGTGGAGGCGGGGAAGCTGGGTGTCGAGGAGGTATATGCCACAGTTCTTCGTGGGCTCCCGGGTGATCTCAATCTGCGCCTCGGAAAGTACCGGGCGGAATTCGGAAAACTGAACATGGTGCACCCGCACGCATGGCCATTCATCACCCAGCCCCTTGTCGCAGAGCGGTTTATCGGCGAAGAAGGCCTGAACGATCTTGGTATCTCCGTCAGCGGCCTGCTTCCGACCGGTGACATCTACACCAGACTGACCATCGATCTTCTGCGCGGCTCATCGGTCGGCGAAGCCACGGGGATTGCAGACACAACGGGCACCCGGCCCTGGTATGCTACGAGTGCACGGCTCTCGGGGTTCTTTTCCCTGAACGACCAGAGCGATCTGGAAACCGGCCTCAGTCTCTATACAGGTATCCATGATCCGTATGCGCGGGAACGGTTCTGGTACTGGAATCTGGATTTCAAGTACAAGTACCGGCGCGATTCGTACACGGCGCTCACCATTCAAGGAGAATATTTGCTGAACACCCGCCGGGCCGGTCAGGATCGGGATCTGGTTCCCTTTCTGACCGGTGGTGGAATTCCGGGAGAGCGGAATGTCACAACGTCCGGTTTCTACGTGTACGCCGACTATCAATTTCTGAAGATTTTCAGCACTGGTGTCCGGTTCGATTGGGCGGAATCGCCCTATCATTCCGATGATCGTGCCCGGGCCGTTGCGCTGTTTGCCGGATACTATCCTGTGGAGGAAACCCTCGGACTGCGCCTCCACTATCAAAACACTCATACGGAGTTGCCGGGAGGTTCGCGGTCAGTGAACCTGGTTGCGCTTCAGGTTCTCTTTTCCCTCGGCCCCCACAAAGCGCATCCGTTCTGATGTCTGCGAGTCCGGACGCGCGTCAACAGAGGAGAGGAACAAGAATGTTTATGGAAAGAAGAATTCTGCGGAGACATCTCTTGCTCGGCGTGGTCCTGGCGGGGACGGTGGCGACATGCCCGGCGGCAATTCGCGTCGTGACGTCGCTCCCCGATCTCGCAGACATCACACAGCGGATCGGCGGGGACAGGGTGACGGTTGACTACATCGTCCGCGGTGATCAGAATCCTCATTTCATTGAAGTGAAGCCGAGCTACATGATGAAGCTCCGATCTGCGGACCTGTTTCTGACCATCGGGATGGAGCTCGAGCTCTGGGCGCCGCAACTGGTTGACGGCTCGCGCAACGCCGCACTGCGCGTGGTGGACCTTTCCCGCGCGGTGGAGAAGCTGGAAATCCCGACGCGTGTGGATGCAAGCGAGGGGGATGTGCATCGCTTTGGCAATCCCCATTACTGGCTGGATCCGCGCAACATGCGCGTCGTGTGCGGCGAGATTGTGAAGGCCCTGGCGGACGTTTCGCCGGGTGATGAGGGGTATTTCCGGGCGAACGCAGAGGCCTGGCTCCGCTCCCTGGACACAAAGATTGCAGAGTGGGAAACGATCATGAAACCTCTGGCGGGGAGCAAGGTCGTTACGTTTCACAAAAGTTGGAGCTATTTTGCGCGGTGGCTCGGACTCGTCATCGCGGAGCAGGTGGAGCCGAAACCGGGCATTCCCCCCAGCCCGAGCCACACCGCCAGTTTGATCAGTATGATCCGTCAGGCAGGGATCAAAGTGATCATTGTAGAGCCCTTCTACGATACCAGTGCGCCGGAGAAGCTCGCACGGTCCACGGGCGCCTCGGTGCTGCGACTTGCCACGTCGGTCGGTGGCGTTCCGGAGGCGACAGATTATGTGGCGCTGATGGACTACAACGTGAAGACGCTTCACGGGGCGCTGCGCTAATCACAACTCAGGTGAATCATGGAATCGCTGATAGAGTTTCGTAATGTCACGCTGGGGTATGGACGGAAGACGGTCGTCCAGAACGTCAGCTTCAGTATTGCGCGCGGCGACTATCTCGGCTTGGTTGGTCCGAACGGGGCGGGAAAGACCACCATTGTCCGTAGCATTCTCGGAACGCTGGCGCCTGTGGCGGGGACCGTCCGCATCGGTTCGGGAGGGCGGGAAGGTGTACGTATAGGGTACGTTCCGCAACGCGATACGATTGATTATGTCCTGCCGTATACGGCACGGGAGGTGGTTCTCATGGGTCGGTACCGGCAGCTCGGGCTGATCCACCGTCCCGGGGTAAACGATCGAACGATCGTTGCAGGGGCGCTGGCACACGCGGAAGCAGACGGGTTTGCGGAGGCCTCGTTTCGGGACCTGTCGGGTGGACAGAAGCAGCGTGTGCTGATTGCGCGTGCCCTTGCCATGCAGCCGGAGGTGCTGATCCTGGATGAGCCGACAAACGGGATGGACCTTTCCTCGCGGCTTTCGATTTTGCACCTGATCCGGCATCTGCATGAAGAGCAGGGGCTCACCGTTATCATGGCAAGCCACCTACTCGATGATCTCGCGAATCACGTCCGGCGTCTGGCGATTGTGCAGCAGGGGGTATTTCAGATCGGCACGGTGGAGGAAATCCTGACCGGAGAGAACCTTTCAACGCTGTATCAGAGACCGGTGGAGGTCGTTCGGATCGGCACACACACCGCAATCGTTCCCGGAGGAGACCGTGGATCACACTGATATTTTTTCCACTCTGTTGAGCGAATTCCCGCTGGCGTTGTACGGAAGTATTCTTGTGGGGGTCACGTGCGCATTCCTGGGTGTTACCATTGTTGCGAAGCGGGTGGTATTTCTGGGAGCCGTGCTGACCCAGGTGTCCGTCCTCGGCCTGGCAGTGACGTTTCTTCCGTGGTTTGCAGTGCCGCACACCGTGGGTTCGCTGGTTTTTGTGCTGGTATCGGTGGTTATTCTTTCGCGGATGTTAACGGGGAAGAAGATACCGCGAGATGCAGTTCTGGGAGTGGTCTTTGCGTCATCCGTGGCGGCACGGATCCTTATCCTGCAGAAGGCGAAAAAAGTCGAAGTCTCGGAGATCGAAAACCTTTTGCGGGGGGACATTCTCTTTGTCACGCCGGAGCTTTTTTACCTGATGCTCGGAGCGTTTGTGGTGGGTATGGGGGTGTATCTTCTCTTCTTCAAGGAGTTCTCGTTCATCGCGTTTGATGCGGAAACAGCTGCGGCGCAGGGATATCGTGCGGGGAGGTGGGAGCTGGCATTTTATCTGCTGGCGGGGACGCTGATCGCGTTTGCGACACACATGGTGGGGGACCTGCTGGTGTTCGGCTTTCTGGTTCTGCCTTCGGTCACCGCCCTGCTCCTGACGCATCGTGTTGCGATGGTCTTTGCGGTTGCCGTGGTGATCGGTGCGCTGGCGCCGGTGGCCGGGCTCTATCTTGCTTTTCGGCTTGACCTCCCATCCTCTCCCGCCATCGTCGGCGTGGCGTTCCTTATCCTCGTGGTGGTCTGGCTCCAGGCGGCGGTGCGGGGACGGAAAACCGGGATCTCGTGATGATCCTGCTCGACCCCGCAGAGGCGCATACGGTCAGGCTGCACTAACGACGGCGTTGATCGCCGCAACGTTCACGATGTCGCTGACGCTGCATCCGCGTGAAAGGTCGAAGGCCGGCTTCCGCAGACCCTGCACCACCGGTCCGATGGCCTCTGCGCCCGCCAGACGCTGCGCGAGTTTGTATCCGATGTTTCCTGCGTTCAGATCCGGGAAGATCAGGACGTTTGCGTTTCCGCCGAGGGGGCTGCCAGGCGCTTTGGACGCAGCCACTTTCGGGACGATGGCGGTGTCCAGTTGTACTT
>Ga0326726_10000666_pt1 | contig 31461 bp, 38 predicted proteins | sample MHFenrmetagenome_2_FD_207603 | JGI IMG/M metagenome (GOLD analysis project Ga0326726, IMG submission 207603) | Lab enriched peat soil microbial communities from Michigan Hollow, Ithaca, NY, United States - MHF15MN | ecosystem: Environmental > Terrestrial > Soil > Wetlands > Peat | place: USA...
GAGGGGGAGATGCTGCATGTCTTCTTTGACATGGACTCCGGGCGTGACGAGGTCCTGGATGTGTTCTCCCATGATGATCGGTGGACGAGTCTGGTCGTCTGCGAGAACCCTGGTCGGGTCCGAGGGGTCTATCGCGACGGAGATGCTGAGGTTGCTCTCGTCGGTCGCTGCAAATTGGAGTTGCAACGACAACTCTCGCATCGTGGGCATAACTCCTTGCGTCTCACCTTCACCAGGCTTGGCTGCTCCTATGAGCTTGTCTCACATTACTTCGGTAAGAAAGTCTCAGGGACGGTGCAGTTCTTGCCAAAACCATTGGTGCGGTGGACCATGAGGACCATCAGCCGCCAAGACGACTCAGGGGGGAGGACCCTATAGAGATCTTACTGACCGGGATCACGGGCTTTATCGGCTCACACCTCGCCGATGTCATGCAGACGACCAGTAACCATCATGTTGTGGGAATGATCCGTAACGTCAAGGACCAGGCGCCATTGGAGGCACGCGGGATAGAGACTAGAATCGCGGATCTGCTCCAGCCTGTCTCCCTAACTCAGGTGACCAAGGACGTCGACGTCGTCGTCCATCTCGCCGCGCTGATGCGGTTCCACGCGCCCTGGAACGACCTGTATGCCAGCAACGTCGAAGCGACCAAGCATCTCGCCAACGATGCCGCGGCACAAGGGGTCCGCCATTTCATCTACATCAGCTCCACGGAGGCGGTCGGCCCGGTCGACACGATACCTGGAGACGAGTCAGCTCCGTACCATCCCACGTATGACTATGGGCGGACGAAAATGCTCGCTGAACAATGGCTACACACTCAAGAAAAAACGAAGGGTCTGCCGCTCACCATCCTGCGCCCAACCGGCGTTTATGGACCGGGAGATGATTACATCACGCTACCAATGTTGCGCGCCGTGAAACAAGGCAAGCTGCGAATGCTGCCAGGCAAAGCGGACCACCAGATCCAATTCACCTATGTCCATGATGTTGCGAAGGGAATCATAGCCGCCATCTCATCTAAAGAGCAGGTCCTGGGAAAAACCATCTTCCTCGCCAGTGATGATGCGGTGACCTATCGCGGGCTGTTCACCATTATGGCACAGCTCCTCGATGTCCCCCCGCCGACACGCTCGGTCCCACCCTGGCTGGCATCCATATATCTGCGGTATCTTGAATGGACCAACGCACGCAAAGGAGTCGATGAGTTCATCTTCCATCCCTCCCTCGTCAAGGATATGCAGACAGACCGAGTCTACAGCAATGCACTAGCCCGACGCCTCCTCGGGTTCCAGCCACAGTACACCCTCAGAGAAGGCATGGATGAGGCGATCCGTTGGTACACCGTACGGCATCTCCTCTAATGATTACTTAGTCTTCGCCCCAACAGATGTTGAAGGTGACGGTTGCGGAGGGAGGATGATATCTTTAATGCAGTACCGTTCCGAATCAGGCAGGCGCACCATTTGGAAGGTGAGGCGTGGATTGATTGCGGCAAGCCACCCCGACGTCATCGCCAGACACAGTTCGTTGCAGTAGTTCACCTTCATGCTTTTGAACAAGTCATGGATCGGACACTGCAGTTTTTCCTCTCGGATGCACCCCGGGCCAAGTTTCGAGGTTTTCATCCGGATGCCGAACGGCACGATCAGCATCCACATCAAGTCGACTGCCGCATCAAGATCGTCTCCTAAACTGTACTCTTGTTTTATCTCCGAGGCGATGCGGAAACCAAGGTCGTATTGGGTCTTCCAGAGGATCGATCGGTACTCCTCGCCATAGCGAGCTTCTAAGGCCTGTGCAGATGTGAAAAATCCTTCCAGGACGTAGCGTATTGCGAGGTCGTGTTTTTTCATACAGACGCCCCTTGCGGCGATCGAAGGCAGCCGCGTGGCGACGAACTTCTCAAATGATGGGTACATGGGTCTCATTTACTCCTCTGCCGTGGTAGGAGGTGTTGATAGAGCCGCGGCAGTGCGGATGGCTCAATATCCGAGAGCAGATTGGAACTCTGCGCTGGCGGGAGGGGGAGTGTTGTGACGGGGATCTTGCCGGCAAGACGGCCCATGAGGCAGTTTGCTTGCGGTCGGGGAAAGAACGGTTCCATCGCGTTCCAGACCTCATGGAAGGAGTGTTCGGTGAGATTGCCGAAACTCAGCGGCATGAGATCGCAGGGGCAGACCTCGCCGGAGGCGTCAATGAAGCAGTGGTGGTAGCCAGCGTTGCAGCCGAACATCTCCGCGGATTCAAGGTATGCGTTCGCGGCGACCACCGGCCCGGTGTTGCGTTTGTTGCTGCGGATGTGGAACCGTTTGATGTCTTCTTTTTCCTGCGGCGACAGCAGCACAGACGGGGTGCCTGTGAGCGCACCGGTTGGCACTGGTGAGAGTATTCGGAGTTCGTCGACATAGTATTCACAACCGAGGTCATAGAGACGTTGTAGTTCGCGTTGGTATAGTCTCTCATGGCTTGCCATGGTGCCGATGGAGGTGTAGATATCTGCATGTTTACAGGCGGTGAGCGCTGCAAGGCCTGTGGTAAACGAGCCGTGTGTTCCTCGAATCGCGTCGTGGGTATGTTCCTCTGCGGATTCAAGCCCGATGGTGATGCAGCCGACGCCTGCGTCAGCAAAACGCTGGGCGCGTTTCTCGTCGAGGGAAAACCCGGTGGTGAAGATCACGGTGGTCATCTCTGGTCCTGCGGCGGCGACGAGATCTTCCAGGTCGTCTCGCAGGAGCGGCTCGCCGCCGGTGAAGCCGAGGATGGCGGTGCCTTCGTCTTTGAGTTGCTGGATGATGTTAAGGAGTATGTCTGTGGGGAGGTTGGAGGGTTTTCGTCGGCCGTAGCTGCAATGGGCGCAGTGGTAGGGGCAGTCTGAGGTGACTGCGAAGTAGATTTGGTAGGGCGCCCTTTGTTTTTCGAGGGTGATGGCGACAAAGCGGTCAAAGGCTTCGGAGGGATAAGGGGGGAAGAACGAGTTGAGCCAGAGTCGACCGTTGACTGTCTGTGGGCGTTCGTTGCGGAAGGTGCGGTACATTCTCCATACTTGCTGAAAGGTGAGTTTTTTCAGGAAGGGATGGATCGTCTGGCGTATCTGCCGGTCCGTGGCCCTGCCCATAGAGTGAAGCTTATGGCTGAACTTCCTGTTTAACCTTTCTGCTTTCCTGTTCCTCCTGTTAGTGCAATGGTCGACAAGAAAAATGTGGGGTAATGGAGGCGCTGGGGAGGAGATTTGAACTCCTGCGGCCACGAAGGCCAATAGCTCTCGAGGCTATCGCATTACCGGGCTTTGCTACCCCAGCAGTCGGTGGTTTTCCTCTTGTGAGGGTGTCAAAAGTTTAATCTAAGACTTTTTTATATCCGTATCGGTCGTCCATGAAGGTTGTGTTGACTATTCTTCCGGAAAAGATACAGCGTCAAGTTAATATCCAGCCGGGCTGTTCCGTCGAAGATGTTCTGCGGGCGTGTGCGTTCCTGCCGGACTCCTACATCGTCCTGCGTGGCACGACGCCGATTCCCATCACCGACGTCCTTGACGCCGATAGCGAACTGGTTGCGGTCCGGGTTGCATCCGGCGGATGAAAAAAACATATTATAGTTGCTCCCGTAGTGTAGCGGCCAATCATGAAGCCCTCTCGAGGCTTCGACTCGGGTTCAAATCCCGACGGGAGCATAGGCGGGGAAGTGAACCTCTCGCGGTAATGTTCACTTTGGACTCTTATGCTATATCTACACTTCTTTCATCCATAGATAAAGGGATGAGGGCATCTCACTCTGACAAGGTATGCCATCCTGGGGGAGTTACTTGTTAGGAAAGACCCGATAACCTATTTGTCAATGGCGTGAGTTGTATCTGCTTCGAAAGGTTGTAGACGGTCGAAAGGTCGCTCTCGTTATACACGGCGCCCTTCCCATGACGAGGAGCACTACCAGGGCGAACAGGAGCCATTTATTGCGTTACTATTCCGCATCAACTCACCTTCACGACGGGCGGCACCTGGTACTCGCCATTCAGGATCGCTGGGCCGGGCATATATACTCGCAGCCATAGTTTGAAGTCGCCGGAGGGTGCTGGCAGCCAGTTGGATTCATGACCCATCGGAGCAGCGTTCTGAATGTAAATGTCAACGGAGCCGTCGGGGTTTGGTACAAGTCCCGACCGGTCGCTCACACAATACCGATTGATTGGATTCGTCACAAAATGATTATGAGCATCACCCATAGTCAGCGACCAGAAGGCATCATTTGGCGGGAGTTGCCCGGCCGGGAAGTGCATAACATAGTCGTGTTCGCCGGAGAGCAGGTGACCTGTGCCATCGGCGTCCCTCGTCCAGTACATCGACTCCTTCGATACGTTTATCGGGCCAAGAAATATTTGGGCGCATGCAGCTCTGAACAGAAAGCTATTGCCAGGCTCGCCGCATCCGAACATGGTGGTCCAGCCATTAACCTTCGAAGTCTTGATCCTCGCATAAATTTGGGCTGTGACAAACGACAGCCCAAAACCGAGGAGGATTCCCTGAATCACGTCATTACGCACGGTTCTTGAATCTGGATTTAAGACAAACGAATTGATGATCACAAAACCGAATGCCACGATAATGAGTGCCGTAAGAAGAGCATAAAATGTTCTGCTGTTCATAGTAATCCCTTTTAGTTTAGCGGTGTGAGTCGTATCTGTTCGGTGAGATGATGGGCGGTCGGTAGGTCGCTGTCGTTCTCCACGAGTACTCGACCGAGAATCAGCACCGAGTTGTTCGGCGAGGATACCTGTTTCATGTCGCTCGGCATCTGTCCTTTCCAGTTCGGTCCCGTGATGAGATAGTCGCCCGCTTCGGTTCCTGTGGTGCGTTTGCCGACGTAGGCAAAAACCGTATTGTTCGATGGGTTAGTGAACTGCACGCTGTAGTAGCGGCCGTACATGTCTGGAACGTGCAGGACTTGTGGTCCTTTCCTGAGGTCGAGCCAACCGCCCATATAGAGCGTATCGTGGTTCGCGCCAACAGTCGCCAAATTCGAGCTCGAAGCGGATTGTGAAGTAATAGGCTCTGCAAAGAGTTTTTGTGGCTCTACATAGAGTGTATTGACTGGGATGGGGCCTTCGCCGAATCCTTTCACGAGGAACGCCCTCTTGTACACATAGAGAAGCATGCGTGGCCAATTGTAGGTGAAAATGAACCATGTTACAACCATGATCGAACCGAATATAAGAAGATCTTCGAGTATCATGTTGAATTCACCTCCGTAATGTTAATTCTTCGTATTAAGCTTCCAAATAAATCCTACAAGAAGCAATATAATTCCTACCACGGGTAGTGCTAACACTATAACAAGACCCTTCAAAGCAAATAAGAATAGGCCTAAAGCTAATAAAATGATCCCACCTATCTGAAGTCGTAATGCCAAGGGCCAAAGATTCATTTTTTCACCCCCTCAAAATCAAAATTACCTATTTCCATTGTGTCATCCGTTGCTTTCGTTTTTCTTCTTGAAATATTTCTAATTACTCTAATGACCGCACTCATCTTCTTTCCTTCGGAACTTTATATGAACCATGAGCTAAACTTACTTAAGGTTTTTTCCCAAATTCCATCATAGTTCTGCCAATTAAGAAAGGTAAAACGGACCTTGTAATCCCTGAGGACATTTAACCAAAACGCAGAATACCCTCCTGCGGGATTTAAGATGGGCATTGAACCTCTAACAAACATTCCCCGAGCGGGTAGTAATGCCAATTCTATACTTCCCTTTCTTTGAGGAAGCGCACCTCTGGCACGCATTCCCGACGGGAACACTCATCCAGCATAGATGATGAAAAACGTATACCTCTGTGGAGATCTCTCATTGTTTACCTTTGATATTTTTTAGTTCCTCTATGGCAGACCATCCTAAGCGTTTGACCATACCACGTAATACAATTACAGAAGTGATAATGACAACTACCCATAAAACACCTGACACAATCGCGAGGAAGGTCAGATTTCGTAGTAGGAACATCAACACTGCGGACCAACCCCATAAAATGAAAGCGATTATTAACAACAAATTGAAGACGGACAACTCCCACTTCGCATGTGCTGGTACGTTGCTTACGTTCCATGTACCAATCATGATTATCGTTTGCCATGCTAACAAGAATAGGCACAAGTCGAATAAGACAACTAGAAAGAAGAGAGTGAGTTGTGAGATGAAACTACTCGGATTTGAAAGCTGGTCAAGAAGAAGCGTTATGGCACTGAATGTAAAACCTGAAAAAAGAGACAACATAGTGACACGCGATCTATCCAAAGCTTTGACATATTCCGTGTATTTTTCTTCGTTTTCGGTCACTTTAACCCCACCTGAATACAGTGTATATCAATTCTTCAAGCTTGCACATTTGGTTTCCGTCGGAGTGCTAATGCTCCACCCAGTATGCCCAAGATGAAACCGATTAGAAATCCTCCACCGGTTACGACGCTGGGTATCGAAAACACGAGTATCATGATGCCCCACGCTTTCTTATGAACAGGTTTACTGTGTAGCAATATGGCGCCAAGTAATACAAGGATACCACATATCACGCCAATAGCTGCGAGACGATATAGAACCGTTGTATCATTGGCTGATGATCCCGGAAGCGTCGGGATCACTCCAGGAAACCATCGTGCTGCGACTCCTAGAAGCGTTGAATTACCTACTATCAACACCCCAGCTATCAGAGACAACATAAAAGCTTTCGTTGATTTTCCGCTTCGGCGCATATATTCTCACAAATAGTGTCCTAACTATATATCCCTTCTTTCTTTCGTCCTCCTGAACCATCTCCCAGTTATAGGAATGTTCTTAAAACGATAAGGAAATCTCTCGTCGTGTGTTAGCAATGAATACGAAGACACTTGTGGCATACTTTACGAAAGGCGGGGCTTCTGAAGAATATGCGAAAATCATCGCGGAGACGCTCACATCGAATGGACTTACGGTTGAGACCAGGAACCTAGCGCAAGGCATCCCTGACGTCACAGCCTTTGACATAGTTGTCCTGGGGACCGGAGTGCGGATGTTCAGGGTTTACCGCCGCTGGAACAAAGTCCTGAAACAAAAAGACCTCAGCAGTAAAACACTATTCATCTTCTTGTCAAGTGGTACAGCGATTGAGGAACCGGACAAAGCTGTCGAAAAGTTTTTACGACCTTTGGTGGAAAAGTATAATCTCACACCTAAATCTCTGGTTTCCTTCCCTGGAAAGATTCCCGAGAAATGGGCCAAGCTGGATAGTCAAAAAGAGACGATGAAGCCTGAGAAAGCCAAAACATGGGCTCAGGAGATATCCCGTCACATTCAAAGCACATGAGTCTTCTTAGGAGTATCCGTGGGTCGTAAAACCCGACGAGAGCATTCGAAATTTAAAAAAATGAAAAAAGGGAAAAGGAGGAGTAATTTGTTTTACGTTCTATTTTTTTCGTCTCCGGATGTAGACGACCATCAGTAGCGTCATGGCGAATGCACCCAGGAAGATGATTGAATCGAACCCGGGGGTGGAGAATCCTCTGCTTTGCACCAGGAACGACTGGTAGGAAATCTCTCCTCTTTTGGACGCATCATCTGAGTACACCGGCTGCAAGGAGACTTCGATGGTTTGTTCTTCGTTGTGGTACCCGACCGATTTAGGAGGAATGACGGTGAGGTATGCAGTCGCTGTTGACCCGATGCCTTCGTCTAAGATAATCTGGTTGGTGACGGTTGCAACCCAATCTTTGGGGATCTGGGTGACGCGGAGGTACACGATCGTCCTGGCGTTGCCGAGGTTCTCGATTCTGATGGGCAGTGTCGCGGTCTCCATCGGTCCAATCTCTTTGACGTTCGTGTCTGGTAAGGACGGGCTAATCAACGATTTGTACGCGGGGAGGAAGCTGAGGGTGACGTCATTTTCACATCCTTCGATGAGGCTTGCTCGGTCTGCAGTCGCCCGGATCCTTAGGTATCCAAGGCTGTAGGCGGGCGCATCATTGTCGACTTGTAAGGCGATTGTCGTTTTCACGGTGGTGACGGCGCCCGGTTGGACTGTGACTGAGAGGGTTCCTTGTTGGATGGTCGCGGTGCACCACGATGGTGCTTCCATGATTTCGATGTGGATAGGGATGAGAGCTCCTGTTAACGCGGAGAGGACGCCGCCGCCAAGGGCTGTTTTTGTGACCGTGTGGGTGATGACGAGAGTGACGAACCGGAGTTCCCCCCGTGGGATCAATGGTTGTTGTGTCTCGTTTCCCCAGGTGACGTTCAGGATGCTTTGGAAGTTGAATATCGGTCCTGCTTGAGTGGTGGGTATCATCGTTGTCAGTGTTCCGATAAGTACGACGGCTGTGACGAGACGTGCTACTAAAGTAGTTCTTTTTTCATTCATTTTGTTCTCCCTCTTTAAAACATCTATCGTATTTCGTTTTGAATATCCGAAGGTGTGACGAAAAGGATTGGGAAAAAAAGTCTTGTTCAACAATGAAGGCAATCACGAGGAATCGTGATGATTCTCGCCGGCGCTGCGGAGTAGTTTTTGAGGAGTTTCAGTTGTGGGTCGGTGATGCCTGTTTGGGTCATATTTAGCACGTGTGGGAAATCCGTGGGAAAACATATGCCATTCGCCCTATATATAATTTTTCTTGCGTGGATTTAAGGATACGTCATTAGAAGAAACCAAGCTGACCTCTTGCCTCTGGATTATAATTATCGGTTAGCATAAACAGAGATAAGCCAGTGCAATCCTGACTCGTTGAATCAGGTCATCTCCTTAAGGTCGTTTAACTCTGGCTGATTATCCCCTTCGACAGAATTTTTAGGGGACATTGAACCTCTAGCGATTATTCCCCGAAAGGGCCTGCATTTCGTCTAGAAGTGATTCATGACAAATTCCCTGATCTTTTTATGTTGACCCAGACGCCTAACGATATATTTTGTGACCTTGACTATTTGTGTATCAAATAATCTTGTGACAATCAACCCGACGATAAATATAAACACACCCATGATAACTGCCAACATAACACCTATTTGACCAAAGAACAATACGTAAAATGTTGTAACGATCGCACCGAGGACAGACATGAGAGCGGACCTGATAATAAAATAGAGCCTCTGTAACCAGGTAGAAAGCAACAATGCCTGTATCACGGCTCTTTTTTCGATAACGCGTTCAGGCCCTGATGGAACACTTTCTATTTCATGAAATAAGTTTTTTGTGTAATCGAGATCTGATAATTGCAATATTTTTCTGGCATATTTGGCTTCTGATAAATCCTTGGAACTTGCGGTCTCAAGCTCCTCCATAATCCTCTGTGATATTTCCGTTATGTCGCTTTCTATCAAGGATGGTTTTTCCGCCGGCTTTGTCTTCTTCCTGATAAAATGAATGGACGGTTTTTTCCTCATTTTTTTCCTCTTAAACAGCATATTCTTTATTTCTATATGATATCTACTGAATAATCAATAGTATAATCAATAGAAAAATATAGAAAATTTTATTATATAGTTTTTGACAGGTTGAACTAACTCATCTATACATCCTCTTAGAAAAAAAACAATGATACAGTTTACAAACATTAATAAAAATGATATTTTGAATCAATGTTCAGATATTATATTTTTTAAAGTATTACATTGTTTTAATACTTGTTCTTTAGTTGTTTTTAAGATATGTTGATATAACATAATAACAATGGGGTAAACAAGGTGATAAACATATGAATAGAATCTTAATCGCTATCGGAATTGTAGTTACGATAATTGGAATTGTAGCAGGTGCCGTCGTAATAACAACCCCCCAACTATTCGGATTAGTCAACACTCAAAGCACCCCATATGCACAATACATGATTCCATTGATAATTGGTGGAATTGTGCTGATTATTGTAGGTGCTGTAATACCAAGCAAAAAAAATTAAAAAAAAGAGAAACAGGAAAACGTAAAAAAAACGGAGGAGAAAAGATGATAGATGTAACGATAGCAACAGTAATTGTATTTTTAATAAGCCTTATTATATCTGCAATTATTATTTATATTGTAACGAAAATATTTGGAGAAAAGGAAGGATTCGGCACAGCTTTATTGACCGCTTTTGTTGGTGCAATAATATATGCCGCTGCCTACTATTTCCTCCACCCTGAGTTAGGTTGGTTAGCGTCCATACTTGGGGGAATAGCCTGGCTTATTACTCTTGGTATTTTGTATAAAATAGGCTGGCTGAAAGCACTCGGTATCGCTATAATCGTATGGATTATCGCAGCCATTGTCAGCTTCTTCCTGCCAACCGTCATAGGGCCATTATAAACATAACTTCGATCGGGGGGATTTTGGGGTTTTCCCCAGAAATCCGCCTCTCTCTCTTTTTATTAAACCGATAACTCAATGCCTTGTGGAAGAGGTCCTTTTCATGTCGCTACTCATATTAACTAGTTTTGAACTGTTTTTATACTGTTTTTAAATTGCTTTTAAGGCATATCTATATAAAGGTAAGGAGATTGACAACACCTTAAGGAGAGGCATTTAAATGAAAAAACAAAAACAATTTGTCCTAGTAGGAATAATGCTAGTGATGTTGACAACAATAAGCTTGAGCGGATGTGTTGATGAACAAAGCAAGTTTATTGGGACGTGGAAGACCGCTGGTGGGGAAACGACGATTACGTTTACTAGTAATACTGCTACAATTGTCGGAACCGGCCCGCTTGGAATAGCTTCGTTAACTGGTAGTTTTAACTACACGATTGCCAACAATAAAATCACGTTTTCTTCTGGAGGAACTCTGGGTTCCACGTTCAATTATAGTTTCTCCGGATCAACGTTGGTTATCAGCAATGATGCCGGTAATTCAGTGATATTTACTAAAGTGTAAGGCGATTAAAATGGCAGTAAAAGTTGAATGGACCCACATCACAATACTTTCGGTAATAGCATTCCTGGCAGGGTGGTGGATATTCGGTCTTCTTGGAGCGATAGTATTGGCGATTATCGTCATGGTGTTAATGGGAATCATAAAAGTCGTTTGATTTCTTGGATCTCAAAATGAGAGACAAAAAAGTGAAAAAAGAAAAATAAAAGAAATAAAAATAATCGTTTGTAGAAGGAGAAGTGAAAGAGATGGATGTATTTGGTTATACAATTCCGTTTTGGGCGGTACTCGTTGGTATACTTTTGATCGTGCTTGTGCTTTGGGGAGTAATAAAATTTGCGATATGGGTTCTCATCTTCATCGCTATTGTTATTATCGCTCTCATCGGACTCGATTTTCTCGTGGGAATCTTTCACAGTATCGGATTATGATCAAATGAAAAAATCCCATGGTCTGAAGTTTATAAAAAATTTTACGATTAATCATATTAATCCTTCTGTCAAACGACCGACCTTTGCGTACATTACCATCACTTCACAGTGTAATTCTCAATGTAACTATTGCGGTATGTGGGAGAATAAAAAAGAAAACGAACCCACGACAGAGGAATGGAAAAGCATAATCAGCGATATAGCAAAAATAGGTGCTGTCACCTTGACGTTTAGCGGAGGCGAGCCTTTTCTTCGTCTAGATTTATTTGAACTAGCGGCTCATGCAAAATCGCAAGGTCTCGTTCCTATGGTTGTTACCAATCTTAGTTTATTCAACAAAGATCATGTTGAGAAGATAGCGGGAAATTTCGATTTTTTTGGGATTTCTCTCGATGCGATTCACCCAGAGATGTATGCTGAAATCAGAGGGAAAGATTGGTTAGAGCAAATTAAGCAACATATCCATGTGCTCATGGATGGTTTGAGTGCGTTAAAGGCAGAAACTGAAGTAAGTGCAGTTGTTACTGTCAGTAACAGAAATGCAGATGATATCCATGAACTCGTTCACTTGGTTTTTGACGAGCTGAACATGGATACAATCACATTTAATTTGTTAGATCCAAACGGTGGTGCGAAGGCACAAGAATTTATACCAACACAGGAGCAACTACAGTATTTCCAACAAGTAGTTTTAGATCATAAATCAATATTCCCGATTAGTAATTCTGTGCGATACGTCAATCAATTAGGGCATTTTGACTATGCCTGTAATCCCTGGAAATGTGTACAAATAGATCATAGAGGTTTTTTAGCGACACCTTGTCTTTTTTTACATGACCGTCAAATTAACCTACGGGAGGAACGATTATCGGATGTATGGAAGTCAAAAGACATACAGAAAATATATTCTCAATATAACAAGTGTAAAACATGTAATCTTGGTTGCGTTGCAGAATCTGCTTGGTCAACGAGTGATTTTAATTATATCATCAATGAAGGGTTTCTAGGTATGATTCTACCAGCTATAAAAAGAATTAGAGTACGAAATGAGTAATCTGTTAAAAAATCCAGTATGTCTCCGATAATGTTAAGTAAAGTTATAATTAGCACGGTGGGTTTAGAGTAGAAAATTAATTAATTTTAAAGTCTTCCGACAAGATCCGTATAAGGTCTGAGGCGTGACGATTCTATTTTTAATGGCCTATTTAAGGTTTAAACCCTTTGCAACAGACTTACCCAATTTCACATCAGCTTTAATCAGGTTCTCAATGATCCGCTGCTGTATCGGTTTGTTAATGTGCAGAAGATCAGCGATGAGGTTATCCGTCAGATGTTCTTGGTCCTTCTTACTTAAGGAACGATATCGTGTTCCAGCCTGTGCGAAATCATTTGTAAGGTTGATCTTCTGACGAGTCACTTCTCCTTCAATTCTATTTTCTCGTGAAGGGTTTGAAGGAGCCTCCTTAAGCATAGCATCAGCTAAGTTACTGGGCTCGTAATTGACCTGCCCACTGAAGTCTCCTGTCTGCATTGTTCCATCACGTTGATTGTTGTTGACCGGTACAATTGGGGTGTTAATGGGAAGCCGTAGGTAGTTCGCACCCAATCGATAGCGTTGAGTATCCGCGTAGGAGAACGTTCGACCTTGGAGCAACTTATCGGAAGAAAATTCAATTCCTGGGACAATGCTGGCGGGACAGAAGGCCGCTTGCTCCACTTCAGCGAAGAAATTCTTGGGATTGCGGTTGAGCACCATTTTACCTACAGGCATTAATGGGAATTTGTCTTCAGGCCAGGTTTTTGTGGCATCGAGGGGATCGAAATCCTGTTTCAATTCATCGGCGATATCCATCAACTGGACATTGAGTTCATACTCAACTTCTCCGCCTTTGGCGATGGTATCCTGAAGATCTCTGGTGAGGTAATCCGGGTCAGTGCCTGCCAGCTGGGTTGCTCCATGACGGTCAAGGGTATGCACGCCCAATTTAGGTTTCCAGTGGTATTTCACATACACAGCCTTTCCCTTGGCGTTCACCCAGACATAGGTGTTGACGCCGAACCCCTCCATCATTCGATAACTTTTTGGCGTCCCTCGATCGGAAAAAACCCAGGTAATCATATGAGTCGATTCCGGTGTCAAGGAGATGAAATCCCAAAAGCGATTATGCGCAGAAGAGGACGATGGCATATTGCTGTCTGGTGCACCCTTGAAGGCATGAACCATGTCTGGGAATTTGATGGCGTCCCTGATGAAAAAGACCGGGAGATTGTTCCCAACGAGGTCGTAGTTTCCCTCTTCAGTATAGAACTTCACAGCAAAACCACGTGGATCCCGCACGGTGTCTGCCGAACCGCGTCCTCCGGTGACTGTTGAAAACCTTACAAACACAGGGGTTTTTTTCTTTGGATTTTGAAGAAATTGCGCCTTCGTGTACGGTGCCATACTTTTATAGACCTGGAAGTAGCCGTGTGCCCCGGCTCCTTTCGCATGGACCACCCGCTCAGGAATACGCTCTCTATCAAAGTGAGCCATCTTCTCGATAAACTGCACATCCTGCAATAATACAGGACCACGTTCACCAATGGTCAACGAATTCTGATTGTCAGAAATTGGAACAGCTTGATTTGTAGTCAAATGTTTTGTTTTCATAATACTGTTCTCCGTCCCGATTCAAGAATCCAAAATAATGTTATTTATTTATATGTTCCTACATTAGCAATTAAATCCGTGAGTCAATCGAACTAGAGCGATAGGATCACTAACAACATTGCATAGCCAATAATATCGGCTGTCATATGTGTGAACCAAGAAACCATGACATTACGGCTCCTCGAAAAAATAAGGCCGTAAAAACAGCTGTCAATAAATACTAAACCGATATCTGCTCCCACGAGGAAAGGGTTCCCAACTGTAATGTGCGACAATGCGAAGAGAAGCGAAACAAACAATATTGCTGCGAATTGGGATAGGAACCAACCGATTCGTTCTTGAAAAAGACTTCGAAAAGTCACTTCCTCAACTAGGCTCCCGATGATGATTAATACGACGGTTCCTGCAATGACTTCACTACCAGGAAGGTTACTAAGCCGACCTAATATTTGGTCAAGCAACTCAGGCCAGAAAAACTTAAGCAGAACAGGAACAGTGATTTGAATTATAATTGCGACAATGATAAAGAGATACCAATTGTTCGCCAAATCTTTTATAAGACCGTGTTTGAAACCAACCTCATTCCAAGAGCGATGTCTCAGCCGACGCTCGACTAAAAGATATGCTAGGGGTAGGAAATAGATTATTATTCTCAAAGATGGCAAGAGAATTATCAACCCCACAGAAATAATCATAACAGCAGAAATTTCATACAGCACCCTTCTGCTATGATTCGGAAGCAATCTCTCAGTCATGTGAACAGTGAACAATCAAGGGTGGTAATTATCTTTTTCGTGTAAGTAACCATGTTTTTTTATCAAGCAAGAATCGAGATTATTATTGATAAATTCGTGTTCCCTTCCCGCCGGGGCACTCCCACCACACGAGAGAAACAGTATACACTCCCGCCATTTCTCTAAGTAACCAACTTTGAGAGGGCGTGTCGTTGACCTGCCCTAGGAGAAACTCGTTGTCGACCTTGTAGGATTTCAGCTTAACAGCCCCCAAGTCGTAGGGTGTCGAAAGAAGGAAAAATAAGGGAGAAGAGACGAAAAGGAAATAGATTACCTCCTATATTCTTTATCATTCAAAGAAGAAAACTGATACTCAACGAAATATCATTATTCAAACAGTAATCATCAGTAAATAAGAAGGGAGCTGTATGGGCACGAAAGATAAAATCATCTCGACATTTCACACAATCGAGGGAAAACAAGAGAATATTTCGATGATCGTCGATACCATTGAGCAATTCTTCGACAACCTCCAAGTTGACGTAGAGGATTGGAAGATATCCACCGAAGAATCCCATGAAGGCACACGCCTCTTCGTCCGACTTCAGGTCCTAGTGAAAAAAAAGGAGGCGGCCCATGACCACTAAGACAAAAAAGAAACCAGCCACTCCTCCTCCCTTAGAAAAAACACCAACATCCGATCATGTCCTTCTCGAACCCGATGAATGGAAGGATCCGGAAGACCGGAAGGTCATCGCGGAATTCCACAAAGACACTCATGCCTCCAGCGGAACTGAAAAAGGTAGGAACGAAGAGAAGCAGTCTTCACAAGGTGATGAGAGGACTGAAGAGAAGACACAGAAGACTCCTATCCAGCATATCATCGATTTAGGCACCATCGAATTGATGATGTACACCCTCTCCCGGGCGCTCTTCCGTCAAGGGGTAAAAGTCCCCGTATACATGAAGGGAGCGGTGGACATGGATATCGCAGTGAAGGATACCGACGTCATCATCAACACCAACGATGTTTCATTCGAACCGCCACCACTGCAGATATGGCATATCATCTTCACCTACAAAGGCAAACCCGTGCTTGAGTACGGCCGCGGGGTAAAAAACACCATGAAAATACATCGTGTTCGCGCAGTTCTCTTTCTCCTGGCGATGTGGGCGGGAGGCAGGAAACACAGGAAGGCTCGGGAGAAAGCCACCTTGGAAGCCTGCCAGGATCTCGCTGAAAACCCCCCAGAAAAAATCGAAAAAAAACAGAGGAAAACCTCAGGTGATCAATAACGACACCAGAGTCCAAAGAAGGCCAAAACGTACCATCCGAGGTGTTTTCCAGTGGACTGACGCAAAGCATCCGTTCCATACTTTCTGAGAAGTATAAATTATCAAAGATATCTATCCGACCCATTCACGCTGGAATATCACGGCTTTCCAACCCGGTAGAGATCACCGGGGTTTCCAACAAAGGAATAAAAACGCGGTATTTCGGGAAGATTATCGGGTATAGCGACGTGTTCATGTATCGTTCTATCCAGTACTTAAAAAACGTGTACCTGCAGTTCCAGAACAGGAATCCCTTGTTTGGAGTCTATGAATCACCAGAGGAAATGGCCCGGGGTCAGTATCAGACGCTCAGAATGATGCATCGGAGTGGGATTCCGACCGCAAAACCGTACGGATGTCATTATATTCAAGATGGCCACTGGCTATTGGTAACAGAGTATCTGACCGCGAAACCGCTCTCATCGGTTGAACACCTTGATTCAACACAGATAGACGAAGTGTTCTCTTATCTTCGAAAGATGCATAAAAAAAAGATTTTCCATGGCGATTTCAAACCGGATAATATTGTGGTCGGTCGGAAAATCTACATCCTCGATGTTGGTCACCTGCGCAAGGATGCACTAAGCGGGGAAAAACAGGCGTACGATCTTGCCTGCGCTCTCTGTTCACTCTTACGCTATCAGCCTGCTGACGAAATCATACGAATCGCGAAGAAACACTACTCCTTAAAACATCTTCGAGCTGCAATGCAGTACCTTGATCTGGTCCAGATGCGCCCTGATATCCACTTCAACGATGAAATGAAAACCAAACTCATTTTCCATTTGAGTACGTCACCACGAAGGTTCCGAAAACAGAAACAATAACGCCCCATCAGGTGGCATATAGTACTCCAAGTCGCGATGATATGAATGAAAAGAAGATTAACGTAATCGACTTAGACGGTACACTTTTGCGGTATAATTCATTGACAAAATACACTATTCACTCCTTGAGACAGTGGCGATACTTCCTTCCGATACTGTACTATTCGTTGTTACGATTTCTACGGATTATACCTCGGGATGTTTTTCAAAAAAACCTATTGATTCGTATGAGAAAAACAATAAATTATGAGAACGAAATGAAAAAATTTAGTTTAGGATTATACCGCGACTTGGATAAGTCCTTGCTCCGTTTTGTTCAGGACCATACTGATGACAGCACGGAGAATATATTGTGTACCGCGTCCCCTGAGGATTACGTCAAATACCTCGCTGAAATGCTCGGATGGGCGTACCTCAGTAGTACCTTGAACGGCTCAGACGGGACGTTTTATCACCTCTATGGAGAACACAAGATGACCACACTGAAACAACACTACCCACCTCGGGATTACACCTACAATTTAGTGATATCAGATAGCGAAAGCGACCGCAACCTTATGCAACTTTTTCAAGTCTCCTACTATGCAAAACATTTGGTTCAACGATAGCGACATATCGAGCATCGCTGAGATATCCTGAACGAGGATAGTCCCTTTTAATAAAAAGGTAATCTCGTTTCTTATTTTTTATCCTTCGATTGTTTTATGAAGGCTACGGCATGCAGTTCGATACGCATACCTTCTTTCGTGTTTTCGACAGAGAACTTCCACTGCTCTAGTTCAGCGTTTAACTCAGTGAATAATTTTTTAAGTTCAAGGCCTTTTTTCTTGACGTCATTACTAATGTTTTTTTCTGCCATGAAAGTAAACCTCCTTTTTTTCAATGTGAAATAGATATGCAATCTATAAAGATTGAGGTCTAATGGAAGCAGGGGAATGCGGCCGATTATATATCTAGAAAAAACATTCTGCGTTTCTAGACGCACTTCCTTCCAATATTTACCATCAAATAGTTAATATAACGATATACCATTTGTTCCGAAATAAGGGTATCTCGATTTCCGTGTGGCGAAGGGCTCGAAAGCGATTTTCCATTTTCAAAGATGGCGAGAAAAAGAGAGTAAACAATACAATAAAGGAGTCGGTGGTGGAATAAAATGGCAGATAAAATAGCGAAAATCGACGAAGAAATCGATACGATTGCAAATAAGATTATCAGTGAGATTGAAACAGCAAGCTCCAAGGAAATATCGGATGCGTCGTACGTCAAAAAGATCTTACGATTAGCTGATCTTCATCACACAACACGTCTCTTCAATGAAATAGAACATGTGACTGAGGGGTCTGTCTGCACAACAGAGAAGAAAGCGGTGATTAAAGCCTTACTTCTTTCCACATGGATGCAGAGACTGTACTTCATTATACGGGCGTTCCTCATGGCGATTTTCGGCACATTCATCACTTTTTTTTATATTATGTACTTTGAATCGATTGACATTTACCAAGGGTTACTCCTTGGTGTAATAATCTTTTTTGTGACACTGGTCATCACACGATTATTTGATGCCCAAATCATTAGACTCACAAAAAAAATCGTGAACTGGCTTGCGAACCATCAACAGATGAGAGATTTCATCATGAATCATTTTTAATTGGGTTTACTTTAGTTACTCATGATTGCAAGAAAATCCAAGTTCCCTTCCCGACGGGGAAAGTCCATGACATTGATTCATGTGGTAGTGGTGATTTGAAAACATTTATTCTTCATTGTTTAATCGTTTTTAATATAAGCTTAAATGTAACTCATGATTTTTTTCATGTAAAATTGGAGGTCTATAATAATGCGAAATAACTACAAAAAAATAGGCATGTCCCTTATCATCATAGGATTTTTAATCACTGGGGTTCAAACCTCAGGCGCTATATCACAGCATCTTACACAACAGCCGACCACCACTACAGGATGGCTGTATGTCGGAGGTGGAGGCCCAGGGAATTATTCGACGATTCAAAGCGCTATTAACGCCGCGTCCAACGGGGACACAATTTACGTATATGCAGGGACTTATCCGGAGAATATCGTAGTTGATAAATCCGTTATACTTATCGGGGAGGATCGCAATATTACGACGATTTCAGGCAACAGTCTGAATACCACGATGAAGATAACTGCGGAAAGCGTTATCCTTCAGGGTTTCACCATCGCAAATGATGGATCCCAGGATGGGGTTTATACGGCAACCAGCTACCACATATTTACGAACAACGTGTTTACGATGACGTCCCGAGCCATTCATTTATATTACTCTTCACAAAACACAATCACTGGGAATCTGTTTTATGGAAACACCGTGAGTGGTGTATTCATGGAAGTAGGACAGAACAATACGATTTCGGGGAATGAATTTTATAACATCACCGTTGAGGCAATCTATCTAACCGGCTGTGGGGCGACTCATATTGATAGAAACGCGATTCACCATAACGGCGAAGGAATTCACGCACTCGAGGCGACAGGTATCGTTATACGCAATAACACGATAGCGTTCAATGGGTATGGGATTCGTTTTACTGGTTTTTTTACGGTACATTCGAATTTCAATACCATCTCCCATAACGCAATTACTAATAATTCTGTATGCGGGATCCACATCGAACATTCTCAGTTCAACCATATCGAGTTCAATGAAATCAAGAGAAACGGCGTGGGCATCGAATTTGTGTACACGGGCCTCAATGTCGTCAGCCAGAATGAAATTATGTTCAGCACCAATAATGAGATAACATTGACGTTGAGTCTTGGGGATACCATCCAACAAAACAACATCAATAACACGCAACAATCGTTGGTACTGCTTCAGGTCAAACTCGGGTTCTCTAATGCGGTGAACAACTGGTGGGGATCGCAGCAATGGCCACAACGCCGGATTAGACCAATCTTCGGGTGGGTCATAGTGATGCCCTGGAAAATGAGTCCTTTTACTCTCAATGTCGGACCTGAGTAATCCTCTTTTTTTCTCCCTTTTTTTCTTATCATTTTTTTAAAAAAACGGATACGCTTCACATTCTTGCTTCAAGCAAAGAAATTGCTCTGGATGAAAAACAATGGACAGAAGCCAACTGGTGCCTTAAAACCGGTGATGATATCGGTCTGAAAACATCACCATTTAGCGATTCTGGCCTACGTTTCGTGCCATTGAAGACCGTGACTGATAACTTATGGTGTGCTCGCCATCAAGCCTCTACAATCCGATGAAACCATGACCATCGAGCAGGACCGAATCCTGCATTCGTATGCTTCACTCGCCGCTTTATCAACCAGCAGAGTCCAACCAATGAACCGCTCGGTATGAATGAGGTATGCTAAACGATCATCCAAGCAGAACCATTCTAACTGGAATATCCATACACACCCGCAGACGAAACCCAGTCGTCTCACTACACTCTTCTTTACGAACCGTGAGAGCGCTTACAGCTTACATTCTCACATATTTTTTAATATCTTCTTGTCTATTATTGTCTGGATGAAGTATTACGACGAAGAAAAGATGCATGACCTTAGACTGCTTGTCGAAAAAGAAGTCTTGGGTTGGCCTGAGGTCACTAGCAAAAAGATGTACGGGTGCCCCTGCTATAAATACCAGGACAAACTCTTTGCGTTTCTCGTCACCGACGGCGTCGTCCTCGTTCGAGTCAGCGAACAGGACAAAATCGACTTGACGCGGCACTTCGACATCAAACCGTTCCAGACGAGCGCAAATCGGACCATGAAGAACTGGCCACAGATACCCCTAAATAAAGAAAGCGATCTTAAGAAGATCATACCATACATCAAACAGAGTTATAACCTCTCGAAACAATTGAAATAGAGAAAGGGAGTGGCGAGGAGCCAGATCTTATCTATGTCCTAAAGTTGTTCGTCGTCATGATCTGAGCTTCGTTCCAGTGGAAGTAACTAGGGCACCCTGCATGTGTTTCAATCGTGTTTTCTTCCTGTGTACCAGTAGACGACGAGGGCGTTGAGCAGTAGCATCACTCCGATGATGCCTATGGGAAGCAGGCGGTAGATGCCGGTGACTTTGGTTCCTGTCAGAAGCGTGTAGATGTACAATGCCAGGGCAGGATAGATAGGGATCGCAGAGACGAGGAAGCGTGTTTTGAATATCTTCATGTCCCGTTTTTTCCATCGATATACGAAGTAGTAGACAAGAGACAGGATGATCATTCCGCTCCAGAGGAGAGAGACGCTGAGCAATGGGCGGTCGAATACGGTGAGCGTTACGTACCATGCTGCTAGCAGGCAGAGCGTGATGATCACTGAGATGATATCTTCGGATTTGATTTCCATTCGAAGACCACATCGGCTGGAGGTTTTTTTGCCTTGGTATCATTCAGCGGATTCATATAGGAATTCCTTCATTCTCCCTCATTTTTTTATTAACAATATTGAGTTAATTTTGTTCCTAAATTTTATAAAATATGATATTCATTTACTTGTTTAAGGAGTGGTTGGTTCACTGCAAATTTTTTTATACTTTTGTTGCATAAAGTATTCGTTGGAAGGGCTGAAGATGGGATGATGAATGACTAACAAGTCATCATCGTGATGCCGCAGGACTGTTGATTCTTACGACCGCCCCGATTCCGAAAGAAAGGGCCCCATTCGGCATCTCTTGCAAGTGGATTGGATCCACGGTCATGGAGTAGAATGTCTGTCGATATCGAAGCAGCGGTTGGTGTATCTCGAGAATGGGATGCGCTGAAGGCAGGCCGTGAAGTCGCCCGGACTGCGATCGAAGGCTTGTCCCGACCTCCCGATGTTGTCCTATTGTTCTCGACAATCCATTACGAGCGGTACGGGGGGTTCCGCAAATTTCTCGAGGGAGTCTGGGAGGTATTGCCTCAGGGCACGCAGCTCATGGGTGGCACGGTCCCTGGGTTCATCAACAACTATGGATGCTTCTCCAGAGGAGCCAGCGCGCTCGCCATCTCAAGCCCTCATCTGGATGTGGCCATTGGAGTCGGCAGGAACTCGAAAAGGAATCCGCTGCGTGCTGCACGGCAATCCGCGGACATGGTTTGCATAGGGCTGGAGGAGTCTTTGTATGAAAATCGATTCCTCTTGAACTTCATCTCCGGTCCGGTGATGCCTAGCATGCCGGGCGTCGGTCAGAAGAAGTACGTCCGGTCAGGGTTCCTTAGCCGGTTCGCAATCCAAATGTTGGGGTTGTCGCAAACCTTAGTGCAGAAGGGATTGGGCCGGGAAGATGAAGTCTTCGATGAGACCGTCCATCAGCTCCCGGAGTACCAGATGATCCTGGGCACGTCCATGGACGATTATCGAGGTATGAGGAACTATCAGTTCTTGAACGATCAGGTCGTGTCGAATGTCGTCCTCAATTTTGGACTCGCCACCGACCTAGACATGGGCGTCTGCACGACGCACGGGATGAAGGAGACCAACCTGCATTTCAACGTCACGAAGCTTGGCGCACGCAACCACGCGATCCTGGAAATCAACGGTAAGCCCGCAGTCCCTGAGCTGCTGCGGCTGCTGGACTGGCCAGAGGATTTCCTCAACGAAGAGACCATGCTGCATACTATCCTGTACTACCCGATTTCGTTGAAACGGCATGGCAGGAGCGTCCCGGTGGTGACGCCGCTGATCATGAAGGACTACATCTTCACCCCCTGCGTCATCGATAAAGGGGAGGTGTCGATCCTGACGGTTAGCGGCCGCGACCTTATCAGCGCCGTGCAGGAGAATCTGCGGTCCTTCCAGGGACTGGAACCGGAGTTCGGGCTGTTCTCCGCTTGCATGACCATCCTGGCGACCCTCGGCCGCCGCACCACGATGATCCACCAGGAGCTGCAACAGTACTTCGGTGACAAACCCTTCCTGCTCTTCTACAGCGCCGGCGAAGGCACCTACACCCAGGACAAACAAATCACCTACGCGAACATGTCCTTCAACGCCGCGATCTTCGGACAAAATAGGACCTGAAGACGCTCCTCAAGCCTTCATCCTTTTAATCTCAAACACCACCGGCCGGATCCCATCTGTACACGACGCTATCATCGTGTCACGGTCCTTCATCCACCCCTCAAACAACCCCTTTGTGAAATCACCACCCGTCAAAAAGACCGCGATGTACGGACCGAGGTCCTTCCACGCCCAATCACAGAACCCTTCAGGTTTCTCATATTCCGTCTCAAACACCTGACCTTCCTTAAAACACGGACACTTCTCAATCGGGACCCCACAATACTTCTGATACTGCTTCTGCACCAACGTCTGCACCACTGTGATACGAATTTTCATAGCGCGACACCCCACGGCCTCCAACACAACCCACGCTTATGAGATTTCCTGTCATCTCCTAAGAGAACAACCTTTTTCAACGAACCCACCCTACTCCACCCACAAGAGGAGACCACCCATGAAAGCACCTACCATCGTCTTCGTCGAACCACCACGCACCGCCTGGTTCGTCATGGGCGAATACTGCCCGCCACCCGCCAGCCTCCTCATCCTCGCCGCCTACCTCGAACGCGAACTCCCCGACGCCACCATCCATATCGTCGACAGCCAAGCCGACCAACTCAACTGGACCACACTCCAACGTAGACTTGAAAGCCTCGACCCCACCATCGTCCTCACCTCCGGCTTCACCACCAACGCCTACTCCTGCGCACGCACCGCAGAAATCACCAAAACCATCAACACCGACATCACCACCATCGTCGGCGGCATCCACTTCAGCTTCACCCCCGACGAATCCCTCCACAACTACCCCGAAATCGACTACATCGTCCGCGGCGAAGGCGAACACACCCTCACCGACCTCATCACCACCCTCCAACACCACAAAAAAATCCACGACGTCAAAGGCATCTCCTACCGCCACCACGACACCGTCGTCCACACCCCCAACCGACCCCTCATCGACAACCTCGACACCCTCCCCATGCCAGCCTACCACCTCGTCGAACACAACATCAGCCGCTACCACTTCACCATGATGGCAGGCAGACACACCCAATACATGATCCTCGAAGGCGCACGCGGCTGCACCCACCGCTGCACCTTCTGCACCCAATGGAACCACTGGGGCGGCCACTGGCGCACCAAATCACCCAAACGCATCGCCGACGAAATCACCTACCTCCACGACACCTACGGCGGCGTCTTCTTCTGGCTCACCGACGACAACATGAACATCCCCTCACGCGGCAAACCCCTCGCAGACGAACTCCATCACCGCCCCTGCAAAGACGACCTCATGCTCTTCTTCCAAGCACGCACCGACGACATCGCCAACAACCCCGACACCATCGCCAAACTCCGCGACATCGGCACCTACTGGATCCTCACCGGCGTCGAAACCAACAACCAAGACACCCTGCGCGAATACAACAAAGGACCCACCAACGCCCACCAAGCCATGACCGTCATGAGACAGCACGACATCTTCTCCCAAGCCATGTTCGTCATCGGCTCACGCAAAGACACCCACCAATCCATCGAAGCCCTCAGGCAGTTCTCTCACGACATCGAACCGGACATCGCCATCTACACCGTCCTCACCCCCTTCCCCGGCACCACCTACTACGAGACCGCCAAAGCCAACGGCTGGATCCACGACACCAACTACACCAACTACGACATGACCCACGCCATCATGCCCACCGAAACTCTCACTATAAAAGAAGTCCAAGAAGAACTCTGGCGCTGCTACCAATCCTTCTACGGATCCATGACCAAAAACATCGCCGGCGTCTTCGCAAAGAACAAACTCAAACGCACCCTCTACCGCCACATGGCCGGCCAATTCGTCCTCGAAAAACTCAGGAGAATGATTTGAACCAATACACCCACGTCTACGAATACCTCGCCTTCTCGCTGCTAGCCGCCATCCTCCTAACCATCCTCATCACCGTCACCCCCTCCACCACCCAAGTCCCATTCACGGATAACATTGTTGTAACCGCGGCATTCATCGCCAGCTGCGGCCTCGGAGTATCACTCATGCTCAAACCGCGCTGGATCCGAAACCGCCATCTTCAACAAAGCAACCAGAAAGACACTCAACACGGACAGACCCGCACGTTCAAGGGCCATCATCCGGATTGCTCCATCTTCCGCAACCATATTCTGCTCACCAAGAAGAGGACATGGTGCGCAGGCTGCCTGGGAATCACCATCGGCCTGATTCTCAGCATCGGCCTTGCCATCACCGAAGCAATCACCCAAGCCCCCCTGACCCCACACCTGCTGTGGCTCACCGTAGGGTTTCTGTGCATCACCATCATCTATGCAGAGATAGCCCTTACGCACCATCGGCCCGCCATTCATGCCGCGACCAATAGTCTCCTCGGTCCAGGTCTCGCCGTGATTGTCTTCACCACCCTTCAACATACCGGGCAAGCCGTTTATGGACTCTTCGCCCTTCTTCTTGGCTACCTCTGGACGGACACGAGGATAAAACTCTCGGAGAAGCGACACGCACGTCTCTGCTCTATATGCATTGAGTCGTGTAAATGCTACCCGCGACTAATGACGTCGGGTGATCACTCTCACGCCGACTAATATAATGACGAGGGCAACCACTCCGCCAAAGATCCAGCCCCACTGAAAGCTATTGACCCAGGACAAATCAGGGTACGTCTTCGCTAATTCTTTCAGCACGACTTCAAAGAAGATTGCAAGGCCAATCAGAATAATGATAACGCCCCAGAAAATCCGCCAACCATGGCCGGCTGGTCCTCCGCCACAATCTTCCTCACAGCGCTGATCTCGATCTCGTTGCCGGTCGTACTTATCAGGAGCTCCATGCATCGGGGCTCCGCAGTTCTTGCAGAAGGCAGCATCTTCTTCGTTCTTGTTTCCACATCGAGGACAATACGCCATTGAAATCCTCTCTAAAGAAACATAACATTCCCAACCTTTTATCACTTTCTGAGATGGTTTCTCACCTTATTAAAGGCGATATTAATGTTTATCGAGAAGCGCCTTCAGATTCCGAGGGAGTACAGAATAGTAGCCGTCGATATCCAACATTTTGAGCTTGGCGGCCAATGATGATGGGAGATTGTCCCAGGGTGTTTTCTCCAGGAGGGTCTTTGTTTCCTCCTCCGTGAACACCACGGGGTCATCCTGGGATTTAATTATCGCATGGTTCAGTGGGCAGGCGAACTGGCATCGGAGACAGCCGACGAGGGCATGATGCACCTGTAAGGGTATCCATTTGGGGAACTCTCGTTCATTTTCATTGAAGTAGGTCAGACAGCGGTCAGCGTGGACCAGGAAACGTGTGTGGTCGATGGCCTGTGTCGGGCAGGCGTTGATACAGCGGCTGCATCCGCTGCATTGCTCCAGGGCTTTGGAGGGTTGCCAGTCGTCTGGCAGTGATGGATAGTATGTGTAGAAGGCTTCGAGGCGATAGAAGCTGCCCGTACCTTGGATGTAGCAGACATTGTTTTTCCCGTACCTGCCCAGGCCGCTGCGGACAGCCAACAGTTTGTAGGGGACGGGTGCTAAGGTGGCGGTATGCTGTGTTGGTGCGAACACCGAGGTGAGAATCTCAAGGCAGGTGGCTCTAGAACGTGAATAGATGTAGGTGGGTGGTATGACGGTGAGGTGGGATTGTCCGTGCAAGCGGAAGTCTAGGGGTGTGATGCGTTGAGGGATGGCGATGATGATAAGGGATTGTGTTCCTTGGGGGATTTGGGTGTCGTTGAGTTTGAAGAGGCTGTAGTTTTCGTCGTAGAACTCTGGTTGGATGATACCTTGTTGCTTCCAGTGGGTGATCTCCTCTCGTATCTCTTTTATATGCGAGATGGAGACGGTCCTAAAGGTGGCATGGATTCGGTTTAACTCATTTTGGATAGTGTCAAGGATAGTGGTCACGTTCAGACCTTCCTGGAGAAGATACAGGTGTGAAAGAATCTAGGAGAAGATTAATCTTTTTACGTCGATCCCAAAATGGTGTCCTGAGGTGAGTTTTTTGTTAGGGGTATCCGCCGATATGGAGACTTGGGTCGCCGAAGAGTACCCATTGTTCGAGGTTCTTGGCGACAAGTGCGCCGCCGGTGATCATCGTGTCGTTCCAGGAGAATGTACAGGCTTGGTGTACGGCGGTGACCGCGTCTTTCCAGCAGTCGCCGAGGATGTGCGTGTGGTTGAGCGCGTATTCGGCGAAGAACTGGCGGTCGAGCCATTCGATGCCTCCGTAGCCGAGGGTGATGTCCGGGGATTCGTAGCTGAAGGCGGTGGCGCCGATGGTCGCGATGCTGCCGCCATGCGGCTGGATCATGAGGTCCCAGCTGAGGCAGTACGGTGTTTTGATGCCGAAGACGAAGGGTGAGTTGCGGAGGCTGACGTTGAATTCGCTGTTGAAGCATCCGCTGCCGGTGATGCAGACAGGGAGTTTACGATGGTTGTGCAGGAGGAGAAGGCTTCGGAGTCGTAGGCCGGTGATCCAGGTGTTGTTGTCGTTGGGTGGATGGGTGGCCCAGGTTTTGGGGTTGCCGTGTCCTGAGAGCCAGATGAAGCCGCAGCCTCGGTTGATGGCTCTGATGATATCGCGTTCGTTTTTGAGGGTTTTATCGGAGGTCCAGAGTTTGACGGGTGTGAAGTCGGTCATGAGGTCGAGTCCTTGTTGGGTGTAGACTTCGCCGTCATAGTAGGGTGTGCGTCCGGGGTAGGTGTCGCCGGCTGCGACGACCATGGTCTTGAACCATGATTTATTTTCGAAGCTGTGGGATTCGTAGTCGATGATTTTTCTGACGACGGTGTGGAGTTCGTGGGCGTTGAGGCAGGGGAGTCTGCCGAGGCTGACGTCTGGGATGAGGTCGGGGTGGTCTGCGGCGGTCTGGTTGGGTACCCATTCGCCGAAGATGCCGTTGTTGTTGTCGTCCCAACTGGAGAAGCTGCCGTTTTGGTTGTAGAGGTCTGCGAAGTAGAGGTCGGAGAGGAATTTGGGTTCGGGGTAGGAGAGGTTTGCGTTTTCAACGTAGGGTCTGTTGAGGTGGCTGTAGCGGACGGGGAGCCACCAGCGTTCGGTGTGTCCTTGGTTGCGTCGGCCGCCGACGAGGAGTACGTAGTGGATGCCCCAGCTTTCGACGGCGTCTTTGATGAAGTATTTGATGTGTTCGGCGTCGTCGCGCCCTTGCCAGAATGTCTGTTTGTAGACAGTGTCGGTGGTAACGAGGATGGTGCGGATGCCGAGGTGGTTTTTGTGGCGGACGAGGGGGCGGAGTTCGTTGGTGAATGGTTTGGGGGCGATGATGAGGAGGTCGTAGCGTCCGTGTGATGCTGGTTGTGGTGGCGTGGCTGGTGGTGTGGTGGTGGCGCGTGTGGCAGTGGCGATGCTGGGGAGGACCATGAGGGTGATAAGGAGAAGAGCGATCGTGGTTTTGTTCATCTGTATATTTAAATAATTTACAGGGATATAAAAATTTCCTTCTCGGAGGGCAGGGTGGTGGTGACGGGGGAGGCATTCGGAGTCAGCGGTATAGGCTTGGGGGAGGGTCGTGGAGGCCTGGCGGCGGTCTTATAACAGGGGTAGGGGATGCTCTTGCGTCGGTGAGTGAGTGGTGAAGTACGTCATTGTGTATTGGTCTCATTATGGGAATGGGAAGAAGCTGGTGTGCTATCTGGCCTCGGCGTTGAAGGAGGCGGGTTCTGAGGTGTTGGTGTTGTTGACGGATGAAGCGGATCCTGCTCGTCTGCCGGCGGCGGACGTGTATGTGTTTTCGGCTCCGACGCAGGCGCTGCGTCTGGTGGGCAACATGCGCAGGTTCCTGAGGCGGCTGCGGGATATGCAGGGGCTGCCGTACGGCATCATCAATACGCATGGGATGAAGAATGGGGGTCGTCTGGGGAAGATGGAGGCGTTATTGAGGAAGAAGGGAATGGTGAAGCGCGCGGCGCTTGATTTTCTTATGGGCGAGGGCACGGAGTCCGGCGATGGCCTACCATTGGGGTGGGAGACAGCGTTGGATGAGTTTGCCGCACGACTTAAGCCCTGATAAAGGGTTTGGCGGTTGTTTATTCTTCTTTGTGTTGTTTTCCGATGACAAAGCTTTAATTCTCCCTTGCTTGATTCAGGGGGCGACTCTCATGGATTTGTCGAGAGAGGGGATCGGTTTTCGTGCTAACTTCTTCTATCGGTACCGGCGGTTCATCAAAACCCTGAAGATCTACCTGGTCATCGCTGGGCCCGGCATCATTGTCATGATCGCAGACAACGACGCCGGCGGCATCACCACCTACACTGCGACAGGCGCCCGGTTCGGTTTCAGCCTCATCTGGTTTCTCATCCTCCTCGGACCCATTGCGTACGTGATCCAAGAGATGACCGTACGACTCGGGGCAGTGACGAAACAGGGGCACGCGGAGGCGATCTTCGCCTCGTTCGGCACCTTCTGGGGATGGTTCTCGCTAGGCGATTTACTACTGGTGAATTGGTTGACGCTCATCACCGAGTTCATCGGCATGACCGCCGCCCTCTCCATCTTCGGCATCAATCCTATCATCACCGTGACCCTCGTTCTCATCCTCCTCATTGGCATCATCCTCCAAGGCCGCTTTTGGACATGGGAAAAAATCGTCCTCATCTTCTGCCTCCTCAATCTCATCTACATCCCCGCCGCCTTCCTCATCCACCCCGATTGGAACACGATTCTTAATAGCGGCCTCATCCCCCACTTTCAAGGCGGTTTTAGCGGCGACCTCTTCTTCTTCCTCATGGCCAACATCGGCACCACGATAGCCCCGTGGATGGTCTTCTTCCAACAAAGTGCGGTTGTCGACAAAGGCATGAAAGAAAAAGACATCCCCTGGGGCAAATTCGACACCGCTATTGGCGCCGCCTTCACCGTCATCGTCGCCATCTTCTGCATCGTCGTCACCGGCACCGTCCTCTATGGCAGTAACATCGCCAGCGCCGCGGACGCAGCCAAAGCCCTCCTCCACATCAACCAATACGCCGGTGTCTTCCTCGCCATCGGACTCTTCGACGCAGGACTCCTCGGCGCCATCTGCATCTCACTCGCCAGCTCCTGGGCGTTTGGTGAAGTCTGGGGCTGGGCACACTCCCTCAACAACAAAATCAAAGAAGCACCCTGGTTCTACATCCTCTACATCCTCATCCTAGTCAGTGCCGCCCTCATCGTCCTCATCCCCGGCGCACCCCTCGTCCTCATCACCCTCTTCGTCCAAGTCGTCGCCGTCACACTGTTACCCGCCGTCCTCGTCTTCCTCATGATCCTCCTCAACAACGAAGACCTCATGGGCAAATACAAAAACAACCTCGCCCAAAACATCATCAGCACCAGCATCATCCTCTTCCTCATCACCCTCTCCACCCTCTACTGCATCACCGTCCTCTTCCCCAACCTCATCACCTGAAGGACACCCCCCTATGAACCCGACCACCAAACTCTCAGAACGATTCAAAACACGAATCGCCCATCAGTTCGAAGCCATCCGAGACATCAACGCCAAATACAAGACCCCACGCATAAAAATGACACCCTGGGCCAAAGCCAGCCTCCTCGGAATCCGCATCTATTTAATCATCTTGCTCAGTATCCTCCTCTACCGCTTCATCACCCTCATTACCTAAAAAAAAAAAACACAACCAAAGAGGACTTCACCTCTATGAATGGAACCACCCCCACCAAGACAGAAACCACCTACTTCCTCACCCAACTCCTCGGCACCGACGTCTTCCTCAATGAAAAAAAGATCGGCAAACTCGGCGACTTCGTCATCGTCGACGGCGACAAGATCGCCGAAGTCGTCCAACTCTACATCCACCGACCCTTCGGCGACCCACCCCTCCTCATCCCCTGGGATCGCGTAAAGGTCATCACTCCCAGAGAAGTCATCATCGACATCGACAACCCTGAACAATACGTCCGCGAACCCAGCGAAGGACAGATCCTACTCAAAGACTACGTCCTCGACAAAAAAATACTGGACATCGAAGGCAAAGAAGTCGAAGTCGTCTACGACGTCAAACTCATCCTACGCGACAAGCTCTACGTCAGCGAAGTCGACCTCAGCCGCTACGGATTCCTCAAACGCATCGGCCTCAGACGCCTCTCACGACTCACGACCCACACCGAAACGGGCGTCAACGGGATGATCCCCTGGGCCTATATCCAACCCCTCCCACACAACATCGGCAGCTTCGAAGGAGAAGTCCGCCTCAAAGTCATGAAAGACAAAATCTCCGACATCCCGCCCGTTGACCTCGCCGACATTATCGAAGAACTGGACCAAGACCAACGTCTCGTCCTTTTCCGCCAGCTGGAGACCGAACACGCTTCCGACACCCTTGAAGAAATCAACCCCAATGTCCAGCGAGAGCTTATCTCATCCCTCGACAAAAAACACGTCGCCGCACTCATCAACGAAATGACCCCGGGGCAAGCCGCGGACATCCTCGGCGTCTTGCCCTGGCATGAAGTCAAACCCATCATCCAACTCATCGACCATGAGCGGGCTAAGAAAATCCAGGCAATCATTGAATTCCATGAGGAAAAGGTCATCCATTTCAGCACTGTCCGGTATATCGCAGTCCCCCCTGACATGACCGTCGGACAAGCG